>Ga0180222_1000602_pt1 | contig 49964 bp, 39 predicted proteins | sample eDN5th37CKraftOP_FD_151336 | JGI IMG/M metagenome (GOLD analysis project Ga0180222, IMG submission 151336) | Enriched Organic Plus compost microbial communities from Emeryville, California, USA - eDNA 5th pass 37_C Kraft OP (version 2) (version 2) ...
AAGCGTTCCTGCCCGAGATCGCCGCCGACATCGATGCTTCGATCGCCACCCTCGATGCCCGCATCGCGGAACTCGAAGCCACCATTCGCAGGCAAGTCGAGGCAAGCGATGAGCTCGCCCGGCAGGCAGACCAGCTGATGTCGGCGCCGGGCGTCGGGCCGGTCACGGCGCTGACGCTTCTGGCCCACATGCCGGAACTGGGACGGCTGTCGCCGAAGACGGCGGCGGCACTTGCCGGGCTTGCGCCGTTCAACGACGACAGCGTTCAGAAGCGCGGCCGGCGCGCCATTGCTGGCGGAAGGCCGCGGGTGCGCAAGGCACTCTACATGGCAGCGCTTGGAGCCATCCGGGCAAACCAGCGCTTCAAGGACTTCTACAGTGGCATTGCCCAGCGCTCTGGCTCGAAGAAGGTCGCCATCATCGCCGTCGCCCGAAAGCTCGTCACCGTCCTCAACGCCATGCTCCGGGACGGCAAAGCCTTCGCCTGACAAACACAGTTGCCATGCCGGAACGCTTCGGCAGCGTGCCAGCGTTGCGGGATAGGCTACAGGAGGCAGCGCGCCATCGGTGCAGGAAACGCGCTATCCGGACAACACAAACGTCGCGCTCTGGCAGCCCCCCTCCACCATGCTTCGCATGGTCCCCCTCCCCCACTTTGTGGGGGAGGACCCGGGCGTCGAGGATCTTAAATACGTTATGCCCCGCCGTCTTTCCTGAGGGCTTCCTCATGGAGCGCTTCCCAATTGAGTGAGCTGTCCTCCACCGGCACGCCCCAGATCCTCCCCCCGAAGCGGGGGAGGTGCCGCCGCAGGCGGCGGAGGGGGCTGATGCGTACGCCCCTCGCGAGCAAAAGCCCCCCACTCACGGCCTGTTCTCAGGGGACGGTAATCTCGACCCGTTCGCCTTCCCTGACCGAAATGGCCTTCTCGACCTTCGGCTTGTCGCCGCTGTACTCGACCTCGACGACATAGTCGCCGCCGTTCAGGGTGGTCTGGAATTCGGCGTCGTAGCTGTAGTCGACCTGCTTGCGGTTGCCCTGAAGGTCCTTCTGCGCCTTGTAGACCCGGGTGATCGCCGCTTCGGGCGCCGTGACGGCGAGAACACCGGCGTTGAGGGGGATCTCGATCTCGGTCCGCTCGCCGACCTTCACGCTGAACGGCGCACCGCCGGCCGCAGCCTGGTAGCTGACCTCGGCATAGTAGTCGCCAGCCGGAAGCGCGACGTCGGCAGAGTTGTAATCGGTGCGGACGGTCTCGCGGGTTCCGTCGATGCGCTTTGCCGCCTTCTGGATGTGGATGGTTGCGCCGCTTTCAAGCACCATGCCCGGGACATAGGAGACGGTGATCGCCGCACGGCCGAGACCCACGACAATGTCCTTCTCGACGGTGCGGCCCGCCTCCAGCCGGAAGGTCTCGGTAGTCGAACCTTCGCCGATCGTCACCGTCGCCTTGATCTCGCCGGCGGGCAGGATGACGTCGGTCTCGCCGTATTCGTTCTCGGACTTGCCGTCATATTCGAAGCGGATTGTCGCACCTGAACTGACCTCGCCGCCCTCATGCTCGCGCGGGCGGATGATGACCCTGCCGGCATTCAGGATGAAATGCGGAGCGTTGAGCTGGTTCTCCTCGACCGTGACAAGCTGCGTGCTCTCGGCGTGCCCGTACCGGACTCTGAGGACATAATTGCCCGGCTCGAGGTTGGTCTTCCAGTCGTTGAATTGGGTTGTGATGCGCTCACCTGCCGAACCATCCGGCTGCGCCTTGTAGAGTTCCCAGGTCGGGCCGTCCTTGAGATCATCCGTGTCTTCTGACAGGGCAACGGTCGGCACGAAGTTGTACTCGAGCACGGCCTGCGTCGGTTCTGGCTCGGGTTCAGGTTCCGGCTCCGGAGCCGCCGCCACGGTCTGCGTCAGCGCATCTTTCAGCGACCCCGCATCCTTCGCCTGGATGAATTTGCCGCCGGTGTTTTCGGCAAGGCATGCGACCTTGCGGCCTTCTGCCTCGGACAGGCCGAAGCCGACGACATGCGCGGTGAAGTCTACGCCCGACTGCTCAAGCTCGCTGGCGAGCGCGCAGGGGTCCGCATTGCAGGTCTCGATGCCGTCGGTGATGAGGATGACAGTCGCCTTCTCCTCGGTGTAGCGCAGCGACTCGGCAGCCTGCTTCACGGCATCCGACAGCGGGGTCATGCCAATGAAGCGCATCCTGTCGGCAGCGTCGGCGATTTTCGATCCCATGCCGGCGGCCGGCTCGACGATCAGCTCGATGTCGGAGCAGACGCCCTTCTGGCGGTGGCCGTAAGCCATCAGGCCAAGTTCGAGATCGTCCGGCAGGGTGGAGAGCACGTTGCGCAGCGTTTCACGCGCGATCTCCAGCTTCGGCTTACCGCCGATCTGGCCCCACATGGAGCCGGAACCGTCGAGTACGATGATGGCGCGGTCAGCAGCAGTGGCCGCAGTGCCCGAGACTGCAAGCATCCCGCCGAGCAGGATGCTTCTGAGTAGTCCTCTCATAAAGTGTTGCCTCCCTGAGATTGCAGAACCCGCCCTTCGCAACCGAGGCTAGTCGAGGAAAATTCGCGTCGCAATCGGGAAGAAGAAGATGAAGAAGCAAAAAGGCCGGGAGTGACCCGGCCTTTGCTGTATCTGCTTAAAAGAAGTCTCAGAACTTCGGCGGCTGGACGCCAGCAACGCGGCAGGCGGACACGAGCGTATTTGCCATCAGCATGGCGATTGTCATCGGGCCGACGCCGCCCGGAACCGGGGTGATCGCGCCAGCGACCTTCGAGGCTCCCTCGAACTCGACGTCGCCGACGAGGCGCGACTTGCCCTCGCCCTTCTCGGGCGCCGGGATGCGGTTGATGCCGACGTCGATGACGGTCGCGCCTTCCTTGACCCAGTCGCCCTTGATCATCTCCGGACGGCCGACGGCAGCGACGAGGATGTCTGCGGTGCGGCAGAGCGCCGGCAGGTCCTTGGTGCGCGAGTGCGCGACAGTGACGGTGCAGTTGGCGGCGAGCAGCAGGTTCGCCATCGGCTTGCCGACGATGTTCGAGCGGCCGACGACGACGGCGTTGAGACCTGACAGGTCAGCGCCGCGCACGCGCTCGATCAGCAGCATCGAGCCGGCCGGGGTGCAGGGTACGAAGGCGGTCTCGACCTCGCCGGTGCCAAGCTTGCCGACATTGGCGAAGGTGAAGCCGTCGACGTCCTTTTCCGGAGCGATCGCCTGGATGATGGCGCCGGAGTCGATGTGGCCCGGCAGGGGCAACTGGACGAGAATGCCGTGGATCGAGCTGTCGGCGTTGAGCTCGTCGATCAGCTTGACCAGCTCGGCCTGCGATGTCTCGGCCGGCAGCGTGTGCTGGACGGACTTGAAGCCGCACTCCTTCGCCTTCTTGGACTTCGAGGCGACGTAGACCTGGCTTGCCGGATCCTCGCCAACGATGATGACGGCCAGACCGGGCGTTACACCCTTTGCCGTCAGCTCCTCAGAGGCTTTCTTCACCGTCGCCACGACGTCTTCGGCGACTTTCTTACCGTCGATAATTTCGGCCATTTCTCTTCCCGATCGCTGCGGATGGCGCCTCCCCCCGAGAGGCGAAGACGGCGCAGGGTATAGCACCTTGCGCCGCGAACAACGCGCTCTATTGCGTCGCGGGTTCTTTACGCTGCGACAGGAAGAAATCTCAAGAGCCGAAGCGGCGATGCTTCGGATTGTATACAGATCTCTCGTCCGCGAAGTCCTCGATGGCTTCGCGGAACTCGCGCAGGCTGCGGCGGATCTCGTCGATCGCCGCGTCGGTGCGCTCGTCGACATAGGCGTCCTGGTCGGTCCAGCGCGACTCGTTGGCCGCTTGCGGATGCTGCGGCGTATAAGTCGAGACGTGCTGGGGCACCGCGTGGATCACCTGCGGAGCCGGCAGCGCGGCGGCCTGCGGCTGCACCGGCTGCGGAACCTGGACGACGATCACCTGCGGCATCGGCTGGGGCTGCGGTGGCGGCACCATCTGCGCCCAGCCGCGCATCGCCGCCCACGGATCGTAGGGCATCGGCATTTGCGGCACCGGCATCGCCGCATAGGAATGCTGCGCCGGTTGCGGATAAGGCCATGCGGGCACCGGCTGCGGATGCATCGGCTGCGGCATCATCTGCGGCTGCATGGGCGGCATCGGCGCCGGATACATCGGTGCCGCGTGCATCTGGGGATAGCCGGGCGCCGGATAAGGCTGCGGCGCGGCGGCTGCTGTGCCCTGTGCGGTCTGTGCCGGGTGTTGCTGCGGGGCGGCGGGATGCTGGTGGTGCGGATAGGCATACATGGTGGCGGGGTCCTTGCCTGTGTCCTGCGCGTAAAGGTCGGAATATACTGGGATTTCCTGATGCTCCGTCGCCGAAGCGTTGCTTCCTGCTGCCACTTCCTCGCGCCTGCGACGACGCAGGGACGACAAGCCGAAGCCGAACAGGAGACCTGCGAGCCCGCCTGCCCCCGCAAGATGCGGAACCGAGGGGTTGCTCGAATGCAGAGGCGGCTCGGCCTGCGAAATGATGCTGGGCGCGCCGTCCGGCGCGGCGCCCGGCTGCGTCGCCTGCAGCGCCTGCTCATAGGCGGAACGCTTGACTGCGGCCTGGCGCTCGAGTTCGCGAAGTTCGACCAGTTCGTCGCCGATATTGCCCTGGCGCACCTTCATCTGCGCGAGCTTGGCGGCAAGCTGCTGTTCCTGCTCGACGGCGCGCTTGAGTTCAGTCTGCAGCGAAGAGGCAACGCGGCGCAGTTCCGCGGAAATCTCCTGGCGGGCGGCCTCGACTTCGGCCTCGGCGGCAAGGCGTTCCGGATGGCGCGGCCCGAGCTTGACCCGCAGCCGGTCGAGCTGCTGCCGGGCCGCCGCATAGCGGGCGCGCAGCTCGGTCAGCGTCGGCGAGGCAACCTGCTCCGGCAGCGAAGCGGTTACGATCGAGTCGACATTGGCGTCGCGCGTCGAGGCGGCGCGGGCGTTAAGCTCGACGGTGCGGGCGCGGGCGGCTGATAGCTGCTCACCGAGGCGCTGGATCTCCTCGTCGGTAATCAGCGTGCCCTGCGCGTCGATGAGTTCATGGCGGGCCTTGAAGGCTTCGACCGCGCGTTCGGCCTGCGCAACCGCATCGCGCAGCTCGGTAAGGCGGGCCTCGTCGGCCACCTGGCCGCCGTTCTTCTCGACGAAGATGGCTGCGACGGTGTTGGCGATCAGCGCCGACTTCTGCGGATCCGCGGTCTTGGCCGAAACCGTGATGACGGAAGAATTGCCGCTCTGCTCAACGCTCAGCGAGCGACCAAGCGAGGTGATGGCGCGGCGGCGGCGCTGGTCGGCGGCATCATCGCCTGTGAAAAGCACCAGGATGCCGTTCGGCGCGCCGTTGAATTCGGGGTCGGCGGCGAGGTTGAGCTTGTCGGCCACCGCCGACAGCGTCGAGCCGGAGCGCAGCATGCGCAGCTGGTTGTCGACGCCGCCCTGCTCGATCAGGAGCTCGGAGGTCGCGACATAAGACTGCGGCCAGGCAAGCGCGATCGCGGCGCCAGCAAGCGCGCCGGCAAGTGCAAGCGCCAGCGGGCTTGCGAGCCTGCTGCGCACCGTCGGCGTCTCGGGAGCAATGACCGGCTTTGCCGGCAGTTCGTCGGCAATCGAGGTACGGATTTCGCTTACGGACTGGTCCAGCGCGGGTTCGGGCTGCGCGTAGAACTGCGGCTGAGGCTCGGGCTGATACTGCTGCTGCGGCGCCTCCATCACCGGTTGAGGCGCAACGGTCGGCCGCGCGTCGCGCGCCTCGCCAGCGTTAACAGCAGCAATCGATTCCTTAACGTCTTCCCGCGCACTCGCACGCTGATCGGCATAAAGCGAAGCCATCGTCAGAAGCGACGGCGCCCGACCCTGCTTGAGATGTCTTTCGGAACCCGCCATTGGAGCCTGCAAATTCGCGGAACGCGGGCGGCTGCCCGCAATCGTTAAGCCAAGCTAAACAACGATGGGTAACAAAAGGTTAATCCGCAGTACAACCAGAAGTGGCAAGCACTAGACGCGGGCTGGCCGGAGTGCTGTTCTCACGCCACGCGACTCACGGAGAAGAACAATGTCAGCGAAACTGGTGCTCGTCGGATGCGGCAACATGGGCTACGCCATGCTGGAAGGCTGGCTGAAGTCCGGTCTTATCAAGGCGGCCGAGACGGTCGTCGTCGAACCCGCCGATGCCCTGCGCGAACGCGCCGCAAAGCTTGGCGTCACGGCGCTTGCCACGGCAGACGAAATTCCCACCGACGCGGCACCGAAGCTCGTCGTCTTTGCGGTCAAGCCGCAGGTGATCCTCAACGTTATCCCAGCATACGCGAAGTACAACGCAAGCGCGACATACCTGTCTGTTGCCGCTGGCACGCCGATCGCCGCCTATGAAAAAATCCTCGGCAGCGACACGCCGATCGTCCGCTGCATGCCGAACACCCCGGCCGCCATCGGCAAGGGCATGATGGTCACCGTGACCAACGGCAAGGTTTCGGCGGAAGCGGAAAAGTTCGTCAGCGACCTGCTGGCGACAAACGGCGAGGTCGCTTCGGTTGACGACGAAGCGCTGATGGATGCGGTGACGGCAGTCTCTGGCTCGGGCCCGGCCTATATCTTCTACTTCATCGAGTGCCTGACGGCTGCGGCGGAAAACGCAGGGCTTCCGCTTGAAACCGCGAAGCTGCTGGCGATGCAGACCGTGTTCGGCGCAGCCTCGCTTGCCGCCGAAAGCCGCACGGAGCCGGGTGAGCTGCGCCGCCAGGTGACCAGCCCGAACGGCACGACCGCCGCTGCGCTCGACGTGCTGATGGGCGAGGACCGGCTGAAGAAGCTGGTGACCGAGGCCGTGGAGGCAGCGCGGCTGCGCTCCATCGAACTTGGCAAGTAAAACGATCGATCAGCCCAGCGCCGCGACCATCTCATCCTGCTTGCGGCGCAGGGCAACCAGCGGTGAATCTGGCCGCGGGGCAGCATTGGCGTAGGTGATGAGCTCGCCCTTCGCGATCGGCGCAGTTACCGTGCCACCCTCAAGCAGGCCGCACGGGACCGCATTCGCCGCGCGGGCATCCTCGACCGACATTGCCCACGAGCGATAGGTGTATTCGCCAATCGCATCGAGATGTTCGCCGGGCTTGAGGTCGCGCTTGGCCACCGCGCAGACTTCCGCCACCGGCTTGATCAGCGGCACCATGTCGGCCTTGCCATAGAGCACGGCGCGGGCGCAGGACAGCGGCACCTCCAGGCTGGTGAGGTGGTACGGGCGGTAGAAGGTGAAATACGGCCCTTCGCCAAGCTTCAGGTCGTTCATGCGCTCCCGCAGGCGCGGATGCGCCATTTCCGCGATCACGAACACGCCGGGCGCCACGCCCTTGCCGATCGAATAATCAACGACGCCCTTGCGCGAGAGGATGCCACCATCCTCGACCGGGCAAAGAACCCGCGGCAGGTCTTCCAGCGAAGCTGCCGGTCCGTGCATGCCGGGAAGATCCGGCACGAGGCCAGTCGCGTTTGCGATCGCCGTCATCTCGACCATGGTCTTGGAGCCGTCGACAAACTCGACCAGCATGCGCGGGTTCATGTTCCGGCGCTCGGCTTCCTCGCGGTACTGGTCGGGCGTCGCGTCGTGGTTGAGCGGGTTGTTCTTGCCCTTGCCGGCGGCGACGACCGTGTGGCCCATCGCGGTGACGAACTCGATCAGCTCCATGCAGGACGACGGCTCGTCACCGGCACCTACGGTGTAGACGACGCCGGCCCTGTCGGCGGCCTGCTTCAGGTAGGCGCCGACGGTCACGTCCGCCTCGACATTCATCATGACGAGGTGCTTGCCGTGCTCGATGGTTTTCAAGCCGATCTCGGCGCCCGCAACCGGCTTGCCGGTCGCATCGACGACGACGTCGATGTGGGGGCTGTTCATCAAGAGGTCGGCGTCAGGGATGATCGCGGTCTTGCCCTGCTCGATCAGCTCGGCCATGCGCGAGGAATTCTGCGCCTCGCCGGCGCTGTCTGCCTCACGGCCGGCAATGGCGATTGCCTCCTGGGCGCGGCCGCCGCGGCGGTCGACGATCGCGGCAACCTCAAGGCCGGGCATCAGCGCGACCTGGGTGACGATATCCGTTCCCATCTCGCCGCAGCCGACTACACCGATACGCACAGGGCGGCCCTCAGCGGCCCGTTGCGCCAGATCACGGGCAAGCCCCGTCAGGGCGACATTGGTCATGCGGCATCCAGTCTTTGGCAGGAACGAGAACTAGACCCGGCGAGATAGACGAGCGCTGGCGATTGTCAACTCTCGCCAGGCCGCCCGGCACCTTCCGCACGGTTCGTGCAAGCTTGCACTGCTAGGCTCCGAAAGGAAACAGGAGCAGGAAGGCGTTAGCCCAACATGGTCAGGCGTATCATGATTCTACTTACCCGCCAGCTTTCGCCGGCGGTGCGGTTCGCGATCATCATCACCGCGGCGACGTGCTGCGTGCTGACGATCAATCTCTTGTTATGGTGGGGCCTGTCTGGCCTCAGCACGCTGTTGTCGGCGCTGCTCCTGGGGCCGGTCTTCCTCGCGTCCCTCAGCGCTGTCGGCACCCTTGCCGGCTATCTTGCCTTCAAAGAACTTGAGCCGCGCGGCCTCGAAATCGAGCGGCTTGAAACCAACCTGCGCTGCTATGAGGCCGAGCTTGAGGAGCGCCAGCGCGCCGCGCGCGCGCATGCGGCCATCGCGCGCCTGATGGAAGCTGGCGTGCGCCACCTCGCCGACGGCACCTACTCCTCGCGCATCACGGTCGAGCTGCCGCAGCCGTACCGCTCCTTCCCAAGCTACTTCAACACGGTTGCGTCCCGTCTCGAGGGCATGACCAACCGACGCGAGGAAAGCATCCACGTTTCCGAGATGATCGATGCCAAGGCGCACGAAATCATCGAGGCTGCGGACACGCTGAAGCGCCGCGCCGAAAAGCTCGCCGAGCGGGTCGTCACGGACCTAGAGGCCATCGAGAAGGGCGCCGAGAAGCACACGGCCGAGCCCCTGAAGCTCGCCCAGTACACGATGGGCGGCGTGAAGATCGCCACCAACCGCAACATCGAGGCAGCAACCCAGCTTGCCGAGATGGGCCGTCTTGTCGCCGAACAGGCGGGACAGCTGCGCGCGATTGTCGAGGAAGAGATCAAGCCGGAGATGAGCGACGTTTCCGAGGGCGAGGAAGAAGTCGTCATCGAGGAAGAAGTCATCTTCGCCGAGAACGAAGAGTTCGCAGCCGAGGTCGTGGCTTCTGAGGACGTTGAGACCGAGGAAGCTGTTTCCGACGAGGAGACCATCATCCCCGCCAAAACCGAGGGATCGGAAAACAGGCAGCTGCCGGCGATTGCCGCCGCCTGACTTCTTCGATCAGACGAACTTGCGGAACATCTTCGTCTGATCGAACAGCTCTTCGAGCGTCTTGACGCGGGCGCTCGTTTCCTCCCAGCCCGCGTCCTGCACCGCGGCGATCACCGCCTCGACGATAAACAGCGTCACGACCGACGAGTCCCACGCCGACGGCGCCTCGATGCGCGCGTGGAACGCATGGGCCGCCTGTTTCGCCAGCGGCGAGCCCCACTGGTCGGTAAACAGTACGATCTGCGCACCCTTCGCCCGCGCCATTTCAGCCAGCCGCATCAGCTCCTGCTCGTAGCGGCGCACGTCGAAGGCAACGAGCACGTCGCCCGGCTTCATGTCGAGCACATAGTGCGGCCAGGTGTTGGCGTTGGGCGCGATCAGTGTCACCCCACTGCGAATGACCTGCATGTGCGTGAACAGGTAATCGGCAAGTGAGCGGGTGATCCTGCCGCCGACGATATAGACAGAGCGTTCACGGTCGCCGAGCAGGGCAACAACCTCGTTGAACGTCTCGGGCGACAGCTGGCGCAACGTCTGCCCGAGGTTTTCCATCACCTGTTCGGCAAAACGATTGAGGATGTGCGTGTCCGGCGCCGGCGCCCAGCGGTCACGGCGCGCAATCGGGTTAGAGATCGTCGCCTCGAGCTCGCTGCGCAGCGCCGCCTGCATTTCCGGGAAACCGGCAAAGCCGAGCTTCTTTGCCATCCGCACGACGGTCGGCGTCGACACGCCCGAGCCCTGCGCCACCGCCGTGATCGAGTCGAGCCCCAGCACCGGGTAGTTTGCCAGCATCGCGTTTGCGAGCTGCCGCTCGGCGCGTGTCAGACGGTCGAAACTCGCCCGCATCCGCTCGGCAACAGTGAGGTCCTGCGTCTTCTTCATTCACGCTCCCCAGGTTGCGTCCGACACCCGCCTTCCGCGTCTGAATAGAATGCATCACCGCACTGCTTTTGGAAGAGAAAGTTTCAGTTCCGTCTTGACTATCACCTAGCGTCTGAAATGATGCTTTTAGTTCAACCGCATGAACCGGTTGCGCGGTTCAGCTACGAGGCGTTGGAATGAGCGACAAGCGTGCTGCCGGACAATATGTCGAAACCAGAAATCCCTCCGGTTCCGGGCCTTACCTGCTCGTCTGCGAACACGCGTCCAAGCATATCCCGCCTGAATTCGCGGACCTTGGCCTGCCAAAGGAAGCGCTGACCAGCCACATCGCCTGGGACCCGGGCGCATTGGCCGTTGCGCTCGAACTGTCGCGGCTGCTCGACGCACCGCTGATCTTCCAGAACGCTTCGCGCCTCATCTACGACTGCAACCGGCCGCCGCACGAGCCGTCGGCCATGCCCGCCGTCAGCGAGGTCTACCAGGTTCCGGGCAACGCCAACCTGACGCAGGAAGACCGCGACCGCCGCGCCGAGGAATTCTACTTCCCATTCCGGGGCGCCCTTGCCGCCCATCTCGACGCGCGCAAGGACACGCCGACAATCGTGACAGTCCACTCGTTCACGCCGATCTACCATGGCAAACAGCGTGCGGTTGAAATCGGCATCCTGCACGACACGGACGACCGGATCGCACAGGGCATGATGAAGGCCGCGCGCGGTGAAGCGACTTCTTACAATGTCCAGCTCAACGAGCCCTATGGCCCGGCTGATGGCGTTACCCATACCCTGCGCGAGCACGCCCTGACGCGCGGCCTGCCGAACGTCATGATCGAAGTCCGCAACGACCTGATTGCCGACGAGGCATCGCAGAAGGCCATGGCGCAGACATTGTGCGGCTGGATCCGGAGCGCACAGGACGGCCTGAGCCACCCGGAAACGGAAGACTGAACCGGCATGGCGCCGGCGCAGCTGGCGCCTTCTTCCCCATCTTCAACACGGACGGCCGAAAACCATCTTCGGGCCTCGGTACTTGGGAACTGCGGCATCTCCGCTTCGCTCCTCTCCCCGTTCACGGGGAGAGGATGCCGGCAGGCAGGTGAGGGCCAGTTTCGGCGCCGGCGGCAGATGGCGACGCTGGCACTTCCTCGCCAGTGCCCCATCCCTGATTCGTGTCCCTGCGTCCATGCTGGCAATGGCCAGGCGCGGCGCTCCTCTGCGCAACTGCCGCAGCCTTGGCGAGGAACTTCGAAGAAGAGGTTTCGCCAAACTAAGATTTTTTATTATATTTCTGCGAACTAATGCGGCATCCGCGCGTCAAATGGGCACTTTCCTGACTTATGCAAAAATGGATGCTTGGGACAAGCGCAGTGCAGTGAGCGAATTACCACAATCACTTATTACACCGAGTCCGAGTAATTCGACACACAACAGAAGAAAATGTCGCTTTAGTTGGGATGCGATCTTCGAGTAACAAGAAGTCATTTGGATTTTCGGGTTCTGTAAATTTCATTGACAGATTTCGGAAATTATTTGTGGCGTCTTGACGGCAGCTTCCGTAACGTTAACTATACGAATGCACGGTATCGTACAAACGGTAGCGTGCATTACTCCGAGCGGGGGCTGGAGCATGATCGGACAGGAGCGAGTGAGGGAGCTCGAGGAACGCCTCGACTTCATCGGCCTTGATGCGCAGGGCAAACAGGCGCTGCAGGACACTGCGCCTCTCGTCAACAAGCTGATCAGGCCAGCACTCGAGAGCTTCTACCGCAAGGTTCGGGGCAGCGAGAAACTCCGGAGCTACTTCGCCGACGAAGCGCACATGAACGTCGCGGCCGATCACCAGGCACGACATTGGGCACTGATCCTCAAGGGCGAATTCACCAAAGACTATCACGACGCCGTGCGCAGGATCGGCGCGATTCACGCGCAGATTGGGCTCGAGCCGCGCTGGTACATTGCCGGCTACGCGATCGTCCTTGAAGAACTGCTGATGGGCCTGCTGAGCGACAGCAACTCGCAGAAGCAGCAACCTTCGTTCCTGCGGCGTTCACATGCAGAAGTCGACGAGAGCCTGCCCGCACGCGTCAGCGCGCTGGTGAAGGCCGCACTCCTCGACATGGAAATCGCCACCTCCGTCTACCTCGACAACCTCGAGGCCAAACGGCAGGAGGCTGAGTCGCAACTTGCCTTTGCGCTGGACGGCGTTGCCGCTGCACTCGACCAGCTCGCGCAGGGCGACCTCTCGGTTTCGGTCAACGCGTCGATCTCGGAGAAATCCGGACACCTCGCGTCCAGCTTCAACGCAGCAGTGGCTAGCCTGCGCAGCGTGATTTCAGCGGTCAACACTGCCGCCAGCAATGTGCGCAGCGGCGCCGCCGAAATTGCCAATGCCTCCTCGGAAGCCGGACGGCGTTGCGAGCGGCAGGCGGCAGCGCTGGAAGAATCGGTCGCGGCCATTTCGGAACTTGCCTCTGCCATCCGCGAAACCGCGTCGGGCGCCACCGATACTGCGGCCACCGTTTCCGGTATCATGAAGAAGGCGGATGCCGGTGCGTCGCTCGCAGCCAAAACCGTCGCGGCGATGGGCGAGATCAGCGCCTCGTCGAGCCGCGTTTCACAGATCATCGACGTCATCGACGACATCGCCTTCCAGACCAACCTGCTCGCGCTCAATGCCGGGATCGAGGCGGCGCGCGCTGGTGAATCCGGCCGCGGCTTTGCCGTCGTCGCCTCCGAGGTGCGGGCGCTCGCCCAGCGCTCGGCCGAGGCGGCGAAGGAGATCGCCAAGCTGATCCGTTCGAGCAACGAACAGGTGTCCGAAGGTGTAGGTCTTGTCGGCGAAACCGAAACCGCGCTGTCGGGGATTGCCGACGAACTGCGCAGGACCGAAGAACTTGTTTCCAACATAGCAAAGCTCGCCAGTGCCCAGGCGGCGAGCATCGGCGAACTGTCCGCGACGATCGACCAGATCGACCGCGCGACGCAGCAGAACGCCGCGATGATTGAAGAAAATAGCGCCGCGAGCCGCTCGCTGGCGCTTGAATCGGAGACCCTGGCCGACATCGTCGCCAGGTTCCGAGCCACCGGCGGTGAGGCGGGGGGTGTAAGCCGGGGGGGCAACTATGCTCCCCGCCCCGCCGGTTGGTCAGAAGAACTCGCGCAGTCGGCCTAGAAGGAACCGACCTCCGTCGCCTCGAATGTCGTCGCCGTTCCACCGAGCGGGCGCTCGGACGCGATCCGGATGCGGCGGTAGCATTCGCAGGAGCGCTGTTCGAGAATGTCGCGGCGGACGACGTTCATCTCGCCGCGATGGTAGGAGATCGCGCCTGCTTCCATCAGGTCGATGCAGATCGCATTCACCGTCGCGCGCCTCAATGCCAGCAGCGAGGCGATCGCCTCCTGCGTGATGTGGAAATGATCGCTCGCAACCCGGTCGTGCGCATGAAGGAGCCAGCGGACCACGCGCTGCTCGGCCGAATGCAGGCTGTTGCAGGCAACCGTCTCCATCAGCTGGACGATGTGCGCCTTGGCGTAGCGAAGCATGAACTGACGCACGCAGACGAACCGCTCCAGAGCGACGTCGAGGTCCTGCATCGAGACCCAGGCTGCGGTGCCGCCGATCTGCACCACCGAGCGCCCAAGCGTCTCGCCACCGCCCATGATCAGCGAAAAGCCAACGAAGCCTTCGGGGCCGATTGACGATTTTTCGACACTGTGGCCGCTTTCCATCTGCGAGATCAGCGAAATGACGCCCTCATGCGGAAAAATGGCATGGGTAACCGGAGCGCCTTCCTCGTAGAGGACTTCGCCCGCCTTCAACTCGCGCACCTCGGCACATTGCTCGAAAAATTCCCTCGCGTGCGGCTGAACAGAGGCCAGGAGCTTGTTGCCCTTGGTGGATCGCACTAGCGGCATAGTCATCGGCCGAAAGTCTCCTCGCATCTCTGCCGTTTTAGCCACGGTTATTCAGCGATTCTTAAACCACGATTAACCACCACAACCTGTAGGCGACAATACGCCGGGCTCAAACAGAAGATCATGCGTATTCCAATGAAAAAACCCGCATGAAATGCGCCTGTATTTGTAAGATCTCAATATTTTTCGGGGACACTTCCGGCCCAAACGCATTTGAGCGAGGCAGGTCACAGAAATGCGGATGCGCTTTTTTGCTCTTGTTTCGATGCTTCTGTTGTCGGCGGGGATCGGCTTGCATGAAGCGGAAGCCGCGACGGTTGTCGCGAAGGTCGACATCAGCACCCAGACGATGACCGTCACCCACAACGGCAAGGTCAAGTACCGCTGGAAGGTCTCGACCGCGCGCGCCGGCAAGGTGACGCCGACCGGCAGCTGGACCGCGAAGTGGCTGTCACGCAACCACCGCTCGAGCCGCTACAACAACGCGCCGATGCCCTATTCGATCTTCTACAACGGCAACTACGCCGTCCACGGGACGAACCAGATCAGCAGGCTCGGCCGTCCAGCCTCGGCCGGCTGCGTCCGCCTCAACCCGGCCCATGCGAAGATCCTCTACGAGCTCGCCCAGCGCGAGGGGCTGAAGAACACGCAGATCATCGTCCATCGCTAGGGCTTGAGTTCGCGCCGCCGTCGAGATCGATCGGCGGCTGCTCGGCCTCAGCAAGCGGCTGGCGCGGGAAGCCGGCGATGGTCGACACATCCTTCACGTCGCGCGCGATCTCCAGAGGGCTTCTGGCGTAGGCGGTGACAAGGCGCGCGACCGACACAAGCGCATGGGTATGGATGCGCTCGTAACCGTGCGAAGCGTCGATGCCGAAGGCGACCAGCGCGGTGCGGATATCGTGCCCCGCCTCGATCGCCGAGGCAGAATCCGAGCGGTAGTAGCGGAAGACGTCCTTCTGGAACGGGATATCGTTCTCGCGGCAAAGGTCGACCAGCTTCTTCGTCAGGTGATAGTCGAACGGGCCCGACTGATCCGCCATCGCGATCGTCGCGCCGAATTCGGACGAGTTCTGGCCCGGCGCGGTCGTGCCATTGTCGATGGTCACCATAGCCGCGATGTCTTCGGTGACGATGGCCGCGGCACCGACGCCGACTTCCTCCGCGATCGTGAACAGGAAATGGACGTCGACCGGCGTCTTCGCGCCTTCCCGCTCCAGCGCCTCAAGACAAGCAAGCGCGATCGCCACTCCCGCCTTGTCGTCAAGGTGACGCGAAGAGATGAAGCCGTTGTCGAGGAACTCGGCATTGGTGTCGAAGGCAACGAAGTCGCCGACGTCGATGCCAAGTTCCAGCGTCTCCTCCTTCGAGCGCGTCACCGCATCGATGCGCAATTCGACGTGCTGCCAGCCGACCGGCGCGGTATCGACTTCCTCGTTGTAGGTGTGGCCCGATGCCTTCAGCGGCAGGACCGAGCCGCGAAAGCTGCCGCGCTCGCTGTAAAGCGTCACACGCGCGCCTTCGGCAAACCGCGCTGACCAGTGACCGATCGGCACGAGTTCCAGCCGGCCATTGTCCTTGACGAGCTTTACCTGTGCGCCGAGCGTGTCAAGGTGGGCGATGATCGCCCGCGCACCCTTGCGGCGGCTGCCCTGGCGCACGGCGCGGATCGCGCCGCGCCGCGTCAGTTCCGGTGTCAGCCCCAGCCGCTCGATCTCGCGATAACAGTAGCGGACGACCTGATCCGTATAGCCAGTCGGGCTGTCGATCGCGAGCAGCGCCTTCAGCTGCGCCACCAGATATGCTTGGTCGATCGGCATTATGCCCGGCCCAAAGCCATCGCCGCTGCCCGTGCACCCGAAAGCGGGAACAAGAGGTCGAGGAAGCGCTCGGCTGTCGGCTGCGGTTCATGGTTGGCAAGGCCTGGCCGCTCGTTCGCCTCGATGAAGACGTACTCGGGCTGGTCAGGACTTTTCACCATGAAGTCGATGCCGACGACCGGGATGTCGATGGCCCGCGCCGCTGCAATCGCCGCCTCCACCAGCCGCGGATGGACGATGTCGGTGACGTCATGGATCGACCCGCCGGTGTGAAGGTTGGCGGTCTTGCGCACCATGATCTCCTTCCCGCTCTCCGGGACGCTGTCGAGCGTGTAGCCCGAAAGCGCCAGGCAGCGCTCCGTCTCGCCATCGATCGGGATCTTGCTCTCGCCCCCGGTCGCAGCTTCGCGGCGGCGTGACTGCGCCTCGATCAGGGTGCGGATCTTCTTGCGGCCATCGCCGACGATATGCGGCGGCCGGCGTACGGCGGCGGCAACCAGCTTGAAGTCGATCACCACGAGACGAAGGTCCTCTCCTGCGAAGCAGGCCTCAATCAGGACGCGGTCGCAGACTTCCTTGGCCGCCGCTATTGCCGCCTTGGTCTCTTTCAGCGTCTCGAGTCCCACGGCAATGCCGCGTCCCTGCTCACCCCGCGCGGGCTTCACGACGACGCGCCCATGCTTGTCGATGAACGCCTGCAGCGCCTCGTCATCGTCGCTCGCGACCATCTGCTCGGGCACCGACAGGCCTGCCGACTCGACCACCCGGCGCGTCACCGCCTTGTCGTCGCAGATCGACATCGCCACCGCCGAAGTCAGTTCCGACAAGCTCTCGCGGCAGTGGACCGAGCGCCCGCCATGCGACAGGCGGAAGAAGCCGCCCTCTGCATCCGTGATCTCGACATGCACGCCCCTGCGGTGCGCCTCATCAACGATCAGCTTCGCGTAGGGATTGAGCTGGTCGTAGTTTTCGAGCGGCCGCGAGAAAAGCTTTTCATTGATGGGGTTCTTGCGCTTGACCGCGAACACCGGAACCCGGCGAAAGCCGAGCTTTTCGTAGAGCCGGATCGCGTTCTCGTTGTCGTGCAGGACCGAAAGGTCCATGTACGCTCGCCCGCGAGCCGAAAAATGCTCTGCCAGACGCCGCACCAGCATCTCGCCAATACCGGGATGTTTTGCTTGCGGGTCGACCGCTAGGCACCAGAGCGACGAGCCCTGCTCGGGATCGGAAAAGGCACGCGGATGATCGACACCGGTTACGGTACCGATGATTTCGCCGGTGTTTTCATCCTCCGCGACGAGATAGGTGAGCGCGCGACTGTCACGGTTGCTCCAGAAGAAGTCGGGCCGCACCTGCACCATGCCGCGCGAGCCATAGATGCGGTTCACCGCGCGTGCATCGGCTTCGGTCGACAACCGGCGGATGAAGAAGCCGCGCGTCTGGCGGCGGCTGGCGCGATAGGTCGCGAGATCCAGCCGGTAGGTGTGCGACGGGTCGAGGAAAATCTCCTGCGGTGCTGCCGCCAGAAGCACATGCGGGTCGCGGACATAGAAGGCGATGTCCCTTCGCTCCGGTCCCTCCTCGCGCAGTGCGGCAACCACGTCCTGCGGGTTGTCGAAGGTGTGCGAGAAGATCAGCCGGCCCCAGCCGCAATCGACACAAGCCGCTGACTGCGGCGGCTCCAGTCCGGCGGGACCGCGCGACTGTGCGTGAAAGCGCTGAAGCCGGTGCGCCTGCGGCCGTTCGCTACGCGCCATTCGACTAGATCCCATGGCTCTGCATCCACATTTCGAGAAGTCCGACCTGCCAAAGCTCCGAGCCGCGCAGCGGCGTGATGTGGTCGGAAGGGTTGGTGAAAAGTTCGTCGAGATAGTCGTCGCGGAAGAGCCCTCGCTCGCGTGCCACGCGGGAGCCCAGCGCATCGCGCACCATCTCGAGGTACGGGCCGTCGACATATTTGAGCTGCGGTACGGGGAAGTATCCCTTCGGCCGGTCGATGACCTCATGCGGCACGACGAGCCGCGCGGCTTCCTTCAGGACGCCCTTGCCGCCGCTGTGCAGCTTTTCCTCGGGTGGGATTTTTGCAGCGAGCTCGACCAGCTCGTGGTCGAGGAAGGGCACGCGCGCTTCCAAGCCCCACGCCATCGTCATGTTGTCGACTCGCTTGACCGGGTCGTCGACCAGCATCACCTGGCTGTCGAGCCTGAGCGCCGCGTCGACCGGCGTATCTGCACCCGGCATGTTGAGATGTTCGGCGACAAGCTCACGGCTCACATCCGCGTCCGGCAGCCAGTCGGCATTCACCTGCCGCTGCAGCGTCGCGTGCGAACGGTCGAAGAAGACGCGGGCGTAGTCCTCAACCACGTCATTCGAGTTCGCGAGCGGCGGGTACCAGTGGTAGCCGCCGAAGACCTCGTCCGCGCCCTGCCCCGACTGCACCACCTTCACATGCTTCGAAACTTCCTGCGACAGCAGGTAGAAACCGGCATTGTCGTAGGAGACCATCGGCTCGGACATCGCTCCGATTACGCCGGGCAGCGCCTCGATGAGCCGGTCGGAACCGACGAAGATCTTGTGGTGGCGCGTGTCGTAGCGCTGCGCGATCAGGTCGGAGTACTGGAATTCATCGCCCTTCTCGCCGTTGGCTTCCTCGAAGCCGACGGAGAAGGTGGCGAGGCCGTGCTGGCCTTCCTCGGCCAAGAGGCCGACGATCAGGCTGGAATCGACGCCGCCCGACAGCAGCACGCCAACGGGCACATCCGCGACCATGCGGCGCCTCACGGAAGTGCGCAGCGCATCCAGCACCATGTCGCGCCAGTCGGTCGACGAGAGCCCCGCATATTGCGGATCGCGCTGGTAGGGTGGCGCCCAGTAGACGCTGTCTTCCCTGGTGCCGTCCGGTTCGATGACGCGGATCGTCGCTGGCGGCAGCTTGCGCACGCCCTTGATGATCGTGCGCGGCGGCGGGACGACCGCGTGAAAGGTCATGTAGTGGTGCAGCGCATGGCGGTCGATCGAGGTATCAACCTCGCCCGCCTGCAGCAGTGCCGGCAGCGACGAGGCAAAGCGCAGCGAATGCGGCGTTTCGGCGATGTAGAGCGGCTTAATGCCGAACCGGTCGCGCGCCATCACGACGCGCCCCGAGTCGCGCTCATGGATCACGAAGGCGAACATGCCGTGGAAGCGCTTCACACACTCCTTCCCCCAGGCATGCCACGCCTTGAGGATCACCTCGGTGTCGCCGGTCGAGAAGAAGCGGTAGCCCTTGTCCTCGAGCTCTGCCCGCAGTTCGGGATAGTTGTAGATGCAGCCGTTGAAGGCGATGGCGAGGCCGAGTTCTGCGTCGACCATTGGCTGGCGCGCCTTTTCCGACAAGTCGATGATCCTGAGCCGCCGGTGCCCCAGCGCGACATTGCCGTGAATCGCTAGTCCTGATCCATCGGGTCCGCGCGGCGCAAGCGCGTCCATCATCCTCGTCTGGGCTATCGCAGAAGGCTGCGCGCCATCGAAACGTACTTCACCACAAATCCCACACACGGTTCCGGGAAATCTCCTGTTGCAAAACATCAACGTGCCGGGGGGCACGACTCGAAAGGCCCGTCGTCAGGCGGACCCGTCTTGCGAACGTGGGTAGTGGGGGATGGTTCCGAAATTTTCGGGATCCATTTGCGTCAGATCAAATGGATGTCAGGCTTAAGGGCCTAGAAACGCGCAAAATCTGCCGTGGCAATTTGACCACACGCTGTGCGTGGACGCGGCGAGCCGGTGGTACTATTTTCCGGCCGCATTTCTTAGGAAAGCGAAATGAATTACCAGCGATTTTTCGAGGAAGCGATCCGTCAACTCCACGAGGAGCGGCGCTATCGCGTGTTTGCCGATCTGGAACGGATTGTGGGCCGCTTCCCGCAGGCGATCTGGCGCTCCGAAGGCGAGGCGCGCGAGATCACGGTCTGGTGTTCCAACGATTATCTCGGCATGGGCCAGCATCCGGACGTCATTGCAGCGTCGCAGAACGCGACCGGGAACATGGGTTCCGGCGCGGGCGGCACGCGCAACATCTCCGGCACCAACCACCCGCTGGTCGAGCTTGAGCTTGAGCTCGCCGACCTGCATGGCAAGGAAGCCGGCCTCGTCTTCACCTCGGGCTTCGTCTCCAACGAAGCTGCGATCTCGACGATCGGCCGCCTGCTGCCGAACTGCCTGATCCTCTCCGACGAGCTCAATCATGCCTCGATGATCGAGGGCGTGCGTCGCTCGGGCGCGGAGAAGAAGATCTTCCGCCACAACGACGTTGCGCATCTGGAAAGCCTGCTGCAGCAGGCTGGCAACGAACGCGCCAAGCTGATCGTGTTCGAGAGCGTGTACTCGATGGACGGCGACGTCGCCCCGATCAAGGAGATCGCGGACCTCGCCGACAAGTACAACGCGATGACCTATATCGACGAAGTGCACGCGGTCGGCATGTACGGCGCGCGCGGCGGCGGCATCACCGAGCGTGAGGGCCTCGCCCACCGCATCGACGTCATCGAGGGCACGCTGGCCAAGGCCTTCGGCGCGCTCGGCGGCTACATCACCGGCACCCGCGAAGTCATCGACGCCGTGCGCTCCTACGCGCCGGGCTTCATCTTCACGACCGCCCTGCCCCCTTCAATCGCCGCAGCGGCGACCGCCTCGATCCGTCACCTCAAGACGTCGCAGGTCGAGCGCGACGCGCAGCAGCGCCAGGCGCAGCGGACCAAGGACGTTCTGTCGGCTGCCGGCCTGCCGGTCATGCCGTCGCAGACGCACATCGTGCCGGTGCTGGTCGGGGATCCGGAGCTCTGCAAGATGGCGAGCGACCGTCTGCTCGCCAAGCACAACATCTACATCCAGCCGATCAACTACCCGACCGTCCCGCGCGGCACCGAGCGCCTGCGCATCACGCCGACGCCGTGCCACGACGACAAGCTGATCGAAGTACTTCGCGACGCGCTGGTCGAGACCTGGACCGCGCTCGGCATTCCCTTCCGCGACGCATCGGCTCCGAGCGAGCCTGCCCGTTCGGATCGGGTCGTTCCGCTGGTCGTCTCCAAAGCCGGCGGCTGATCCGACCCTTGTTTGCCTCCCAAGCAAAAAGCCCCGGTGCATCGCGCCGGGGCTTCTTCTTTGTCTGTTAGCCGGAGCTTACTTGCGGGCCAGCAGGTCGCGAATTTCCGTGAGCAGCTGGACGTCGGCGGGCGGCGGAGCTGCCGGCTCCTCGGCCTTCTGGCGCTCGAGGCGGCGGCGCATCGTGTTCACGCCCTTGACCATCAGGAAGATGATCCATGCCAGGATCAGGAAGTTAATGACGACGGTGATGAAGTTGCCATAAGCGAACACCGCGCCCTGCTCGCGCGCAGCAGCAAGCGAGGTGGCGGTAACGTTGGAAGACAGCGGCAGGAAGTAGTTCGAGAAATCGAAGCCGCCAAAGATCGCGCCGACGATCGGCATGATGATGTCATCGACCAGCGATGAGACGATCAGGCCGAACGCACCGCCGATAATCACGCCGACGGCAAGGTCCATGACGTTGCCCTTGGCGATAAATTCCTGAAATTCCTTGAGCATCATCTCCCTCCTGGAGAATGAGTGTTTGCGAATCATCGGCAGCGGGGGCAACCGACGGTCGTTAAGATAGCAAAGTTGGCGTCTCGCTTACCATATGGCGCGCGTCAGGCACCCTTGGCGTCGCGCTTTGCCAGAAGGGCGCGCACCAGCGGCTCGTCGACCTCGCCGGTCGGCTGTATGCCGTTCGCCTTCTGGAAGGCCTTGATGGCATCCTTGGTGCGCTGGCCCATGACGCCATCCTCGACGCCGGCATCAAAGCCCTGCAAATTCAGGATGCGCTGGATGTTGCGCACCGCCTGCTTCATGTCGATGCTGGCGGTCGTCTCGTGGCCGGTGGTCCAGCTTTCGGGAATTTCAACCGTGTTCGCCTCGGGGTCGATCTGGCGCTGTTGCCAGAGTTCGGCCGAATTGCGTGCGCGCTCCAGCGCCTCAGGCTTCATCACCTTGGCGACCTCGTCGCGCTTTTCGGCAGCGTCCTTGTCGCCCTGGCGGGCAACGATGTCGAACCACTTGTAGGCATCCTCGAGGTTCTGCTTCATCCCGACGCCCTTGGCGGCGAGAATGCCAAGGTTGAACTGGCTGTCGCGCACTCCGAGCTCGGCTGCTTCGAGGAACCAGCGCGCGGCCGACTCATGGTCGCTGACGCCATCGGCGCCCATCGCGAACAGGACGGCGAGGTTGTGCATGGCGCTGGCATTGCCCTGCGCTGCGGCGAGCTGGTACCAGGTCTTTGCCCTCGCGACGTCGCGCTCGACGCCAATACCCTTCTCATAAAGATTGCCGATCCGGTACTGAGCCGGTGCAAGGCCAGCGTCAGCCGCCTGCTCATACCACTTTGCCGCCTCGGCCATGTCAGCGGGAACGCCCCTGCCCTCGGCATAGCGGCTGCCGATCTCGAACAGAGCCTTCGGGTCGCCGGAAGCTGCGGCCTCGCGCAGTGCGACCGGGCCGATGGCATCCGGGATCGCGGCAAGCTGCTCTTCGGTCGGCTCGGCTGGAATATCGATCTCTTCCACCGGCTGGGCAGCAACGGCAACCGGCCCCGGCATCGGCTGCGATGCGTTCGGATCAAGCCAGGCCATCTCGTCCTGCTTCGGCGCCTCCGCAACCGGCTCAACCGTCGTTTCGGCCCGCTCTGGGATGGCGGCGACCGAACCTTCGACCGGAAGTTCCCGGTTGATCGTCGGCGTGCCGGCGGCTTCCGCGTTGTCGGTGCCTTCAGCCGGGACGTTCGCCTGGAAGGCGTCCTCGCTCTCGTAGGCGGCCTGGTCGACGACCTCGCCACCGCCCATGAAATTCTTGCCGATCTGCAGCGCGAGCACCGTGATCGCGAGCAGCGCGACGCCCATCAGCAGCGGCTTGCGGCTGCGGCCAAGGATGCGGCTCACGGCAGAGCCTTCCTTCGCAGGCTTCTCGGCAGCGGCGGCCTTCGCTGTGTTGCCCGCCTCGGCGGCGGCAGCCTGTGCGGCACGGCGCGCGGCGGCGATGAAGTCCGCCTTGGCAATCTCGTTGTCGGCTGCAGATCCCGTACCGCCCTTGTTGCCGCGAACGCGCTTCATGATCGCGTTGAGGTCAGGCGCGCCCGAACCCGGCGCCAGCGGCTCGTTGACGATCCTCGGATCGATCGCGGCATCGATTTCAACCGTCGGCGCGGCGAACTGCTGCTCCATGACAGCCGTCGGCGAGGGCTCAGCGATGTCGGCCTCGTCCTTGCCGCCCTTGCGGCCCAGCGCCTTCGTCAGGCTCGACAGCACCGACTTCTTGCCGGTATCCTTGGCGACAGCCTCCTCGCGCGCGGCCTGGATCGCAGCGGATGCCTTGGCAGCAGCCGCAACCGCCACAGCAGGCTCAAGCGCCAGTTCTTCCTCGACGGGCGCAAAAGCGGGGGTCTCGGCAATCGCGGCGCGCACGCGCTCGCGCTGCTCGCCGTTGCCGCCCTCATGTGCGGCTTCAAGCATGCTGAGGCGGTCGACGATCTTCAGAAGCGTGTCGTGGATCGCCTCGAAGGTCTTCGTGTTGCGATCCTCGGAGCGTCGCGCAAGCGCTTCCAGCGTCTTCAGGTCGTCGGTCAGCGAGGCGATGACGGCGTCGTTGGCCGCGCTCGTCGGCGCGATGTTGCGCACCGCCTCCTCGGCCGCCAGACGCGCGGCCTCGACGACGAGACGACGGTTCTCCTCGATCGTATCCTCGATGCGGTCGAGGCGCGGATTTATCTGCGAGAGATCGGGGCTCGAGATCTGGGAAGCGAGGCCGGCGATCTGCGCCTCGAGGCTGCGGATCAGTTCGGGATCAACACCCGGCGCCGGCTGTGCGGCGACCTGCTGGCGCTCCAGCCGGCTCGCAAGTTCCGCGAAGCGGTCGTCCATTGCCTGGAGCAGATGCTCGCTCTGGACGAAATTTGCGTTGGTCTCGCGTTCGCTGAGGCGCGAAGTGACATCCCCCAGACGGCGTTCGAGATCGCGGAACAAGGCCTGCCCCTGCTCCTGCGCATCCTCGTGGCGCTGCTCCAGCATCGCGGCAAGCGTCGCGAAGCGGCGGTCGATGCCCTCGAACACGGCATCAAGGTCCGGGCCAGCCGGCGTCTCATCGAGCTTGCGCGAGATGATGTCGATCTGGCCGGCGAGCCGGTTGACGATTTCGTCCGGCATGTCGACGCGGCGGGCGATCTCCTCGACGCGATGGCCGAGGTCGGCGAGCTGGCTTGCAAGCGCATTGGCCGGATTGTCCTCGACCACCGAGCCCAGCTGGCGCGCGAGCGACGAGATGCGGGCCTCGATGCGCTCGAAGGGCTCCGGATCGAACGATACCGAATTGGCGGTGACGGCGGTCGCGGCGACCGCGCGCGAAATCTCGTTGAGGCGTTCCTCGATTGCCTCCAGCGCTTCGGAACTGATCCGGTCCTGCTGGTGGGTGAACTGGTCGACTGCCGAGGAGAGGATCTTCATCTTCTCTTCGAGCGAGCGCAGCGTAACCGAACTCGGCAGCCGCTCGATCAGGCCGGCGATCTCATCCACACGCATGCTCAGGGCCTGCAGGGCCGCGTCATCGGCCGGATTGCGCTGCGGCGCGGTGAACTTCTGGGCAATGTCGTTCCAGCGACGGTCGAACTCGTCCCAGCGGCGATCGAAGGACTGGATCGTCTCTTCGCGCGCAAGCTTGCCGAGGGCGCCCTTCACCTCCTCCATCTCCTGCCGAAGCAGGTTGATGTGGCGGTCGTCGCTCTGCTCGGCGAGATGGTGGATCATGCCGGAAAGGCGCTCGAACTCGGCGCGGAGCTCCGCGGCGTGCTGAGAGTTGCCGCTGCCGCGCAGCGCATGTTCGATCTCGTCGCGCAGTGCGGCGAACTCGCGGCGCAGGCCCGTGGTCATTTGCGTGCGCACTTCCTCGCGCAGCGAACGCAACTCGTCGACCATGCGCTCATCAGTGCGCGGCGCCGCGCGACGGGAGAGTTCATCCCAGCGGCGTTCAATGGCTTCATCATGCGGCGCATCACGGAAAGGGCGATCACGGTCGGAACTCCTGCCGCTTTCACGGAATTCGGACGGACGCCTGATCCGGCTCTCCAGCTCGTTCAGGGTCTCATTCAGCTGCTCGAGCGAGGTGCTCGGGCGACGACGCCGGCCTGCATTTATCGAATCCAGATAAGAGCGCCTGTTGTTCATCGACACGTCCGCTGCCGCCTTGCTGACCGGATATCCGGCGCGTTCCCAAACCTAAGCCCTGGAGACGCCGGAACTTGCGCAAGCCGTGCTTGGCCAGGCGTCATCCCCCGACGAATCCCCCGATGACAAATCCGTGATCAACAACAGACAAAATCACAGGGATCACCGATGCCCGCACAATCCACTGCACATGGTAAACAAGCCGTTAACCAAGGTTGCTAAGCCGCTACGTGATATTCTTGCATCCGCAATTTTTTACGTGTTAAAAATTTTGTGACCGTGCGACTTCATTTCGCACTTGCAGCATAATTTCCGTGGGAATATATGCCCGCGCAATCGATGCGGTTAACGCCGGTCGGGCAGTGAGCCGGATGCCTTTCGCCCCAAGGACATCCAAGTTTGCGTTCCGCAGCCATGCGGGCGCGAGTACGGGGAATTGTGAAATGATGAACATGATGCCGGCCAGCGAAAGCGTGGCCAATACGGCTGATGTTGCCGAAACCTATATCCGTATCGGTGACATGGCTAACCTGTTCGGCGTGACGTTGCGCACTCTTCGTTTCTACGAAGACAAGGGCCTGATCTCGCCGAAGCGTGAAGGCAATACTCGTCTTTACTCGCGTCGTGACGTTTCGCGTCTCAAGTTGATCATGCTGGGCCGCAAGGTTGGTTTCTCGCTCCGCGAGGTCAAGCAGATCATGGACCTCTACGACCCCGAGGGCCGCAACATCAAGCAGCTGCGTACGCTGATCGACAAGTCCGAGCGCCAGATGGTCAAGCTCGAGAAGCAGCGCGAAGCGATCGAGGAAGCCATGAGCGACCTCCAGAACGCCCTGGACGACTGGCGTTCGGTTCTCGCATCGCGCATGCAGGCGCAAGCTGCATAAATTTGATCCCCCACCCGATCAGACAGTTCTTGAAGGGCCCGCCGCCGCGCGGGCCCTTTTTTCTTGCCGGGATTCTTCCCCGCTCACCCAATTTTCCTGCCTGGTCGAACAGATCTCCCAATGAGCCAGCGCACAACTCCAAAGTGACGTTTACGCAAACGTCAAAATCCGCTAAGTTCCCGCCCGACGCGTAGTGCCGCCACGTTGCGGCGCGCACCAATGGGATCAGGAGGATTTGATGACGATCTACAAGGCGCCAGTTGCAGACACCCTTTTCGTTCTCAACGACGTGCTTGGCTACGAGCGCTATTCAAATCTTCCCGGGTTCTCCGACGCCTCGGCCGACCTTCTCGACGCCATTCTCGGCGAGGCCGCGAAGCTTGCGGAAAACGTCATCCATCCGCTGAACCAGGTCGGCGACCGCGAGGGCTGCATTCGCCATGAGGATGGCTCGGTCACGACGCCGAAGGGCTTCAAGGAAGCCTACGACCAGTATCGCGAGGGCGGCTGGATGTCGCTCGCAATCCCGGCCGAGTTCGGCGGGCAGGGCCTGCCCTATACCGTCCACACCGCCGTCGCCGAGTACATGTCCTCGGCCAACATGGCGCTGATGATGTATCCGGGCCTCACACAAGGCGCGATCGCCGCGATCATCGAGCACGGCTCGGACGAGCAGAAGCAGACCTACGTTCCGAAGATGGCCGAGGGTGTGTGGACCGGCACGATGAACCTGACCGAACCGCACTGCGGCACCGACCTCGGCCTGCTGCGCACCAAGGCCGTGCCCAACGGCGACGGCTCCTACAAGATTTCCGGCCAGAAGATCTTCATCTCGGCCGGCGAGCACGACATGAGCGAGAACATCATCCATCTCGTTCTCGCACGCATCGAAGGCGCGCCGGAAGGCACCAAGGGCATCTCCCTCTTCATCGTGCCGAAGTTCAAGCTGGATGCGAACGGCAACCCCGGCGAGCGCAACTCCGTCTCCTGTGGCTCGATCGAGGAGAAGATGGGCATCCACGGCAACGCCACCTGCGTCATGAACTATGACGAGGCGGAGGGTTACCTGCTTGGCGCCGAGAACGGCGGCCTCAAGGCGATGTTCGTGATGATGAATGAGGCGCGCCTCGGCGTCGGTCTGCAGGGCCTGTCGATCGGCGAGATCGCCTACCAGAACGCCGTCGCCTACGCGAAGGAGCGCCTGCAGGGCCGCTCGATCTCGGGCGTCAAGGCGCCGGAGCAGAAGGCCGACCCGATCATCGTCCACCCAGACATCCGCCGCAACCTCATGAACATGCGCGCCTTCAACGAGGCCGGCCGAGCGCTCATCCTCTGGACCGCGCTGAAGTCGGATGTGGCTCACCGCTCCGGCGACGAGGCCGACCGGCAGGCGGCTGAAGACCACCTGGGCCTGATGACGCCGATCATCAAGGGCGTGCTGACCGACAAGGGCTTCGAGCACGCCGTCATGGCGCAGCAGGTCTTCGGCGGCCATGGCTACATCGAAGAGCACGGCATGAGCCAGTTCGTGCGCGATGCCCGCATCGCCATGATCTATGAGGGTGCCAACGGCATCCAGGCGCTCGACCTCGTCGGCCGCAAGCTCGCCATGAACGGCGGCCGCGCCGTCCAGTCCTTCTTCAAGGAAGTCGGCGAGTTCTGCGAGCAGTACCGCAGCGACGAGAAGATGTCGCCCTACACCAAGGGCCTCAAGAAGGGGCTCAACGACCTGCAGGCGGCCACCATGTGGCTGATGCAGAACGCGATGCAGAAGCCGGACAATGCGGGCGCCGCCGCCACCGACTACCTGCACCTCTTCGGCCTCGTCGCCCTCGGCTACATGTGGGCTCGCATGGTCAAGGCCGCGCAGGACAAGATTGCCGAAGGCGCCGGCAGCGCGATCCACGAGCACAAGCTGGTCACCGGCAAGTACTTCATGGACCGCATCATGCCGGAGACGGCCGCCCACCTCGCGGGCCTCTCCTCAGGCTGCGATTCGATGATGGCTCTGCCGGAGGATGCGTTTTGATCGGTTCCGCCACCCTCTCCCTCCCCCTTGAGGAGAGGGTGGACAGCCGCCGCAGGCGGCTGGACGGGTGGGGTTGCCTCGGAAGCGCGTCAACGCTTCTATGCAAATCCCGCTCGGGGAGGATTGGGACGATGCCACGCACGCGTGTCAGTTTCGAAATGCGCCAGAAGGCGCGGCCGCTTCGCGGCCACCCTCCCCTCAAGGGGGAGGGAAAGGAAGAAGGCATATGAATACAAATCCCGCGACCGTTCTCAATCTTCCCAAGCCCGCATGGGCGGACGAGGAAGTTGGGATGCTCTACGACATGGCCACCCGCTTCTTCGAGGCGGAGATCGTGCCGCATTACGAAGAGTTCGAGAAGAACGAGATCTTCGATCGCGAGAGCTGGCTGAAGGCGGGCGCGAACGGCCTCCTGTGTGCCTCAATGCCGGAAGAGTATGGCGGCGCGGGCGGCACCTTCGCGCATGAGAGCGCGATCCTCGAGGCGATCAGCCATGTCGGCGTCGACGGCTTCGGCATCGGCCTGCACAGCGCGATCGTCGCGCCGTACATCCTCCACTACGGCACCGAAGAGCAGAAGAAGAAGTGGCTGCCGAAGATGGCGAGCGGCGAGCTGATCGGCGCCATCGCCATGACCGAGCCGGGCGCGGGCTCCGACCTGCAGGGCGTCAAGACGCGCGCGGTCCGCGAAGGCGACTTCTACCGCATCAACGGCTCAAAAACATTCATCACCAACGGCCAGCTCGCCAACCTCATCGTCGTCGTCGCCAAGACCGACCCCGAGAAGGGCGCCAAGGGCACCTCGCTGATCGTCGTAGAGACCGATGAGGTCGAGGGCTTCGAGCGCGGCCGAAACCTCGACAAGATTGGCCTCAAGTCGAACGACACGTCGGAACTCTTCTTCAATGACGTGCGCGTGCCGGCGTCGAACCTCATCGGCACCGAGGAAGGCCAAGGCTTCGTCCAGCTGATGCAGCAACTACCGCAGGAGCGCCTGCAGATCGGCGCGACCGCAATCGCCATGTGCGAGCGGGCGCTGGCGCTGACCATCGACTACGTCAAGCAGCGCAAGGCGTTCGGCAAGCAGATCATCGACTTCCAGAACACCCAGTTCAAGCTGGCCGAGCTCAAGACCGAGATCACCGTTGGCCGCGTCTTCTACAATGACTGTGTCGCGCGCCACGTTCGCGGCGAGCTCGACACCGCCACCGCCTCGATGGCGAAGTACTGGCTGTCCGACTTGCAGGGCAAGGTCGTCGACCAGTGCCTGCAGCTGTTCGGCGGCTATGGCTACATGAACGAATACCCGATCGCCCGCATGTTCCGCGACGCGCGCGTCCAGCGGATCTACGGCGGCACCAACGAGATCATGAAATTGCTGATCGCCCGCACGCTCTGAGCGGTGCGGCCGGCAAACCAAGGGAGAGACTGATGGCAGACGCATTTGTCTATGACGCGGTGCGCACACCGCGCGGACGCGGAAAGAAGGACGGGGCACTCCACGAGGTGCCGGCCGTCCGCCTCGCGGCGAAGACGCTGGAGGCGATCCGCGACCGCAACGGCCTCGACACCTCGACCGTCGACGACATCATCTTCGGCTGCGTCGATCCCGTCGGCGAGGCCGGCTCCGTGATCCCGCGCTCGGCCGCCTTCGAGGCCGGCTACGACAACAAGGCGCCGGGCATGCAGATCTCCCGCTTCTGCGCCTCCGGCCTCGATGCCATCAACCTCGGTGCCGCCAAGATCGCCGGCGGCCTCGACGAGATCGTCATCGCCGGCGGCGTCGAAAGCATGAGCCGCGTCGGCATGGGCATGTCGGGCGGCGCCTGGTTCATGGACCCGTCGGTCGGCCTGCCGGGCTACTTCGTGCCGCAGGGCGTCTCGGCCGACCTCATCGCCACCAAATACGGTTTCTCGCGCGACGACGTCGACGCCTATGCTGTTGAGAGCCAGCGCCGCGCCGCGCACGCCTGGGAGAACGGCTACTTCAGCAAGTCGGTGATCCCGGTGAAGGACCAGAACGGCCTCACCATCCTCGACCGCGACGAGCACATGCGCCCCGGCACCGACATGCAGTCGCTCGCCTCGCTCAACCCGTCCTTCGTGATGCCGGGCGAGATGGGCGGCTTCAACGCGGTCGCCATCCAGCGCCACCCGGAAGTCGAGGCGATCAACCACGTCCATCACGCCGGCAACTCGTCGGGCATCGTCGACGGCGCGGCCGCCGTGCTGCTCGGCTCCGAGACCGCCGGCAAGACGCTTGGCCTGAAGCCACGGGCGCGCATCCGCGCCTTCACCAATATCGGTTCGGAGCCGGCGATCATGCTGACCGGCCCGGTGGATGTCACCCACAAGCTGCTCGACAAGGCGGGCATGACGCTCTCGGACATCGACCTGTTCGAGCTCAACGAAGCCTTCGCCTCGGTCGTGCTGCGCTACATGCAGGCATTCGAGATCCCGCACGACAAGATCAACGTCAACGGCGGCGCGATCGCCATGGGCCATCCGCTCGGCGCGACGGGTGCGATGATCCTCGGCACCGTCCTGGACGAGCTGGAGCGCCGCGACCTCAACACCGCGCTCGTCACGCTCTGCATCGGCGCGGGCATGGGCACCGCGACCATCATCGAGCGCGTCTAGCGCGGTTACCCTCCCCCTTGAGGGGAGGGTCGGCGCGGCAGCGCCGGGGTGGGGACCTCGGGGCCACGCTCGACGCAGTTCGACGCAGTTCTTGGAGGCAGGCGCGGGATCCGGATACCCCACCCGGCTCGCTTCGCTCCCACCCTCCCCTCAAGGGGGAGGGAAACCGCGGCCCGGCCGCAACCGATTTCGAGGAGGAACTCTCCATGGCCAACTACACCAACTTCACCGTCGAGACCGACAGCGACGGCATCGCGCTCGTCACCTGGGACATGCCCGACAAGTCGATGAACGTCTTCACCGAAGAGGTGATGGACGAACTCGAGCAGATCGTCGACCAAGTCACCGCCGACGAGGCCGTCAAGGGCGTCGTCTTCACCTCCGGCAAGGAGACCTTCTCCGGCGGAGCGGACCTGACCATGCTGCAGAAGATGCTCGCCCTGTACGAGCAGAAGAAGGCCACGAACGAGCAGGAAGCGATCCAGTTCCTGTTCGACAATGCCGGTCGCATGACCTGGCTGTTCCGCAAGATCGAGACCTCCGGCAAGCCGTGGGTATCGGCGATCAACGGCACCTGCATGGGCGGCGCGTTCGAACTCTCGCTCGCCTGCCACGGCCGCGTCGCCGCCGACAGCGACAAGGTGAAGATGGCGCTGCCTGAAGTGAAGGTCGGCATCTTCCCCGGCGCCGGCGGCACCCAGCGCGTGATGCGCCTCACCGACCCGCAGTCGGGCCTGCAGATGCTCACCTCCGGCCAGAACCTGACGCCCAAGAAGGCGAAGAGCATGGGGCTGATCCACGAGATCGCCGCGCCCGACCAGCTGATCGAGGCCGCCAAGGCGATGATCAGGAATGGCCTCAAGCCGGTCCAGCCGTGGGACGAGAAGGGCTTCAAGCTGCCGGGCGGCCCGGTCTATTCGGCCGCTGGCGCAAACCTCTGGCCGCCGGCAATTGCCATCCTGCGTCGCGAGACCTACGGCAACTATCCAGGCGCGGCCGCGATCCTCAAGGCCGCCTATGAGGGCCTGCTGGTGCCGTTCGATACCGGCCTTCGCATCGAGCAGCGCTACTTCACGCAGATCCTGCGCTCGACCGAAGCGCGGATGATGATCCGCTCGCTGTTCGTCTCGCTGCAGGAGCTCAACAAGGGCGCGCGCCGTCCGCAGGGGATCCCCGAAACGAAGTTCACCAAGATCGGCGTCCTCGGCGCCGGCTTCATGGGCGCGGGCATCGCCTTCGTCACCGCCAAGGCCGGCATCCCGGTCGTCCTGCTCGACCGCGAGATCGCCTTTGCCGAGAAGGGCAAGGCGCATTCGGCCGGCCTGATGGACGCTGCCATCAAGAAGGGCCGCGCAACGGCGGAAGAGAAGGAACAGCTTCTCTCTCTCATCACGCCCACCGTCGACTACAAGGATCTCGAAGGCTGCGACCTCGTCATCGAGGCCGTGTTCGAGGATTCCGAAGTCAAGAAGGGTGCGACCGAGCAGACCGAGGCGGTCATTGCCGAGAGCGCGATCTTCGCCTCCAACACCTCGACGATCCCGATCACTTCGCTCGCAAAGAACTCGTCGCGTCCGGCCAATTTCATCGGCATCCACTTCTTCTCGCCGGTCGACAAGATGATGCTGGTCGAGATCATCCTTGGCGAGAAGACGGGCGAGAAGGCGATTGCCACCGCGATCGACTATGTCCGCGCGATCAAGAAGACGCCGATCGTCGTCAACGATACCCGCGGCTTCTACGTCAATCGCTGCGTCCTGCGTTACATGGCTGAAGCGTTCCAGATGGTCATTGAAGGCGTCCCGCCGGCGATGATCGAGAACGCCGCGCGCATGGCCGGCATGCCCGTCGGCCCGTTGGCGCTGACCGACGAGACCGCGATCGACCTTGCCCAGAAGATCATGAAGCAGACGATCCGCGACCTCGGCGAAGGCGCGGTCGACCCCGAGCAGTTCAAGCTCATCAACACCATGGTCGACACTCACGGCCGCCTCGGCCGCAAGAACGGCAAGGGGTTCTATGAATATCCGGAAAAGCCGGCGAAGAAGTATCTGTGGCCGGATCTCAAGACGCTCTACCCGCAGCAGGACGCCGACAAGATCGACGTCGAGGAGCTCAAGCAGCGCTTCCTCGTCACCATCGCGCTCGAAGCAGCGCGCGTGATGGAGGAAGGCATCGTCACCGACCCGCGCGAGGCCGATGTCGGCTCGATCCTGGCCTTTGGTTTCGCGCCGTACACCGGCGGCACGCTGAGCTACATCGACGGTATGGGCGTGAAGAAGTTCGTCGAGCTCGCCGCGCGCCTTGAGGGCAAGTACGGCGCGCAGTTCAAGGCGCCGCAGCTGCTCCACGACATGGCGGCGAAGGGCGAGACCTTCTACGAACGGTTCAACCCGTATCCGAAGGCCGACAAGGCCGCGTAAGGCGCGGCTTACCTCATCTCCGCTTTGCCCGTCCCCCTCCCGGGGGCGGGTCACGCCGGTTGACGGGACCGGCGTTCCTGACCAAAGGACCAGCGAGAGCTTTCCCCTGCAGGGGAAGATCCGCCGGCCAGGGCGGCCCTGCCCGCCCCTTCCGAAAGGTTGACGAGAATGTATGTCTGGCTCCGCCTTGCACGGATGATGGCGACGGCCAGGTCGCGCGGCACCTACCGGATCGGCGGCGAGAGCCGGCTTGCGTTCCGCTGCCTGCCGACCGACATCGACTCCAACATGCACCTCAACAACGCCCGCTACATGATGCTGGCGGACGTTGGCCGCATCGACATCTTTGCGCGGGCTGGCCTGCTGAAGCTCGCGCGCCAGAACAAGTGGGCGCCGATGATGGGCGGCCTGCAGGCCGTTTACGTGCGGGAAATCCGGCTCTGGACGAAGTTCGAGGTGGTCTCGACCGTCGAGACCTGGGAGGATACGCAGGTCATCGGCCGCCACCGCTTCGTGCTGGAGGACGGACGAACCGCCGCCCTCGTCATGACGACCGCCGGCGTCTACGACTTCCGCAACCGGCAGTTTTTGAAGATCGACGACCTTTTTAACGCGCTCGGCGAAACCGCCCGCCCTCGCCCGCCAAGCGAGGAAGAGCGCATCTTCATGGCCTCGCACGCTGGGCTCAGGCAGCTGGCGAAGGGGGCGGTGTAGGGAAGCAGGGGCTTAGGGGTGTAGGGGTGTAGGGGCTTAGCAGCGCAAGGGGCAGGCCTTCGGCTGCTGGGCACCATCTCTGACGGCCACCGCAGAGGACCTAAGAAGCGGCAGCATCCGGATAAGGTGGCTCAGCTGCAAGGGTTGGTGAGTGCGGGGTCGCTGCGAGAATCGCGACCGCCTCATCGGCCTTTTTCGTGGAAACCCCTCAGTGCCGCCGCCGAATGAAGCGCCCAGGGGAAACATTACTGGCCCGCGCTCTACGAGCCCCCTCCGGCGCTTCGCGCCACCTCCCCCATAAATGGGAGAGGATCCGGGTCGTGCAGGTGGAAATTACGGCCCCTCAACTGCAAGCTTGGCCGATCACCAATGCATCAGGTCAGGAAAACCCACAGCGCTGCTGAAGCACTCGGCCTGAGGATCCTCCCCCATTTATGGGGGAGGGGGACCATGCGAAGCATGGTGGAGGGGGCGTGACGGAGCGCGGCGGCGGAGGCGGGCCACCGACCTGCCGGTCCCGGCTTTTTTTTTCGTGCCCCCTCAGCCCCGCCCCCGAATGAAGCGCCCAGGGGAAATACTACTGCCCGCGCTCTACGACCCCCCTCCGGCGCTCCGCACCACCTCCCCCATAAATGGGGGAGGATCCGGAGGCCGTGCCTGCTGCTACGCCTCGTCCACTCATCGGCGTTCAGGCATGGATCGTCGGGTCAAGCCCGACGATGACGAGCTGGGAGGTGTACGCTTCTGCTATCCGCGTCCCGCCAACTGAAGCTGCAATGGCTCACGGGCGTCAACGACTATCCCTTCCCCCATCCCATCGTCATCGTCGGATCAAACCCGACGATGACGAAGCTGGGACGTGTGCGCTTCTGCTATCCGCGTCCCGCCAACTGAAGCAGCAATGGCAAGCTCTGCCGCCGCCGGCCATCCCTCCCCGTCTTTCCCATCGTCATCGTCGGGCCTGACCCGACGATCCATGCCTGAACATTTCCTCTCCACCAGCGGTGGGTGGTTTGCGCTTACCAGCCTAAGCCAAGAGGGTTTGCCCCTTGCAGGGCGCGCTCATTAAACACCTCACCCCCTCCCCGACCCCGACGTCGCCCTCAGCGCCGGGGGCGGGGTAAAGTCGGGCAGCGCGTCCGGGATCCAGTGGTAGAGATAGTCGGCCGGCAGGCCGAGGCGCAGGCACGATTGCGCCGGCGGCAGCGAGGGAAGTACCAGTCGATCGGCCATCGAGCCCGCCTGCCGCAGCAGGTTCTCCTCCCCAAGCCGCATGCGGTAGCGGTGCGGCAGGCCGAGCATGTGCTGCACGTCCTGCGGCACCAGCGCGACGGCTGCCCGCACCATCGAGCGCTGCAGCGGGCGCAGCACGGCCGGAAACGCCTCCGCTTCGGATACCAGCCACAGGAACTCGTCGATGATCGCCGACGGCTCGAGCCGCGGCTTCATCTCGGCGAGCATCTTCTCCCAGCCGGAAAGCGAGGTCGGCGTGTTCCGCGCGCCATAAAGACGGCCCGGCACCTGCGCCTCGGCGAAAGCCTGCGAGATTTCCTCCGCGCTCAGCTGCGAGACATAGCGGCTGTAGGCCATGGTGAAGCCGAAGGTGGCGGTCGCCTGCACCCAGTCGAGCAGATCGGGATCGTTCGCCTTATAGCTTCGGCCATCGGGCGTGGTGCCACCGACGCGGTCGTGCTGGCGCACGACGCCGGCGATCATCTTTTCGGCGCGGCTCCTGGCGCCATAGACGGTGATCATCGCCGCAAGGCCGGTGCGCTGCAGACGTCCGACGGTGTCCTTGCGAAAGGACGAGTGCTCCCACACGCCCGTGCGCACGGCAGGTTCGGCAAGTTCGAGGATCACTGCAGCAACGCCGCCGATGAACAAGGAGATCGGGTTCTTGAAGATACGCCACGACACCGAGTCCGGCGGCAGCAGCGCCTCCTCGCCGAGCGGCTGGCGGAAGTCGAAGCGCGGCGCGCCGTCGGGCTGCATCAGGCGCCGTCCGACGCGATCGAGCTGGCTTTCAAGCGGCAGAAGCAACAGTCTCGGCAAGGCCGAGCCATGGATCTTTCTCATGCGGGGCTTCCTCCTGAGGGTTAAGAAATCCCCCGCCGAAGTTTTCGTTCCCCCTCTTCTGGACCCCGCCCGATCAAGGTTGTAACCTCTTGAAAAGGCAATTTTCCTGCTCCGACGGATGAGCCATGCTTTCGCATCACCAGTTATGGGCAGCGATTGACGCCCTTGCAGAAATGCATTCGCTGACTCCCTCGGGTCTGGCGCGGCGGGCGGGGCTGGATGCCACCTCATTCAACAAGTCGAAGCGAACCTCGCCGGACGGCCGCCCGCGCTGGCCGTCGACTGAATCTCTTGCAAAGATCCTGAGCGCGACTGGTGTTACCCTGGACGAAATGGTCTCGCTCATCAGCGGCAGCGCCAGCAAGGGGCAGACCGTGCCTCTGATCGGCTTCGCCAAGGCCGGTGCTGGCGGCTATTTCGACGATGCCGGCTTCCCGCAGGGCGAAGGCTGGGAAGAAATCGCGGTGCCGCCGGGAACGCCCGAAGGCTCCTATGCGCTGCAGGTGCAGGGCGACTCGATGCTGCCGCTCTATCGCGACGGCGACATCCTGATCGTCGATCCGTCGGCCAGTGTGCGCAAGGGCGACCGGGTGGTGGTGCGCACACGCGGCGGGGAAGTCACCGCAAAGCTGCTCGCAGCACGCACCAGCGAGGCGGTTGAGCTCGTCTCCCTCAATCCCGAGCATCCCAACCGCACCATCCCAATGCGGGAGGTCGAGTGGATCGCCCGGATCATCTGGGCAAGTCAGTAACAGGTGACGTCATGCGCCCGCTCGCCATCGGAGTAGGTCTGGCCGGACTGGTCGGCGCAACCGCAATCTTCCTCGCGCATCCCACCGTGCCAACACCGGGCGCTTCCGCTAATGAGACCGTCACGGCCGCGCCGGAAGCGCCGGCGGAACCAGCCGCCAGCGCAACAGCTCAGGCGCCGAAGGCGCAGCCGAACATTCAGGTGCGGCCGGCGAGCCCGGACCTCATCACCATCCCCGTCCTGTCGCCGCAGGAGCTCGAGCGGATCGAGCCGCCGAAGGAAGTCCAGGTGGCGCAGGCCGGGCCGTCGGAGCAGAAGCCAACGCTGCTGCACCGCCCGGTGGCGACGAGCTCGGGTGAGTTCACTTCGAAGGACATCACGGTGCGGCTCGCCGGCATCGTTCCGGTCGGACCGGACGAGGAATGTGAGGCCGACGGCAGGAAGTGGCCGTGCGGCATCCATGCCCGCACCGCCTTCCGCAACTGGCTGCGCGGGCGTGCGCTGAGCTGCGTGCTGCCGGCTGAAAGCTCCGGCACGGTCGTTGCCGGATGCCAGCTCGGAAAGCAGAACCCGGCCGAATGGCTGGTCGCGCAGGGCTGGGCACACGCGGAAGCAGGCGGCCCATATGCCGAACTCGAAGAGGAAGCCAAAAAGCAGAAGCGGGGCATCTTCGGCCCCGCTCCCTTCGTTCCTGCTGTGCCGGCAGCGACCTCGCTGCCGGAAGTTTCCCAGCCGTCAGGCGACTAGCTCGCCAGCCAGCGCCTTACCGATCAGAGCCCGGGTGTTGTCGATTCCGTAGAGCGCGGCGAACGAGCCGAAGCGCGGGCCGCGTTCCTGGCCGATCAGCACCTGGTAGATCATCTGGAAGAACGCCACCGACACGCCCGGGCCGCCGTCCGGACCCTTCTTGTTGTGGTCCTGGTAGCGCTCAATTGCGCGAGCAACGTCGAGGGCCGCGTTCTGGATCGTCTCGCCGTCCGCGTCGGCTGCAAGCGAGCCGAGCTTCTCCGACAGCGCCTTGAGTGCGTCCGCCTCGACCTCGTCCGCCGCACGGAACACCTTGGTCGGCTGCACGAAGTCATTGAAGTAGCGGATCGCATAGCCGACGAGGCGGTCGAGCTCCGGATGGGTTTCCGGCGTGACACCCGGCGCATGACGCGAGATGAAGCCCCACAGCACCGACGGCTCGTGCGCGTTCGACGCGCTGACGAGGTTGAGCAGCAGCGCGAAGGAGACCGGCATGTCGACCATCGGCACGTTGCCGCTGTGGATGTGGTAGACCGGGTTGCCGAGGCGCTCCTTCCAGTCCTGGCGGTGATAGGCCGACAGGAAGGTATAGTACTCATCGACGGCGCGCGGGATGACGTCGAAGTAGAGCTTCTTCGCCGTGCGCGGCTTCTGGAACATGTAGAGAGCAAGGCTCTCGGTCGGCGCGTAGGTCAGCCACTCGTCGATGGTCAGGCCATTGCCCTTCGACTTGGAGATCTTCTCGCCATTCTCGTCGAGGAACAGCTCGTAGACGAAGTGCTCCGGCGGCTGCCCGCCCAGCGCCTTGCAGATGGCGTCGTACACGCCCATGTTCGGGCCGTGGTCCTTGCCGAACATCTCGAAGTCAACGCTGAGCGCTGCCCAGCGAGCGCCGAAGTCCGGCTTCCATTGCAGCTTGACACTGCCGCCGAGGATCGACTGCGTGACTTCCTCGCCGTCCGGATCGTCATAGGTGATAGTCGCGTTGACCGGATCGACCTTCTTGATCGGCACGTAGAGCACCTGGCCGGTCTTCGGCGAGATCGGCAGGAACGGCGAATAGGTCGCGCGGCGCTCTTCGCCGAGCGTCGGCAGCATGATCGCCATGATGTCGTCATAGCGCTCAGCGACGCGGCGCAGGATGTCATCGAAGCGGCCGGACTTGTAGTAGTCGGTCGCGCTCGCAAACTCATAGTCGAAGCCGAACGTGTCGAGGAAGCGGCGCAGCATCGCATTGTTGTGATGCCCGAAGCTCTCGTAGTCGCCACCGAACGGGTTCGGCACCGAGGTCAGTGGCTTGTGCAGGTGCGGCTCGAGGAACGAGCGGTCCGGCACGTTGTCCGGGATCTTGCGCATGCCGTCCATGTCGTCCGAGAACGACAGGAGGCGCGTCGGCACCTTGTCTTCGGTCAGAACGCGGAAGGCATGGCGCACCATGGTCGTGCGTGCCACCTCGCCGAAGGTGCCAATGTGCGGCAGGCCAGACGGGCCATATCCGCTCTCGAACAGCACAGCTTCCGGCCAGTCGCGACCCTCATAGCGTTTGACGATCTTGCGAGCCTCCTCGAACGGCCACGCTTTGCTTTCGCGTGCCGCGGCAAGGATTTCCGGCGTCACATGAATCGAATTCGATCGCGAAGAACTCATTTCTGGCTTTCCATGAGGGTTTGGCGGCACTCTGCACGCGCGTGAACCTCTAAGGCTGCAGGTGCGGTGCGTCAATCTTTGCGCCGCTTTTTCGTTGCGGCGAACGGGCCGGCTTCCTACCTTGCGGTGCGTCACGCCTACCCTTCAGGACAGGAGCAGTTCATGGCTAAGCCGACCCCGCAGGAAGCGCTGGTCTACATCATGGTCATCGTGTCGGCATCCGACCGAGTAATGCGCGACGAGGAGCTTTCGCGTATCGGCGCGATCATTCGCACGCTGCCGGCCTTCGCGGGCTTCCCGCAGGCGAAGACGCTCGAGGTGGCGCAGGACTGCCAGAAGCTGCTGAGCAAACCGTCGGGCTTCGAGAGCGTGCTAGCAATGGTCAAGGACGTCCTGTCGCCGGAGATGCGTGAGACCGCCTATGCGCTGGCGGTCGATGTCGCCGCAGCCGACCATGCCTTCGAGCTGGAGGAGGTCCGCATCCTCGACATCCTGCGTCAGCATCTTGAGGTCGATCATGCGGCGGTCGAGGCGATCGACAAGGCGGCGAGCATCCGCCACCGCACCTTCGCTCAGTAGAAGCTGACCGGGAAATATTTGAGATAGAGCTCGGCGAAGGTGCCCTTCGCGGCGATCTCGCGCAGGGCGTGATCGAACGCCTGCACCAGCAGTTCGTTCTCCGGCCGGACGGCAATCGCGAGCCCTGCCCCCAGGAACTCCGGCGCGAGATAGGGCCCGCCGGCGAAGCGGCAGCAGCCGCCGGCACCGGATCCCGCAAGCCAGAACGACAGGCGCATGCCATCTCCGAAGACGCCGTCGATCGTTCCCTTGCGCAGAGCTTCCATCATCCATTCCGGGCGGGCAAAGGTCACCGGCCGTGCGGCAGGAAAATAGCTGCGCAGCATCGCCTCATGCGCAGACGAAGCCAGCACGCCGATGCGCTTGTTGGCGACGCCTCGATAAAGCGGCTCGGCAAGCGGCTTGCCTTCCGGCACCACGAAGCGCGCGGGAAAACGCAGGTGCGGGCGGGTGAAGATGTAGCGCTGGCGCGTTTCAGCATTGATCGGCGTACCCGCAATCAGCGCCTCGCCCTCGCCCTTCTCGAGCGCCGTGTCCAGCTCTTCCCACGGCAATGCCTGGATCTGGCAGCGCGGCAGGATGTCGAGTTCGCGGCAGATGGCGCGGGCGAGCTCGACATGGAAGCCGGTCAGACGGTTCTGGCCATCGAGATAGCTGAAGGGCGGAAAGTCCAACGTCATGAGAAAGCGAACTCGCGCGACGCTGCTGAGGTCAGGGCGCGGCAGCCGCTCCTTCTCGTCCCAATAGTTCGGGATTGTCGGCCCCACCGCCCCCGCCGGCACACCGGCTGCGACCGCCAGCAGGCAGGCGAGCAGGATGCGCAGGACGGACCGGAAGGACTGACGGAACATGGGCAACGGTTCTCGAAACGGGCCTATATCTGCGCCTCCCCTTGAAGCAGTGTCAACCGGCGCCTCGGCACGCACAAACCAAGCAACGCTACCGCATTTCAGAGACGTTGCTGCACCAATACCAAAAATATTTGAAAATTCTAAAATACCGTGCCACGATCCCCAACAACGGGGGCGTACATGAGCAGAACATCAATCTGCCAACTCACAGGTCATGTGAAGCCGCATCCGGTCGCCGCGATGGCGACGCGCGCGAGAAGTGCGTCCTGCTGGCAGGAGGTGGCCTCATGACACGCCTCGCCACCTCCCCGGCCACGACACCACACACCCTTCTCAAGCCTCCTGCCCCGCGTCCGCTCCGGCGCACGTTTCACCCAGCGGAAGACCGGTTCGAGATCCTGCTGCCGTCGGTCCGGCAGATCCGTGAAATGCGCGTGGACGCCAAGCTGCGCGAATGGCGACCGGTACTGGCACGGATCGGGCTCGGCGCCGAGGATGCCCGCGCCATCGCCCGGCGTGCGGTTGCCAACGACACCGGCTTTGCCCGCGAGCTGCTCGCCTCCGGCAAGGTGGTGGAGGATCGCTTCTTCCGCGCCATTGCCGTGGAAGTCGGCCTCGGCTTCATCGCAAGGATCTCGCCCAAACAGATCGTCATGGACGCCGACGCGCGGCTCGATGCGCTACGGCGCAGCTTTGGTGCCCGCGTGATGATGGTGAGCGATGCGTCGGGCAATATCATTCACGTTATGGCGCGGACCGATATCGAACTCGGCACGCTGCGCAAATGGGTGAACGAGCATCCGGACCTTTCCAACCGCCTGCGCCTTGCGCCGCCTTCCGTCGTCCGTAAGGCGCTGGTCGAGCGGACCAGCCGGCGGTTGCTGTTCGACGCGGAGAACGCGCATGCGCTGCACTCGCCGCATCTGACTGCCCGCACCGTCATTACCGGCAGGCAAGGCCTCGTCATCGGCGTACTGCTGGCACTTCTCGGAACCTGCCTTGCGCTCGCTCCCGCCGTCACGATCCTGGCAATCCACGTACTCGCCGCGCTCACCTTCTTCAGCTGCATCATGCTGCGGCTGCTGGCGCTGCGCGATGCGCGGCCGATCCAGCGCCGGCACATGCAGCCGGGCGAACCGGATGAGCTGCCTGTCTATTCCGTCATCGTCGCGCTCTACCGCGAGCGGGAGATCGTGCCGCAGCTGCTGGTCGCACTCGGCAAGCTGCAGTGGCCGCGCAGCAAGCTCGAGATCAAAATCGTCTGCGAGGCGGACGACGGTGAGACACTTGCCGCGCTGCGCGCGCACCGCCTGCATCCGTGCATCGAGATCATCGAGGTCCCGCCGGGCCTGCCGCGCACCAAGCCGAAGGCGCTTGCCTATGCGCTGCCGCTCTGCAGCGGCGAGTTCGTCACGCTCTATGACGCCGAGGATCGGCCCGACCCCTACCAGTTGGCCGCCGCCTATGCGCGTTTCCGTCGCGACGGGCAAAGGCTTGCCTGCCTGCAGGCGCCGCTCGTCATCGGCAACACGAAGGCGAGCATCCTCGCAACCATGTTCGCGTTCGAATATGCGGGGCTGTTCCGGGGACTGCTGCCATTCCTGGCTCGAAGCGGGCTGCCGCTGCCGCTCGGCGGCACGTCCAACCATTTCCGCCGTTCGGTGCTCATCGAAGTCGGCGGCTGGGACGCGTTCAACGTCACCGAAGATGCGGACCTCGGCCTGCGCCTTGCCCGCTACGGCTATGAGATCGGCATCATCCGCAACCCGACGCTCGAGGATGCGCCGGAGCAGCTCCGCGAATGGCTGCCGCAGCGCATCCGCTGGTTCAAAGGGTGGATGCAGACCTGGCTCGTCCACATGCGCCATCCGGTCTTGCTCTGGCGCGAGCTTGGCTTCGCCGGTTTTCTCGCCGTGCAGATCGTTGTCTTCGGCATGATCCTGTCGGCGCTTGTACACCCGGTCTTCCTCGCCTCTGTACTCTACGTCAGCGCGTCGGTCATTGCTTCCGGCTCGATCGACACGTTCGAGGCACAGATCGTGCTGCTGGCGCTCGCGGCGCTGGTGTGCGGCTATGGCGCCTTCATCATGCTCGGCTGGCGCAGCCTCGCAGCGAGCGAACGGCCGCCGCTCTGGAAGACGATCTGCCTGACGCCGGTGCACTGGGTGCTGCTGTCGGTCGCGGGTTGGGTCGCGATCTGGGAGCTCTGGTGGCGCCCGCACCACTGGCACAAGACACCGCACCGGCGCTCAGTCAGCTACCCCGCCACGCAAGCACCGGAGAGGCGTGCTTCCCGTGCTGCCGCCATCATCCCGCCGCCCCGTGTCGCTGCCCTGCCGGCCGAATGAGCCAGCGTCCTGCGATTGTCGCACAACTGTGATACTGCTGTGCGATGAGCCGTTCCTGATGGGGAGCCGGCAACAGGCATGCAGGGAATGCGGGACATGAAGGTGCAACCTGGCGAGCGGCCAGACGAGGTGGACCTCCTGCCGGCGCGCGAACTTGCGGATGTGCTGCCCGATCCTGTTGTCCTGATCGACGCGCACGGTGCGACGCGCTACGCCAATCCGGCCGCCATCGCCTCGTTCGGAGCGCTGCGCACCGGCACGCTGCTGCAGCACCGCTTCCGTTCGCCAGAGGTGCAGAAGCTGCTGATGAGGGCGCTGAGCGACGGCTCCGAGGGGCAGATCGAATATGCCGAGCGCGTACCGGTCGAGCGCGCCTTCCTCATCTCGATCAAGCCGCTCGGCACGGCAGCGGGACTGTTCCTCGTCCACTTCAAGGACCAGAGCGAGACCCGCCGCATCGACCGCATGCGCGCCGACTTCATCGCCAACGCCAGCCACGAGCTGCGCACGCCGCTCGCCTCGATCGCCGGCTTCATCGAAACGCTGCGCGGTCCCGCCAGGGAAGACGCCAGGGCGCGCGAAAACTTCCTGCAAATCATGCAGGCGCAGACCTCGCGCATGGCGCGGCTGATCGACGATCTTCTCTCGCTCTCGCGCATCGAGATGAAGCCGCACATGCGACCGCAGCAGAAGGTGGAGCTTGGCCCGCTGATCTCGGGCGTGCTGGAGACCATGTCGCATCTGATGAGGGACTACGATGTCGAGGTCTCCTTTACGCCGCCCGCCGAGCCCCTTTCCGTTCCCGGCGACCGTGACGAGCTGATCCAGGTCTTCTCCAACCTCCTCGAAAACGCCTGCAAGTACGGACAGGAAGGCAAGCGCGTCGAGATCTCGATTAGCGAAGGGTACGGCAGCGGCCCGGAAGCCATAGTCTGCTTCCGCGACTATGGGCCGGGCATCGCCGAGGAGCACATCCCGCGTCTCACCGAGCGGTTCTACCGCGTCGACGTCGAGAAAAGCCGCGTGCGCAACGGCACCGGGCTTGGCCTTGCGATCGTCAAGCATATACTCACCCGCCACGAGGGGCGGCTGACCATCCATTCAACGGTGGGCGAAGGCTCGACCTTCTGCGTCCACCTGCCGCGCGGCTAGCCCCGTTCTTTTTCCTGTCATCCGGCTGCTCTAGCCTGATGCAAACCGCCTGAAGCAGTCTGGCTTGACCATGCAGTCATCTCACATCGTCCGCGCCTATGACCAGGAACTCGCCGAACTCGGCAACCGCATCGCCGCGATGGGAGGCCTTGCCGAGCGCATGGTCGACGAGGCGATGTCAGCCTTGGTTAATGCCGACGGCGACCTTGCGCGAAAGGTGATCGCCGACGACGCGGCGCTCGACGAAGGTCAGCGCTGGATTGACGAGCAGGCGGTCCAGATCATCGCCCGGCGCCAGCCGGTGGCGGATGACCTCCGCGAAATCCTCGGCACCATCAAGATTGCCGCCGACCTTGAGCGTGTCGGCGATCTCGGCAAGAACATCGCCAAGCGCGTCGTGGCGGTAGCGGAGATGCGCCAGCCGGTGCAGCTCTTCCGCGGGCTGGAGGCCCTGACGACGCTCGCGCTGACCCAGCTCAAGGAAGTGCTCGACGTCTATGCCTCGCGCGAGGTCAGCACGATCGGCTTCGTGCGCAACCGCGACGAGGAGATCGACGCGATGTACACGTCGCTGTTCCGCGAGCTTCTGACCTACATGATGGAAGACCCGCGCAACATCTCGCCGTGCACGCACCTGCTGTTCTGCGCCAAAAACATCGAGCGCATCGGCGACCACGCCACCAACATCGCCGAGACCGTCTATCACGTCGTTACGGGCGAGCAGCTGCCGCTCGATCGCGTCAAAGTAGACAAGAGCCACCAGATAGTCGTTCGCGCCCGCACGTCCGACTAAACGGCTGACGCAAAGTCATCCTTTTTGCTTGCCAAACAAAATAAGGGAGCCTTGCGGCTCCCCAGTCTTTCTGGACTTCAAACTTTTCGATCAGCGCACGCGGCGACGATCCGAAGCCGGCTGGTACGCCACCTTGGCGTGGTAGCCGCAGTACGGGCTGCTCTCGCCGGACTGGTTGCCGCAGAAGCTGAAGTCTTCCGACAGCGGGTCGCCATTCGGCCACTTGCAGGTCCGCTCCGTGAGTTCGATCAGCTTCAGGTTGCGGGAGATCGGCACGACGACGTCTTCGACCGGGCGCAGCACCTGGCGCGCCACCGGCTCGGCGTCGAACTGGGCGGCAAGCGCGGTTGCACCGACGGTTGCGGTGATGGTGCGTGCCGGACGCGTCTGAACCTTCACGGGAGCCGCGGCAGGGGCCACCTTCTTGGCGCGCGGCTGGGCCGGCGTCGTGCGCCCCCTGCCCGACAGCTTCAGGCGGTGTACCTTGCCGATGACTGCATTCCGGCTGACGCCCCCCAGCTGCGTAGCGATCTGGCTGGCGCTCAGACCTTCCGACCAGAGTTTCCTCAGCAGTTCAACGCGTTCGTCGGTCCAGTTCATGAGGAGAGGCTCCTGCTTCCATTTTGCGGACGGAATCGGAATCCACTCCCGTCCGGCCAAAGCCGGCGCGACACCAAATGTATCGGGGTAGTTAGATCCGCCGCACGAAATCTAGTTCTTGTGGCTCTCAAGCTACCTTATGGGCTGACTCCGTGACAAGAGTCCCCGTCGGCACCCGAATCAGTTTTTCGGGTTTTCCCCAACTTGGCGCCATCAAGAGCAAAGGCGCTAACGCAGCGGAAAGATGGTGCGACGTTTTATTTGACACACCTGGCTCAAAGGTCGATATAAGCTGCCCTTTGCCGCCCTTGGGCGGCTTTTTTTTAATGTCGGTGACCGGAACGACCGGAGTAGCTAGCAATGAGCGGATCAGCAGCGCTTTTCGAAACCTTCGCACGTGCCCCACTGGCATTCGAACGAGGTGAAGGCAGCTGGCTGATAGCCGAGAGCGGCGAGCGATACCTCGACTTCGCGGGCGGCATCGCGGTCAATTCGCTGGGCCACTCGCACCCGCATCTCGTCAAGGCGCTGACCGAGCAGGCCAGCAAGGTCTGGCACGTCTCCAACCTCTACGAAATTCCCGGCCAGGCCCGCCTCGGCGAGCGCCTTGCCGCTGCGACCTTCGCCGACAAGGTGTTCTTCACCAATTCCGGCGCCGAGGCGCTCGAGTGCGCGATCAAGACCGCGCGCCGCTACCAGTACGTGAATGGCGCTCCTGAGCGCTTCCGCATCATCACCTTCGAAGGCGCGTTCCACGGCCGCACCCTGGCGACCATCGCCGCCGGCGGCCAGAAGAAGTACCTCGAGGGCTTCGGCCCCAAGGTCGAGGGCTTCGACCAGGTACCGTTCGGCGACCTTGAGGCTGCCGAGAAGGCCATCACCGATGAGACCGCCGCGATCCTGATCGAGCCGGTCCAGGGCGAAGGCGGCATCCGCCCGATGCCGCCGCAGTTCCTCGAGAAGCTGCGCGCGCTGTGCGACAAGCACGGCCTGCTGCTCATCCTCGACGAGGTGCAGTCAGGCGTCGGCCGCACCGGCAAGCTGTTCGCCTACCAGTGGTCGTCCATCGAGCCGGACATCATGGCGATCGCCAAGGGCATCGGCGGCGGCTTCCCCGTCGGCGCCTGCCTTGCCACCAATAAGGCCGCGATGGGCATGACGGCTGGCGTGCACGGCACGACCTTCGGCGGCAACCCGCTCGCCATGGCCGTTGGCAACGCCGTGCTCGACGTCGTCCTTGAGGACGGCTTCCTGGACGCTGTGCAGCAGAAGGGCAACGCGGCGCGCCAGGCGCTCGCCTCGGTCGTCGACGAGTTCCCAACCGTGTTCGAGGAAGTGCGCGGCACAGGCCTGATGCTCGGCCTTAAGTGCAAGATGAACAACGGCGCCGTCGCCGGGGCAATGCGCGACGAGCATCTGCTGTCGGTTCCGGCTGGCGACAACGTCGTGCGCCTGCTGCCGCCGCTCACCGTCACCGAAGATGACATCCGTCAGGCAGTTGAAAGAATTCGCAAGGCGGCCGCCAAGCTCGCCGCCTCCGAGGGAGCCAAGTAATGAACAGGGACTACCGGCATTTCACCGACCTGTCGGCCGTCTCGGCCGAAGACCTGCGCCAGATCCTCGATGACGCCGCAGCACGCAAGCACCGCCTGAAGGCTGGCGAAGTCTCGAAGCCGCTCGCCGGCAAGGTGCTGGCGATGATCTTCGAAAAGCCGTCGACCCGCACGCGCGTCTCGTTCGACGTCGGCATGCGCCAGCTCGGCGGCGAAACGATCATGCTGACGGGCACCGAGATGCAGCTCGGCCGCTCGGAGACGATTGCCGATACCGCCCGCGTTCTTTCCCGCTACGTCGATGCGATCATGATCCGCACGACGGAGCACTCGCGCCTGCTGGAGCTCGCCGAGCATGCGACCGTGCCGGTCATCAACGCGCTGACCGACGACACGCATCCGTGCCAGATCATGGCTGACATCATGACCTTCGAAGAGCATCGCGGCCCCGTCCGCGACAAGCTTTTCGCCTGGACCGGCGACGGCAACAACGTGCTGCACTCGCTGATGGAGGCGTCGGCCCGCTTCGGCTTCCGCCTGAACATCGCCGTTCCGGAAGGCAGCGAGCCGTCGCAGAAATATCTCGACTGGGCGCTCGCCAATGGCGGCCGCATCCAGTTGACCCGCTCGGCCGAAGAGGCCGTCGAAGGCGCTGATTGCGTCGTCACCGACACCTGGGTGTCGATGGGCCAGGAGCACCGCGCCCGCGGCAACAACGTCTTCATGCCTTATCAGGTGAACGCCAAGCTGATGGAGCGCGCCAAGCCAGACGCGCTGTTCATGCACTGCCTGCCTGCCCATCGCGGTGAGGAGGTCACCGACGAGGTGATCGACGGCCCGCACTCGGTCGTGTTCGACGAAGCCGAGAACCGGCTGCACGCCCAGAAGGCGGTCATCGCCTGGTGCTTCCGCGCTTGATCCGGAAGGTGAGCCTTCCTATCTGAGGGGCTCACCAGGATCTTGAGCGCCTGATCGGTGTGCGACATCACCCCGATGCGCAAGGTCAATGCGTGCCGGCCCTCTTGCAAAGGGCCGCATCTCAACGCAAAACCCGACAAACGACCCCGCGCCAACCAGCGACGCAGGCATAACTGACAGGATACTCCAGTGGCTGAGACCCAAAGACATCTCGGCGAATTCGGATTCGCCGGCGACGATCATGTTGTTCCGTTCGCGGTGGAAGCGCTCGACATACGCGGGCGCGCGGTTCAGCTCGGCCCGTTGCTGGACTCGATCCTGTCGCGCCATGACTATCCCGAGCCGGTCGCCCGCCTCCTCGCCGAGGCGATGGCGCTCACCGTGCTGCTCGGCACGTCGCTGAAATTCCAGGGCAAGTTCATCGTGCAGACCCGGTCCGACGGCCCGGTCAGCATGCTGGTCGCCGACTTCACGACGCCGCATGCGCTGCGCGCCTATGCGAGCTACGACGAGGCGCAGGTTGCCGAAGCCATTGCCGCCGGCAAGACCTCGACCGAGGACCTCCTTGGCAAGGGCGTGCTTGCGCTGACCGTCGACCAGGGCGCGCACATGCAGCGCTACCAGGGCATCGTCCCCCTCGATCAGACCTCGCTCGAGGAAGCCGCGCGCATCTACTTCCGCCAGTCGGAGCAGATCCCGACCGACGTGCGCCTTGCGGTCGCGCGGCAGATGGTCCGCGGCGAAGGCGGCGGCACCCGCTGGCGCGCAGGCGGCCTGCTGACGCAGTTCCTGCCGGCAGCCCCGGAGCGCGCCCGCCTGCCCGACCTGCACGGCGGCGATGGCGACAATGGCGACAACGGCCAGACCGCCGATGACGCGTGGAACGAGACGCGGATGCTGATGTCGACCATCGAGGCCGACGAGCTGATCGATCCGACCGTCGGCGCCGAGCGCCTGCTCTTCCGTCTTTTCCACGAGCACGGCGTGCGCGTGTTCGAGGGCACGACCGTTCGCGACCAGTGCTCCTGCTCGCGCGATCGCATCCAGGGCATCCTCTCCGGCTTTACCGCCGAGGAGATCAAGGAGAGCACCGAAGACGGGAAGATCAAGGTCACCTGCGAGTTCTGCTCGGTGAGCTACGACTTCGACCCGTCCGAGTTTGCTCCGGCGGATCAATAAAAATTACTCCTGCCGCATACAATTTACGTATGCGGCAGATCATTCGGTCTGGTCATCGTCCCAACCGGATGGTTAATATTCGAGTAAGCCTTCGTGAACCGGATGGGGCCATGTTTGGCATGGGCAACCGGGCGGTGCGGGCCAGCACGAAACCGGACAGACGATGACGCTGAAGATACTCCTCATAGTTCTTGGTGCCGCAGCCTTCGGCTGGGGCTTCTCGGAGCTGGTCGAACATTCCGATCAAATGGGAATACGCGACGCGCAGCGCGCAAGCCTGGCGTGCCAGGACTGGATGGGAGGCTCCTGCGAGCGCACCTTCCAGCGCTAGCAAGCGTCGGCAGAGAAAGAAGAGCCCGGCAGTTGATGCCGGGCTTCAGACTGCTGACAAACCTCTGGCTTCGGCCGGAGGTTTTTGATTCAGTGAGGCATGTTGAAGAAACCTGCTCCAGTTCAGACGGCGATCGAGATGGTGACGCTCGAGAGCCTTGTTCCAGCAGATCACCTGCTGCGCAAGATCGACGCGGTGATCGACTTCTCCTTCATCCACGATCGTGTCGCGGGGCTCTACTGCCCCGACAACGGCCGGCCGCCGCTCGACCCCACGCTGATGTTCAAGGCGCTGTTCATCGGCTATCTGTTCGGCATCCGCTCCGAGCGCCAGCTGGTGCGCGAGATCGAGGTCAATGTCGCCTACCGCTGGTTTCTGCGGCTAAAACTCACCGATCCGGTCTTCGATGCCTCGACCCTGTCGCAGAACCGGCGGCGGCGCTTCAACGGCACGAGCGTGGCGCAGGACATCTTCGACGCCATCGTCGA
>Ga0180222_1000605_pt1 | contig 49695 bp, 43 predicted proteins | sample eDN5th37CKraftOP_FD_151336 | JGI IMG/M metagenome (GOLD analysis project Ga0180222, IMG submission 151336) | Enriched Organic Plus compost microbial communities from Emeryville, California, USA - eDNA 5th pass 37_C Kraft OP (version 2) (version 2) ...
TAGGCCGCCGATCACGTAGAGGCCATTCTTGGGAATATCGTCATAGCCGGCCTCGGCCAGCGCCTGCCGCATCGCTGCGCCATAGACCGCCCGCGCATGGCGCAGCAGCGCCGGCAGCACGATCCGCTCATACCACGGGGAATCCTGCTCGGGCATCCTGCATCTCCTTCGCGATGCGGCAAGGATATGCCTGGCCCCGAAATAGTCCAATGAACTGACTGTCACCTATCCTGACTCATCTGTGCCGACGGCCAAGGCTTTGCTTTTGCGTGGCGGGCGCTAATTTGCCCGCGTGGCCGAGATCACCCACGCCCAGATCGAGCCGACGACGCGCTGCAACTTCACCTGCGGCTTCTGCGCCGGGCGCTCGATGCGGCAGGCGGATCTGGCCTGGCCGACGTTCCTCGCCTTCCTCGATGCGCATCCCGGCCTCGTCCATGTCGAGCTGCAGGGCGAGGGAGAACCGCTCCTCCATCCGCGCTTCTTTGACATGGCGGCCGAATGCCGCGCCCGCGGGATCACGGTAGGGCTGATCACCAACGGCAGCCTGCTGGGACGGGAAATGGTCGACCGACTGCTGGCCGCCGATCTCGCAGCCGTCCATGTCTCGATGGAGAGCGCCGAACCCGCCCAGTTCCAGCGCATTCGCGGCGGCAAGTTCGCCAAGGTGCGCGAAGGCATAGCGCGGTTGGCAAGCCGCCGCCGCACATTGGGCCTCGAGCGCCCGTTGATCGGCCTCACCGTCACCGTCCTCGGGGAGACGATCGGGGCATTGCAGCCGATCTGCGATCTCTATTCCGCCGAGCGGCTCGACGGCGGGCTGCTCGTCCAGCCGCTCCAGACCATGTCCGCCTATGCGCGACGCTATCCGCCGCACATCGCCGCGCAGATGCTGACGGGCGGCGACCGGCAGCGTTTCCTCACGATCCGGGCCGCGCTCGCCAGGGCGGCGCCCATGCGCCGGCCGCAGGACTATTTCTATTATTCGCTGTTCGCCGGCTTCGATCCCTTGTCCGGCGCATGTCCGTGGCTCGATCATGGCGCCTATCTCGGGGCAGCGGGCAGCGTGACGGGATGCTGCTTCATGAAGGAGGAGAGCGACGCCTTTGCGCCCGCCGCCGATCGCGTGCAGGCCGATGCACGGCGTGCGGCGCTCGCTGGCACCCTCGCGGCCGGCATGATCCCCGAAGCGTGCCGCGATTGCGGCACGGCTGCGGCGATCGTCCGGGCAGGCATCGACGGGCGATGACGGGACGGCGGCGCATGGCGCACCGTGACGTCTCCGTCAGAAGCGCGCTTCGAAGCTCAGCCCTAATAGGCGCGGCTCGCTGACCATGCCGCGCCGACGGCCGTCGGGATCGACGACGCTCGAGACGATCCGTTCGACATTGAAGATGTTGGACGCAACCACGAAGGCGCCGACATGCCGGCCTTGCCAGCCGAGCCTGGCGTTGACGAGCGCCAGCGGACGGATGTCGCGACGTGTCTGGACGAGCGCATCCTGATAGAAGGCGCCGCGATAGCGCGCGTTGAGATTGGCGAGGAAACCGTCCGGATGCCGCCAGGTGGCGCTGCCGAACAAGGTCCAGCGCGGTGCATTGGCGAACTCGTTGCCTGCGGCGCTCTGATAGAGTTGGCCGACACCCACATCGAAATCGCTGAACTTCGTCCGGCTATAGCCTGCGCCAAAGGAAAGGCTGAGGGCGCGCGTCGGCCGCCCGGCCAGCTCCACCTCGAAGCCATGGAGGCGCGAGCGGCCGGCATTGACCACCTGCCGGTCGAACGCCGACCCCGGAGTGAGCTGAACCGAGACCTGCTGGTCCTTCCAGTCGATACGATACAGGTTGGCGTTGAACGTCAGCCGCCCGCCGAACCAGGCGGAACGCAGGGCGAGCTCGTAATTCCAGGTGAATTCGGGACCGAACACGAACACCTGGCCGCGCTGCTGGTTGAGGCCCGATCCCCCGGCCCGATAGCCGCGCTGCGCGGTCGCGCTCAACGAGAGATCACGCGTCACGTCATAAGTGAGGCCGATCTTCGGCAGCCAGGCATGATAGCGAACGGTGCGTTCGGGCTGGAAGCTGGTCGCTCCGGCCGCCGTCGCCTGCAGCAAGCCGTTGATCTGCGCGATGATCGGGCCGAGCGTCGGGTAAAGGGCCGGGTCCGGCAGCGGCCTGTCGATCACGACGCGCTGGTCGATGCCTCGCCGCTGGCTCTCCCGGTCGTAGCGCAACCCCGCGCGCAGGCTGAGGCGTGCGAGGATCGGCACCGTGAAGTCGGCAAATCCCGCGTAGTTGCGCGTGACCTTGGGCTGATCGAGGCTGTTCACGATCGGTACGCCACTGCCATAGAGGCCGATCACCGTATCGACGATCGGCTGCGGCAGCCCCAACGCTAGCAGCGAGCGATCCACGCCGAGCCGGCGCAGCGACAGATTCTGCGTCGCGCCGAAGAAATAGCCGCGATTGTCGTCACGCAGATAGTAGGCGCCGATCACGCCCTTGAGCCAGCTCCGGTCGATGTTGAGCCGCACCTCCTGCTGGAAGGTCTTGTCAGGATCGTCGATCACCGCCACCTGTCCGGGATCGGGGCCATGATCCGGATCATAGGCATAGTGGCTGCGGATATGGCTGTAGTTGCTGATCGCGTTGAGCCGGATACCGGCGCCGAGATCATAGGCGATGTTGAGCGTCGCGATGTCGCTCCTGACCTCGGTGACATCGATCCGGTCAGAGGTCGACAGACGATCCGCGGGATCGAAGGGCGGATCGAGCTCGACATAGAAGCCGCCGCGGCGATGCCGGTCGCGCATGTAGGAAGCGACGATGCGGAGTCCGGGAATTGCCACGGGAGTGGCGAGCAGCTTGCCGCGGAGCGTCTCGGATGTGCGGCGATCGGCATCGCCGCCGGCATTGACGTTGCGGATCAGCCCATCACTCCGCGCGACCTCGCCCGCAATGCGGAAGGCGAGCGCATCGCCGATGACCGGCCCGCCCAGTGCTGCGGCGGCACGCCGCTCGCCCGTCTTTTCCTCCAGCTGCAGCCGCGCGCGGGCCGACCATTCGAAGCTCGGATCGACGGTGCGGACGATGACCGCGCCCGCGAGCGCGTTACGGCCTTGCACGGTCGATTGCGGGCCGCGGAATATTTCAACCTGCGCGACATCGTAGAGATCGAGCGGACCGGTTGCGAGCGCCGCCTTGGGCAATACCGCACCATCGAGATAGACGCTCGCCAGCGCGCCGTCGCCGCCGCCGGAAACGTTGAACGCGTCGATGCCGCGGATCGCGAAGCTGGTGCGGGTGCCGTTGACCACAACGTTGGGCGCGCGATCCAACGCGTCGTAGACGCCGGTCAGATTTTCGTCGGCGATCGTCTCAGGGGTGGCGACGGCGACGCTCGACGGCGTCTGCTGCAGCGTGCGGTCCTGCTTCTCGCCGGTAACGATGATCGCGGCGTCCTCGGCCTCGGCCGCTAGAGCCGCCCTCGCATCATCCGCTGCCCATGCCGGCAACGATTCAATCGCAGCGCACAACCATGCACCGCACGCAACCCCGTGACGCACGCCGATCACCCCCTGCCGCCCTTGCCCCCGACGGCTTCCCGAGCATATCCCCTGGTGCCGGAGGGGGGAAGTCCCGTCACCGGCGGGGAGGGCTGGCCGGCCCTTACTGCTCGATCTGGCTTACGTCGCGCACCGCGCCGCGCGCGGCATTGGTGGTCATCGCCGCATAAGCGCGCAATGCCGGTGAGACCGGGCGCTTGCGGCCGAGCGGCTTCCAGGCCGCCGCACCCTTCGCCTCCATCGCCGCTCGCCGCCCGGCGATCACGGCCTCGTCGAGATCGAGCCGGATGACGCGGTTCGGAATGTCGATCAGGATCGGATCGCCGGTCTCGACCAGCGCGATCAGCCCGCCCTCCGCCGCCTCGGGCGAGACATGGCCGATCGACAGGCCCGAGGTGCCGCCCGAGAAGCGTCCGTCGGTGACGAGCGCGCATGCCTTGCCGAGCCCCTTCGATTTCAGATAGCTGGTCGGATACAGCATCTCCTGCATGCCCGGCCCGCCCTTGGGCCCTTCGTAGCGGATCACCACCACGTCGCCGGCCTCCACCTGATTGCCGAGGATACCGGCTACCGCGGCATCCTGGCTTTCGTAGACGCGCGCCTTGCCGGTGAAGGTGAGGATCGATTCGTCCACGCCCGCCGTCTTTACGATGCAGCCTTCCGGCGCGAGATTGCCGAACAGCACCGCGAGGCCCCCGTCCCTGGAGAAGGGGTGGTCGACCGAACGGATCACTCCGCCCTCGCGATCGATGTCGAGCTCCTCCCAGCGCGCCGATTGGCTGAACGCCACCTGCGTCGGCACGCCGCCCGGCGCCGCGCGGAAGAAGGTGCGGACCGCCTCGCTGTCGCTGCGGCCGATATCCCAGCGGGCGAGCGCATCGGCGAGCGTCGGCGAATGGACGGTCGGCCGGCTTGCATCGATGAGGCCGCCGCGCTCCAGCTCGCCGAGGATCGCCATGATGCCGCCGGCGCGATGAACGTCCTCCATATGCACGTCCGCCTTGGCCGGCGCGACCTTGCACAGGCACGGCACCCGGCGCGACAGGCGATCGATGTCGGCCATGGTGAAATCGACACCCCCCTCCTGCGCGGCTGCGAGGAGGTGGAGCACGGTGTTGGTGGAACCCCCCATTGCGATGTCGAGGCTCATCGCATTCTCGAATGCCGCGAAAGTGGCGATGCCGCGAGGCAATGCGGTTTCGTCGTCCTGCTCGTACCAGCGCTTGGCGAGATCGACGATCAGCCGTCCCGCCTCGCGGAACAGCCGCTCGCGATCGGCATGGGTGGCGAGCACCGAGCCGTTGCCGGGCAGCGAGAGGCCCAGCGCCTCGGTCAGGCAGTTCATCGAATTGGCGGTGAACATGCCCGAGCAGCTGCCGCAGGTCGGGCAGGCGGAGCGCTCGATCGTCTTCACTTCCTCGTCGGTGTAGGATTCGTCCGCGGCGACGACCATCGCATCGACCAGGTCGAGCGCGCGCGCCTCGCCCTTCACGACCACCTTGCCGGCCTCCATCGGGCCACCCGAGACGAACACCGCCGGGATGTTGAGCCGCATCGCCGCCATCAGCATGCCCGGCGTGATCTTGTCGCAATTGGAGATGCAGACCAGCGCGTCGGCGCAATGCGCATTGACCATATATTCGACGCTATCGGCGATCAGCTCCCGGCTGGGCAGCGAATAGAGCATGCCGCCATGGCCCATGGCGATCCCGTCATCGACCGCGATGGTGTTGAATTCCTTGGCGACGCCGCCCGCTGCCTCGATCTCGCCGGCGACGAGCTGGCCGAGATCCTTGAGGTGGACATGGCCGGGAACGAACTGGGTGAAGCTGTTCGCCACCGCGATGATGGGCTTACCGAAATCCTCGTCCTTCATCCCCGTCGCGCGCCAAAGGCCGCGGGCGCCGGCCATGTTGCGGCCATGGGTGGTGGTGCGGGAACGATAGGTGGGCATGGCGAACCTCCGATTTTCGGAGAGTCTTAGGCGGCCGCGGATCGGATTGGAAATATATTAGTAAGTGGGCTTTCAGTCGTAGAAAGAATGAAATGAGGCGGGCATCTCGGCGGAGCGCAACCAGCCTCGGGACGTCATATGCTCACGTCCCACCGCGTCCGGCGGCGGATCGGCGGCCATTTTCGAGGGGAGGCGGGTTGGAACCCGGCCGTCACGATCGCTCCCCTGCCTGCAGGACGTAGTCCGAGCGACGGCTCATTCCGGCTCGGGCACCCCTCCCGCCCGCTGCCGCACCAGGGGAAGACGGCCGCGGATCTCGTCCTCGGTGCGGCCGAGGCGCCGCGCGATCGCGCCGATCGACATTCCGGCCCCGTCGAGACTCTGGATCAGAGCTAGATCGAGCTCGGTCCATTCCGCCACCTCCGCCACGGATCACCGCCGATCGGCAGGTGCCGGGACCGGAGGATCGGACGGCGCGGGAAGCGGGGGATCGACCGGTACGTCCGTCGGCACGCCCGGCGTCGGATTCTCGACGGGTGGAGTGGTGGCCATGCTTCGTCTCCTTGCGCAGATCAACGCGCGGCGGAGAGCGGCGATCCCTCCTTGCGCTCCGCTGCTATGGAGATTGCTGCCGCCTTCCTGCAGGAAAAGGCTAACGCCGTGCAGCGGCGCTCGCATCACGGATGGCCTTGAACTCGGAGCCGGGCTTCCATTGCGGCCAGGCTGCTGACCGGGCCAGACGTTCGCCGAGCGTCCCGATCAGCTCCACATCCTGCACCGCCCCATCGAGGTTCCAATCGGGGCTCCAGGCATCGCATGCCTGATGATAGCAGGCACCGGTATAGGCATCGATCCACGCCTGCCCCGCCCTGACGCCACCCTGCTTCAGGTCGACCGCGCCCGCAATGCCCATGAGCAGCAGCACCGGCACGCCGCGTTTGGCGAGCGGAAAGTGATCCGCGCGATAGAAGAGGCCGCGCTCAGGCAGGCCTTCCGGAGTGACGCGGCGGCCCTGCGCGGCGGCGATACGGGCCATGTCGTCCTCGAGCGTGTCCTGCCCCTGCCCGACCAGCACGACGTCCTTTGCGGCGCCGGCCGTCTGCAGGATATCGATGGTGAGGTTCGCGGCCGTCCTTTCGAGCGCGAAGACGGGATGCTGCGCATAATATTCCGAGCCGAGCAGGCCGCGCTCCTCTGCCGTCCAGGCGGCGAAGACGATGCTGCGCTCGGGCGGCGGCCCTTTCTTCAGCGCGCGGGCGATCTCCAGGATGCCGGCAATTCCGAGCGCATCGTCATTGGCGCCCGCACGAAAGACGCGGCCCTTCTCGTCCGGCCTGCCGGCACCATAGGCATCCCAATGCGCGCCGAACATCACCACCTCGTCGGGCCGGCTGGCGCCCGGGATGCGGGCAAGCACGTTGTGGCTTTCCACGCGCTCGTGCGTCACCGGGATATCGGCATCGAAGCTGACGCCGTTCAGCGCCACGGGGCGGAAGCCGGGCGAACGGGCTTGGGCGCGAAGCTGGGCGAGATCGAGACCGGCTTCGGCGAACAGCCGGTCCGCCGCCTCGCCGGCGATCCAGCCTTGCAGGGCCAGGCTGCTGAGCGCATCGGGCGCGCGTACGATGTCGTAATTCTCGCCGCCGCCGCTCACCACCACGTTCCATCCATAGCCGGCGCCTGACGTGTCGTGCACGATAAGCGCGCCGACCGCGCCCTGCCGCGCCGCCTCTTCGAACTTGTAGGTCCAGCGGCCATAGTAGGTCATCGTCCGCCCGCCGAACTTGCCCGCGGCCGGCTCTTCCGCACCCGCCCCGAAATCCGGATCGTTGACGAGGAAGACGAGGAGCTTGCCCTTGAGATCGGCCCCCTTGAAATCGTCCCAGCCACGCTCGGGCGCGCGGACGCCGTAGCCGACGAAGACGACCGGCGCATGGACGATGCGCGCTGCATCGTCCGGCCGGACGGTGGAAAGATACACGGATTTCGCCTGCTCGACCGGCAGCACCCCCTTGGGCGTGGCGAAAGCGAGCGTTCGCGGGGTTCCGAGCCGGGTATGGAGCAGCGGCACCGGCTGCACCCACCGCCCGCCGGGGCCGGCAGGCTGCAGCCCGAGTTCCTCGAAGCGCGCTATGAGGTAGCCTATCGTTCGATCTTCCCCTGCCGTGCCCGGAGCGCGACCTTGAAAAATGTCGGAGGCGAGTGTCCGCACCGTCTGGGTAAGGCGGGTGGGCTCGACGGTGACGGCGGCGGAAGCGGGTCGGAGCGCAGCGGCGAGCAGCGCGACGGCGATGGCAAAGCGACCTGTTTTCATGGCGCGCAGTGTAGAGCGGAAGGCATGGTGGGCAAGACCGCGGCACCGGCTCCGCCTTGACCTGATGGGAGCCTATGTTCCATATTTGTTCCATTCACTGCGTGGTACTGTGACAGGAGCGTTCATGCTGAACGATGTGCCGCGGCGCGACCTCGCGCGCGCCATCTATTATGTCCGTGGCCAATCGGAACGCGCGCTCGCGTTGCCGGCGTTCGAGCAGGCCGAACGCGAGGGCTCCGCGCGCTATGCACGTGCCGTGGCGCTCGCCGAGCAGGCGGTACGCGGAATGGTACCGCCGGAGGATGCCAGGCTGCCGCTGCTGTAGGCGGCCCGCGACCGCGACGTTCGGGGATGTAACATATCAGTCTGGCCCAACTAAGTCGCTCAGAATATCATAAGCCATGGATATCCGGCAACTCCGGCATTTCGCGGCGGTGGCCCAGACGCTGCATTTCGGCCAGGCGGCGGCGATGCTCGGCATGACCCAGCCGCCGCTCAGCCAATCGATCATGGCGCTGGAGCGCGAGCTCGGCGCGCCGCTCTTCCGGCGGACGAAGCGCAGCGTGCTGCTCACGCCCTTCGCCGCGGCGCTGCTGCCGCACGTCCGTGCGGTGCTCGACGGAATGGCCGCACTGCCCGAGATCGCGCGGCGGCTACGCGAGGGGATCAGCGGGCAGCTTGCCCTTTCCTTCGTGAGCACCGCCGACTACGGCATCCTGCCCGAACTGGTGCGCCGCTACGCCAGCGAGTTTCCGGACGTCGCGATCACGCTGACCGAAGCGACCAGCGACGTGCAGATCGCGGCGCTGGCGCAGGGCAAGGGCGATGTGGGTCTCGTCATCCCGCCGCCCGGCGCCGTTTTCCCCGATTCGCTCGCCTATCTGCCTCTTGTGACGGAACCGCTGATCGCTGCCGTCCCCGAGAGCTGGCTCGCCGACGGGCATATGAATGTCGATGCGGCCGGCAGGCTCGCGCCCGAGACGGTGATCTCCGCGCCGCTGATCCTCTTTCCGCGGCAGAGCGCACCGGCCTTCCATGATCTCGTCACCGGCTATTATGCCGCACATCGCGGCCGCGCGCGGATCGCGCAGGAGGCGATCCAGATGCAAACGATCATCAGCCTCGTCTCGGCCGGCATGGGCATCGCGCTGGTCCCGGCATCGCTGCGCAACCTTTCGCGGACCGGCGTCGCCTATGTCGATCTCGCCGGCCCCACGCCCATGCTGGAGACGGGCCTCGCCTGGCGGACCGGCGACAACCGGCCCACCGTCGCGCGCTTCCTCGAAGTGGTGCGCGAGGTGCTGGGGCTCGTGGCCGCCTGACGCGGCCGCGAGCCCTCGCCCTCAGTTCGGCCATGCCGAGCCGAGGATGATCGAGCAGAAATTCTGGCGGACGTAGTTGCGGTCCTTGAGCGCGAGCACATCCGCCTTGACATTGCCGAAGGTCGTCAACGGCTTCGCCTTGATGCCCTCGTAGAAGTGGTCGATGATGTTTTCCTTGAAATTGGCCTCACGAGGATGATGGGCACAGACATGCTCGCGCTGCTCCTGCGTGAAATCGCGATAGGCGATGCCGAGCACGTCCATTTCCACGCCTGCCGTCACCAGCGCGATGGTGGGACGCATATGCTCGGGAATGCCGGGAGTAGTGTGGAGCGCGATTGCCGTCCAGACATCCTCCACGTCGCGCTCGGGCACGCCGTAGCTCTGCATGAATTCGCGCGCGGCGTTCGCACCGTCGACCTCGAAGCGCAGGTCCGGGCTGGCGTGGCGCGGCGTCAGCCCCATGTCATGGAACATGGCGCCGAGATAGAGCAGCTCCGGATCATAGGCGAGGCCGCGGCGTTCGCCCGTGAGCGCGCCCCAGAAGAAGACGCGACGGCTATGGTTGAAGAGCAGATCGTCCTCGGTATCGCGGACGAGCTGCGTCGCAGCGCGCGCCATGGCGCTGTCGGGCACGCGGATGCCGGCGATGATATCGGTCATCGGAATACTCCTTCAAAAGGCGGTACGCGTCCGCCGCCTGGGACGGCGCAGCCGCGCCCGCGGATATGGGTGGGCGGAACCGCGCCGGGGCGATGGCGGGGGAGGCAATGGCGCGGTTCCTGCCTTCCCATGTGCTGGTCGCGCGGTTCGCCCGCAACGCCGCGGATGCCGCGGATCGGGACAAGCGCACGGCGATTCGTGCCAGCGGCCGGCGCAGTCCGGTGAGCGTACAGACCGTCGCCATCGTCATCCATGAAGGCGTCCAGGCGCTCGACGTCGCCGGGCCCATCGACGTCTTTGCGGAGGCGAACGCCTATGTTCCCGCGGGCGAGGGCTACGCGATGCAGCTCATCGCAGCCGATCGCGCGCCGCTGCGCGCCTCGAACGGAATGCGGCTGACGGCGGACCTTCGCTTTGCCGAGGCGACCGGACGCTTCGACATCTTGCTCGTCGCCGGAGGCCCTGCGCTTCCCGACGGCGAGCCGGATCCGCAGCTGACGGCGTGGCTGCGCGAGGCGCCCCGGCGCGCTGATCTCTATGGATCGATCTGCACCGGCGCCTTCGCGCTTGGCCATGCCGGGCTGATCGACGGACGGCGCGTCACCACCCATTGGCAGAACGCACGCAAGCTCGCCGCCCGGTTCCCGGCCGCTCATGTCGAGCCAGACCTGATCCATGTCCGCGACGAACGGCTGGTGACGTCCGCCGGGGTGACGGCAGGGATCGATCTCGCCCTGGCGCTGGTGAGCGAGCGCCACGGCTCGGCGGTTGCGGTGAGCGTGGCAAAACGGCTGGTGGTGGTCGCGCAACGCCAGGGCGGCCAATCCCAGTTCAGCCCCTATCTCGCGGTGGCCGCCGATCCGGCATCGCCGATCGCGCGCGTGCGCGACCATGTGATGGCCCATATCGGGGAAAAGCATACGTTGCGTTCGCTGGCGGAGCAGGCGGGCATGAGCGCCCGTAACCTCTTCCGCCATTTCGTGCAGGAGACCGGCATGTCGCCGCACGAATTTGTTGAGCGTGCGCGGATCGACGCGGCGCGAATGGTGCTGGAAGGGAGCAACCGGCCGCTCAAGGCGGTCGCCTATGATTGCGGTTTCGGCACGGCCGACCGGATGCGGATCGTGTTCAGCGAGCGGCTGGGGATCACCCCTGCCCATTATCGCGCGAGCTTCCGCCGCAGCGACGCTGCCCGCGGCGGATGAGGCCGCTTTCCCGTCGCACAAGGATGCGGTTGCTGCTCGGTCTCGGGGCGAGGGCCCCGGTTGCCGCCATCGCGCCGGCCTTACCCGCGGCCCGGGCCCCGCAGACGCGCCGTTGCGGCGGAAGAATGCAGGCGCGGCTAGATCATGCGCTCAGCGGTTCAACTCGTCCTGCACCTTGTTGTCGCCGCCCGTGCCGGCCGTGCCGCCGCCGACTCCGGGCGGATCGAGCGGCGATCGCCTGTCGCTATGCCCGTCCTGCGCAGCCGGCTTTCCGGGCGAGCCGGGGCCGCCCTCGGGCAGGGTGTCGTCGCCTTCCGCCGGCTGACTGGTCGAACGCCCTTGATTCTCCGGTTTTTCCACCATCGCCTTGTTCCTATGTTGTTGAGCAATCACAACGCTTGCGCGCGACGATCGAGCCCGTGGCACCCGTTGCGCAGGGTAGACGGCATCGCCAGTCCGACGAGACGCACCCTCCAGATTGGGAACGAGGAGAAGAACCGATGGACATGCCACGCCCACCGCTGCCGCCCTTTACCGAGGCTGGCGCTATCGAGAAGGTCCGGATCGCCGAGGATGCCTGGAACAGCCGCGATCCCGAACGCGTCTCGCTTGCCTATACGTCCGACAGCCGATGGCGGAATCGCGCCGAGTTCCTCGAAGGGCGGGCGGCTATTGTCACCTTTCTCACGCGCAAATGGAGCCGCGAACTCGACTATCGGCTGATCAAGGAGCTGTGGACGTTCGGCGGCAACCGGATCGCGGTGCGCTTCGCCTATGAATGGCATGACGACAGCGGCCAATGGTTCCGGTCCTATGGCAATGAAAACTGGGAATTCGACGAGACGGGCCTGATGCGGCGGCGTATCGCGAGCATCAATGACGCTCCGATCCGCGCGGAGGACCGCCGCTTCCATTGGCCGCTCGGCCGGCGACCGGACGAGCATCCCGGCCTCAGCGCACTCGGTTTCTAGATCGAGCTTCGATCAGAGAAGCACGGCCGATCGCACCGGAACATGCAGGGCGCATGTGCCGGACGAGACGGGACAGCACCCGAAACCCGCCGCCGCGGGGCCGCTCAGATGATCTCCCGCTCGCGCAGGCCGGCAATGGCAGCGGCGTCATAGCCGATCTCGGCAAGGATCGCCTCGGTATGCTCCCCGAGCAGCGGCGCGCGCATGCGGATGGTGCCGGGCGTCTCGGAAAGGCGGAAGGGCGTCTCGATCACCGGCGCCGGCCGCGGGGTGCCGGGAAAGTCGACCGGCTTCAGAAAGCCCATCGCTTGGACATGCGGATCATCGAGCACGTCCTGCGGCGAATAGAGCGGTGCGGCGGGCACGCGCGCCGCATCGAGCGCGGCCATCACCTCGGCGAGCGTCTTGCCGTCGCACCAAGCCTGCATGCGATCGTTGAGGATATCGCCATTGGCCGCGCGTAGATCGTCATTGGCGAAGCGCGGATCGGCGAACCAGCCTTCCTCGCCCACCATGCGGCACCAGCGCTTGAACATCGGCTGGCCGGCGACCTGCATCAGCAGCCAGCCGTCCTCGACCCGATAGAGATCGCAAGGGCCGGCCGCCGAGCCGCGATTGCCGACCGCCTTGCGGTTCGAGCTCAGCAGCGCCTGATCGATGATCATCGCGTTGGTCATCGCCAGCGCGTTCGGGAGCAGAGCGGATTCGACGAGCTGACCCCGCCCGGTCTCACGGCGATGATAGAGCGCCATCATCGTGCCGATCGCGAGATTCATCGCGGTCGCGAAATCGACATAGGGAACGACGGAGCGCATCGGTTGCTCGGGCGTGCCGGAGCGATAGACGCCGCCGGACATCACCTGGCCGATCCCGTCGAACCCCACCCGTTCGCTATAGGGCCCACCGGTGCCGAATGCGGTGGCGCGGGCGAGGATGATGTCGGACTTGATCGCCTTCAGATCCTCATAGTCGAGCCCGTTCGCCTTCATCGCCGCATCGGGCATGTTGGCGATCACCACATCCGCGGTGGCGACCAGCCGACGCATCACCTCGAGACCCTCGGGCGTCGTCGAATCGAGCGTGACCGATTTCTTGTTGCGATTGCACTGGAGGAAGGTCGCCCCCTCGCCGCTCGCCGCGACCGGCTGCACCCAGCGATCCTCGCCGCCCTCGCGCTTCTCCACGCGGATCACGTCCGCCCCCATGTCGCCGAGGATCGCGCTGCACCACGGGGCCGCGATGAACCGCCCGAAATCGAGCACCCTGATTCCGCCGAGAACCTGATCCAAGCGCGTTTTTCTCCCTGTACGAGGTGGCGGCGATACCAGAGGAGCGGCCGGTTTCGTACCTGCCCGGCTTGTGCCGACCGGTTACTGGCTATCCGCGTCCGGGATCGCCCTCGCCCCGTTCGGGCCCGCCAGGCCGGCGGCGGCGACGCGCGCATGATCCATCAACATCGCGGCCGTCGGGGACGGGCGGCGGCCGATCCGCCGCACCAGCACGAAGTGCACTCGTCCCGGCAGCCCATCGTCGCCGACCGGCAGGACCGCGAGCGGATCGCCGGGCCGGATCAGCGACGGCGACGCCAGACAGACCGCCTCGCAACGCGCGATCGTCGCGACGAGCACGGCGTAATCGTCACATCGAATGGTGACCGGCATGCCGAGCAGCATGTCCGGCTCCCCGTCGCGGGGGACGCCGAAATCCGCACCGACGCTCGCCAGCGGATAGCTGCGCAGATCATCCAGCCGCACCGGGCTCCGATCGAGCAGCGGATGGCCGGCGCGAACCAGCCAGGCGAGCGGCGCATCACCCAGCGGCTCGCGCTCCAGCGCGGGATCGCGCGGACACTGCGCCTCGGCGCAGATGAAGAACTCGATCGAATCGCGCCGGAGCCGATCCGCGAGATCGGACGCCGAGCCCACCATGGCGGCAAGCGTCAGCCCGGGCAGCACAGCGACCGATCCCGCCAGCAGCGACGGCAGCAGCAGCGAGGCCGGCAGCGGCGCCGCCCCGAAGCGGATATGGCCCAGATCGCCGCGCGCATGCGCCCGCATATTGTGCCGCATCGCCGCAGCCTGCGCGAGCAAAGCCGCCGCGTCATGGGCGAGCAGCGCGCCCGCGGGTGTCAGCCGGCAACCGCTGCGATGCCGCTCGATCAGGCGCAGTCCCAGCTCCTCCTCGAGGGCGCGGATGCTGCGGCTGAGCGCGGGCTGGGTGAGGTGCAGTTCCTCCGCGGCTGCCACGAAGCTCAGCCGGCGGGCGAGGACGGTGAAGTGGCGGAGCGCGCGCAGATCCATTCAATGAGAAAAAGGCATAGAAGTCGGCAGGTCAATGCATTTTACGCCTTTTCCCCGGTGCGATAGGCTGCCGCAACAGACTGACGAGGAGAGACCGATGCAGCAGATGTTCGCCTTCGCCCTGATATTCTGGGCGTTCATGCTGCTGGCGGAGCTGATCGCCGGCCGGCACCGAGGGGCCTATGCGGGCGATGAATGGAAGGTGACGATCGCCTCGCTGGTGCTCAGCATGGGCGTCACGCGGCCGCTCGCCGGCATTCTCCTGGCACTGCTGTTTCGTGCCGTGCTCCCGCAATGGCACGATGCCTGGGCAGGCATGCCGCTGCTCCCGGCCTTCCTGCTGATCGCAATCAGCTCGGAATTCGCCTTTTACTGGGTACACCGTCTGGCCCACGAGGGTGCGGGCAAATATCCGCGCCTCGGATGGCTGTGGAAGCTGCACCGCACGCATCATTCGAGCAAGCACCTGACGGTGATGACCAATTTCCGGCACAATCTGGCCTGGACGTTCATCCAGCCCCAGGCATGGGTCTACGGCCTCGCCATCCATCTCGGCCTCGGCGCGGCGGCCGGCCTCACCGCCGGCGTCCTGCTCGCATGGAACGTGCTGACGCACGGTAACTTCCGCTGGGACGATCCGATCCGGCGCCATCCGCGGATCGGCAGATTCTTCCGCCTCGCCGAGCATCTGTTCGTCTCGCCCGGGCTGCACCACACCCATCATGGCTACGGACGCGACGGGGCGAGCTATCGCAACTATGCGGTGATGTTCTCCTTCTTCGATACGCTGTTCGGCACGCTCCACATTCCGAACGGCCGCCCTGCCAAATATGGCCTGCCCGGGCCGAACGCGCCGTGGACGGAGGAAATCTTCTACCCGCTGGTGCGGGCCCGGCGCTGAGCCGGAGGCTCAATCCTTGATTCGCCAGAGCCGGAACGGCGAGTTGGCAGGGAGCGGCATCGGCTCCAGCCAGGCGGGCACCTCGCCACGCATCAGCTGTACATAGAAACCGTTCTTCGCCTGGGCGGCGTAGATGGTCGATTCGGACATGCCGGGGCAGAGCAGCAGCAGCGTCGCGCCATGCTTGCGCGCGATGCGGTGCGCCGTTTCGGCATCGCCGCGGAAGGCATGCTGCACGTCGAGGATCGCTTCGCCGTTGCGATGATAGGGGCCGGCGATCGCACGATGGTGGGTCGTGGCGATCAGCCGCGGGCCGAAATCGACGAAAGTCAGGATGGTCGCCGGCGGCACTGCGGCGATCGGCCTGAGCGCGGCGAGCGTCGGGCAGCGGCCATTGGCCAGGTTCACCTGCCGCCGCGCTTCGCTGACGGGGGCCTGCGGGACGAGCTTCGTCACGAGCATCATGAACAGGCCGGAGACGACGAGGAAGGCGGCGACGGTGCCGAACAGCCGCACCGCCAGCAGGCGATGATCCATGAGGCGCGGCAGCAGCATCCATCCGAGCGCGGCCGCGCCCGGGATGGAAAGCAGCTGCGCGCTCGGCCCGGCGCGCGTCTGCCAGAGCAGCATGCCGCAGGAAAAGGCGGAGAAGAGCGCCGCCGCAAGCCATGGGAAGAACCGATCGGTACCCCACGCGCGCCACAACGCGAACAGGCTGCCGACCAGCCCGACCGCAGGCAAAGCCGCGATCGGCAGCGCCGTGCGCCAGCCGTGAAGATAGAGCGGCTTGGCCTCACGGATATTGGCGAACCACAGCTTCTGGAGCTCGGGCGACAGATGCTCCGGCCGGCCGAGGCACTGCGGCCAGGCGAGCGCGAAGCCGCCGGCGAGCAACGCGCCAGCGCCCAGCGCCAGCGCCAGGCGCCAGCGCCGTTCGGCGACCGCGAACGATGAGAGCAGCACGAGCAGCCCGCCGCCCGCAAGCGCGACGGAAAGCCAGACCGGGGTCAGCGCATCGCAGCGCGGCGCGCGATTGTCATAGCTGGCGAACAGCGCGAAGCCGGCCGCGCAACCCAATGCCAGCGTTGCGCCATAGACGCGCAACCGCTGCGCCTCGGCCACCCCGCTCCAGACCCAGCGCAGTCCGATCACGCCGGCAGCGAGCGCCGCATAAGGCAGGAATTCGAGTCCGATGACGAGCGAGCAGCTCGTCGCCAGCGCGACGGTGAACGCGCCGCGCACCGGCCTGGGATCGGCAAGGCCGGCAAGGGTGGCGATGAGCGTGGCGAGCTGCCAGCCATGATGATCGATCCGGAGCGGCATCCACATGAGGAGCGCGGCCTGCGCGCAGGCGAGCAGCGCCATCGCCAGCACATAGGCCTCGCGATCGACGAGACGGCGCACCGCGACGGCAAGCCCCACCATGGTGCCGCCGAGCGACAGCAGCGGCGCGATCGCGACGGCCGCCTTGTCCGCGACGATGGTGCCCAGAAAGGGTTTCAGGAGCAGGATGAGCCCCGCGATCGGCAGGTCAACCAGCCGCGACCAGTGGATGCTCGCGCCCCCGGGCGGATCGAGTCGATACTGGCGCAGGTCATACCAGCCCTGCCCGCCCAGCCAGGCCTGCACCTGCGCGAAGCGGATATTGTCGTCGGTATCACCCAGGCCGAAGCCGAGAATCGCCCGCCACTTGTACCAGACCAGATAGGCGCAGCCGAGCAGCCACAGCGCGAGCAACCAGCGCTTCCAGGGATCGCGGGCATCCTCGCCCGCAGCATTCTCGCTCAACGGTTACCGCCCACGCGCTATTCCCTTATCGCCCGCCCGGCATTACTGCGCCCGCGACAAAGGGCAAGTGAAACACCGGACGGACAAGGACAGCATGACGGACATGACCGAAGCCTGGGCGGCACGGCGCGCGCTCTTCGGCCAACTCGTCCGCTATGGATTGACCGGCGGGCTCGCCACGATCGTCAACATCGCCGTCTATCAGGTGGGGGCGGGCCATTATCGTCTCGACCCCAACCTCGCCTGGACGCTGGGCTTTCTCGCCGCGGTGGTCGTCGGCTATGTCGTGCACAGCCGCTGGAGCTTTCGCGGCCACGGCCGGCGGGACAATCTGGTGCGCACCGGCGGGCGTTTCCTCATCGTCTCGCTCGTCAGCTTCGGTCTCAACAGCCTGTGGGTGTGGCTGCTGGTCAAGGCGCTCGCCTGGCCCACCTGGGCGCCCTACCCGCTCGTGCTCGGCGTGACGCCGCTCGCCGTCTTCTGGCTCAACCGACAATGGGTTTTCGACTGAGCGTGGGCGAGATGGTAAGCACGCTGGGCGATAGGCAATCCCGGAAGGAGAGACATGCCGGATAAAAGCCGTCCGCTCCTGTCCGTCATCGTTCCCGTGAAGGACGAGGAGGCGGCGATCGCACCTTTCGTCGCGCGAGTGACGAAGGTGCTCGACGAGCTGCGCGACGGACGATCGCGCGCGGCCTGGGAGATCCTTTTCGTCGACGACGGCAGCCAGGATTCGACGCTCGCCGCGATCCACGCCGCGCATCGCGCCGATCCTCGCGTCCGCGCACTCTCGCTCTCGCGCAACTTCGGCAAGGAAGCAGCGCTCTCGGCCGGCCTCGATCATGCAGTTGGCCAAGCGGTGATTCCGATCGACGTCGACCTGCAGGATCCGCCGGAAGTGATCGGCGACATGCTGGAGCAGTGGCGCAAGGGCTATGACGTCGTCTACGGCGTGCGCCGCAACCGCATGTCGGACAGCCTGCCCAAGCGCATGACCGCCGATCTCTATTACCGTGCGCACAACTGGCTTTCCGCCGACAAGATCCCGGAACATGCCGGCGACTTCCGGCTGCTGGATCGCAAGGTCGTCGACGTCATCAAGCAGATGCCCGAGCGCAACCGCTTCATGAAGGGGCTGTTCGCCTGGTCCGGCTTCCGTCAGGCGGCGGTGGAGTATGACCGGGTCGAGCGCGAGGTGGGCGAGACCAAGTTCAACTATTGGAAGCTCTGGACGCTGGCGATCGATGGCATCACCTCCGCATCGACGGTGCCGCTCAGGGTGTGGAGCTATGTCGGCGGCTGCATCGCGCTGCTCGCCCTCGCCTATGCCGGCTTCATCGCCCTGCGCACACTGTTCTACGGCGTGGAGGTGGCGGGCTATGCCTCGATGATGGTCGCCATCCTGTTCTTCGGAGGCCTGCAGCTTCTGTCGCTCGGCGTGCTGGGGGAATATGTCGGGCGCATCCTCGTCGAGGTGAAGCACAGGCCCATCTACGTCGTGCGCGAGCGGATCGGAGTGGAGGAATAATGGATCGGGCGGTCTATGACCGGATGGCGGAGATCGACGGCGAGCATTGGTGGTTCACCGCACGGCGCGATATCATCGCCAATCTGATCCGCCGGCAGACGCCGCTGAAGCCAGGCGCGCGCATCCTCGAAGTCGGTGCAGGCACGGGATCGAACATCGGGCTGCTGCAGCGCTTCGGCACGGTCGACGCGATAGAGCCCGACGACGCCGCGCGCGCGCTGGCTACCGCGCGCACCGGCGTCGCCGTCAAGGGCGGGCTGCTGCCCGACGGCGTTGCGCTGGAGGACGGCGCCTATGATCTCATCGTGCTGCTCGACGTGCTGGAGCATATCCCGGGCGACGTCGAGGCGCTGGCGGCGCTGCGCGGCAAGCTGGCGCCGGGGGGTCGGCTGCTCGTCACCGTACCGGCGATGCCCTGGCTGTGGAGCGCGCACGATGCCGCGCATCACCATCAGCGCCGCTATACCGTCCGCGCTCTCGAGGCGGCGTTCGACCGGGCGGGCTTCCGCATCCGCTATCGCAGCCATTTCAACACGCTGCTGTTCCCGCTGATCGTCGCCGCGCGCGGCGCGGGCAAGCTGCTCGGCCGCGAGGGCGGCGACGATGCGATGCCGCCGCGACCGCTGAATGCTCTGCTCGCCGGCATTTTCGGCGCCGAGCGTCACTGGGTGGGCCGGGGCTCCCTGCCGTTCGGCGTATCGCTGGCCGTGGTCGCGGAGCCGGGCTTGCCGGGCACCACCCGGTAGAGCACGCCATTTCCGTTGGGGCCGCCGTCCCAGACCTTGACGAGATCGGCGGGATCCTCCGGCCAGCGCCAGAAAGGCAGATCCATCATCCACACATAGTCGAAGGCGTTGCGCGGGAACTCGTTCAGCGCCTCGTCGAGCGAGAGACGACCGCGGAAGCGGCAGCCGGGCGCCCGGACCAGCTCGGTAGGATCGCTGGTGAAGTTTCGCCCGCCCTCCCGGTAGATGACGCGCAGCAGCTGCGCGCCCGGCATTTCCCACTGATCGTTGACGAACGCCTCCCGCCGGGCGAGCGCATAGCCGCCGAGATGATCCATCCGCGAAAGCGCCCACGGCATGCCGCAGGTCTTCTCGATGAGCGCGAGCACGCGCGAGCCACGCGGGATATGATCGAGCGCCTCCAGCTGGTGGTCGATGGCGCGGCCATAATCATAGGCGCTGATCGTGCTCGTGAGCATGCGCAGCAGGAAGAAGCCGGTGCCCGCGGCGGCGAGGAGATTGAGCCCGCGCCGCCTAAGATCGCCCGGCGTGAGCGCGACCAGTGCGATGGCGATGACATAGGGCGCGAGCCGCATGTCGGCATAGGCCGATCCGAAGAGCACGCGCGGCAGGGCCCAATAGGCGGCGAACAGGATCAGCGCGGCGACGCCGAGAGTCATGTTCATGCCGATCCGGTATCCCGCAGCGGCGGCGATGATCAGCAGGAACAGGATCGAGGCGCTGACCAGATCGTAGAGCATCCAGCGCTCGCGCAGGATGCTGCCCAGCCAGAGCAGCTTAGCCTGCCAGTTCACCCAATCGCCGGTGCCGCCCGAGCCGTCGCTGCGCCAGACGATCATGAGCAGCACCGGCGGCGCAAGCGGCAGGCACTGGACGGCGGCGTGGAAGACGGCCGGAACGATCCTGTGCCCGGCGGCGCGTGCACGCACGATCTCGGCCGCGAAGGCGAGCAGCCCGAGCACCCCCCAGCCGAAGCCGTGCGCCAGCCAGATCGCGCCGCCGACCGGCACGAACAGCATGGCGCGCAGGCGCAGCCTGCCCAACCTGGCAAGACGGAGCCAGAAGCCGAAGGCGGCGAGCGCCCAGGCCATGGAGAGGGCGAAGTTGACGAAGCCGAACTGAACGGGGAAGCAATAAGCGAGCGGCAGCGCGAAGATCGCGGTCGGCGGCACGCGGCCATGCACCTCGCGGGCGATCAGCAGCAACCCGAACACGGTGGTCGCCGGGATCGAGAGCACCACCAGCTTCACCGCCGGCTCCAGCCCGAGCAGCGGCGCCAGCGCCTCGACCAGCAAGTCGACGCCGAGATTGCCCATCACCGCCCAGCGGAAATCGAAATAGCGCCACAGATGATCGGACGTGCCGAGATCGAGCTGCACGCGGTAGCGGCCGATATGCCCGGGCAGATCGATCAGCGGCGGCATCGTCGGCAGGAGGAGCGGCACCAGCGACAGCAGCACGAGCATGATCGCGAAGCGCCGCGTGGTCCACCATCCGGACGGCGCGGTCTGCGGAAACGGGGCCTTGCGAAGCATCGCGCCCCTTATTCCGGCGGCGATTTCGCGGCAAGGGGCGTGATCGTCGCACTTTTCGATCGATCCGCAGGAAAAGGGGGATGAATTCGCCCGGCGCTTTGGATAACGCCGCAGGCGACGCCAGCTTCCGCCGGGGAGGACCCGACCCATCGCCGAGTCGCGCATCCGCGAGCGCCGCGCCCTTGCCGGGCTGGTCGCGCTCCTCTTTCTCGCCGCATCGCTGTTCCGCCTGCTCGGCACGCTCGACCGGCCATTCTGGCTGGACGAAGCCTACAGCGCCTATGCCGCGGATCATGGCTGGCGCTTCCTGTGGACGGTCGTGCCGCGCTACGAGACGCATCCGCCCTTTTATTATTCGCTGCTCCATGGCTGGAACCTGATCTGGGGCAATTCGCTGCTCGCCTCGCGCGCGATGAGCGCGCTTTGCGGGCTCATGACCCTGCCGGTGCTTGCGCTCGCCGCGCAGCAGCTCGCCTGCTATCTGGATCTCGATCGCCAGCGCACGCGGTGGATGACTGCCGCCGCGCTGCTGCTCGCAGCGCTCTCGCCGGCGCTGATCGCCATGTCGCGCGAGGTGAGGCCCTATCCGGTCTTGATCCTGGTCTATGCCAGCGCGCTCTGGGGGCTGATCCGGCTGGCGCATGAAGCACGCGCGGATGCCTCCGATCGCCGAAAGATCCGTACCTCCTCCCTGCTCCTCTTCTTCGGAAGCGAGGCGCTGGCGCTCTGGCTGCACAATCTGGGCCCGCTCTTTGCGCTCAGCCTCAGCCTTGCGCTGTTGATCCAGATCGTCGGCCAGCCACTCGGCCCGCGCGGCTGGCTGCGCATAATCGCAGCGCAGGTGCTGACGGGCCTTCTCTACCTGCCCGGATTCCTGATCCTGCTCGATCAGGCGCCGACCTGGATCCGCTCCACCTGGCTTAGCTTCTCGCCTGAAGCGCTGCCTTGGTCGCTCGCCTTCCTGGCGAACGCCGGAAACCGCCTCGGTGCGCTCTTTGCCTTCGCCCTCGCGACCGGCGGCCTCGTGGCGCTCGCCCGCGTACCTTCGGGCTGGAGGCTCGCCTTGGGGCTGGCCATCGCGGCGATCCTGCCGGTCCTGCTCTCGATCATCCTTTCGATCACGATCGCGCCGGTGTTCATCGTGCGCACGATGACGCCGGTCTCGGCCGCGCTGGTCCTGCTTTTCGCCGCGGGCTTCGCGATCCGGCGCTGGCTATGGGTGGCGGCCGCCCTTGTCGGGGCGCTGGCGCTGCAGCAATTTCTCTACGACCTTCACGAGCTGCGCCGCGCGCCCGAGCAGAACTGGTATGCGACGCTGCGCTGGCTGGAACCGCAGTGGCGCGCGGGCGACGAGCTATGGGCTTATCCCAACGAAGGCGCCCTGCCCTTTTCCTATGCGGCACGCGACCTAGGCCTGCGAATGGCAGTGCGATCGGTGCCGACGACGGTGCCGACGCTCAATCCGATCCAAGGCGCCTGGCATCCGACGGGCAGCCGCGGCGTCGTCTCGCTGCCGCCGGCCAAGCTGCATGCCATCGCCAATTCCCAGCGCGCACGCGCCGTGCCGACCATCTGGCTGCTGCGCCTCGGCGCCGGCACCTATGATCCCGGCGACGTGCTGCTCAACGAGCTGTCGGCGGGCCGCCAGATGGTCTCGCGCTGGACGAGCGGCCCCATCGACCTGATCGGGCTGCGCCGGCGGGACGTGCAGCTGCCCGTCCCGCCGCCGACGGTTCCGAAGACGGGGCGACGATAGCGGCCTACGATCGGCGGCTGCGTCTCAGCGCCCGTCGCGGCGGCCGAGCAGGCGCAGGCGCAGCGCGTTGAGCTTGATGAAGCCTTCCGCGTCGCGCTGGTCATAGGCGCCGGCATCGTCCTCGAACGTGACCACCTTCTCCGAATAGAGGCTGTCGGGCGACTTGCGGCCGACCACCCAGGCCGAGCCCTTGTAGAGCTTCAGCCGCACCGTGCCGTTCACCCGCGCCTGCGAATGATCGATCGCGGCCTGCAGCATCTCGCGCTCGGGCGAGAACCAGAAGCCGTTGTAGACGAGCTCGGCATAGCGCGGTGCGAGCTCGTCCTTGAGGTGCGCCGCGCCGCGATCGAGCGTCAGCTGCTCGATGCCGCGGTGCGCCGCATGCAGGATGGTGCCGCCGGGCGTCTCGTACATGCCGCGCGACTTCATGCCGACGAAGCGGTTCTCGACGAGATCGAGCCGCCCGATGCCGTGGGTGCGGCCAAGCTCGTTGAGCCTGGCCAGCAGCTTGGCGGGCGAGAGCGGCTCGCCATCGACGGCGACGGCATCGCCCTTCTCGAAATCGATCGTGACATATTGCGGCGTATCCGGCGCGTCCTCGGGATTGACCGTGCGCGAATAGACATAGTCCGGCACTTCGGCCCAGGGATCCTCGAGCACCTTGCCTTCGGAGGAGGTGTGGAGAAGATTGGCGTCGGTGGAGAAGGGCGCCTCGCCGCGCTTGTCCTTGGAGACCGGGATCTGGTGCGCCTCGGCGAACTCGATCAGCCGGGTGCGGCTGGTGAGATCCCATTCGCGCCACGGGGCGATCACCTTGATGTCCGGCGCCAGCCCATAATAGCCGAGCTCGAAGCGGACCTGGTCGTTGCCCTTGCCGGTGGCGCCGTGGCTGACCGCATCGGCGCCGACCTGGCGGGCGATCTCGATCTGGCGCTTGGCGATGAGCGGACGCGCGATCGAGGTGCCGAGCAGGTACAGACCCTCGTAGAGCGCGTTGGCGCGCATCATCGGGAACACATAGTCGCGGACGAACTCCTCCTTGAGATCGTCGATGAAGATGTGCTCGGGCTTCACGCCCATCAGCTGCGCCTTGGCGCGCGCCGGCTCCAGCTCCTCGCCCTGGCCGAGATCGGCGGTGAAGGTCACGACCTCGCAATGATAGGTCTGCTGCAGCCATTTCAGGATCACGCTGGTGTCGAGCCCGCCCGAGAAGGCCAGCACCACCCGCTTGATGTCCTGCGTCATTCCGATCTCCCGATGAAGGCCCTCCGCGGGGCGGCTGCGCCATGCCACCTGACGTGACGCCGTTCAAGCGCGATACAGCTTGATCGTGGCACCCGCGTTTCCGGAGGGGGAGCATCGAACAGGAGTGCTCCATGAAATATCTGTCTCTCGCGGCTGTCGGCGCAGCCGCGCTGCTCGCCGTACCGGCGGCGGCGCAGCTCGGCCTGGGCGGCGCGGACGCCGGTCCGGTGACGCGCGCCGAACTCAAGGCGAAGCTCGACGCCAAGTTCGCGCAGGCCGATGCGAACCATGACGGCGTCCTCACCCGCGAGGAATGGGACGCCGCACGCGCCGAAAAACGCGCCGCGCGCAAGGAAAAGGCGTTCGACCGGCTCGACGCCGACAGGAGCGGATCGATCTCGCGCAGCGAATGGGATGCCCCCCGTCCCGATCGTGCATCCGCGCCCGACGCCGAAGCCGGCGGAACGCCGCCCCCGCCGCCCGGCCACGGCCGTCGCCATGGCGGACCGGGCCGGATCGGCGCAGGCGTGTTCGACCGGCTCGATGCCGACCATGACGGCAAGGTCACGCTGGCCGAATTCGAGGCGAGGCCGCTCGAAATGTTCGATCGCGCCGATACCGATCATGACGGCACGGTAAGCCCGGACGAGCGGAAGGCGGCATGGGAGGCGATGCGCCGTCAGTGGCAGGAAAAGCGCGGCGAATAGGCCCCGCGCCGGGAGCGTGGTGGTGCGCGGTCAGGCTCCCGCCGCCACCCCTGCCGGCTCTCGCCGCGCGCGCTCATACTCGTCCACGATTGCCGCGCGGCACTGCTCAGCAATCTCCTTGCGGCTGCCGTGCGGCAGCAGCGGCGGCAGCAGCGTCACGGTCACGCTGAGACCATGCCTGGCCAGCATCGCGGCATTGGCAGGCAGGGGCTGCGTGCCGTGCCAGGCGATCCGGTCGAGCAGCACGGGATCGAGCGGCTCGCCATCGGCGCCGCGATAGACGATCGTGAGCGGCTGCACCGCGCGCGCCGCCCTCGCGGCAGCGAACAGGCTCGTGCGGAACGGCAGCACCTCGCTTCCGCCTGACGTCGTACCCTCCGGGAAGAGGATCACGCTGCCGCCTTCGGCCAGCCGCGCTTCGAGCGAATCGGCCTGGCCGCGGACCTCCTGCCGCTGCTCGCGCGCCACGAACAACGTGCCGCGATGCCGCGCGAGCCGGCCGAGGATCGGCCAGTCGTGCAGGTCGGCGCGTGAGACGAAATCGCCCTCCAGAACGATGCCGAGCAACGGGATGTCCAGCCAGCTCATATGATTGGCGACATAGAGCGTGCCCGCGCCGGCAGGCTCGGCACCGCGTCTTTCGAAGGCGACGCCGAAGCCCTGCAGGATGCGGGCGAAGAAGCGCCGTTCGCGCGCCCGCGCGCGAGGCGTGCGGGGACGCATCAGCAGCCAGACCGGCGCCAGCGACAGGCCTGAGATCAGCCCGGCCGCCGCCCGGACGCGGCCAAACCGCCTCACCGGCCCCGGTATCCGCCCTCTGCCGCTGCCATATAATCCCGCGTGATCGGCAGCGCGTCACGACGACGGATATACTGGATCTGATGGTTGCACATGCCGCCGCTCTTGAAAGCGGAGGCAGCGCCGGCGAGATAGAAGGTCCACAAGCGGAAGAAGCGCTCGTCGTAGAGCGCCACGATCTGGTCCTTGGCTGCGACGGTACGCCGATACCATTCCTCCAGCGTGTAATAATAATGCAGCCGCAGCGTCTCGACGTCGGACGCGATCAGCTTCGCGCGCTCGCTGGCGGCGATCACCTCGGAAAGGGCGGGAATGTAGCCGCCCGGGAAGATGTATTTCTGCGTGAAGGCGTCGGTCGATCCCGGCCGCCCCATCCGGCCGATCGTATGGAGCAGCATCACGCCATCCTCGGCAAGCAGGGTGCGACACTTTTCGAAGAAGGTCTCGTAGAAGGGCGGTCCGACATGTTCGAACATGCCGACCGAGACGATCCGGTCGAAGACGCCGCGCACGTCCCGATAATCCATGAGCTCGAAGCGGACGCGATCGGCCACACCCGCTTCCTCGGCGCGGCGCCGCGCGACCTTGAGCTGCTCCTCGGACAAGGTGATGCCGAGCACATCGACGTCGGCGACACGGTTCAGATAGAGCGCCATGCCGCCCCAGCCGCAGCCGATATCGAGCACCTTGAGCCCCGGCTTCAGCGCGAGCTTCGCGGCGATGTGCGCCTTCTTGTCCGTCTGCGCCTGCTCCAGACTGTTCGCCGGATCGGTGAAATAGGCGCAGCTATACTGGCGGTCCGTATCCAGAAACAGCTCGTAGAGCCGATCGTTCAGATCATAATGATGGGCGACGTTGCGCTTGGCGCGGCGTTTCCAGTTGTAGCTGGCGAGACGCGAGGAGAGGAACTGGCCGAGCTGCGCGGCGCCGCGCGCCTCGATCTGGCTCCCCCCCTTCTCCCATGGCGCGTTGGAGCGGACGAGATCGACAAGGCCGAAAATGTCGCCCTCGTCGATCACCATGCGGCCGTCCATGAAGGCTTCGGCGACGCCGAGCCGCGGATGCCGGGCGATGTAGCCGGGCGCGCGGGCATCGGTGAAGCGGATGGTGATCTCCCGCCAGCCGGGGTCGGGCTTGCCGTAGCTGCGCACCTTGCCGTGCGCATCGATGACAGTCAGTCGCCCCCGGCGGACGACACGGCGCAGCATGCGATCGAGGAGCCACATGCCCTGCCTTTAGCGTGGCCGTTCCGGCGGCTCAACCACCGCCGCGCAGGTTCGTGCGGCTATTTAGCATGCGGCGCCAGTCACATGCATACCCGCCCGCCCGGCGGGCTCGTCAGCCGAGCGCCGCCTGCTTCTCCTCGGCCAGCCGATCGAGCTCGGCGCGGGACTTTTTCTCGCTCGCGGACTTGAGCTGGCCGCAGGCAGCCATGATGTCGCGCCCGCGCGGCGTGCGGATCGGCGCGGAGATACCGGCCTTGAAGACGATATCGGAGAAGCGCCGGATGCGATCCTCGTCCGAGCATTCATAGGGGACGCCCGGCCAGGGATTGAACGGGATCAGGTTCACCTTGGCAGGCAGCCGGTATTTGCGGATCAGCCGGACGAGCTCATGGGCATGCGCGTCGCTGTCGTTCTTGTCCTTCAGCATGACATATTCGAAGGTGATGCGCCGGGCGTTGTTCGCACCCGGATAGGCGGCACAGGCGGCCAGCAGCTCCTCGATGCCATATTTGCGGTTCAGCGGCACGATCTCGTCGCGAATCTCCTTGGTGACCGCATGGAGCGAGACGGCGAGATTGACGCCGATCTCCTCGCCCGCGCGCGCCATCATCGGCACCACGCCCGAGGTCGAGAGGGTGATGCGGCGCCGCGAGAGACCGAGTCCGTCGCCGTCCATCACCAGCCTCAGCGCGTCGCGGACATTCTCGAAGTTGTAGAGCGGCTCGCCCATGCCCATCATCACGATGTTGGTGAGCATGCGGCCTTCGGGCTGGCTCGGCCACTCGCCGAGCGCATCGCGCGCGAGCATCACCTGCCCCACGATCTCGCCCGGCGTCAGATTACGCACGAGGCGCATCGTTCCGGTGTGGCAAAAGCGGCAGTTGAGCGTGCAGCCGACCTGGCTCGAGACGCAGAGGGTGCCCCGGTCCGCGTCCGGGATGAACACCATCTCATATTCCTCGCCGTCGGCGGCGCGCAGCAGCCATTTGCGCGTGCCGTCGGTCGAGACCTGCGCCGTCACCACTTCCGGCCGCCCGACGACGAAGCGTTCGGCCAGCCAGCCCCGCATCGGCTTGGCGATGTCGGTCATCAGCGCGAAATCGGTGGCGCCGCGATTGTAGATCCAGTGCCACAGCTGCTTGGCGCGCAGCTTCGCCTGCTTCGCCTCCAGCCCTGCCTCAGCGAGCGCATCGCGCATCGCATCGCGGGAAAGGCCGATCAAATCGGTGCGGCCATCATCGCGCGCGGCTGCGCGGCGGGGAACGGGCACCGGATCGACGGCGCCGGGGATCGGCATCAGGGCGGTCATGATGGCCGCCATGTAGGTGAAATCCGCCCGGATTGCCAGCTTTTGCCGTCGGGGCCGCTCAGCGCGCGCCGGCACAGCCCAGCGCCGCGGCGTCGATCGCCGTGGCAGCGCCGCGCAATCGATAGGCATCGACGAATGGCGTACCGTCGAGCCCCTTCCCCTCGACGCTCATGCTTCGCGCGCTGCGCATCGCGGCGACGATCGCTGCATCCGTCCGCCGGTCCGGAGCCCAGGCGTCGGCCCCGCCCGCGAGCAGCGCAAAGCGGCGGTCGCCGACGCCGAGCATGATCGGCTGGTGCGGGGCTTGCCGGCGGCTGAGACGAATATGGAGCTGCCCGCGCACGCTGCGGTCCGGCCAGGTCGCGATCGCGGCAAAGGCGCGCCACGCCGCCCCCCGGGAACGCGCTGCCGGTTCGGCGATCGCATAGCAACGCCGCGGCACGGCGTCGCGAAAAGCCCCCCACCCCTCGAAGATGCCCAGAGTGTCCCGCGCGGCGGCCGCCGCCGGCTGCAATGTGAGGCCGATCGCACATCCGAGAAGGCCCACTGCCCGCCGCATGAGAGGCGCGTTGCGCGCTTTGTGGCAAAAAAGCAACAGGAAGTCTCGTTTATGTGAGGTTCATGCAACCCCTGTCCGTCCTGTGCAATGGAGCCGCGGCCCCCGGAAGGGGTCCATGATACGGAGTGAATTTTATGCGTAGCATTGCTTTTGCCGCCCTGATGGTGGCGACCGCCGCGACCCCGGCTTTCGCGCAGGACGGGCCTGCCCCGTTCACCGGCGCCCGTATCGAGGGCCAGGTCGGCTGGGACCGCGTGCAGGCCAACGGCGGGCACAAGGACGGCGTGGATTACGGCATCGCCGCCGGATATGACTTCGCAGCAGGCCGCAACCTGATCCTGGGCGGCGAGGTCGAGCTCAGCGATTCGAGCACCAAGCAGTGCGTCGGCAGCGCCACCGCGGTCGATCCGCGCGACTGCCTGCGCACCGGCCGCGACATCTATGTCGGCGGCCGCGTCGGCACGCTCGTCAACCCGCGCACCCTCCTTTACGCGAAGGCGGGCTACACCAACGCGCGCGCCAAGTTCACCGAGGATGACGGCTCCGATCGCTACACCCTCGCCAAGCGCGATCTCGACGGCGTGCGCCTCGGCGTCGGCGCGGAATATGCCGTCGGCCCGAACAGCTATGTGAAGGCCGAATATCGCTATTCCAACTATGAGGCGGGCGTGAGCCGCAACCAGGTGGTCGGCGGCTTCGGCTTCCGCTTCTGATCCGAGCAAGGGGCGGAGCGGGCCGACGTGGCGTTCGCGCCGGCCCGCTCCAACGGCATGATGCCGATCCTGCGGCCGGGCGACCCCCGGCCGCTTTTCTTATGTTCCAGGCCGATCACCCGCCTCACCCGCGAAATCGCTCTAGCGACCTTCGAAAGGCGCGGTATAAGGTCCGCCCCAACAGATCCGGGGGATAGCCAGGGGTAGCAATGAAGGCGACGATCGAACGGGCAACGCTGCTGAAGAGCCTGAGCCACGTGCAATCCGTGGTCGAACGGCGCAACACCATCCCCATCCTCTCCAACGTGCTGATCGAAGCGGCCGCGGACGGCACGCTGAAGCTCATGGCGACCGACCTCGATCTCCAGATCGTCGAGACCGTCGAGGCGCAGGTCGAGACGCCCGGCGCCACCACCGTTTCCGCCCACACGCTGTTCGATATCGCCCGCAAGCTGCCCGAGGGCAGCCAGGTCTCGCTGAACGCGGCCGAGGGGAAGATGCAGGTCGTCGCCGGGCGCGCCCGCTTCAACCTCCAGACGCTGCCGCGGGATGATTTCCCGGTGATCGCCGAAGGCGAGTTGCCGACCCGCTTCGAGCTTTCGGCAGCGGTGCTGCGCCAGATCATCGACAAGACGCGCTTCGCCATCTCCACCGAGGAGACGCGCTATTATCTGAACGGCATCTTCCTGCATGTGTCGGACGAGGCCCAGCCGGTGCTGAAGGCGGCCGCGACCGATGGCCACCGGCTGGCGCGCGTCACCGTGCCGCGGCCGGACGGCGCCTCCGGAATGCCGGACGTCATTGTCCCGCGCAAATGCGTCGGCGAGCTGCGCAAGCTGCTCGACGAGCTGGATGGATCGGTCGAAATTTCCCTGTCCGCCACCAAGGTGCGCTTCGGCCTGGGTTCTGCGATCCTGACGTCCAAGCTGATCGACGGCACCTTCCCGGATTATTCGCGCGTCATCCCCACCGCCAACGACAAGCTGCTGCGGATCGATCCGAAGAGCTTCATGGAGGGTGTCGACCGTGTCGCAACGATCGCGAGCGAGAAGACGCGCGCCGTGAAGATGGCGCTGGAGCGCGACAAGGTGACGCTTTCCGTCACCAGCCCCGAAAACGGTACGGCGGCGGAGGAAGTGCCGGGCGACTATGACTCGACGGGCTTCGAGATCGGCTTCAATGCGCGCTATCTGCTCGACATATTGGGGCAGATCGAGGGCGATACGGTGGAAGTCCATCTCGCCGATGCGGCTGCGCCGACGCTGATCCGCGAAAATGATACGGCGCCCGCGCTTTACGTGCTGATGCCGATGCGGGTCTGATCGCGCGGGACGATCGTCCGGATACTTAATCGCACCTGTCAGTTCTGATTGCCGGAGGTTCAGCCGAATCGGCGCATCTTGCCGAGCTGGACTCGGACAAGGACTGGCAAGATGAATCATTTCGTACGACGCGCCCCGCCAGCCGCGATCACGCTCGCCATGGTGCTGGGGCTTTCGACGCTCGCCGGCTGCAACAAACCGGCCGGGCAAAATGCGGACGCGCTTCTCGGCAATGCCGCGCTCGGCAACATGGCGTTCGCCAATGGCGCGGACGCGCTGCCGCCGCTGCCGGCCGCGCTGCCGCTGGAAAGCGGCCCCGCAACAGTGCCGAGGCTCGCGCCGAGCGCCGCAGCGCTGCCCGCCGCGCCGCCCGTTCCCGTCGCGCGCATTCCGGATCCCGGCCAGAGCTATGCCTATCTCGACCGGGCCTATGGCCAGTTCGAGGCCTATGGCGACGCGCCACCCGACTATACCTTCGATTATGAGGGGGTGAATCCCTGGGTGTGGGAGGCAGCGGACGATTCGCTGCAGTTCGCCGAGCCGATCGATGGCGGCTATCGCTATTACTATTACGAACCGGGCGCCGATTATCCCTATTTGGTCCGCGATCCCTATTATGCCTATGCCTATTCGGGTAATCGGCTCGCGGCCGTCTATGACGATTATGGCCGGGTGCTCGACGAGCGCGCGGCTTATCGGCGCGCCTCCTATGCCGGCCGCTATCTGAGCCGCGCCCGCCTGCTGCGCGAGGCGGCGATGCGCGAGCAGCGCCGGCGGGTCAACGCCGAGAACTGGGCGGCGCGACGCGCCGCGATCGTGGATGCACGCCGGCGCTGGGAGCGCCAGCGGCAGCAGGATGCGGCTTGGCGGGATTACAGCCGCCGCAACGAGCAACGGCAGGCGAATTACTGGCGCACGGAGCGTGAGCGCCGCAGCCAGGAAGCGCTGCGCTTCGCAAGCTGGCAGCGCGAAGGCTTCCGCGGTCCGGATCCGGTGCGCGGCGACATCGAGGCGCAGCGCCGTCGCGCGCAGGCTATCCGTCAGCGGCAGGTGGCGTTGGCGCAGGAGAGGCGCGCCCAGATGATCGGGGCGCAACAGCAGCAACAGCAACGTCAGGAACGCCAGCGCGCAATCGCTGAGCAGCGTGATCGGTCCGTCGCTGTCCGCCAGCAAGCGCAGGCAGATCGGCAGCGCCAGCACGCCGAGGCGCTCCGCGAACGCCAGCAGGCAATACGCCAGCAGCAGCTCGATCGGGCGCAGCAGGCTGCCGCCGCACGGGCGGATGCGCAGCGGCAGAACCGCGTGGAGGCCCAGCAGCAGCGGCTGCAGGCACAGCGCGATCAACAACGGCGTGCCGCCGAGCAACGGCGCCAAGCGCAACAGGATCGCCGGGACGAGCAGCGCCAGCAGGCGGCGCAACGCCAGCGCGATGCCCGGGCCGAGGCAGCACGCCAGCGGCAGGACACCGCCCGCCAGCAGGCGGAGGCGCGGGCCCGCGCCGCGGCCGATCAGCGGCGCGAGGCGGCAGCGCGGCAGCAGGCGGATCGTCAGCGCGAGCAAGCCCGGGCACGCGCAGACGCCGTGCGCGAGCGGCAACAGGCGGCAGCGCGGGATCGGCAGGAGCAGGCGCAACGGCGCGCGCAGGAGGCGCGGGCGCAGGCACAGCAGCGCCGACAGGAGGCCCGCGCACAAGCCCAGCAGCGCCAGCGGGAGGCGCGGAACCGGGCGGAAGCAGCGCGCCGCCAGGCCCAGCAGCACGACCGACGCCCCCAGGGTTAAGACGCGTCCGCCGGCGCCGGCAGCGTTCAGCTCGCCGGCGTCACCTTCATTCCCGCGACGAGCTCGTCGACCGTCGCGGGCGTGGCGGGGAGGGTGAAGCGGCCATCGGGCAGGTCGACCGTCTCGAGCTTGACCAACGTGAAGCGATCGGTCGATGCGATCGGCGTGCCGAGCGCGAAGATTTGCCGATTCTGCTGCACCAGCTGAGCCGCGCCGTTGCCGAGCAGCGGCCGCATCATGACCATACCGCTCTCAAAGAAGGCTGCGAGCGCGCGGCCCACGGGTGCAAGCGCGGGATCCTTGGCGACCACGATCTCGGTGGCGGCGTCGGGCTTCTCGTCGTCCAGCCCCTTCACCGACCATGCTTCGCCGGCGACACCTGCCACCGTCCTGGCGCCGGCACGCGTCGCCTTGAGCGGTGTAGCCTTGACCGACGCGCCGGCGGCACCGAACAGATTCTTGAAGATGGGCGGCATTACCCGATCGAAAGCTGCGGCAAGATCGGCGGTGCGCGCAACCTGCAGCTTTCCCTCCTGCGGCCCGATCACGTAGAATTGATCGGCGATCAGCAGCCCATAATCCTCCCGCCCCGGCGTCGAGACGCGCGCCGCTCCGCCGCGATCGGCGACTTCCACCACCAGCACCTTGGGCTCGCTCGTCCCCTCATAGGTAGCGCGCAGCCCCGCTCGGCCGGGCGCAGCGGCAAAGGCGATGCACAGGATCGCCAGCAAGACTTTCCTCATGGCCCCCTCCCTTTCTGCCGTTCACTATCCTCCCCTTGGCGCCGATAAGCCAGAGGCTGCGGTCCCAGGGCCCCGGCGACACCGCAAACGGGAACCCACCGCTTCCCCGCCGCACGAGGAGGGTTTAGGGGCATCCGGGATGGCCATCCTCCGCCTCTCGCTCACCGACTTCCGCTGCTATGCTGACGCGCTGCTTGCGCCCGGGCCCGGCTTCGTCGTGCTCACCGGCGAGAATGGCGCGGGCAAAACGAATGTGCTGGAGGCAGTGTCGCTGCTCGCGCCCGGTCGTGGGCTGCGGCAGGCGGCGCTTTCCGAGATGGCACGCAGCAGCGGGCCCGGCGGCTTCGCAGTGGCCGCGCGCGTCGATGGCCCGGCGGGAGGCGAGATCGGCACTGGAACCAGCGCCGCGGCGCCGGAACGGCGGCAGGTTCGGATCAACGGCGCCAGCGCATCCGCCAACGCGCTGTCCGAACGGTTGGCCGTGCTCTGGCTGACGCCGGCGATGGACCGGATCTTTACGGACAGCGCCGGCGGACGACGCCGCTTCCTCGACAGGCTGACACTCGCGCTCGAACCTGGCCATGCTGCCCATGCGTCACGATACGAAGCCGCGATGCGCGCGCGCAACCGCCTGCTCACGGAGCCCGGAAGGCTGGATCCGGCCTGGCTCGGCGCACTGGAAGCGGCGATGGCCGAGCATGGCGCGGCGATCGCCGAAGCACGTTCGCGCACCGTAGCGGCGCTGGCCGCCGCCATTGCCGCCGCCCCCGAAGGGCCGTTCGCCCGGGCCGAGCTGGCGCTTGAAGGATGGCAGGCGCACGAGGGCGAGGCGCAAGAGATGCTGGCGGCGGAGCTCGGCGCCGGGCGGGCACGCGACGCAGCGGCAGGGCGCACGCTTGCGGGCCCCCACCGCAGCGACCTCGCCGTCACCCATTTCGCCAAGCGCCAGCCTGCGCAGCGCTGCTCGACAGGCGAGCAGAAGGCGCTGCTGCTCGGCATCGTGCTCGCTCATGCCGATCTCGTGGCCGAGCGGGCGGGCACGCGTCCGGTGCTGCTGCTCGACGAAGTGGCGGCGCATCTCGATGCGGTACGTCGCGCGGCGCTGTTCGCGCGGCTCGCCGAGGGGGGTGGACAAGTGTGGATGACGGGCACCGAATCCGCCTTGTTCGAGGGACTCGGCCCATCGACAAGCTGGTTCCGGGTGGCCGAGGGACAGATAGAGCGGGCTTGAATCGCCGAACGTTCCCTGCGCCCACCACATGCCGACGCACCATCGGCTCATTCTACCGCAACTGCGAAGCGATTCCGCCCAGCCCCCCTTTCCCCTCCGCCGTCGCCCTGCCTAGTTGGTCATGAGAATAGCGGGTCGGGGAATAATACGGCATGCGGAACTGGATCCGGGCACTGACGTGCTCGATGATGCTCGTCAGCCTTTCGCTCGGCGCCACCGCGGCCAATGCCCAGTCCACCCAATATTGGCAGTGCGCGCCCTTCGCGCGCATGTTCTCCGGCATCCAGCTGTTCGGCGCGGCCGCGAGCTGGTGGAAGCAGGCGATCGGAAAATATTCCCAGGGAACGACGCCGAAGCCCGGCGCGGTGCTGGTATTCAAGGCGGTCGGATCGATGCGCTACGGCCATGTCGCCACCGTCAGCCAGATCGTCAGCGATCGGATCATCAAGGTGACCCATGCCAACTGGTCGGTGATCCACGGACGCCGCGGCCAGATCGAGCGCGACGTGACGGTGGTCGATGCCTCCCCGAACAACGACTGGAGCCGCGTGAAGGTCTGGTATGCGTCGCTGAAGGACATCGGCAGCACCGCCTATCCGGTCTACGGTTTCATCTACGGCGGGAAGGCGGCCAAGAGCGCGAGCGGCGGCGATGACGCCGCGGCGGTGACGAAGGACATCGTCACCCTTCAGTGAGACGACGGGCCGCATCGACTTGGCGGCGCCTCGCGACTAGGGTCCGGCCCAGCGGCATCGGGAGCGGGGCCAATGTACGAACTTTATGGCATCGGATCGCCGTCGGTCTGCAAGGTGCCGATCCTTCTCGAGGAATTGGGTCTCTCCTATCGTTTCGTCCCGGTGGACGTCGTCGCGGGCGATCAGTTCGCTCCTGAATTCGTACGGCTTTCACCCAACAACAAGGTTCCGCTGCTGATCGATCATGCGCCGGCTGATGGCGGAGGGCCCCTGCCGATCTGGGAATCCGGGGCGATCCTGCTTTATCTCGCGGAGAAGGAAGGACGCTTTCTGCCCGAAGGCGTCCGCGCGCGGGCAGAGGCGATGGCGTGGCTGTTCTGGCAAGCGTCCGGGCTTTCCCCGATGAGCGGACAGGCGGCGCACTTCATTCAATATGATCTGCCGGGCAGCGACTATTCCGAACAGCGCTACTGGAAGGAATGCAATCGCCTTTACGCCGTGCTGGACCGGCAGCTGCGCGGGCGTGCGCACGTGCTCGGCAGCTATTCGATCGTCGACATGGCCTGCTATTCTTGGATTCGCCTCGCCGCCTTCATCCGCCAGGATCTTGCCGCCTTTCCGGATCTCGCGCGCTGGGCGGATGCGATGGCGGCACGCCCTGCGGTGATGCGCGCCTATGCGGCGATCGACGCTTGGCCGGCCAGCACCGCAACGAAGGAGGAACGCTTCGCCGGCATGTGCGGCCATGATGCGTCGGTCGTCCGCTGAAAGCGCGCCGGCGATGTCCGAAGCGGCATCATGCCGTCGCTTTTGCTTTAGTTTGTCCGCGTGATTCCCTATATGCTGGGTATGGCAGAGACATCCCAGCAGAACGAATATGGCGCGGAATCGATCAAGGTCCTGAAAGGGCTGGACGCGGTCCGCAAGCGGCCCGGCATGTATATCGGGGACACCGATGACGGATCGGGCCTGCACCACATGGTCTTCGAGGTCTCGGACAACGCCATCGACGAGGCGCTGGCCGGTCACTGCGACCGCATCGTCATCACGCTCAACCCCGACGGCTCGGTTTCCGTCGAGGACAATGGCCGCGGCATCCCGACCGGCATCCACCCGGAGGAAGGCGTCTCCGCCGCCGAGGTGATCATGACCCAGCTTCATGCGGGCGGAAAGTTCGACAACACCAGCGACAGCAACGCCTACAAGGTCTCCGGCGGCCTTCACGGCGTGGGCGTGTCGGTGGTCAATGCGCTCAGCGACTTCCTCGATCTCACCATCTGGCGGGACGGCGAGGAGCATTATATGCGCTTCCAGCGCGGCGATGCCGTCGCCCCGCTCAAGGTGGTAGGCCCGGCCGACGGCAAGCGCGGCACGCGGGTGACCTTCCTGCCCTCTGCCGAGACATTCAAGATCACCGAGTTCGATTTCGAGAAGCTGGAGCATCGCTATCGCGAGCTCGCCTTCCTCAATTCGGGCGTCCGGCTGTTCCTGGTCGATGCGCGCCACGCCGAGAAGAAGGAGGTCGAGCTGTTCTATGAGGGCGGCATCGCGGCCTTCGTCAAATATCTCGACCGAACCAAGACGCCGCTGATGCCCGATCCGATCGCGATCAACGGCCAGCGCGACGATGTCGGCATCGACGTCGCGCTCGAATGGAACGACAGCTATTATGAGCAGGTCCTCTGCTTCACCAACAATATCCCGCAGAGGGACGGGGGCACGCACCTCGCCGCCTTCCGTGCGGCGCTGACCCGCACGCTCAACAATTATGCGGAAAAGTCTGGCGCGCTGAAGAAGGAGAAGGTGAGCCTCACCGGCGACGATATGCGCGAGGGGCTGACCGCGATCGTCTCGGTGAAGCTGCCCGATCCCAAATTCTCCTCGCAGACCAAGGACAAGCTGGTCTCCTCCGAGGTGCGCCAGCCGCTCGAGAGCCTGATGGCCGACAAGCTGGCCGAATGGCTGGAGGAGAATCCGGCGCATGGCCGCGCGATCGTGCAGAAGATCATCGATGCGGCTGCCGCGCGCGAGGCCGCCCGCAAGGCGCGCGAGCTCACCCGGCGCAAGGGCGTGATGGACATCGCCTCGCTGCCCGGCAAGCTCGCCGACTGTCAGGAGCGCGATCCGGCGAAGTCCGAGCTGTTCCTGGTGGAGGGCGATTCGGCCGGCGGATCCGCCAAGCAGGGTCGTGACCGCCATTATCAGGCGATCCTGCCGCTGAAGGGCAAGATCCTGAACGTGGAGCGCGCCCGCTTCGATCGCATGCTCTCCTCCAAGGAGGTCGGCACGCTGATCCAGGCGATGGGCACCGGCATCGGCCGCGACGACTTCAACATCGAGAAGCTGCGCTATCACAAGATCGTCATCATGACGGACGCGGACGTGGACGGCGCCCACATCCGCACCTTGCTGCTGACCTTCTTCTACCGGCAGATGCCGGAGATCGTCGCGAACGGGCACCTCTTCATCGCCCAACCGCCGCTTTACAAGGTCGCGAAGGGACGTTCCGAGGTCTATCTCAAGAACGACGCCGCGCTCGACGATTATCTGGTCGATGCCGGCGTAGGCTCGATGGTGCTGGAGACGCAGGCCGGCGCCCGCTCGGGGGACGACCTGCGCAGCCTGATCGATCATGCGCGGCGGATGCGCACGCTGATGGGCTATGTGCCGCGCCGCTACGAGCCGCGCATCGTCGAGGCGCTCGCTCTGCTCGGCGCCCTCGATCCGGCGCTCCGGCATGAGCAACGCGGCGAGGTGGCGCGCTTCGTTGCGGACTGGCAGGGCCGCGGCGATCCCGAAGCCACCTGGTCGGGCAGCGCGACCGAGGATGGCGGCTATCATCTCGTCCGGCTGTGGCGCGGCGTTTCGGACCATTACATTATCGATGGCGCCTTCGTCGCCTCGGCCGAGGCGCGCAAGCTGCATGCGCTGGCCGCCGAGCAGGCGGAGACCTATGCGGTCGCCTCCCGCCTGGTGACGGTGAAGGCGGCCGAGCGGGCTGCGGACGAGGACGAGGGCGAAGCCCCGGCGGACACGCGCGGCACCGCCATCACCCGGCCGACCGATCTGCTCGACGCGATCCTCGCGGCCGGCCGCAAGGGCCTCTCCATCGCGCGTTACAAGGGCCTCGGCGAGATGAACGCCGAGCAGCTCTGGGAGACGACGCTCGATCCCGCCAACCGATCGCTGCTGCAGGTGACGGTCGATCAGGCCGATGTCGCGGACGAGATCTTCACGCGGCTGATGGGTGACGTCGTCGAGCCACGGCGCGAGTTCATCCAGGAGAATGCGCTGAGCGTCGCCAACCTCGACGTCTAGCGGCACCTCGCCCCTGATCGACGGACAGGAGGCGAAAGGATAGGATCGCGCCGGACATCCGCCGAACCCACAGGTGAGCCGTCGGGACATGACCCCGCCTACCGATCGCCCGCAGCCCGAGGCCTTTCTGCGCGCTGCCGCGCAGGAGGGACGCGGCAAGCTCAAGGTCTTCCTCGGCGCGGCGCCCGGCGTCGGCAAGACCTATGAGATGCTCGTCGAGGGCATGGCGAGAGCAAAGGCTGGCGCCGATGTCGTGATCGGCATCGTCGAGACGCACGGCCGCGCGGAGACCGAAGCGCTGACGCGCGGTCACGAGATCGTGGGGCGCCGCCAGGTCGACTATCAGGGCCGGTCGCTTTCCGAAATGGATATCGACGCGATCCTCGCGCGCCGGCCCCAGCTCGTCCTCGTCGACGAGCTGGCACATAGCAACGCGCCCGGTAGCCGCCATCCCAAGCGCTATCAGGATGTGCAGGAGCTGCTGGATGCCGGCATCGACGTCTATTCCACCGTCAATATCCAGCATCTTGAGAGTCTCAACGACGTCGTCGCCTCCTTCACCCGCGTACGCGTGCGCGAAACGGTGCCCGATCGGATGCTGGACGATGCCGAGATCGAAGTGGTCGACATTCCGCCCGACGAGCTGATCGAGCGGCTCAAGGACGGCAAGGTCTATATTCCCGACGAGGCGAGCCGCGCGCTCAACCATTTCTTCTCCAAATCCAACCTGTCGGCGCTGCGCGAGCTGGCGCTGCGTCGGGCGGCGCAAGCGATCGATGCCCAGATGCTGGACTATGTGCGCCAGCATGCGCTCGCCGGCACCTGGGCGGGCGGCGAACGGGTGATGGTGGCGGTGAGCGAGCAGCCGGGAGGGGACGGGCTGGTGCGTGCCGCCAAGCGCATGGCCGATGCGTTGCGCGCGCCCTGGACGGCGCTGCATGTGGAGACTCCGCGCGACAAACTGTTCGGCGATGAGGAGCGCAAGCGGCTCGCCGCAGCGCTCAACCTCGCGAGCCAGCTCGGCGCGGCTGTCGCCTCGATGCCGGCCGAATCGGTGCTCGAAGGGATCATCGCCGCCGCCGCCGAGGCGCGCGCCACGCAGATCGTCGTCGGCAAGTCGAGCCGGTCCCGCCTGTTCGAGCTGCGTCATGGCTCGGTGGTCGATCGGCTCGTGCGCGCGACGCCGGATGTCGCCGTCCATGTCCTGCCGCTGAGCGGCGACGCGCCTTCGCGCACGAGGCCTCGCCTGACGAGCGGTTGGGGCCGCACCAGCCATTATGGCTGGACCCTGCTGATGGTCGCCGCGATCACCGCGATCGGCACCGGCCTGTTCCACGTCCTCGCGCTCGGCAACATCGCGCTGCTCTATCTGCTGCCGGTGATGGCGGCAGCGAGCCTGTTCTCGCTGCGCGCCGGGCTGTTCGCCGGCATCGCCTCGTCGCTCGCCTACAATTTCTTCTTTCTGCCGCCGACGGGCACGCTGACCGTCAGCAATCCCGAGAATGTCGTGACGATCGTCGTGCTGCTCGGCGTCGCGATCGTTACCAGCCAATTCGCTGCGCGGGTGCGCAACCAGGCCGATCTGGCGGCATCCAGCGCACGGCAGAACGCGGCGCTTGCCGGCTTTCTGCGTCAGCTCAACCTTTCGGCCACTGAAGAGGAGCTGATGCAGGCCATTTGCGCGGAGATCGCGCGGCTGCTCGACGTGCGCACCGTGCTGCTCACCAAGTCGCCGGACGGTCCGCAGCTGCGCGCCGCAATGCCGCCCGAGGATCGGCTCGACGCGATCGAGCGCGCTGCCGTGGACTGGGCGATTGACAAGAACCGGCCGGCAGGACGCGGATCGGACACGCTGACCGCGTCGGACTGGCTCTTCTACCCGCTTTCGACCGCGTCGCGCACATTGGGCGCGCTCGGCATCGCCCGTGACGATGGCCGCGATCCGGTGCGATCGGATCAGGTCGCGCTGCTCATGAGCCTGATCGATCAGGCGGCACTCGTGCTGGAGCGTGTGCAGCTCGAGGCGGAAATGCGCGACGTCGCCCAGATCAAGGAGCGTGACCGGCTGCGCGCGGCATTGCTGACGTCGGTGAGTCATGATCTGCGCACGCCGCTCACCACCATTCTTGCTGCCGCCGATCAGCTTTCGCGGGGGCCGGGATCCGAGCTCGTCTCCTCCATCCAGTCGGAGGCGGCGCGCCTCAACCGCTTCGTCTCGAACCTGCTCGACATGGCGCGTGTCGAGGCCGGCGCGCTCAACCTCGCGGTCGAGCCGATCGATCTCACCGACGCCGTCGCGGCCGCCGTCCACGACACGCGCGCAACGCTGGAAGGGCATCCGATTCAGCTCGAGGTGCCGCCGGACCTGCCGCTCGTGCGGCTCGATCCGCGCCTTCTTCACCACATCCTCATCAACCTGCTCGATAATGCCGGCCGCTATGCCAATCCGGGCACCCCTGTCACGATCCGGGCGGCGCGCCCGGCCGATGCACTGATCCTTTCCGTGCTCGACGAAGGTCCGGGCCTGCCTGCGGGCAGCGAAAAGACCATCTTCGACAGCTTCCGCCGGATCGAGGGGTCGGACCGGTCGAAGGCGGGTACTGGTCTTGGTCTGGCGATCGTCAGGGGTTTCGCGGAGGCGATGGGTGTAACCGTCGATGCCGCGGCGCGCGAGGAGCCGCGCGGCGCAGCTTTCAATCTTCGCTTCCCGGAGCCGCTGCTGGTGCGCACGGGGGAAGGAACGCTGCCCGCATGAACAACGCCGTCACCGTGCTCGTCGCCGACGACGAGCCGCACATCCGTCGGCTGCTGAGCGGTGCGCTCGCTCGCTCCGGCTATCGCGTGATCGAGGCGGCCAGCGCGCGCGAGACCGTTGCCGCCCTTACCGACCAGCCGGCGGTGGTGCTGCTCGATCTCGGGCTTCCCGACCGCGACGGGATGGAGCTGGTGCCGGTCATCCGCAGGCAATCCAAGGCGGCGATCGTCGTCGTCTCGGCTCGCGAGAGCACCGAGGAGAAGGTGGCCGCGCTCGATCTCGGCGCGGCCGACTATGTGACCAAGCCATTCGACACCGAAGAGCTGCTCGCCCGCATCCGCGCGGCGCTGCGCACGGCCCTGACGGCCGATGGCGGGCGTGCCAGCGTTACCGCCGGCACCGTCCATGTCGATCTTCTCAACCATCGCATCACCCGCAATGGCGAGGAGCTGCGGCTGACGCCGAAGGAATTCGCCGTCGTCGCCGAGCTCGCCCGCTTTCCCGGCCGTGCGATCACCCACCAGCAACTCCTCGCCGCCGTCTGGCCTAACGACCATGAGCGACATATCGAATATCTGCGTGTCGTCGTCCGCAATATCCGCCAGAAGCTGGAAGAGGATCCCGCACGACCGGCGCTGATCGTCAACGAGCTCGGCGTCGGCTATCGGCTGATGGGCGCGGAGGGCGCCTGACCTCGGGCCGGGATCAGCCGAGCCGATCGACGGTTGCCGTCACGCGCTCGAAACCGTCGCTGAGAAACCGCACCTGAAGCCCCGACCCGGCCGGCCAGGCCACCACCTCGATCTTCTCTCCCAGGTAGATGGGGAGAACCCGATTGAGCTGGATCGAGTAGGGCCGGCCGTCCCGCCACCCGCTTTCCGAAACCGCATGATAGATCCAGTCCATGTAGGTGATGAATTCGGGCAAGCCGCTCTTGAAACCGCAGGACTGCGCATATTCGTCGACATGGATATTGTTGTCCCAGTCGGTCGGTTTCCAGGGATAGCGGTGATAGACCGTGTGGATGTTCCGGTAGGCGAGCGCGTCGGGAATCTCGGCCTTGACCGGCTCCGGCTCAAAAAAGAACGGCTTCTCGCAATCATGCGTCAGGATGATGCCGTCATGGCAGCGGATCAGCAGCGTGCCTTCCGCGTTGCGCGTTTCCGTGATGCCGTTGCAGAAGGCGAGCGCGCCCTTTCTGACCGATTCCACGATCGTGCTGCGTGCATAGAGCGGCTCGCCTGCCATGGCCGGTGCGTAGATCTCCCACCGGCTGCGCGCCAAGGCGACCTCGTTGAGGCGGCCGAACTCGGTGCACATCACCCGCGCCCAGGCCCAGCGCTCGCTGGGCAGCAAGTCGGGATAGGGATCCTCCGCGACGGGCTTGCGCTCCACGCTGCCGATCAGAGCGGCAACGGTCTTCTCATGCGATGCCGGCCGCAACGCGAAGCGGATGTCGCCGATGGTAGTTCCCGGAACGGCATTGTCGAGACACAGCGGAATATACTCGAAAGGCAGCGGCGGCGCCGGTTGCGGCGTGGGCTGCGCGGTCGAATGAAGCATCGTTTGCGTCGTCATGGTTCAGCACTCCGATGATTGTCAGCACATTCGTGCCCCCCGGCGGCGAAGCGCCCCGGGCGCGCTCCGGCGCGACCGGCGGCGCCGCGCCTATTCCGCAGCGGGCTGAAGCCGCTGCGACACTTCCTCACGCGAAGCCGGCAACCCCTTGCAGAACACGCTGCCGGCCAGCTCCTGGCGGATGATCGCGGCCTTGGCAGCCGGCTCATAGAATTGGCTGTACCAGCGCCGTCCCTTGCCGAACGGCCCATCCGAAGGGAGCATCATGATCGATCGGGCGGGCAGCTTGTTCGCCCATATCTCGAAATCCTGGACGAAGGCGGTGCGCGAGACGGCCTGATAGGCGCGCGCGCGCGCGACATCCTCCTCATCGGCAGACGGGTTCGCGCCCTTGAACAGGATCGCATGCCATACTTCCACCACGCCATCGTCGACCGGCGTGTGGCAGATGAACTGCACGATATTCTGGCTGCCATATTGGCGCGAGATCAGGATGCCCGGCCCTTCATAATAAGTGACGGCTTCCAGTTCCGTGCCGCGATCGGTGAGCGTCTGATGGCCGCCGCCCTGGTACTGAAAATAGCGATGGCCATCGAAGGCGACACGGAAATACGCCATGCTCGATCCGTGCATCGCGTCGAAATGGCGCGCATCGGCCATGTTGTCGACGATTTCGATCGGATGGGTCTCGAGCGTGCCGAGATGATCGAACTGGAAGCCGACCCAGGCCGGATCGCCCCACTCCGGCATCTGCGGCGGCTCATAGTCCGGCTCACCCTCCTCCGGATCATGCCACATGAACAGACATCCCATCGCCACCTTGACCGGCCAGGAGCGGATGCGTGCCGCCTTCGGAATGGCGCCGTCATGATAGGGGATCTGGTTGCAGCGGCCGTCCGCCCCGAAACGCCAGCCATGATAGGGGCAGCGGATCGAATTGCCTTCGATCCAGCTTCCGCTCTGAACCACGAACGAGGATGTATTCTTGCCTATGTGCGTTCCCATGTGGGGACAATAGGCATCGAGCAAAACCGGACCGTTGCTGCCACGATAGAGGACCAGATCACGGCCGAAATAATGAATCGAGCGCGGCGCTTCCCCGAGCTCACGATCCTCTCCGATCATGAACCAACCACGCGGGAATACATAGCTTCCCAGCTCATAGTCCTGCGATTTCGCCATTTCGACATCCTTTAAAGCAGGCGCTCGCCTGAACTGCGCGTCTTTTCTATATATTTGCGCCATCTCCGGCCAAATGCCACCGGCACTTTCCCTCCACTTGCATGATCATCTTACAGATCGGCCGGAGCTTTGGAATAGTTCAATCCCGCACTCACACAGTGCTCCGATGCACATTGTAGCAATGCACTGGCGGAGTGCATTATCACACCTTGTCAACAGCGGGACGTGTCCGCATCATCCGCGTGACCGGGCCGAATAGGTGCCAGCGGCTATTAGAGCGCGGCACGGCCCAAGAAGTCTTGAGCGCGATCCCATACTTTCGGCAGCGTCAATAATGGAGCATTCCACATGAAAGCATTGGGCAGCATAGAATCACGACTTCCGGATCGCTTTGCCCGCGGGTGGCATTGCATCGGGCTTGAAAGCCAGCTCGAGCCTGGCCAGCTGAAGACCCTCGAATATTTCGACACCAGGATCGTGATCTTCCGCGGCGAGGATGGCCGCATACGCGCCCTGAACGGCTTCTGCCCGCACATGGGCGCCAATCTCGGCGATGGCGCGGTCGTCGGCAACACTGTCCAATGCCCGTTCCACCAGTGGCAATGGGGCGATGGCGGCAGATGCGTGCATATCCCTTATCATGACGCGATCCCGCCCGCCGCGCGGATCGACGAATGGCCGATCTGCATCGAGAACGAGCTGATCTATCTGTGGCACGACCATGAGGGATTGCCGCCGATTCCCGAGCAGGCGATCCCGCGCCATCGCAGCTCCTACGAGGACGGCTGGTCCGAATGGGTGCTGATCAGCGGCACCGCCCACAGCAACTGCCGCGAACTCATCGACAATCTGGCCGATGCGTCTCATTTTTCGCCGGTGCACGGCTCGCCGGTGGATAGCTACATCAACGCCTCGCAAGGTCATAGCTATTGCCAGATGCTCACCGGGGGCAATCCGCTGATCGGCGGCGATTCGCTGCGGAGCATCGCCTATTATTATGGCCCCTCCTATGTGATCGCCGACATGACCAGCGTGGTCTGGGGAAAATCGATCGAATCGATTATGATGATCGGCAGCGTGCCGATCACACAAAATAAATTCGTCATGCATTTCGGAATGAAGGTTCGTGCGCTGGAAGAGCTTTCCTTTTCCGAAAACCAGAAGCTGATCCGCGAATATATTGCTCAGGGTCAGGAAACCTTTTTCCAGGATCTCAAGATCTGGGACGCTAAGGTGAAGGTGGATAACCCAATCCTGTGCGGCGGCGATGGCCCGCTTCTGCAGCTGCGCAAATGGTACGACCAATTCTATGTCGACCGCGATCAGATCGATCCCGCGCTCCAATCGCGCAAGATCATCGTCACCATGCGGCGCCACGACACCGACCGATGGATCGAGGAGGAACATGGCGTCCAGATGAATGGCGCGCGCAGCAAGACCTTCGCGCCGAGCGAGGCTTTCGGGCTGAGGACGTCCTTGCCGGCGAACACCCTGTCCGCCGCCTGAGCGGCGGATCGCCTGTCCGGGCCCAGCCGGCATCGCGCATGGCGACGGCTGCCGTTCCTCCCACGTCGGAACGGCAGACCGCTGGCGGCCCTCCAACCACGGGAAAAGCGGGACATGAGGAACGAACGCCTGACCGCCGTCGATACGGCCTATGTGCGGATGGAGACGCCGCGGACACCGATGCACACCGCGCGACTGCTGATTTTCCGCCTGCCGCCGGGTGAAGGAGAGACCTGGGTGGAGAGCCTCGTTGCCGAGATGCGGCGGACACCGCCGCGATCCGGCCTCTATGTCCGCCGGCTGGCCGAGACCGGTCGCTGGCGCCGGAACTATCGCTGGGTCCGCGACGAGGCGATCGATCTCGACCATCATGTCCGTTACTGGCGCCTGCCGGATCCGGGCGGGGATGCCGAGTTGCGCGGTGTCCTGCACAAGGCCTTCACCCCGGCGCTCGACATGAAGCGACCGCTTTGGGAATGCCATGTTTTCGGCAACCTCGCCGGCGGCCGGTTCGCCCTGCTACTCAAGACCCACCACGCTGCGCAGGACGGATTCGGCGCGACCGGCTACCTGCGCCGCTGGCTGTCGGAGGATTCCGGCCATGGCGGCCTCGCCGGGCCATGGGGACTCGACGAGCCGGACAATGCGGCCAGCACGGTTCCGATCACCCATGCCCGCAGAAGCTGGATTCCCCGCGGAAGTGGTAAGGCACGCCGGCCTTTCCGCCAGCGCGTGCCTGGGACGCAGCTCTGGACATGGGCAGAGAGCCTGTGCGTACGAAGACGCGCACGGCGCGCGCAGAGCAGCAATCCCGGCGGCGGCCTGCTCCTGGCCATGGCCGTCCCGCAGACGCCCCTGAACAGGCGGCTGTCGTCCGAACGCAATTTCGCGCATTGCACCTTCGATCTGCGCAGGTTCCGCGCGATCGGCGAACGCGCGGAAGCAACGGTCAACGAAGTGGCGATGACGGTGATCGGCGGGGCGCTGCGCAGCTACCTGACGGAGCGCGGCGCGCTTCCCGAACGGCCGCTGGTCGCTTCCGTCCCCGTCGGCCTGCCACGCACCGACGGCAAGACCGGCAACGCCGGCACCGCCCTGTTCTGCACGTTGGGCACCGATCACGCCGACGCCGCCGTACGGTTGGCAGCAGTGACCGCCGGATCGCGCTACGCCAAGGCGGCGTTGACCGAACTTCCGACCGACATCGTCGAACAGCTCACCGCATCTGCGACGTGGCGACTTCATTCCGGTCAGATGCTTCACCTTTCACGATGGCGGAAACCCTTCTTCAACGTCGCGATCTCGAACGGGATCTACGGCCATAAGCCGCTTTACTTCCGGGGGGCGGTGCTCGAGCTGTCGCATCCCTGCTCGGTCGTGTTCGACGGCCATGCGCTCAACATCACCATCGTCGGCTATGTCGACCGGCTGACAATGGCGTTCAGCGGGTGTCCCACCGCGACGCCGGATCTTGATCGGCTGGCGGCGCTGACCGAGGAGGCATTGGCGGCGCTGGAGGCGGCCCTCGGCACCGGTCGCCACTTCGAAGAGGCGGAGCGTATGGCAACCCCCGTCCCGCTCGTCATCGAAGCGAGGAAAGCCGGCTGATGGCGAGCGTTGCGCTCGTGACGGGAGCCAGCAGGGGCATCGGCCTCGCGACAGCCCGGCTGCTCACCCGGCACGGAATCGCTACGATCTTCGCGATGCGCAACCCCGACGATGCCGCCGATACCGTCGCCGCACTGGGCGAAGAGGGGCGGCGCTGCGCCCTCCTGGCACTGGACATCTGCGATTCGGCCAGCATCGCCGCCGCCGCGAATGACGTCGCCGCCACCTTCGGGCGACTCGACATCCTCGTGAACAACGCCGCCGTGATGATCGATGATCCCACCCTGCCGCCCTCCGCACAATCGCTCGACACCTGGCGGCAGACGCTAGAGACCAACCTGCTGGGCACGATCGCGGTGACGCGTGCCCTGCTGCCGCTGATCCGCACCGCGCGGGCCGGCCGGATCGTCAATGTCTCGAGCAGCGGCGGATCGCTGGGCATGCACAGCGATCCCGAAACCGACGTCTATCCGCACAAGCTGCCCGCCTATGGAGCATCGAAGGCGGCGCTGAACGCCTGGACGATACATCTCGCCTATGAGCTCAGGGACACACCGATCAAGGTCAACGCGATCCAGCCCGGCAACACCTGCACCAGCCTCAATCCCCATGGCGTGCTGACGCCCGACGAAGCGGCCGAAACCTGCCTGCGTTTCGCGCTGCTCGACGCAGATGGGCCGCACGGCGGCTTCTTCGATGCGGACGGACGGTTGCCATGGTGATGGCCGTGCCGCGGCCACCACTGCCGGAACCGATCTGGCCGCCACTGTTCGCCTTCAAAAAAGGTCCGTTTCCGAGCGAGCGATGGCCGGGCGGACGGGCTTGACCTATGCCTTGCCCCCGATTGCCTTGAGCAGGCGATTGTCAGGGAAACACAGCTGAGGATGTGTTTGATGAACCAGCACAGCTATATCCCACAAAAGCCTTTCACCCCCAACCGCATTTGCAATGGCTATCCTGACGAACCGGATCACGATCCGCTGACCGGGCAGCTCAACATCGACTGGGACGACATACGGATATTCCAGGCGGCGGTGCGCGCCGGCGATTATACCACGGCGGGGCGCCGCCTCGGCATGGACCGGACCACCGTCGGCCGGCGGCTCGGCAAGCTCGAGCAGAGCCTCGCGCGGGCGCTCTGGGAGAAATCGCCGGCGGGGTACCAGCCGACCAGCCTGGGCCAGAGCGTCCTCAAGGCGGCAACCCAGATGGAACAGGCGATGATCGAGCTGCAGCGCCAGCTCGGCGTGCGCGAGAGCCAGATAGAAGGCAAGATCCGGCTCGCCGGCAGTGCAGGCATCACGGACGTCTTCCTGGCGCCTATCCACCAATTTCTCGGGCGTCATCCCAATGTGTCGATCGAATTCGCCGGAACGCAGAACGCGATCGACGCGGTGAGCAGGCGCCACGCCGATCTCGGCATCGCCATCTCACGCGAATGCCCGGCAAATCTGGAGGCCTATCCGCTCGGGAACTTCCATCAGCGGCTCTATGTCAGCCGGGACGACCCCACCAACCGGCGGCGCGTAGGATGGAGCCATGGTGTGCTTCTCGCCAATCCCTATCCCTGGGCGCTCATCAACCAGAGCGACGAATCGGATTTCGCGCTGGAGGTCGACAATCTGCCCGCGATGCATCGTGCCGTCCGCAGCGGGGTCGGCATGGCGTGGCTATGGCAGGAGCTCGGCGATTATGATCCGGGGCTCGTTCGTCTCGACGATCCGATGCCCGAAAAAGCCGAGGCCGAGCTGTGGCTGGTAACGCGGCGCGACGTGGCCGTGGAATCCGCCGTCGAGCATCTGCGTAAGGACCTGGCCCGGGCCGTGGAGATGTGCCGCGGCGGCTGGCACTGGAAGGGCAGAGGCTAGATTCACATATCGCGCAGCTTGCTCTAGTAGGCCAGCGCGCACCCATCGGCGCGCATCTCGCTCGCCGCCGCGTAGACACGGGTTCCGCGATCCTCGCGATGCTCGACGGCCTGATAGCGGCCGAAGCCGCCATCGGATCCGCCGATCGTCCAGCCCATCGCGGCAAGCGCCGCGCGCGTCCTTTCCGGCACGCCGCTTTCGAGGCGCAGCAGACCGCTCGCCGGCAGGCCTGCCGCATCCTCGCCCATCGCCTGCGAGGAGCCTTCATGGTGCCAGCGCGGCGAATCGCCTGCGGACTGGATCTCCAGCCCATAGTCGCGGCGATTGACGACGATCTGCACCTGCCCCTGCGGCTGCATGTCGCCGCCCATCACGCCGAAGCTCATCCAGGGCCTGCCGCTGCGCGTCGCGAAGCCGGGGATGATCGTCTGGAACGGCCGCTTGCCGGGCGCGAAGATGTTCGGATGTCCATCCCGGAGGCTGAACAGCTGCCCGCGATCCTGGAACATGAAGCCGAGCCCGTCCGCCACAAGCCCCGCTCCCATGCCGCGAAAATTGGATTGGATCATCGAGACCATCAGCCCATCCTTGTCGGCGGCCGTGAAATAGGTGGTATCGCCATGGCTCGGAGCCTGGCCGGGATGAACCGGCGTCAGGATCCGATCCGGCCGGATCAGCTTGGCGCGCTCCGCCGCATAATCCTTCGAGATCAACCACTCGACCGGCACCTTCGCAAAGTGCGGATCGGCATAGAAGCGGGCGCGGTCTTCATAGGCGAGCCGCTTGGCCTCCACCTGCAGATGGATGGAGAGCGGCGACTGGAAGCCGGCGCCGGCCATGTCGAAATGTTCGAGGATATTGAGCATCTGCAGCGTGGCGATACCCTGCGTGTTGGCGCCGAGCGCATGGACGCCGATCCCGCGATAATCGGCGTGATAGGGCTCGACCCATTCGCCCGCATGCGCTGCAAGATCCTCGTAGCGCAGCCAGCCGCCGATCCGGCGG
>Ga0180222_1000608_pt1 | contig 49653 bp, 43 predicted proteins | sample eDN5th37CKraftOP_FD_151336 | JGI IMG/M metagenome (GOLD analysis project Ga0180222, IMG submission 151336) | Enriched Organic Plus compost microbial communities from Emeryville, California, USA - eDNA 5th pass 37_C Kraft OP (version 2) (version 2) ...
ATCAGGAGCACCGCACGGTCGTCTGCGTGCATCACGACCTGCAGACGGTCGCCGATTTCTTCGACCACGTGCTGCTCCTGAACCGCACGCGGATCGCGGCGGGTCCGGTGGCAACCACGCTCACGCCCGAAAACCTCGACCGCGCCTATGGCGGACGGCTCGCGCTTGCCGGAGCGAAGGGGCCGCGTGCGATCCACGCCGTGCAGCCGTGAGCTTCCTCGACACCGAAATTTTCGCTCGCCTGTTCGAGGTGCTCGCGCTGCGGGCGGGCTACAACGCCAACACCGTGATCGCCGGCACCGCCGTGCTCGGTGCCGCGGCGGGCACCGTCGGCACGTTCGTCTTCCTGCGCGGTCGCGCGCTCATTTCCGATGCGCTCAGCCACGCCACGCTGCCGGGCATCGTGCTCGCGTTCCTCGTCGGCAGCGCGCTCGGCCTGCAGACACGAAGCCTGCCGCTCCTGCTCGCCGGCGCGACGCTTTCCGGCCTCGTCGGCGTGCTCGCGATGCATGCGCTGACGCGGCTGCCGCGGATCACGGAGGATGCCGCGATCGGCGCGGTGCTCGGCTCGTTCTTCGGGCTTGGGGTGGTGCTGCTTTCCTACGTGCAGACGCTGCCGGTCGGCGGGCAGGCGGGGCTGAAGACGTTTCTGCTCGGGCAGGCGGCGGCGATGGCGCGGACGGAAGCGATCGCGATCGCGGCGCTCGCGGCCGCGACCATCGTGCTCGTCGTGCTGTTCTTCAAGGAGTTCCGGCTGGTCGCGTTCGACCGCGATTTCGCGGCGGGCATGGGCTGGCCGGTGTCGCGCATCGATCTCGGCATGGCGGCGCTCGGTGTCGCCGTTACCGTGATCGGACTGCAGACCGTCGGCCTCGTGCTGATCGTGGCGCTCCTCGTCGTGCCGCCGGTCGCCGCACGCTTCTGGTCGAACGACGTCAAGGTGGTGGCGAGCCTCGCCGCCATCTTCGGCGCGCTCAGCGCTTATCTCGGCGCGGCGGCTTCCTACGCATTCGCCAGCATGCCGACCGGCGCCGCGATCGTGCTCGCGGCCGGCGCCTTCGTCATCTTCAGCCTGCTGTTCGCGCCGCGCCGCGGCGTGCTCGGCGTCGCCCTCGCCACGCTGCGCTTCCGGCTCGATCTCCTGCGCGTGCGATGGCTTGCGGCGATCCACACGGATCCCGCGCGCTCAGCCGTGAGCGGCGCGCTGCTGCGGACCTATCTGCGGATTTCCGGCCTGATCGACCGCGCCGGCCATCCGACGGCGGCCGCGCGTCGCCTGGCGCCGGAGGCCGCGCGCAATCTCGAGCTCTGGATCGCCGCACTGGCGCGGCGGCCGGAAGCCGTGCCGCCCGGCGCGCGCTTCGGCGTCGACCCGGCCGAGGCCGTGCTGCCGCGCGACCTCGTCGCGGAAATCGGAGGGCGCACGCCATGAGCCTCGTCACGTTCCTGCAGATCGACCTGCCCGCGTTCCTCACCGCGCTGTTCGCGACACTTGTCTGTGCGCTCACCGGAAACTTCCTCATCCTGCGGCGCGAAGCGTTGCTCGGCGATGCGCTGTCGCACGCGGTCCTGCCCGGCATCGTCGTCGGATTCCTGATTTCGGGCACACGCGCAGCTTTGCCGATGATCCTCGGCGCCACGGGTGCTGCCGTGCTCGCGGCCGTGCTCGTGCATTTCGTGCGGCGCTATGGCCGCGTGGAGCCGGGGGCCGCGCTCGGCGTCGTCTTCACGGTGATGTTCGCACTCGGCGTCGTCATGCTCGAGCAGGGCGCCGCGCACCGCGTCGATCTCGATCCCGACTGCGTGCTCTATGGGCAGCTTGAGACCGTGATCTGGCTCGCGGCGAGCGGGCCTTCCTCGCTGCTCGATCCGGCGGCGCTCGCGCAATTGCCGCGGGAACTTGTCACACTCGCCGGCACGTTCGTCGTGCTGAGCGGGCTCGCCGCCTGGTTCTGGAAGGAAATTCAGATCTCCACCTTCGATCCGGAGCTTGCCGGCGCGCTCGGGATTCCGGCGGGGCTCGTCCGGTTCGGCGTCACGCTCGCGGCGGCGATCGCCACTGTCGTCTCGTTCGAAGCGGTCGGCTCGATCATGGTGGTGGCGATGCTCGTCTGTCCCGCCGCCACCGCGCGGCTTGTCGCCAACCGCTATGGCGGCCAGCTCGCGACGACGCTCGCGCTCGCCGCGATTGCGGCGGTCCTGGGCTATGCCTCCGCGGGCTTCGGACCCGCGCTCCTCGGCGCGCCGATCGCGCTGAATGCGGCCGGCATGATCGCGGTCGTTGCAGGCGTCCTGCTCGGCGCGGCCGCCCTCTTCTCTCCGCGTCACGGCTACTTGCGGCGGCAGGCGGCAGCCACCTGACCGCGGGAATTCTTTCTCAACCCAACCGGTTACTGTTATCCCGTCCGGGTTGACACGTTCGCGGCTCCGTAGTCAGGCTCCTGCGCTTCCGGACGGTCAGCGAGGCCGATCGCGCATGCCCATGAACACGAGCTTCTTCAGCGAAATGCTGCAGACCATCGCCGAACGCGGGCGCGCCCTGATCGCGCGGCGACCGCGACGCGCGACCGGCGAGGTTCGCACCGCGACCATCATGCAGCGCTGCGAGGAACTTCTTTCCGGGCGCGGCGAGGCGTCGGGCACCGCGCTTGCGCGGGAAATTCTCTCCGACTTCCAGGAGTTGAAGACCGGCGAGCGCATCGGCTTCTTCGAGGCGCTCGCCCTCGAATACGGCGTGGACCGCGAGCGGCTTCTGCGTGCCTGCGAAGCCTATGCGCGCGAGCCGAGCGAAAAGGCCGCGCAGGAGGTTCATGACGCCGCCGAGCCGCGCCGGCAGGAACTCATCCGCCGGCTCAATCTGGCGCCGGGCGGGACGGCCGCGCTCGTCGCCATGCGCGAACAACTGATGGACGCGATCGCGAACCGGCGCGACCTCGCGCCCGTTGACCGCGATTTCGCCCATCTGCTTTCGTCCTGGTTCAATCGGGGATTTCTCGTGCTGCGCAGGATCGATTGGTCGTCGCCGGCCAACGTGCTGGAAAAGATCATCCGCTACGAAGCGGTGCATGAAATTCATGACTGGGACGACCTGCGCGCGCGCATCGATTCGCCGGACCGGCGCTGCTACGCCTTCTTCCATCCGGTGATGGTCGATGAGCCGCTGATCTTCGTCGAGGTCGCGCTGACGCGGGAGATTCCGGACGCGATCGCACCGATCCTCGCGCGCAGCCGCGCGCCGCTCGATCCGCGCGAGGCGACCACGGCAACCTTCTACTCCATCTCGAACACCCAGCGCGGGCTCACGGGCGTCACGTTCGGCAGCTTCCTCATCAAGCAGGTGGTGGAGGAGATTTCGCGCGAGCTGCCGAACCTGACCACCTTCGTCACGCTGTCGCCGGTGCCGGGCTTCATGGATTGGCTCACCGAGGAACGGAAGAAGACGGATTCCGAGGCGATCGCGCCGGCGGACGAGCCGATCCTCGGTCTGCTCGACACGCCCGGATGGCAGACGAACGAACAGACGACGGCGGCGCTGCGGCCCGTGCTCGGGCCGCTGGCCGCGCATTATTTCCTCGTCGCGCGGACGGCGCGCGGGCGGCCGGTGGACCCGGTCGCGCGGTTCCACCTCGGCAACGGCGCGCGGCTCGAACGCATCAACCTGTTCGCCGACCTGTCGCCGAAGGCGCTCGCGCAATCGGCGGGGATCATGGTCAACTACCAATACGTGGTCGCCGACATCGAGCAGAACCACGAAGCCTACGCGGAAGCCGGCGAGGTCGTGGCGAGCAATGCCGTGAAGCGCCTGCTGCGCACCGAAAAGCCTCAACGCACGCTGGTCGCCCAAGCATGAGCAATCATCTTTACGACGCCCTCGCGGCCGCCATGCCGGACCGCAACAAGACGCTGATGGAACTCGGCGACGGCACGACCGTCACCTATGGCCGGATGTTCGATCTCGTGGAGCGGCTGGCGTCGCATCTCATCCGCGCCGGCGTCGTGCCGGGCGACCGGGTCGCCGTGCAAGTGGAGAAGTCGTGGGAGAATGTCGCGCTTTATCTCGCCTGCGTGCGGGCGGGCGCCGTCTATCTGCCGCTGAACACCGCCTATCCCCTGGCCGAGCTCGAATATTTCCTCGGTGATTCACAACCGCGCTTCGTCGTCTGCCGGCCAGAGAGCGAAGCCGGCGTACGCGGCCTTTGCGCCAAGCTCGGACAGGCCGTGGTGGAGAGCCTCGGCACGAAGGGCGACGGCACCCTGCTCGCCGCCGCCACCGACGCACCGATCCTGCCGGTGGTCGACCGCAATGACGACGATCTCGCGGCGATCCTCTACACGTCGGGGACGACCGGCCGCTCCAAGGGCGCGATGCTCACCCACGAGAACCTGCTCTCGAACACGCGGGTGCTGAAGGACGAATGGCGGTTCACGGGCGACGACGTGCTCCTGCACGCGCTGCCGATCTTCCACACCCACGGCCTGTTCGTCGCGTGCAACGTGATCCTGCTCGCGGGCGCGTCGATGATCTTCCTGCCGAAGTTCGATGCGGACGAGGTGGTGCGGCTGTTGCCGAAGGCGACCAGCATGATGGCGGTGCCGACCTTCTATGTGCGGCTCCTCGAACACCCCGGCTTCACGCGAGCACTCACGAAGCACATGCGCCTTTTCACCTCCGGATCGGCTCCGCTCCTCGCCGAGACGCACCGCGCGTTCTGCGAGCGGACGGGACATGCGATCCTCGAGCGCTACGGCATGACCGAAACCGGGATGAACACGTCGAACCCCTATGACGGCGACCGCATTCCCGGCACGGTCGGCTTCCCCTTGCCGGATGTCGAGGTGCGCGTCGCCGATCCGGAGAGCGGGCGCGTGCTGCCGCAGGGCGAGGTCGGCGTGCTCGAGGTGCGCGGACCCAACGTGTTCAAGGGCTACTGGCGGATGCCGGAGAAGACGCAGGCCGAGTTCCGGCCGGACGGATTCTTCATCACCGGCGACGTCGGCAAGATCGACGAGCGCGGCTATGTCCACATCGTCGGCCGCGCCAAGGACCTCGTGATCACCGGCGGCTACAACGTCTATCCGAAGGAAGTGGAGACGGAGATCGACGCGATTTCCGGCGTCGTGGAATCCGCGGTCATCGGCCTGCCGCATCCGGATTTCGGCGAGGGAGTCACCGCGGTCGTCGTACGCGAGAAGGGCGCGAGCCTCAGCGAGGACGACGTGATCGCGGCGCTTTCCGGCCGGCTCGCGAAATTCAAGCAGCCGAAGCGCGTGTTCTTCGTCGACGAACTGCCCCGCAACAGCATGGGCAAGGTGCAGAAGAATATTCTGCGCGACACCTACGCGGGAACCTACGCGCGCGGCGCGGCGTAATCCGCAATAAAGCGCTTTCCCAAGTCGTTGGGACGCGTATTATGCATTACAAGCCAGCCGCGGCCGGACGCCAAACCGGCGCGTGGCGGGAAGTCACACGGTTTGCCAAGATCCGGGGACTACCCGGGCGCATGAAAATCCAAGGGAGGATCGAATGACGAAATCGCTTTTTCGCGGCGCCGCTATTGCCGTCCTGACGCTTGCATTCGCGGGCGCCGCCGCCGCCCAGAACGTGACCTTGCGCGCCTCGCACCAGTTTCCGGGCGGCAAGGGCGATGCCCGCGACGAGATGGTGCAGGTCATCGCGCGCGAAGCCAAGGCCGCCAATGTCGGCCTGGAAATCCAGGTCTTCCCCGGCGCCTCGCTGTTCAAGCCGAACGACCAGTGGAACGCGATGGTCAACGGCCAGCTCGACATCTCCTCGTTCCCGCTCGACTACGCGAGCGGCAAGGTGCGCGCGTTCGGCGCGACGCTGATGCCGGGCCTCGTGCGTAACCATGAGCGCGCCCGCCGCCTCAACGACTCGCCGTTCATGGCGGAGATCAAGAAGAAGATCGAGGACGCGGGCGTGGTCGTGCTCGCCGACGCGTGGCTCGCCGGCGCCGTCGCCTCCAAGCGCGGCTGCGTGCGCAAACCCGACGACCTCAAGGGCGCCAAGATCCGCTCGGCCGGCGCGACCTTCGCCGCCATGTGGCAGGAGGCCGGCGCCACCATCGTCTCGATCCCGAGCAACGAAGTCTATAACGCGCTGCAGACGGGCGTCGCCGACGCGACCGACACGAGCAGCGGCAGCTTCGTCTCGTTCCGCATCTACGAGCAGGTGAAGTGCATCACGGCGCCCGGCGACAACGCGCTCTGGTTCATGTACGAGCCGGTCCTGATGTCGAAGCGGAGCTTCGAGAAGCTCAACAAGAAGCAGCAGGACGTGCTGCTCGCGGCGGGGAAGAAGTCGGAAGAATTCTTCGATAGCGCGAGCAAGAAGCTCGACGAGGACATGGTCGCGACCTTCAAGAAGAACAACGTGGAAGTCGCCACGATGACCCCGGAAGAATTCAATGCATGGATCGAGGTCGCCAAGGCGAGTTCCTACAAGACCTTCGCGTCCGAAGTGCCGGACGGACAGAAGCTGATCGATGCCGCGCTCGCGGTGAAGTAGGCCAACGAAGGGACGACCGGCCGGTGACCTGATCGCCGGCCGGTCCTTATCTCTTCCAGCAAGGCGGCGGGTTTCGGCGCATGGACGCACTCATCCGGTTTGTGGCGCTCATCTCGCGCCTGTGCGGCGTGTTCGCGGCCATCCTGATCGCGGCGGCCGTCGTCATCGTCTGCCAGATGGTGTTCATCCGCTATGTGCTGAACCAGAACACGATCTGGCAGACGGATTTCGTCACCTACAGCCTGATCGCGGCGACCTTCATCGGCGCGCCCTATGTGCTGCTCACGCGCGGGCACGTGAACGTCGACATGCTGCCGCTCATGCTCGGCGAGCGCGGGCGGTTCTGGCTGGCACTGGTCGCGATCGGACTGTCGCTCGCCTTTTGCCTCGTGATGACGGTGCTGACGTTCCAGTTCTGGCATGAGGCGTGGACGCAGAACTGGGTGTCCGACACGATGTGGCGGGCGCGGCTCTGGATTCCCTACGGCTCGATGCCGCTCGGGCTCGGCGTGCTCACGCTGCAATACGTCGTCGACCTGATCAGCGTCGTGACCGGGCGCGAGCCGCCGTTCGGCATCAATGCCGAGGAGGCCGCGTCATGAACCCGGCAACGCAGGGCGCGATCGTCCTCGTCGCGACGATCCTCTTGCTGCTGACCGGCGCGCCGGTCGCCTTCGCGCTGGGGGCCGTGGCAATCGCGGGACTCATTTTCTTCCAGGGCGTGCATTCGCTCGGGATTGCGGCGGAGACGCTGTTCTCCGGCCTGCACGACTTCACGCTCGTGTCGATCCCGATGTTCATCATGATGGGCGCGGCGATCGGCTCCTCGCCGGCCGGCCGCGACCTCTATGCCGCGCTCGACCGCTGGCTCTACCGCGTGCCGGGCGGATTGGTGATCTCCAATATCGGCGCCTGCGCGATCTTCGCGGGGCTCACGGGCTCGTCGCCCGCGACCTGCGCGGCGATCGGCAAGATGGGCATCCCCGAGATGCGCAGCCGCGGCGTGCCCGACGAGGTGGCGACCGGGTCGATCTGCGCCGGCGGCACGCTCGGCATCCTCATTCCGCCGTCGATCACGCTCATTCTCTACGGCATCGCCACCGAGACCTCGATCGGGCGGCTGTTCCTCGCCGGCGTCCTGCCGGGCCTGCTGCTCACCGCGCTCTTCATCTTCTGGACGCTGCTCTATCTGTGGTTCAAGGGCTTCCGCGCCTACGCGGCGGACTTCCGCTACTCGTGGCGGGAGAAGTTCGTCTCCATTCCGAAGGTCGCACCGTTCCTCGCGATCGTGATCGGCGTGCTTTATGTGCTCTACGGCGGCATCGCGACGCCGTCGGAAGCCGCCGGCGTCGGCGCGGCGCTCTGCGTGCTGCTTGCTGTCGTCATCTACCGCATGTGGAATCCGAAGGAGTGGTGGCTGATCCTGCGCTCCACCACGCGCGAGTCGGTGATGATCCTGATGATCATCGCAACGTCCGTGCTGTTCAGCTACATGCTGAGCTCGTTGTTCATCACGCAGACGCTCGCCCAGGCGATCGCGAGCTCCGAGGTCAATCCCTGGGTGCTGATGCTGATGATCAACGCGTTCCTGCTGGTGGCGGGATGCTTCATTCCGCCGGCCGGCATCATCCTGATGACGGCGCCGATCCTGCTGCCGATCATCACCGGCGCCGGCTTCGATCCGGTCTGGTTCGGCATCATCATGACCATCAACATGGAGATCGGCCTCATCACGCCGCCAGTCGGGCTCAATCTTTTCGTCGTCAACGGCATCGCGCCGGACGTGCCAACACGCAAGGTGCTGCTCGGCTCCCTGCCCTACGTCGTCTGCATGATCATCGGCATCGTGATCCTCAGCCTGTTTCCGGAGATCGCGACGTGGCTGCCGGATTATCTGATGGGCGCGCTGCGCTGACCGGCGGACGGGTTCAGGCCGCGAGTCCGCGCCTCACATATGCGACGGCAGGAAGGTCGAGAGGATCGGGAACGCGATCAGGATCACGAGGCGGAGAATGTCCGTCAGCACGAACGGCAGCACGCCGTAGAAGATCGTCGCGAGGCTGACGTCCTTGATCACGCCGTTGATGACATAGACGTTCATGCCGACCGGCGGCGTGATGAGCCCGAGCTCCACGGTCATCACGATGATGACGCCGAACCAGATCGGATCGAAGCCCAGCGACATCATGGCCGGGAAGATGATCGGGATGGTGAGGATGATCATCGCCATGGCGTCGAGAATGCAGCCGAGCGCCAGGTACATCAGCATGATCAGAATCAGGACCTGATAAGGCCCGAGCCCCAGGTGCGTGATGAAATCCGTAAGCTTCTGCGGCGTCTGGGTGATCGTGAGGAAGTAGCCGAAGATCAGCGCGCCGATCAGAATGGTGAAGACGGCCGCCGAGGTGCGCACTGTGGAAACGAGACATTCGATCGTGCTGCGCAGGTTGAGCCGGCCGCGCGCGAGCGAGATCAGGTACGCGCCGCCCGCGCCCATGCCGGCGGCTTCCGTCGGTGTGAAGACGCCGCCGTAAATCCCGCCGATCACGAACACGAACAGCAGCAGGATCGCCCATACCTCGCGCAGCGATTTCCACCGATCCGGCCACGGCGTGCGCGGCGCCGTCGGGAAACTTTCCGGCCGGAGGAAAGCCATCACGTTGATGGTCAGGATGTACATCGCCGTCGCGATCAATCCGGGGATGATGCCGGCGATGAACAGCTTGCCGATGTCCTGCTCGGTGATGATGCCGTAGATCGCGAGCACCACCGACGGCGGGATCATGATGCCGAGCGTGCCGCCGGCGGCGATCACGCCGGTCGCGAAGGACGGCGGATAGCCGTAGCGCCGCATCTCCGGGTAAGCCACGGTGGCGAAGGTCGCCGCCGACGCAACGGAAGAGCCGCTGATCGCGGCGAAGCCGCCGGAGGCGGCGATGGTCGCAATCCCGAGGCCGCCGCGGAAATGCCCGAGGAAGCCATGCGCCACCGCATAGAGCTCGCGGCTCATGCCGGAAGCCGTGGCGAACGCGCCCATCAACAGGAACAGCGGCACGACGCCGAAACCGAGGTCGGTCGCCGTGCGGATCGGCGATTGCGCGAGCAGCCGGAGCGCCGGGCCGAAATCGGCGAGATAACCGAAGCCGACCACGCCGACGATGCCCATGGCAATGCCGATCGGCACGCGCAGGAGCATCAGCACGAACAGAGAGACAAATCCGATGACGGCAATCGCGTCGGTGCTCATAACTCGGTGCTCATTCGATCGGCATCGAGCCGCCCTGCGTGAGCGAGGAGGGCTGGAAAATCAGTCGGATCGTGCGCACGATGAGGAGCAGGATCGCCGCCGCAAGGCCGATCCAGGCAAGGAAATAGAAAATCCAGACCGGCGCACGCAGGTCGAACGTCAGGATGTTCTCGCGCCAGGTGTCGAGGACCTTGGTCGCCATCATCCAGGTGAAGACCGCCATGGCGCCCAGCGAGACGAGCGCCGAGAAGACATCGAGCACGCGCTGCAGGCGGGGACCGACAGAGCTCCAGAGCAGATCGACGGTGATGTGATTGCCGCGGTAGCTGGCGACCGCGATGCCCCAGAAGATCAGGACGCCAAGCAAGAGACGGCTGAAATCGTAGCTGTCGAGGATGCCATAACTGAACAGATAGCGCGCGGACACGGACACGAACGTGAGGATGGTGACGGCGGCGAGAAATCCCGCCGCCGCCAGTTCGATCCCGTCGATCACACGATCAACGGCTCCGCGCTGTTGCGCGTCGAGGCTCATCAGAATGCTGCGTTCTGCTTTGCCAGTTCAGCCTTCAGCGCCTTCAGGGTGGCGTCGGCATCGACGCCCGCCTTCTTGACGCCCTCCGCCCAGGTGGCCGTCAGCGGCTCCGCCGCCTTCTTCCACTGTTCGGTCTGCGCGTCGGTGATCTTATAAACGGTGTGGCCCTCGGCGTTGCGGAGCTTGTCGCGCCCGCCCGCCTCGTAGTCGGCCCACGGACCGGCGACCTTCGCCGCCCATTCCGGCGTGCAGTGATCGTCGATCACTTTCTTCTGGGCGGCGGACATCTGGTTGTATTTGTCCTTGTTCATCACCCAGGCGAACGTCGTCGCATAGAGCGGCACGTCCTGGTGGAATTTGACGACGCCGTCGAGCTTGAACAGGAGCACCGACCCCCACGGGAAGGTGATGGCGTCGGCGACGCCACGCTCAAGCATATCGCGGGATTCCGGCGCAGAGCCGTGCGCGTTCGTTCCGCCGAGCAGTGTCACGAAGGAGGCCATCGTCGCGTGCGCGGGGCGGATCTTCATGCCCTTGATCTGGTCCGGCGTCTCGATCTTCTTCTTGGAGTGAAGCGCGCCCGGATCGTGCGCGAAGGCAAGGCAGAACTTGACGTCCTTCATCTCCTTTTCGGCGTACTGGCGATACCAGGTATCGAGCGCGACCGAGCCGCCCTTTGCGTTCGTCATGAGGAACGGCAGCTCACCCGCGGCAATGATCGGGAAACGGCCGGGCTGATAGCCCGGATTGATGTAGGTGACGTCGGCAATGCCGTCGCGCGCCATGTCGTAGTGGTCGACCGCCTTGCCGAGCTGCTGCGCGGGGAAGACCTTGTATTTGATCGTCCCATTCGACGCCTTCTCGATGGAAGCGCCCCAATCCTCCAGCGCCTTCTGCAGCGGATGGGCCGGCGGGACCCAGTGGGACAGCTTGAGCTCGAAGGTCTTGTCCTGCGCAGAAGCAGGAGCGATCGCCCCCGCGAGAACCAGCGCGGCCGCCGTCGAAAGCGCGCTCAATGAATGCCTGACGGAACTCATTCTGTTTCCTCCCTTTGATTTGGCGATTAAATCGCGATCTTTGAAGGCTCAGCCATACGGCAACCGCTTCCGGGCTGCAATAGTTTGGTACAAAACCATTCGGCGGCCGGGCCTGGATTTGCTATACTTTTTGGTAGTAACCGCGTGGCGGCAACCGTGCGCCGCTGCGGGCGGGAGACAGAACTTTGTCGGGATTGAATGGCCGAACACATGAGGTCGACCGGGTTCGCACTGTACGCAGTGCGGACCGCAGCGAGCCCGCGGCGATCGATTACGGCCCGCTGGAGAACTGGGTCGGCTTCCACTTGCGGCTTGCGCAGAATGCTTCGTTCCAGGCCTTCTCGCGCGAGGCGCGCGGCGTCGATCTCAGCCCCGGACGGTTCGCAGTGCTGATGCTGATCGGCCGCAACCCGGGCATCTCGCAGACGGCGCTGAGCCGCGCCAACGGGCGCGACAAGTCCTCGCTCACGCCGGTGCTCGACGATCTGGAGCGGCGGAGACTCATCAAGCGGGCGCGCACGCGCCGCGACCGCCGCAGCTACCAATTGACGCTGACACCCGCCGGCGAGCGGCTCTTGCAACAACTTACTGCCTGCGCCGAGCGGCACGACGCCAATCTCGACCGCATCATCGGAACGAAGTACAAGGCGCGCTTTCTGCACGCGCTGAAGAAACTGATCGCCGAACTCGCCGGAGACGACAAGGCGAACGGCACTGCTCGGTCGCGCGACTGAGCTCGGAGGAAATCATGGCCGAAGTCTCCTTCCATTCGGAAATCCAGGGCCTGCGGCTTGGCGACGGTGCGACCTTCTACGGCGAAGGCATTCTCGCGGTGACGAAAGCCCTCCTGCAATCCGGCGTCTCCTATGTCGGCGGCTACCAGGGCGCGCCGGTGACGCATCTCCTCGACGTGCTCGTGCAGTCGGGCGAGATGCTCGACGAGCTCGGCATTCATCTGGAGACCTGCACCAACGAAGCGGCGGCGGCGGCGATGCTCGGCGCGTCGATCAATTATCCGCTGCGCGGCGCCGTGTGCTGGAAGTCGATCGTCGGCACGAACGTCGCCTCGGACGCGCTTTCGAATCTGGCGTCGGCGGGTGTGGTCGGCGGCGCCATGATCATCGTCGGCGAGGACTATGGCGAAGGCGCGAGCGTCATCCAGGAGCGCACGCACGCGGTCGCGCTGAAATCCTCCATGTGGCTGCTCGATCCGCGGCCGGAGCTGCCGACCATCGTGCGGCTCGTGGAGAAAGGCTTCGAGCTTTCGGAGGCGTCGAACACGCCGGTCATTCTGGAGCTGCGCGTGCGCGCCTGCCACGTTTACGGATCGTTCGAGGCGAAAAACAACGTCGCGCCCGCCTACTCCGCCAAGAACCGGCTCGCGCCTGCGAAATTCCAGTACAATCGGCTCGCGCATCCGCCGGTGACCTTCCCGCAGGAGGTGGCGAAGTTCGAGCAGCGGCTGCCGGCCGCGCGCAAGTTCATCGTCGAGCACAAGCTGAACGAGAAGCTCGGGCCGGAGCGCGGCGACATCGGCATCATCGTGCAGGGCGGGCTGTTCAACGCGCTCAATTCGCGGCTTTCGCTCGCGGGGCTTTCCGACGTCTATGGCAATGTGCAGCTTCCGACGCTCGTGCTCAACGTCACGCATCCACTGGTGCCGGAGGAGATCACGAGCTTCTGCGCGGGCAAGCGCGCGGTGCTGCTCGTCGAGGAAGGCTCCCCGGATTTCATCGAGCAGTCAATCGCGCACATCCTGCGCAAGGCCGACCTGAACACCAAGCTGCACGGCAAGGACTTCCTGCTCATGGCGGGCGAATACACGCCGTTCGTGCTGGGCAAGGGGCTCACGCAATTCCTCGCCGCCTATGGCCGGAAGAACGAACCGCTCGAAGACTGGATCGCCGGTGTCGAGCGCCGGAGCGGCGAAGTGGCGAAAGCACTCTCGACGGCGCTGCCGCCGCGGCCGCCGACCTTCTGCACCGGCTGCCCGGAGCGGCCGATCTTCTCGGCGATGAAAATCCTGAAGAAAGAAATGGGGCCGGTGCACGTGGCGGTCGATATCGGCTGCCACGCGCTCGCGACCTTCCCGCCGTTCAGCCAGGGCAATTCGATCCTCGGCTACGGCATGTCGCTCGCGTCCGCTGCGGCCGTCTCCGGCACGCAGGAGCATCGTCCGGTCTCGATCATGGGCGACGGCGGCTTCTGGCATAACGGCCTGCTCTCGGGCGTTGCGGGGGCCGTGCTCAACAAGGACGACGAAATCCTCATCGTCATGAACAACGGCTATTCCAGCGCGACGGGACAGCAGGACCTGCCGTCGAGCGCGCCGGAGGACGACGGCCGCGGGCGCGGCGTCGACATGGAGGATGCGGTCAAGAGCCTCGGCGTGCGCTGGATCAAGCGCGTGCGCACCTACGGCGTGGCGAATGTCGTCAAGACGCTGCGCGAGGCGCTGCAAACGCCGGAAGGAGGATTGAAGGTCATCATCGCGGACGGCGAATGCCAGCTCGCGCGCCAGCGCCGCATCCGGCCGGAGCGCGCGCGACTTTCGGCGGCGGGCAAGCGCGTGGAGCGCAACCGCTTCTGGGTCGATCCGGAGGTCTGCACCGGCGATCATTCCTGCATCCGGCTTTCCGGCTGTCCTTCGCTCACGGTGAAGCCGAACGAAGACCCGCTGCGCACCGACCCGATCGCACACGTGAACAACGATTGCGTCGGCTGCGGCCTGTGCGGCGAGGTGAGCCACGCGGCGCAGCTCTGCCCGTCGTTCGCGGAGATCAACGTGATCGAGAACCCGAACGCGTGGGACCGGCTGCGCCACTGGCTGTCGCAAGCGCTGATCCGGCTGCTCGGCGGCGGACAGGCGCGGCAGGCGGCGCCCGCGGCCGAGCCCACGCTCGTGCCGGCGGAGTGAGCCATGAGCGACGCGAACCCCATTCGGCTGCTGATCGCGGCACTTGGCGGCGAAGGCGGCGGCGTGCTCGCCGGCTGGATCTCCAACGCGGCGAACGCGAGCGGGCACTTCTCACAACGTACGTCGATCCCCGGCGTCGCGCAGCGCACGGGCGCCACGACCTACTACATCGAGATTCTCGAAGGCGGCGCGAAGGCGGGCGGGCAGCGGCCCGTGCTCGCGCTCAACGCCGCGCCCGGCGAAGTGGACATGGTGGTGTCGAGCGAACTGCTCGAGACCGTGCGCACGATCCAGTCGGGCTATGTGAGCCTCGACCGTACCTTCCTGATCGCCTCGCGCAGCCGCGTGTTCACGGTCGACGAGAAATCGGCGATGGGCGACGGGCGGCTCGATCCGGAGCGGATGGAGGGCGTCGCGCGCAAGTTCGCGAAGGACGCGGTGATCGCCGATTTCGCTGCGGCTGCGGCGGCAGCACGCTGCCAGCCGAACGCGGTGCTGCTCGGCGCGATCGCGGGCTCCGGCAAGCTGCCGATTTCGGTCGAGACGTTTCGTTCGGCGATCGAGGCGGAAGGCAAGGCGGTCGAGGCAAATCTCCGCGGCTTCGAGGCGGGCTTGCAGATCGCCGCGGGCAACGCTGCGTTCTCGCCCCGGCAGGACGCACCGGCGACGCCGATTCGCATCGAGACCGCGAACGAGATCGAGGCACGGGCGAGAACATCGCTTCCCGTGGTCGCCGCGAATATCGCGATGGAGGGCGTGCGGCGCCTCGTTGACTATCAGGGCCCGGAATACGCCTCGCTCTATCTCGACCGGCTCGAGCGCTTCACGTCGAAGCCCGGGATCGACGCGACGCTCGTCCGCGAGCTTGCGCGGCATCTCGCGGTGCGCATGAGCTTCGAGGACACGATCCGCGTCGCGCAACTAAAGCTGCGCGGCGGCCGCGTCGACCGGCTGCGCGACGAGGCGAAGGCGCGCGAGCGCGACATCATCGACGTCACCGAATTCCTGAAGCCGGGGCCGGAGGAAATCTTCTCGCTGCTGCCGCCTTCCCTCGGGCGCGGCGTGCTGCGGCTCGTCGAGCGCATGGGCTGGATGGAAAAATCCTTCCCGATGAAGGTGCGGACGACGCGCGTCGGCGGCTTCCTGCGGCTGCAGTTGCTCTCGAAGCTGCGCAGCTGGCGGCCGCGTACGCTGCGCTATGCGGAGGAGCAGGCGTGGATCGACCGCTGGCTCGATCTCGTCGAACGCGCGCTTGCGGTCGATATCGATGCCGCGCGCGAGGTGGTGGAGACCGCGCGGCTCGTGAAGGGTTATGGCGAGACCTACAAGCGCGGGCGCGGCAACTGGGACCGGATCGCAGCAGACGTGATCGAGCCGTTCCTCATGGGGCAATTGCCGGCGGGCCAGTTCGCGGATGCCGTGTTGCAATCGCGGCTCGCTGCGCTCGCCGACCCCGATGGTGCACGGCTCGGCAACGTGATCGAGTCCGTCCGCTCGCTGTCCGCCGAGCGGCGGATCGCCGCGGAGTGAGTGAGGCATGAGCAAGGCGAAAATCGTTTCCGAACTCGAGGACGAATATCTCGTCCGGCCCGATCCGGACGATCCGAAGCTCACGGTGCGCGTCACGGGTGTGGATCAGACCGGCGCGCGGATCGAGACCGGCGTCGTGGTCGAACGGCCGCTCACGATCTTCCTGAACCGGCAGGAGATCGTCACCGCAATGACGATCGGGGATTATCCGGAATATCTCGCGCTCGGATTCCTGCTGAACCAGAACATGCTGCGGCCGGACGACATGGTCACCGAAGTGGAATACGACGACGACCTCGGGGTCGTCGTGGTGCGCACGGAGCGCGCCACCGACTACGAGGAAAAACTCAAGAAGAAGGTGCAGACCTCCGGCTGCGCGCAGGGCACCGTGTTCGGCGATCTGATGGAAGCGATCGAAACCGCACGCCTGCCGAAGGCGGATCTGCGCACCTCGTGGCTCTATGCGCTGACGCAGAAGATCAACACCACGCCGTCGCTCTATCTCGAAGCGGGCGCGATCCACGGCTGCGTGCTGTGCGAGCGGGACCGGCCGCTCGTCTATATGGAGGACGTGGGCCGGCACAACGCGGTCGACAAGATCGCGGGCTGGATGTTCAGGAACAAAGTTTCGCCCGACAATAAGATCTTCTACACGACGGGCCGGCTCACCTCGGAGATGGTGATCAAGACGGTGCGCATGGGTATCCCCATTCTCGTCTCGCGCTCTGGCTTCACGGCGTGGGGCGTCGAGCTCGCGCAGAAGGCCGGGCTCACGCTGATCGGCCGCGCGCGCGGCAAGCGCTTTATCGCGCTTTCGGGCGAGGAACGCATCGTGTTCGACCAGGACCTGCGGTACGTCGAGGACGAGAGCGCGAAGCATCGGCGCAAAGCCGCGGTGCATGATGATTGATGTGCGTCGCCGCTGCTCGAATCTCGTCATGGCCGGGCTTGTCTCGGCCATCCACGTCTTTCGAGTTGCAAAGTTGCTAAGACATGGATGCCCGGCACAAGGGCGGGCATGACGCCGAACAAGATGGCGAGTAATCCCCCCACCCTTGGCCTCGTGCTTGCCGGCGGCCTCGCGCGCCGCATGGGCGGCGGCGACAAGGCGCTTTTGCCGATCGGCGGCGAGACGATCCTCGATCGCGTACTGGCGCGGTTTGCGCCGCAGTGCGCCGGCATGATCCTGAACGCGAACGGCGATCCCGCGCGGTTTGCCCGCTTCGGCCTGCCGGTCGTGGCCGACGACATCCCCGATTTCGCGGGGCCGCTTGCCGGGATTCTCGCGGGACTCGACTGGGCGGCCAGGCACGCGCCGGAGATCGAATGGATCGCGAGCGTGCCGGGCGACTGCCCGTTCGTGCCGCGCGATCTCGTGGCGCGGCTGCATGGGGCGCGCGTCGAGGCGGGAACGATGCTTGCCTGCGCGAAGTCCGGCGACTGGCGGCACCCGGTGGCGGGCCTCTGGCCGGTCGCGCTGCGCGAAGACCTGCGGCGCGCGCTGATGAAAGAGGGGCTGCACAAGATCGAGATATGGACCGGGCGCCACGGCGTCGCGCTCGCCGAATGGCCGGACAAGCCGGTCGATCCGTTCTTCAACGTCAACCGGCCGGAGGATCTCGCCGAAGCCGAACGGATCGCGGCGCAATATCCCGACCGTTGAGCGCCCGGCGATACGTCGCGCGTTCAGCCGACGAGCGCGGCATAGGAGAGAAAGCCGACCGTCGAGCCGGGCTCGACCTCGACGCGGTCCTCCAGCAATTCGGCAAGGCCGTCGGTCTCGGTGAGCGATGTGAGCACGCCCGCGCCGTCCTGCGGGTGCTTCACCGCCTCGATGACGCCGTCCGCACCGCGACGCAGGCCGACGCGGACATATTCGCGGCGGCCTTTCTTCTTCTTGTATTGGAAGGCCGCGCGCACGGGGAGCGCGCTGGCGGAAACCACTTCCGCGCCGGCGAGCCGCTGGATGAGCGGCCGCACCACATGCACGAAGGTGACGAACACGGCGACCGGGTTGCCGGGGAGTCCGGCGAACGCGGTGCCGCGTACGACGCCCATGGCGACGGGACGCCCCGGCTTGATCGCGAGCCGCCAGAGCACGAGCTTGCCGACCTGCTCCACCGCCGCCTTGACGTGGTCGGCTTCGCCGGTCGAGACGCCGCCCGAGGTCAGGATCAGGTCGTGTCCTTCCGCCGCGGCGGCAAGCGCGGGCGCGAGTGCCGCGGGGTCGTCCTTCAGGATGCCGAGGTCGTGCGCCTCGGCGCCCATCCCGCGCAGGAGCGCGAGCAGGAGATAGCGGTTCGCATCGTAGAGCGCGCTCGCACCGAGCGGCTTTCCCGGCTCGACGATCTCATCGCCCGTGGAGAAGACCGCGACGCGCGGGCGGCGACGCACTTCGATCTCCGTGCAGCCGATCGCGGCGGTGAGCGCCACGTCCTCCGGGCCGAGGCGGCGGCCCGCCGGCAGCGCGACGGCGCCCGCCGCGATGTCCTCGCCGCGCAGGCGGCGGTTGGCGCCGGGCTTGAGGCCGGCGGGCAAAATCACCGTCTCGCCCTCGACGCGGCAGTCCTCCTGCATGAAGACGGTGTCGGCGCCCTCGGGCATGGGCGCGCCGGTGAAGATGCGGATCGCCTGCCCGGCCCCGACGGCTTCCGTGCGGCTTCCCGCCTGCGACCGGCCGACAATCCGCAGCCGCGTTTCGCCGCTTGCCGCGAGATCGGCGTGGCGCACGGCGTAGCCGTCCACCGCCGAATTGTCGAAGGGCGGCAATGGAATCTTCGTCCGCACGTCGTTGGCGACGACGCGGCCGAGCGCGTCGGCGAGGCCGACCGCTTCGGTCTCGCGCACGGGCGGGACGTGCGCGGCCATGCGGGCGGCCGCTGCCTCCACCGCGAGCAGCGTGCCGCCGAAGGCAAAGCAATCGTCGGAAAGCTGCGCCATCAGACCGGCTCCGCGTCGGCGCCGATCCGCTCCACCGGGATCGATTCGATCATCAGGACATCGGCGATCTTCTCGGCGTCGCCGAGATCGAGCACGGGCACGCGCGCGTCGGGCACCGGTGCGTCGGAAGCGACGGCGACGATCCAGTCGTCGTCGGGGTGCAGGAGCGGCTTGCCAACCTCGGCGCGATAGACCTCGAGCTTGGGATGGGGGTTGCGCTTGTAGCCCTCGACGATCACGAGATCGACGGGCGAGAGGCGCGCGAGCACATCGCTCAAGTGCGGCTCGTCCTCGCCGCGCAGTTCGCGGATGTGTGCCCAGCGGCGTGTCGAGGATACGAAAACCTCGCTCGCTCCGGCCGTGCGGTGCGTGTGCGAGTCCTTGCCGGGGATGTCGATGTCGAAGCCGTGATGGGCGTGCTTGACCGTCGACACGCGCAGGCCGCGCGCGACCAGCACGGGAATGACCCGGGCGACGAGGGTGGTTTTGCCGGAACCGCTCCAGCCGGCGAGGCCGATGATCCGCATGGGGGTCTTATAGCAGAGCAAGTCCGGGCGTTCTCGCGGCGCATCCACGTCTTACAACCGTGTCGCATTCAAGGCGTGGATGGCCGGGACAAACCCGGCCATGACGATTCGTTCTCGCGGTGCGGGCGCACCCGAGGGATCGGCAGTTTCCCTCGCTCCGAAGTGCGAGGGGATGGAGCGCCGGAAGGCGCTCTTATTGTTCACGCCTTGCGGCGTGGGTGCACCTTGCGATCGGTGCACTCACCCTCCGGCGCTCCATCGCGGCGTTTCACGGAAGCCTTCGCTTCCGCTGGTCCCGGGCCGCGCTTGCGAACGCAGAGCCGAAGCTCCGCGCCGTCCAGCCAGCTCCTGGCGCACGGGTCCCGTTAGTGCCCGTAGGGCGGGGTCCCGAGCCGCCCGAGTGCGCGAGGTACGTTGCCCCACGCCCGCAGGCACGCCGCACCCGCTCCGCGATCAAGACGCCTCATGAGCGCGCCCCTCGTGAGCAAGGATAGATAGTACAATAATCCTATATAGGAATATTGTCAAGCCCCTGCAAAAACGGACGCCCATGCCATACAAGCCGCTTCCCGCGAACCTTCGCCGCTCAGGGAAGCTCGGAAATCATCTTTTCCAGTTCCTGCTCGGTCCACGCGCGCGCGGTGCGGGTGCGGACGTTGCCGAGCGCGCTCACGGCCAGCGCGAATTTCGCGACATTGTCGTCGCTCGGCGCGTCGAGGATGACGAGGAGGTCATCCTCACCGGACGTCAGCAGCACCTGCTTGATCTCGACGCCCGTCTTCTTCGCGAGATCGCGCGCGCCTTGCGAGCGCTTCGGCCAGTCCTTGATGGCGCGGATGCCCTGCTCGGTCCAACCCAAGGTACAAATGAAGGTCGGCATGCTGTCCTCCTTGGCCAGCACCCCGCTTCCGCCCCTAGCCCGCAAATCATAGCACCGGCAGAACGCGCCGGCAGCGGCACGGTTTCAGCCGGCCGGACGCATGCCGAGGGCGGCGATCTTCTCGCGCACCGCGGGCTCGCGCAGCGCGGCAAGAAACGCCTGCACCGCGGGGCGGTCGCGCCGCGTGTCGACGAGCAGGAAGTCGTAATGCTCGGGCGCGAGCGGCAGGAAGCCGAGATCGTAAAGCCGCGCCACGGATTCGATGGCGACGCCCCAGTCGGCGCGGCCCTGCGCCACCGCGGCGGCGACGGCGTTGTGCGAGCGTGGTTGGTTGCCGTAGCCCGACGGCCGTGCGCCACCGAGCAGCTGCTCGATCAGGACGCGCGTGCCGGCGCCGGCATTGCGGTTGACCATGATGCAGGCGGGATCGGCGAGCGCGGACTTCACGGCGTCAGCGGCGGACCTTCCCTCGAAGCGCGGATCGCCGCGGCGATAGACGACGCCCTGCATGCGGTCCCAGCCGCGGACGAGGGACAGGCCGGGCTCGAGGAGATGCTCATTATATTTGCCGCTTGCGGGATCCATCAGGTGCACGGGCGCGAGATCGCATTCGCCGCGCCTGGCGGCCGCGACGCCGCCCTGGCTGCCGACGGCGATGCGGCGCGTCGCGAAGCCCTGTTCTGCGAGCCGCCCGAGGACGGCATCGAGCGCGACGCAATGGCTGCCCGTGAGCACGAGATCGGGCACGCGCGCAGACTTGCCGAGGAGCGTCACCGGCGCGTGCGTGCCGGCGTCGACGCTGCTCGTCAGCGCATCGACCTCGATGAAGCCGTCGGCTTCCGAGAAGGCCGTGACAGCGCCGGAGCCCTTGCCGATCGGAAACGCGACCGGGCCGCCCTCGCCCGCAACGAGCGCGACGAGCGCGAATTCCTTGCGCCCGAGCTCGGACGGCAAGCGCACCGGGATCGTCGCGTCGACGCTTTCCGTGGTTTCGGGCGGCAGGCCGGCGAAGGCGCGCAGGACCGGCGCGACATAGGCATGGAAGGTGAAGATCGCGGAGGTCGGGAAGCCGGGAAGGACGATCACCGGTTTTTTGCCGACGGCGGCGAGGCACAGCGGCTTGCCGGGCTTGAGCGCGACACCATGCACGAGGATGCCGGGCTCGCCGAGCTTCGAGACGACGCGGTGGGAGAGGTCGCCCGCGCCCTTCGAGGTGCCGCCGGAGAGCACGACCATGTCGCAGCCTTCGAGCGCGCGGCGGATGGCCTTGCCGAGGGCGGCTTCGTCGTCGGGAAACGCGCCGAACGGGACCGGCTCGCCGCCGGCCTCGGCGACGGCGGCGGCGATGATCGCGCCGTTGCTGTCATAGACTGCGCCGGGCGCAAGCGGGTTGCCCGGCTCGGTCAGCTCGTCGCCGGTGGAGAGGATTGCGACCTTCGGCTTGCGCACGACTTCGACCGAGGCGATGCCGCAGGCGGCCAGCATGCCGATTTCGCGCGAACCGATCTGCGCGCCACGGCGCAACAACGTCTCGCCGCGGGCGATGTCGGAGCCGGCATAGGACACGAACTGCCCGGGCGCGACGGCGCGGCGGAGCTCGATCGCGGGACCTTTCCCCGCTTCGACGAGATCGGTCCATTCGATCATCACCACGGCGTCGGCGCCGCGCGGCAGCATGCCGCCCGTCGCAATCGCGGTCGCCGTGCCCGGCGCGACCGTGAGAGCCGGCGCCGCGCCGCAGGTGAGGACTTCGGCGTTGAGAAGCAGCTTGCGCGGCTTCGCATCGCTCGCGCCGACGGTATCCGATGCGCTGACGGCGAAGCCGTCGACGTTCGAGCGGTCGAACGGCGGCGCATCGACGGGGGCTGCGATGTCATGCGCGAGCACGCGGCCGAGCGCATTCGCAAGCGTGACGGTTTCGGTGCCGAGCGGCGTGAGGTCGAGATGCCGTTCGAACCTTGCTTTCGCTTCTTCCGCCGAGACCACTTCGAGGAATTGCTCCTGGCGCGCGGCGGCGCGCACGGCGTCGAGCAACTCGCCGGGCGGGAGCGGAAATTTGCGGGTGCGGTCGCTGCTCACGGGAGCAATCTCATCTTCACGGTGGTGCCCGCCGGGAATCCTTCGCTCTCCGGCGGCACGAAGACCCAGCCATCGGCGCGGGCGAGCGCGCTTCCGCCGAAGACGCCGGAGCCGAGCGGTTCCGCTTCTTCGCCGGTCTGCTGAACGAACACCGCTTCGGCGATGCCAACCGTCGAGGCGATCTTGCGCGCGAGCGTCACCGGAACCGCGACGTCCGACAGCGGGCGGGCGGCGAGCCGCGCGAGCAGCGGCCGGCCGACGAGCAGATAAGCCGCGAGCGCCGCGTCGAGCCGGCCCGGCAGCATCAGCACCGGACGTCCGCTCACGGAGCCGAATGCCATGGTCTCGCCGGGCGCGATGCCGATTCCGTGCATCTCCACCTTGCCGACGCGGGCGAGCGTCTTCACGCTCGCGTCCCGCCGGCCCGTGCCGGTGCCGCCGATGGTGACCACGGCATCACACGCCTGATCGTTGAGCGCCGCTTCCAGCGAGGCCGCTTGCGCGACCTCGGCGATGCAGCCGTCATGCTCCAGCGCGCGCGCGAGCAGCGGCGAAATCGTGTCGGCGGCGCTTCGGGTCGGCACGCTCGCGGAGAAAATCTTGAGCCGGGGCCAGCGCACGCGCACGGCCTGGACGCCGGCGTCGCGCAGGATCGATGCGTCCACGGGACGCAGACGTTCGCCGGCGGAACGCAAGACGACTCCTTTCGCCGCGTGCTCGCCCGCGAGGAGCACACCCTCACCGGACACAGCGGGCGCAAGCGCCTCGGCCTGCCCCTTGGTGACGGACAGCGCATCGAGCGGCAGCACCGCGTCGGCGCCGGCCGGCATCGGGTCGCCCGCATCGACCCAGGCCGGCGCGGGCGTAAGCGGAACGGGCGCGTAGGGGCCTGCGTCGGCGACCGCTTCGGCGGCGACCGCCCAGCCGTCGCGCAGCGCCACGGGGCGCGCGGGCACGTCGGCGGCCGCGACGATATCGGCCGCGAGCGTCGATCCGACGGCGGCCGCAGGCGCGAGTTCCCTCGGCGCGACGGATTGCACCACGGCCTCGATGCGCGCCAGCGCTTCGGGGAGCGGCGCGAGCCGGGTTATTCGCTGCAGGGCCTCGGTCGGCGGGCTCATGAACGTTATGTAGCCGAACCCCGGAGGTACCGGTAGGAGCCGCGACGGGTTTGGTTCTGCTATAGGTCCCCGCATGGCCGAGACGAACCTGAACCTTCGCGGGCTGAAATGCCCCCTGCCCGCGCTGAAGACCCGGAAGGCGCTCACGCGCCTCGCGTCGGGCGACGAGCTTGTGGTCGAGTGCACGGACCCGCTGGCCGGCATTGACATCCCGACCCTCCTGCGGGAGACGGGCGACGTGCTGCTGGATACGCAACGACAGCCGGACTTCATTGTGTTCCGCATTCGGAAAAAATAAGCTGACTGTTGCGGCGCCCTCGGCACTGCCGACGAACTGAAGACAAACTTGGAGGTGCGATTTGCTGGATCGGAAAGCGACGGCCACGGCGAGCGAGGGTGTCAAGCGGCCGGAGCAGGCCACGGGCGTATGGGTGCCGGCGGCGACGCCGTTCAAGGCCGATCTCTCGATCGATTTCGATCGCTACATCGCGCACTGCAAGAAGCTCCTGGAAGACGGCGCGCACGGACTCGCGGTGCTCGGAACCACGAGCGAAGCGAACTCGCTCGATTTCGTCGAACGCGAGGACGTGCTGGAGCGGCTGGTGAAGGCCGGCATTCCGGCGGACAGGCTGTTGCCCGGCACGGGCGCGCCTTCGATCGGCGACACGGTGCGGCTCACGCGGCACGCCGTTTCGCTCGGCGTGCGCGGCGTGCTGTTGCTGCCGCCCTACTACTACAAGAACGTCAGCGACGAGGGGCTTTACGCGTTCGTCGCGGAAGTGATCCGACGCGTCAACGACAAGCGGCTCGCGCTTTATCTCTATAATTTCCCGCAGATGACGACGATCACCTGGTCGCCGGCGCTGGTCGGCCTGCTGCTGCAGGATTTTCCGGATACGGTCGTCGGCCTGAAAGACAGCTCGGGACAGGTCCCGTACATGGAAACGCTGCTCGAGCAGTTTCCGGGCTTCGCGGTGTTTCCGTCGAGCGAATCGCTGCTGCTGAGCGCCATGCGCAAGGGCGCGGCGGGCTGCATCTCGGCGACGGCGAACACGCACGTCGCCGGCATCCGCCGGCTCTATGACGGCTGGCAGGGACCCGAGGCACAGGACCTGCACGAGATGGCCTCGCGCGTGCGCGAGGCGGCGCAGCCGTTCGGCTGGATTCCGGCGGTGAAGGCCGTCCTCGCCGCGCGCGAAGGGACGCCCGACTGGTCGCGCGTGCGCCCGCCGCTCGATGCGCTGAATGAAGAGCAGACGAAGGAACTGCTCGCGGCGGTGAAGGCGGCGGGCGGCTGAATCGTTGCAATAAAACCCGGCGTCATCCTGAGGTGCGCGGCAACGCCGCGCGTCGAAGGATGGCGCCGGTTCGCCCTCCATACGGCGCCGTCGCCCTTCGAGGCTCGGCGCCCGGACTTTGTCCGGGCGCCTCGCACCTCAGGGTGACGGCGCCAAGTATCTCTATTTCTCGTCCTCGATCGGATTGCGGAGGATGCCGACCTTCTCGACCTCGATCTCGATGGTGTCGCCCGCCTTCATCCAGACCGGCGGCTTGCGCGCGTGACCGACGCCGGACGGCGTGCCGGTGACGACGAGGTCGCCCGGCTCCAGCGTCATGCCCTTGGTGATGTCGACGAGCGTCTCGGCGATCGGGAACATCATGTTCGCCGTGTTGTCCGACTGCATGACCTGGCCGTTCAGACGGCTTTCGATCTTGAGGCCCTTGGCGCCCTCCGGCAGTTCGTCGGGCGTGACGAACCAGGGGCCGAAGCCGCCGGTCGCGTCGAAGTTCTTGCCCATGTCCCACTGGGTGGTGCGGCGCTGATATTCGCGGATCGAGCCGTCGTTGAAGCAGGAATAGCCGGCGATGCAGGAATAGGCGTTCTGCATGGTGAGATGCTTCACCTTCTTGCCGACGACGAGCGCGAGCTCGGCTTCGTAATCGAAGGTCTCCGAAGCGCGCGGGCGGATCATCGGGCTTTCGTGCGCGACGAGCGAGGTGTTGCAGCGCATGAAGATCGTCGGGAACTTCGGGATGTTGTCGCGGTTCGGGCCTTCCTTGACGTGCTCCAGATAGTTGAGGCCAAGGCAGACGATCTTGCCGGGGTTCGCCACCGGCAGCGCGTATTTGATCCCCTGCAGCGGGCGGCGCGCGGAAGCGGGCGCGCGCTTCGCGAGATCCGAAAGCGGCGTGAGATCGCCGTTGTTCCTGGTGAGGATGACGCGGAGATCGGCAGGCAGATTTGGATCGACCGCCTGCAGGTCGATCACCTGATCCCCTTCAACGACGCCGAGACGCAGACCTTCGTTCGCAACGAAACCGACAATCTTCATGAGCAAGGGCCCCCTGAGTTTCGGCCGCGTTCATAGAGCGCGGACGCGGGCTTGTCATCCCGCGAAGCGGCACGCCCGACAAATCGTCGGTTCACTCCTCGAACAGGATGGATCAGTGCGCGGCGGGCGACACCGCAAGCGCATGGACCGAGAAATAGTCGCGCGGGTCGGTCCAGCTTTTCATCGGGGTCCAGCCGGCGCGGCCCGCGAGCGCGCCGAAGCTCGACAACGTGTACTTGTAGCTGCACTCGGTGTGGATCGTCTCGCCGGCTTCGAAATCGACCTTGCGGCCGCAGACCGAAACGCGCTGCCGCTCGCGGCTGACGAGGTGCATCTCCACGCGGCTGCGGCGGTCGTTGAAGATCGCCTGGTGCTCGAAGGCATCAACGTCGAAGTCGGCGCCGAGCTCGCGATTGATGCGCGTGAGCAGGTTGAGATTGAAGCGCGCGGTGACGCCGGCGGCGTCGTTGTAGGCGGCGCGCAGCACCTCGGCGCTCTTGATGAGATCGACGCCGACGATGAGGTGGGCGCCGGGCCCGAGGATGCGGGCGGCGTGCTTCAGGAAGTTCTCGGCTTCGCCCGGCTCGAAATTGCCGATGGTGGAGCCGGGAAAAAAGCCGACGCGCGGACGCTTCTGCGCCTCGGGAGGCAGCGCGAAAGGCTTGGTGAAATCGGCGGCCACCGGCAGCACGCGCAGGCGCGGAAAATCCTTCTGCAGTTCAGCCGCCTCGCCGGCCAGAAAATCGGCGGAGATGTCGACCGGCACGTAAACTTCGAGCTTGTCGAGCGCACGCAAGACGGTGCGGATCTTCACCGAGGAGCCGGCGCCGAATTCGACGAGCGCGCCGCCGGCGGGGATGAGACTTGCGATTGCCGCGCCGTTCTTCTCGAGGATGCCGAGCTCGGTCCGGGTCGGATAATATTCGGGCGCCTGGGTGATCTCCTCGAACAGGCGCGATCCCTCTTCGTCGTAGAAATATTTGGGACGCAGCGTCTTGCGCTCCGCCGTCAGGCCCGCGACCACGTCGCGGGCGAAGGCAGCCCTTGCCTCCTCCTCGGAATCGGAACGGAGCATGTTCATCGCGAGTGAGGTCATTGCGAGCTCCCTCTTCTCGTTGCGAAAGAATGTTGATCAGTTGTTATATTCGGCGAGGCGGAGCCCGCTGAACTGCCAGCGGTGCGGCGGATAAAAGAAATTGCGGTAGGTCAGCCGCGCGTGGCCGTCGGGTGTCGCGAGCGACGAGCCGCGCAGCACCATCTGGTTGACCATGAACTTGCCGTTGTATTCGCCGATCGCACCTGCGGGCGCGCGGTAGCCCGGGTACGGAAGATAAGCACTGCGCGTCCACTGCCAGACGATGCCGAAGGCGTCATCGAGGAGATCGTGCTTGGCGGCGACCTCCCATTCGGATTCGGACGGCAAATGCTTGCCGGCCCAGCGCGCGAAGGCGTCGGCTTCGTAATAGCTCACATGACAGACCGGCAAGGCCGGATCGACCTTGCGCAAGCCGCCGAGGGTGAACTGGAACCACTCGCCGTCGCGGTTCTCCCAATAGCCGGGCGCGTCCCAGCCCGCGGATTGCACCTTGGCCCAGGCATCGGAGAGCCAGAGCGAGGGCGTCGTATAGCCGCCATCCTGGATGAACTCGATCCATTCCCCGTTGGTGACGAGCGCGCGGGAAATCTTCACCGGCTCGATCAGTTCGCGGTGCGCGGGCTCCTCGTTGTCGAAATGGAAGCCCTCGCCCTTGTGGCCGATGACATGCACGCCGGCCGGCAGATCGACGAAGCCACCTTTGCCCGTGGGGCGCGGCATCCGCCAGTCGGGATCATAGGCGGGATCGGTGGGGTTCTCGCCGAACGCATGCAGGATGTCGGTGAGGAGCAATTCCTGGTGCTGCTGCTCATGATGCAGGCCGATTTCCAGGATGGAGATGATCTTTTCGAGCCGACCCTCGGGCTCGGCCTCAAGCAGCGCCTCCACGGCCGCATCGACATGGGCGCGGAAGGCCGTGACCTCATCGACGGTCGGGCGCGTGACGAGGCCGCGCTTCGGCCGCGCATGGCGCGGACCGGCGGCGACATAATAGGAATTGAACAGGAAGGCGAAACGCTCGTCGAAAGGCCGGTAGCCGGGCACGTGCGGCGCGAGCAGGAATTGCTCGAAGAACCACGTCGTGTGTGCGCGATGCCATTTGGTCGGGCTCGCGTCGGCCATCGACTGCACCTGCTGATCCTCGGGAGAGAGCCGCGCGGCGCGACGCTCGGTCTCCTCGCGGACGGTGCGGAATGCGGAGAGCCAACGGCTTCTCAGATCGCTCGACGCGGCGCCCTGTGCGGGCGAGGCCGGGCGGCGAAGCGCGGGCGTGGCTGTGCTCATCGTTCCCTCCTAGTCGGTTGTGCTCGAGGGCCGTGGGTCAGCTTGGGGCCCTGCATAGCCGCCGAGGTGCCGCCGGGCAACCTCTAATGTCCGCGCCGAAGCTTGCACCACCAAGGGATGCCTGAAAGCTGCAAACGAAGAGCGGACGCAAACGGTTCCGCATGCAGTCGAAATTTGCGGTCTGCATTCCTGCCCTGCACGGCCGTGCTCCCGACGGCATTCATGGGATGACATTCACATTGCCTCGATGAACTGGCATCTTCTGTCAGCATTCGAAGGTCAGCGTCCGGGCCGCCGGAAGCTCTTGCGCGCGCGTTCGACCTTGCTCCTGATCGCGCAGCCGCTCGCATGGTCATTGACCAGCCCCATTGCCTGCATGAAGGCATAGACGGTGGTCGGCCCGACGAATTTCCAGCCCTGCTTCTTCAGGTCTTTCGAGAGGGCGATCGCCTCTGCCGATGTCGACACGGTCTGCGGTTTCGCGAGCCGCTTCGGGTCCGGTTCGTAGCGCCAGATATAGGCCGCCAGCGAGCCTTCCCGCTTCACGAGCTCCCGCGCCCGCATCGCATTGTTCACGACCGCTTCGATCTTGCCGCGATGACGGACGATCCCCTCATCCTTGAGCAGACGATCCACATCGCGCCGCGTAAAGCGCGCGATCCGGTCGAAATCGAAGTCATGGAAGGCGGCGCGGAAGTTCTCCCGCTTGACGAGGATGGTGCGCCAGCTCAATCCGGACTGGAAGCCCTCCAGACTCAATTTCTCGAACAGGCGATGATCGTCATCGACTGGAAAGCCCCACTCTTTGTCGTGATAGCCGAGAAACTCCGGGGCTGCAGCGCACCAGCGACAACGCAATTTTCCGTCGGGACCCACGATCGTCGCGCGCACAGTCTGCTATCCTCAAGAAATTCGGAGAGAGGTTCCGTTCAGCCGAGCAGAAATCTCAATCGTTCATCGGCATTCGATGGTGCGATCTCGAGAATCTCCGCCGTCACGATGTCCTCGGCCACGAACGGATCGTCATTCACCCGGCGCTGGAGCTCCGGCAGCGAGGCGCTTTGCGCCACGATTGCGCCGCCCAGGCTGGGCTGAAGGGTCCCGGCCAGCAGGAATACACCGTCCTCAAATCCGCGTTTGATCCAAGCCTTGTGCCCGTCCATGAACTGGCCGGCGCGGCTTTTGTTGACGGAAAACCTGAGCAGCACGACGAACATCCGACTTGTTCTCCCTCTGGGGCCTGCGCCCGATCACTCATCGCGTTTTCCGCGACCGTCGCGCGCGGCGCTTTCCGCGTGCGACCGCAGCCAGTCGTGCATCTGCTTCACTTCCTGGCGGATGAACTTCTCATCGTGAAAGGCGCTCGCCAGCGTGGCGATCCCCTGGCTGCGGGCGAGCAGATGCATCGCCAACGCATCCGCGTCCTTTTCGCGGCCGAGCAGCTCGAATTGCCTGCGCAACCAGGTGCGGAACAGCGTGAACAGCTTGTTTGCCTCGCCTCGCGAGGAATGATCAAGCTTCGCAAGCTCGGTGCACAGCGTGCCGACCGGGCAGCCGTAGCGTTTTATGTCGGCCCGGTTTGCGATCAGCATGTCGATGAAGCTCCGGATGCAATCGGCGGGAGTTTTTCCTTCAATCTCCCACCGCTCCAGCATCCGCCGGGTATTCGCAAGGCGAGCGCCGACCACGGCATCCAGAATCTCGTCCTTGGTCTTGAAGTGATAGTAAAAATTGCCGCGCGAGATCCGGACGATATCCGCGATGTCCGAAAACGACGTGTGCTCGTAGCCGCGCCGGTAGAACAGCCGGTCGGCGGCTTCGACGATCTGATCGCGGGTCGTCCTTTCGCTCATCCGCCCTCGCCCGACCGTCCTTTCCGGTACCAGCCTCGCGCCTCTCATTAGGACAGTTCCCCTAATTTCTAGGGCGGTTGTCCTAATTTCTAGGGCGGTTGTCCTAATCTGTCAAGGCGCTCGGAGGAAGCCGGATGACGTCGAGCAGGCCGGGAAGCGAGGTCGCCCCGGCGGGAATGCGAGGCAGGAAACAAAAAGCCCCCGTGCTTGCGCACGGGGGCTTTTTTCTTGCGTTCTGGCGCTCTTGCGCGGCGGCCGCGATCAGCTCGCCTTCGCGGTGGTACGCCAGCCTTCGTGATAGGTCTCGCGCGCCTGCGAGGCGTAGGGCGTCGGACCGACGACGACCTTGAGCTCGGTCTGCTTGTGGCGCTCGACGGTGGTCTTCTTGGTGCCGCCGTTCTCCTCGCCCCAGACAAGCGTGAGCTCGGTTCCGGGCTTCGCGTACTGCTCCTCGACGAAGCCGAGCGAGAGCATCTTGCGCTCGTTGTAGCTGTAGCCGGAGAACATCGAGGCGCCGACAACCTTGCTGCCGCTCATCACCGCGTCGAACGAGCTCGAGGCGTAGTTCGAGAGCGGGAGGTCGATGAACTTGTAGTTCTGGCCTTCCGGCGCGAACATCGACTCGAGCACCCGCACCACGTCCTTGTTGTCCCAGGCGAAGGTCACCTTCTTGCGGTGGACCTTGCCTTCCATCTCCTTCAGCGCTTCGGCGCCGATGAAGTCGTGGTCGAACCTGGTGAAGCCGTCGTAGCCGAGCTCCCACGGCGTCGTGTAGTAGTCCTCGATGTTGTCGGAGACGAAGCTGCCGCCGAGCGCCGCGTTCGCTTCGTAGCTCGTGCCCGGAAGCCACTCGCGATAGGGCTTCAGCTTGTCGCCGGTGTAGATCGCGGGCACGGGCGAGGGAATCCAGCCCGACTCGAGCGTGTTGGTCGCGTAGGCGCGGGAGCCGACCTGCACGATGCCGACGTCCTTGCCAGCCTCGAGGATGGCGTTACGGATCTCGTCGCCCTGCTCGTAGGGACCCCACACTTCCAGGCCCGGCGCACCGGCCATGCCGTGACGCAGCGCGCGGACCTTGCGGCCGGCAATCGTGATCTCGCCCATGTTGAAGAACTTGATGTCGGGCATCTTGCCGCCGTTGAGCTTCTCGATCACCTGCTGCGCGTTCGGCCCCTGAATCTGGTAGCGGTAGCAGGTGCGGAACACCGGCTTGCCCATCGGACGCGACGGCGAGCGGTCATCGTATTCCGTCGTCACGTCGTAGCCGCCGGTCTTGGCGTGGAACTCGATCCAGTTGGCGGCGGGGTTGCGGCCGACATACAGAAGCTCGTTTTCGGCGAGATAGAAGAGAATGCCGTCGCCGATCACATGGCCGTAGTGCGTGACGGGGGCGAACTGCTTCGCCTTGTTGACCGTGAAGTTCTTGAACGAGTTGGTGGAGAGATAGGACAGGAGCTTCAGGGCGTCCTTGCCGCGCACGTACAGATTCGCCATGTGGTGCGACTGGTCGAACAGCACGCAGGTATGCGCCCACGCATATTGCTCGTCGCGCCAGTTGGAGAACTCCGGCGCAACGACCGGGTACACATAGGCGCCGATCTGCGAGTTGCGCATCATCTTGACGACGTTGCCGGAGGCCTTGATCGCCTCCTCCAAGTTTTTATAGGCCATTGCTCGTGGCTCCTCCGATTGCCGATTGTCGGTTGAAATCCGGTGCAGGGTCTAGCTCAGCGCCCGGACGGTGGGAAGGGGATGATTGACGGTTACAACTAAATTGCCGGCGCGCGCGGACGGCGCGGCGACCCGGTATGTTCGCAGGGCGCGCGATCCGTCCCACAGCGCACAGACGGACCGTTCCGCGGCGGGACGCATCCCAAGCGGCGAAGACTTGCGGACCCGGCAATTTGTGCATGTTGCGCAAGTCTTTCGCACCTTTCGCAGCGTCCCATTTTTCGCTATCGGTACCGGATCGCCCCTCCAGCCCGAGACCATTGTCCATCCTATGAGCAAAACCGCGAATGTGCGGCCGAAGCGCGCGGTCCGCAGGCCGGATGCGAGCGCCGGTATCGATCGCGGGGTGGCGCCGGTCGATCTCGGGGTCCTGCCCGATCTTGTCGGTTACATGCTGCGGCGCGCACAGCTCGCCGTTTTCCAGGATTTCTGGCGCGCCTTCGAGGCGCACGACATCCGGCCGGCGCAATACGCGGTGCTGCTCATTATCGAGCGCAATCCCGGCCTGCGGCAGTCGCAGGTGAGCGCCGCGCTCAACATCAAGCGGGCGAACCTCGTCGCGCTGCTCGACTCGCTCGAACGGCGCGGGTTCGCGAAGCGCGTGCCGGTCGCCACAGACCGGCGATCCTACGCGCTGCACCTCACGGACGGCGGCGCGGCGCTCCTGAAGAAGCTCGGCGAGCTCAGCGCCGCGCACGAGCAGCGCATCAGCGCCACGATCGGCGAGACGGGCCGGAAAGAGCTGTTGCGTCTTCTGCATGGCGTGGTGCAAGCGGTCGGGCCCTCTACTACGGACGACGACGAGTCCTAAGCACTATTGAAAAGATCGAGCACTTTCTGCGGGATTGCGACGGACTTGATCTTCGAGGGGTCCTCCGGGTCGCGGCCGACCCAGACGCGGGTCTCGAAGCCTTCGACCGAGAGCTTGTCGCCCTTCAGCAGGCGATGATGGATGTCGAAGCTCGAGCGGCGAAACCCGGTGACCGCGGTCTCGATCACGACGTCGTCGCCGAAGCGGTTGGGGATCGCGAACTTCGCCCGCGTGTCGACCATCGGGTAGCCGACGAAATCGTAGGCCTGGAGGAACTGGTACTTGGTCATGCCGAGCGCGCGCTCGAACAGCGCGGTCGTGCTGTCATCGAACATCGCGAAGTAGCGGGGGTAATAGACGATGCCGGCGGGGTCGCAGTCGCCCCACTGGATGCGCACATTGCGTCGATTCGTGAGCATGCGTTCCTTCCGCTCAGCGTGGCGCCATGCGGATGGCGCCGTCGATGCGGATCACCTCGCCGTTGAGATAGCGGTTCTCGACGATGTGCATCACGAGCGCCGCGTATTGCTCGGGCTTGCCGAGGAGCTTGGGGAACGGCACCTGTGCGGCGAGGCTTTGCTGGGCCTCCTCGGGAAGCTCAGCGAGCATCGGCGTAGCGAAGATGCCCGGGGCGATCGCGTTCACGCGGATGCCGAACTGGGCGAACTCGCGCGCGGCCGGAATCGTGAGCGCAACGACGCCGCCTTTCGACGCGGAGTAAGCGGCCTGTCCGATCTGGCCTTCGTAGGCGGCGACGGACGCGGTCGAAACGATGACGCCGCGCTCGCCGTCCTCGAGCGGCGGCAGGCCCTGCATGTCGGCCGCGACCAGGCGCATGAGATTGAACGTGCCGATCAGGTTGACCTTGATCACCTTCTCGAACTCGGCGAGCGGCATCGGCCCGTCGCGGCTGACGATACGGCGGGGCGTGCCGATGCCCGCGCAGTTGATGAGGATGCGCGCGGCGCCGTGCTTCTCCCGCGCCTCCTTGATGGCGGCGACGGCGGCGTCGGAGTCGGACACGTCGCAACGCACCGCGAGGCCGCCGATCTTAGAGGCGACCGCTTTCGCGCCGTCGGCGTTCACATCGAAGATGGCGACCTTGGCGCCGGCGGCCGCGAGCGCCGCGGCGGTCGCCGCGCCGAGGCCGGAGCCGCCGCCGGTGACGATCGCGGCGTGTCCTTTGCAATCCATGGCGTTTCTTCCGTGCTCTGCTGATTATGATTTTTGGTCGATGCGGATGACGCGCGGAGACGGCTCCTTGGCATAGAGCTCTTCGACGAGCGCGGCGCGGCGCGCCAGCACGGCGCGCTGATTGATGGAGCCCTTGTCGGTCATCTCGCCGGCGTCGAGCGACGGCGGCTCGGCGAGCAGAACGGCACGGCAGACGCGGTTGGAACTGCCGGTGCTCTTCTTCGCGAAGGAATTCAGGCGCGCGCGAAACTCGGCGATCACGCGCGGGTCGGCAAGCAAGGCTTCGGGAGACGCATCCGTCGGCAGGTCAGGCGCAAGCTGCCGGCAGGCATCGATCGCCGGAAAGATCAGCGCCGCGATCTCCGGCTTGTCGGCGCCGGCGATCACCACGTCACGGATGTAGGGCTCGAAGTGCGCGAGGAAGCTCGCCCGCAGCGGGCCGACGCTGACCCAGGTGCCGGTGTCGAGCTTGAAGTCCTCGGCGACCCGGCCGTCGAACAGGAGCCCCTCGCCCGGGTCGTTCGGATCCTCAAACTTGAGCGCGTCGCCGAGCTTGTAATAACCCTCCTCGTCGAACGCCTTCGCCGTGAGCTCGGGCTGGCGCCAGTAGCCGGGCGTGATGTTCGGGCCCTTCACACGGGCTTCGAGCTTGCCTTCGTTCGGCACGAGCTTCAGCTCGACGCCGGGCACCGGGAGGCCCATGTTGGTGGAGTCCTTGCTCATCCACATGCGGGCGATCGCCATGGGCGAGGTTTCCGTCGCGCCGAGGCCGGTGAGGAACATCACGCGCTCGCCGATGGTCTGCTCGGCGAGTTCCTGCATCTCCTCGAAGATGGATTGCGAAAGTGCCGCGCCCGCGAACCACAAGACCTTGAGCCTGCTGAAGAAGGTCTTGCGCAGTTCCGCGTCGGAACGGAAGAACGGCAGGAGCGCTTCGTAGCCCTTCGGCACCGTGAAGTACCAGGTGCAGGGCACCTCGCGGAGATTGCGGACGGTCGTTTCGATGGCGCCCGGCAGCGGCTTGCCTTCGTCGATGTAATTGGTGCCGCCGTTGTAAAGAATGAATCCGAAATTGTGGTTGCCGCTCGCCGTGTGATGCCAGGGCGACCAGTCGAGGATCACCGGCGGCTCGTCCTCGAAATAGGCGAGCTGGCTCAGCAGCATCTTCTGGTTCGAGCACCACATGCGCTGGGTGTTGATCACGCCCTTGGGCAAGCCGGTGGAGCCCGAGGTGAACAGGAATTTCACGATGGTGTCCGGCCCGACCCGGTCATGCGCCGCATCGACGGCGGCGCTCGGCGGTGTCGCGGTCAATTCGGAGAAGAGCTTCGTCGCGGGCTTCGACAGCGGATTGCGGGTGACGATCACCTCCATGCCGGGAGGAACCACCGTCTCGATGGCCCGGTGGAACAGGTGGCCGTCGGCGGCGAAGACGAGACCGGGCGTGAGCAGATCGAAGATGTGCTTCAGCTTGCCGAAATCGCCGGAGATCAGCGAATAGGCGGGCGAGATCGGCACGAAAGGCACGCCGACGTACATCGCGCCGAGGCCGAGCAGCGCGTGCTCGATGTCGTTGCCGGAAAGGATCGCGACCGGATGCTCGGGCGACAGATTGTGCCGAAGCAAATATTCGCCGATGGCGCGGGCAGCCCGCAGTGCTTCGCCATAGGTGAGCTTCCGCCATTCACCGCGCTCGTCTCGCTGGGCGAGGAACGTGCGGTCCGGCGCCTTCTCCGCCCAGTAGTGCAGCCGCTCCGTCATCTTGGCCGGATACGGGCCAAGCGGATGCGGCGAGCGCATATGGATCGTACCGTCGGGGCGGCGATCGATCAGATAGTCGCGCGGTCCGAGGCGGACCGCCCGATACGGCGCGGCCGCCGGCTTGAAATTCTGTTCCTTGAATGCCTTCGACATCGTCCCGCCCTGTGAGCGTATTCCATCCCTGACGCGGCTTTATTCTTATTATTGGTGGCCGCGCGGTCCAATCAATCCCGCAGTACCTTCGGCGCCTTCCCCTCGAGAAATGCCTTCAGCCGCGCCTTGGCCTCGTCGCCGCTCTGGGTGAGGGAGGCGACGAGGGATTCCGTGAGATACCCGCTCGCGCGGTCGGACTCCGCGATGCGCGGCAGCGCATGCATGATCGCGAAGTTCGTGAGCCGCGTGTTGCGGGCGATCTTTTCGGCGAGCTCCAACCCCTTCTGCAAGCCGGTACCGGGCTCGACCAGATAATGCGAGAGCCCGATCGCGAACCCTTCCTCCGCGCCGTAGGTGCGACCGGTCAGCATCATCTCCATCATGCGAGAGACGCCGATCACGCGCGGGATGCGCACGGAGCCGCCGCCGCCGACGAAAATGCCGCGCGTGCCTTCGGGCAGACCGTAATAAGTGGAGCGCTCGGCCACGCGCACGTGGGTGGCGCAGGCGAGCTCAAGGCCGCCGCCGACGACCGCGCCGTGCAGCACGGAGATCACCGGCACCTTGCCGAACTCGATCTGCTCGAAGACGCGGTGCCAGTTGCGCGAGTGATCGACGGCTTCGGCGAAGTCGCGTTCCGTCAGCTCATTCAGGTCGAGGCCCGCGGAGAAATGGTCGCCCTCGCCGTGCAGGACCACCGCCTTCACGTTCGACGGCAGCTCCTGGAAGAAGGTTTCGAGGCCGAACACCGTGCCGTCGTCGAGCGCATTGCGCTTCTGCGGCCGCGAAAGACGCAGCACGGCAATCTCGCCCCGCAATTCGGCGGCGAGCGAAGCAGGCAAATTGCCCGGCAAACCCTGGGTTCGCGCCACGTCCATTCCCTTGATCCTGCTCAGATTTCGTTATGAGATATAATTACTTTTCGCGGGCTTGGGCAAGCATCGGATTCCGGCGACCTCACCGCGCTCGGCCGCCACGTCACAGCACCTCATATACATCGAGATGGACCGAAAGCCGCTCGCGGGCGCCGCGTGCGATGGCAATGATGCGGTTGAGCCAGTCGAGTTTGGGATCGGACGCCTCGAAGCGCATGGCGGTGCGGAAGTAATAAGACGCGGGATCGACCGCCTCCCCGCGCGCGATGGCGGCGAGCACCTCCGGGGGACCATGGCGCAGGCCGTTGCTCGTCACCAGGACGCGCGCGCCTTCGTCGGTTTCGATCACGTAGCGCGCCTGCACGTCGGCGACGCCGTCGGTGCGGATGATCTGCCAGTCGGCGCCGCCGGTCATCAGCCGGCCCTTAAGCCGCGGGCCCTCGACGGTTCCGCCGAGGATCTCGATGACGCGACGGCCGCCATAGGGCGTTGCGCCGACCTCCGTGATTTCGGCGAGATCGGCGTGGATGTGAAAGATCGGTTCCCTGGAGATCATCCCTGCATCCTTTTGTTGCGCGGCGAGGCCATCGGCCGCACCGAGGCGGCGGAGCATGACAAATCCCGTGTCATTGAACAGCCGTTTCCGTTTGGGCCTGCGCCCAAATTGCGACCGCTTGACCATTGTCACTGGATGCCACCATTCGATCCAAGAACTGATTTGCGCCGCATTCGCCCGATGGGCACTGCCCTATCGCGAATCCCACTTCAGAAGTGGGCCCGATTGAGGTTGACGCCACTGGCTGTCTCTGGTTCTAACCAACCCCTTAAAGTCATCCAGCAAAAGGCGCGCTACGCATCGCGCCCGGGACGGACGCAACAAGGGGAGTGCAGGAATGCGCGCCAACTACGTCTTCACCAGTGAATCGGTATCGGAAGGCCATCCCGACAAAGTGTGCGATCGCATCTCCGACGCGATCGTCGACGAATTCCTCGGCGCGGACCCGATGGCGAAGGTCGCGTGCGAAACGCTGGTCACGACCAACCTGATCGTGCTCGCCGGCGAAGTGCGCATGGCGAAGAATCTCGCCGGCCCGAAGGAAATCATGAGCAAGTCGGGCAAGGTGAACAAGGCGCTCGCCGAGAAGATCGCGCGCAAGTGCGTCAAGAGCATCGGCTACGCACAGAAGGGCTTCCACTGGAACAAGGCCAAGGTGCAAGTGCACCTGCATGGCCAGTCCGCGGACATCGCGCAGGGCGTCGAGGCGGCCGGCAACAAGGATGAAGGCGCCGGCGACCAGGGCATCATGTTCGGCTACGCCACGAACGAAACGCCGGAGCTGATGCCCGCGCCGATCCAGTATTCGCACAACGTGCTGCGGCTGATGGCCGAGGCGCGGCACTCGGGCAAGGCGCCGTTGCTCGAGCCCGACGCGAAGAGCCAGTTCACGCTGCAATACGAGAACGGCAAGCCGGTGCGCTGCACGGCGGTGGTGATCTCGACGCAGCACAAGGAAAAGGACGGCAAGCGCATCCTTGAGTCCGGCGACATCAAGGAGCTGGTGCGGCCGTTCGTGAAGAAGGTGCTGCCGGAAGGCTGGTTCCCGCCGGAAGAGCACTTCTACGTCAACCCGACCGGCCGCTTCGTCATCGGCGGCCCGGACGGCGACTCAGGGCTAACCGGCCGCAAGATCATCGTCGACACTTATGGTGGCGCCGCGCCGCACGGTGGTGGCGCGTTCTCCGGCAAGGACCCCTCGAAGGTGGACCGCTCGGCGGCCTATGCCGCGCGCTATCTCGCGAAGAACGTGGTGGCGGCGGGCCTCGCCGACCGCTGCACGATCCAGCTCTCTTATGCCATTGGTGTTGCGCACCCGCTGTCGGTCTATGTGAACACCGACGGCACCGGCAAGGTGGACGAAGAGAAGCTCTCGCAGGTGCTGCAGCAGCTCGTGAACCTCACGCCGCGCGGCATCCGCACGCACCTCGGCCTCAACAAGCCGATCTATGAGCGCACGGCGGCTTACGGCCATTTCGGCCGCGCGCCGGAAAAGGACGGCGGCTTCTCCTGGGAGCAGACCGACCTCGTCGACGAACTGAAGCGCGCCTTCTGATCGAAAGCGCGCGGGATTTCCTCCCGAGGCCCGTTCCGGACGCAAGTCCGGGGCGGGCTTTTTTCTTTGGCAATGACCCAAACCGCCACCGACTGGATGGCGCCCGCCGAGATCGCTACATTCCGCTTGTCCCTGCGTAAACGAGGACTCAGGGCTACAGGCGCATGCAGGCCGCCCTGGATTCCCGCTTTCGCGGGAATGAGCGGATGAAAACTTCAGCGGGAAACTCTCTGATGACGGAGCAGATCGCGATCATCGGTTTCGGCGAAGCGGGGCAGCACATCGGCCGCGGGCTTGCGGCCGAGGGCACGGCACGCCTTGCCGCCTACGACCTGCGGCACGCCGAGCGGCAACTGATCGAGGCCGCGCAGGGCGCCGGTATTGCGCTGCAGGACTCATCGGCCGCGGCCACGAAAGGCGCCGCGATCATCTTTTCGCTCGTCACCGCTTCCTCCGCGGTCGATGCGGCGCGAGCGGCCGCACCGCACCTGAAGGCGGGGCAGACCTACATCGACTTCAACTCCGTCTCGCCGATGACGAAACGCGCGGTGGCCGAGGCGATCGCGCCGTCGGGCGCCGCGTTCGTCGAGGCGGCGGTCATGGCGCCGGTGCCGGGACCGAACCACAAAGTGCCGGTGCTCGTCTCCGCGCCGGGTGCGTCGGAGATCGCATCAAGGCTGAACGCGATCGGCATGAAGGTAGACGTAGCCGGCGAGCGGATCGGCGATGCCTCACTGTCCAAGATGCTGCGCTCGATCTTCATCAAGGGCATCGAGGCGCTGATGCTCGAAAGCCTCGTTGCCGCGCGGCACGCGGGGATCGAGGAGCGTATCCTCGATTCCGTGCAGAAGACGTTGCCCGGCATCCAGTGGCGGGAGCTCGCCGCCTACAATCTCGAGCGCACCTATGCGCACGGCAAGCGGCGGGCGGCGGAGATGTTCGAATCCGCGGCCACCGTCGCCGAACTGGGGCTCGACCCGTTCGTCACCGAAGGGATCGCGCGGCGGATCCAATGGGCGCACGAGCGATTGAACGGCGTCGAGTTTCCTGGCGGCAAGCCGACGACCTATCAGGAAGTGCTCGACGTGCTCGAAGCGAAGCTCGCGGCGAGCAAACGGCGGGACGCGGCGGAATGAAAGCGGGGGCCGGGACGGCCGGCTTATTTCACGGAATGCGCCCGTAATCCGCCTTCGTCCTCGGCCGCCTTCAGCGCATCCCTTATCGAGCGATCGTGAATTCCGCGGGCGCGTTTGTCGCAGGGGCCTTGCTTGCGAAGATAATAACGCACGTTATATTAACGCCCGTCGGAACCCTCCCCCCGCCATGAAATCCGCCCTCGACTACGAGTACCTGTTTCTTCTGCACGAGGTCGCGCACCTCATGCGCATCCGCGCAGACCGGCGGGCCAGGATCAGCGGCATGACGCGGGCGCAGTGGATCATCCTGCTGTACCTCGACCGCACGCCGGGCCTGTCGCAGAACGAGCTGGCGTCGCTCCTGGAAGTCGAGCCGATCACCGTCGGCCGTCTTGTCGATCGTCTGGAGGCGCGCGGCGTGGTCGAGCGCCGTCCGAACCCGAAGGACCGCCGCGCATGGCGCCTGCACCTGACGCCGAAGGCCGCTCCGATCCTGCGCGAGATCGAAAGCTATCGCGGCGAGTTGCACGCGCTGATCTCCGCCGGGATCGACAAATCGACGCTCAACACAATCAAGTCCGGTCTCCTGAAGATCAAGGCGAACCTGACGACGGAAGAGGAAGCGGACGCCAAGCACAAGACAAAAGCTGCGGGTTGATCCGATGTTGCAAGTTCCCGAAAAATCTCCCGCGTCCGGCGGCTTCCTTCGCAGGCTGGCCGGCGTGAAAGACGTCATGGCCCGGCTGCGATCGGATCGCGCGGCGCTCCGCGCCGTCCTCATGATCGGCGGCGTCATCCTGGTCGCGCTCGTCTCGGGGTATCTCTGGTTCACGGGCGGACGCTATGCCTCGACCGACAATGCCTATGTGCGCGCCGCCAAGCTGATGGTGTCGACCGACGTGTCCGGCATCGTGTCCGAGGTCGACGTGCGGGAAGGCCAGCTCGTGAAGAAGGGCGACGTTCTTTTTCGCATCGACCCCACGGCGTTCCGGATCGCGCTCGACAACGCCAATGCGCAGCTCGCGCAGACCGCGCTTTCGATCGACGCCATGAAAGAAGACTACCGCCGCATGCTGAGCGACATCGCGGCCCAGCAGGCGCAGGTCGATCTCGCGCAATCGAACTTCGACCGCTCCGCCAGCCTGATCAAGAGCAACGTCGCCTCGCAGGCGACCTTCGACCAGAACCGTTTCGCGCTCGAAGCGGCGAAGCGGACGCTGCAGGCGCTGAAGGATCAGTCGAAGGTCCAGCTCGCGAAGCTCAACGGCGACCCCGACATTCCGACGTCCAGGCATCCGCAATACCTGCAGGCCAAGGCCCAGGTCGACGAGGCGCAGCGCCAGCTCGACCACACCACCGTGCGCGCGCCCTTCGACGGCATCGTCACGCAGGTCTCGCAGCTCCAGCCGGGCACGTATCTCGTGTCGCAGACGGCGGCGCTCACCAATTCGGGCGCCGTGGGGCTGGTGTCCCGCGACAATCTCTGGATCGACGCCAACATGAAGGAGACGGATCTCACCTGGGTGAAGCAGGGCAATCCGGTCACCATCACGGTCGATACCTATCCGGGCCAGGAGTGGAGGGGCACGGTGGAAAGCATCAGCCCGGCGACCGGCGCCGAGTTCTCGATCCTGCCGGCGCAAAATGCGAGCGGCAACTGGGTGAAGGTCGTCCAGCGCATTCCGGTTCGCATCAAGGTCGAAAGCAAGCCGGAGGATCCGCCGCTTCGTGCCGGCATGAGCGTGACCGTCGATATCGATACCGGGCATCGGCGATCGCTGCGCGACCTGTTCTAGCGAGGCTTGCATGAGCCGGGCAGTGCCGTTGGCGGAGTCGGGCGACGCCGCCCCCGTGCAGCATCGCGGCATCATCAGCGTCTGCGCGATGGTCGCGACGCTGATGCAGGCGCTCGACAATACGATCGCCAATGTCGCCCTGCCCTACATGCAGGGCAGCCTCTCCGCCACGCCCGATCAGATCACCTGGGTGCTCACATCTTATGTCGTGGCCGCCGCCATCATGACCGCGCCGGTCGGATGGCTGAGCGCGCGCTTCGGGCGCAAGAACCTGTTCATCACCTGTCTCGCCGGCTTCACGATCGCCTCGGCGCTGTGCGGCGTCGCCGAATCGCTCACGCAGATCGTGCTCTTCCGCGTGCTGCAGGGCGTATTCGGGGCCGCGATCGTCCCGCTCTCGCAATCCATCATGCTCGATCTCTATCCGGCGGAGCAGCGCGGCTCCGCCATGGCGATCTGGGGCATGGGGGTGATGGTGGGACCGATCCTGGGGCCGACGCTCGGCGGCTACCTGACCGACGCCTACAATTGGCGCTGGGTCTTCTACATCAACGTCCCGTTCGGCGTGCTGGCGATCGCGGGCCTTGCCGTCTTTCTCAAGGACAACAACCGCAATGCCGCGCTGCGCTTCGACTGGCTCGGCTTCGCCGTGCTGAGCCTCGCGCTCGGCTCGCTGCAGCTGATGCTCGACCGCGGCCAGCAGGAGGATTGGTTCAGCTCGACCGAGATCATCGGGGAAGCCATCCTGTGCGGGCTCGGGCTCTACCTCTTCGTGGTGCATATGGCGACGGCCGAGAAGCCGTTCCTCACGCCGGCCATCTTCAAGGACCGCAATTTCGTTATTGGGCTGCTCATCATGTTCATGGTCGGCATGATCCTGCTGGCGAGCTCGGCGCTGATGCCGCCCTATCTGCAGAACCTCGGCGGCTATTCCGTCTATGAGGCGGGCCTCCTGATGGCGCCGCGCGGCGTGGGCACCATGATCGCGATGATGTTTGCGGGCCGGCTCGCGAGCCGCACCGATCCGCGGCTGCTGATGCTCGCCGGGATCGGGATGCTCGCCTTCTCCCTCTGGGACATGTCCGCATGGACGCCGGATATCGACACCTGGTCGATCACCGTCAACACGGTGATCCAGGGCGCGGGGCTCGGCTTTGTGTTCATTCCCCTGCAGGTGGTCGCCTTCGCCACCCTGCGCGCCGACTACCGCACCGAAGGCACGGCGCTGTTCAGCCTCGTGCGCAATGTCGGCATGGCGATCGGCGTTTCCATCACGTCGTTCATGCTCGCGCACAATGCGCAAGTCATGCACGCGCAGATCGCGGAGCATGTCACGCCGTTCAATCCCATGCTGCAGACCGGCGGCGCGTATCTGTTCTGGAACCTCGTGAACCCGCGCGGCCTGATGGCGTTGAACGGAGAGGTGACGCGCCAGGCCATGATCGTCGCCTATGCGAACGACTTCCTGCTCATGTTCCTGATCACGGTGCCGACGGCCTTCCTGCTGCTTCTGATCCGCCGGGCGCGCAGGCGGGATGACGTTGAATTGATTCCCGAGTGAGGCGCGCGGATTGCGCCGGTGCGCGGCGTCCGCGAATATCCGTGGCCGAAACACGGAGACGCTCATGCTTTCGCGCCGTCTGTTCCTGTCCGGATTGGCAGCCGGCGTTGCCGCGCCTGCCCTCGCACAGCACGAAAGCCACGGGCCCCTGTATGAGCGGCTCGACCAGCCGGGCCGCGTCGGCGTGCCGGAAATCGCGCAACAACAATGGGTTACGGACAGCCCGGCGCCGCAGGCAGCGAACCCCGGCCGCTGGATTCCGAAGGCGCCGTTGCCGCTGCCGCGCAGCGAAATGGCCTGGGCGACCGTGCTCGACGACAAGATGCACATGGTCGGCGGCTACGGCGAGCAGCGCGTGGACCGTCCCTATCACCATGTCTATGACCCGAAGACCGACAAGTGGTTCGACGCACCGCATCTGCCGCGTGGCGCCAATCATGTCGGCGTCGCTGTGCTCGACGGCTGGCTGTATGCGGTTGGCGGCTTCACCGAGCAGAACCGCAAGCCCGACGCGCTCTGCTACGTGCTGCGCGGCAAGGAATGGCATGCGATCGCGCCGCTGCCGCGCGCATGCGGGGCGATCGCCTGCGTCGCGCTCGACGGTCTGCTGCATGCCGTCGGCGGCGCGGTAGGAGACACGTTCGCGACCAAGAAATCGGTCGACTGGCATCTCGCCTACGACCCGAAGGAAAACCGCTGGAGCGAACGGGCGCCTATGCCGCTCGGCCGTGACCACACCGGCACGCTCGCGGTCGACGGACGCATTCACGTGGTCGGCGGCCGCGTCGACAGCTTCCACACCAATTCCAACCTGCACCACAGCTACGACCCGAAGGAAGACAAGTGGACGATGCGCAACCCGCTGCCGACCGCGCGCTCGGGGCACGGCGCGGTGCTCTACCGGGGGCAGATCTTCATCATGGGCGGCGAAGGCACGAACCGCGTCTATGGGCAGAACGAAGCCTACGATCCGCAGGCGGACCGCTGGCAATCCTATGCGCCGATGCCAACGCCGCGGCATGGGTTGGGCGCGGTCGCGATCGGCGATTTCATTCATGTGGCGGGCGGCGGGCCGGTCATGGGCGGCGGCGTGCAAAGCGCCGTGCACGAGGCGTTCACGCTCGCCTAGTGCGTCATCCCCAACGAGGCGTCCGTAGGACGCGGGATCGCTTTAGATCGCTGATAACGGTCCCGGGTCTCGGCGCGCTTCGCGCGCCTCGCCCGGGACGACAACGCGTTTACTCCGCGGCTTCGGTGACCGCGTCCGCGCGTTCGATGCGTGCCGCGCAGAACTTGAACTCGGGAATCTTGCCGAATGGGTCGAGCTGCGGATTGGTGAGGATGTTCGCCGCCGCCTCGACATAGGCAAACGGAATGAACACCACGCCATCGGGTACGGCATCGTCCTGACGGGCGGAGAGCTCGATCGTTCCGCGCCGCGTCGTCACCCGCAGGCGGTCGCCCGGCTCGATGCCGAGGCGCGCGAGCTCGTTGCGCGAGAGCGCGGCGATCGGACCCGGCTCGAGCATATCGAGCACGCTCGCGCGCCGGGTCATGGCGCCGGTGTGCCAGTGCTCAAGCTGGCGGCCGGTGGTGAGGATGAAAGGATATTCCGCGTCCGGCGTTTCGGCGGGCGGCGTGAGCCCCGCGGCGACGAGCTTGGCGAGCTTGCCGGGGCGCGGGAAGCCGTCGGAGAACACCACGTCCTGACCGGGCTTGTCGGGCGCCTCGCAGGGATAGGTGACGGCGTCTTCGCGTTCGAGCCGTTCCCAGGTGATGTTGTCGAGGGACGGCATCATGGAGGCCATCTCCTCGTAGATGTCCGCTGGGCTCTTGTAGTTCCACTTCAGACCGATGCGGCGGGCGATCTCCTGCGTGATCCACCAGTCGAGCTTCGCCTCGCCCGGCAGCGGCAGCGCCGCGCGGCCCATCTGCACCTGACGGTTGGTGTTGGTCACGGTGCCGTCCTTCTCGGGCCAGGCGGAAGCCGGCAGGATCACGTCGGCATAGACCGCGGTCTCGGTGAGGAAGAGGTCCTGCACCACGAGATGCTCGAGGTGCGCGAGCGCCTCGCGGGCGTGGTTGAGGTCGGGGTCGGACATCGCCGGGTTCTCGCCCATGATGTACATGCCCCGGATCTCGCCGGCGTGGATCGCGTCCATGATCTCGACGACGGTGAGGCCGCGCTTGGGGTCGAGCTTCGTGCCCCAGGCATCCTCGTACTTCGCACGGATGTCGGGGCTCTCCACCGATTTGTAGTCGGGGAAGAACATCGGGATGAGCCCGGCGTCGGAGGCGCCCTGCACGTTGTTCTGGCCGCGCAGGGGATGCAGGCCGGTGCCCGGCCGGCCCACATGGCCGCAGGAGAGCGCGAGCGCGATCAGGCAACGGGCATTGTCCGTGCCGTGGGTGTGCTGTGAGACGCCCATGCCCCAGAAGATGATGGCGCGCTCAGCGCGGGCATAGGTGCGCGCGACGGTGCGGAGCGTGTCGGCGTCGATGCCGCAGATCGGCGCCATCTCCTCGGGCGTGAACTGCTTGACGTGCTCCTTCAGCGCATCGAAGCCCTCAGTGTAGGTCTGCACATACTGGCGATCGTAGAGCTCCTCGCCGATGATGACGTTGAGCATCGCGTTCAGCATGGCGACATCGGTGCCGTTCTTGAACTGCAGCATCTGCCAGGCGTGCCGCTTCAGCGCCTGACCGCGCGGGTCCATGACGATGAGCTTGGCGCCGCGCTTGGCCGCCTGCTTGAAGAAGGTGGCGGCGACCGGGTGGTTCTCGGTCGGGTTCGCGCCGATGACGATGATGACGTCGGAATTCTTGCACTCGTTGAAGGTGGCGGTCACGGCCGCCGAGCCGACGCCTTCCATCAGCGCCGCGACGGACGAGGCATGGCAGAGGCGCGTGCAATGGTCGACGTTGTTGGTGCCGAAGCCCGCGCGCACGAGCTTCTGGAAGAGATAGGCTTCCTCGTTCGAGCCCTTGGCCGAACCGAAGCCGGCGAGCGCCTTCGAGCCATGCGTATCGCGGATGCTCTTCAGGCCGGCAGCCGCGCGGTCGAGCGCCTCTTCCCAGGTGGCGGGACGGAAGTGCGTCCAGGGATTCCTCGGGTCGATGATCTCGTGGGGGATTTTCGGCACGCCCTCCTTGCGGATCATCGGCTGCTTCAGGCGATCGGGATTGTGCACGTAGTCGAAGCCGAAGCGGCCCTTCACGCAGAGGCGGTTCTCGTTGGCCGGGCCGTTCTTGCCGGTGACGTAGAGGAGCTTGTCGTTCTTGATGTGATAGGTGAGCTGGCAGCCGACGCCGCAATAGGGACAGACGGAGTTCACCTGCCGGTCCGGATATTCGGTGCGGACGTTCTGCTCGTTGACCAGCGTCGCCGGCATGAGCGCGCCGGTGGGGCACGCCTGCACGCACTCGCCGCAGGCAACGCAGGTCGACTTGCCCATCGGATCGTCGAAGTCGAAGACGATTTTCTCGTGGCCGCCGCGGCCGGCCATGCCGATCACGTCGTTCACCTGCACCTCGCGGCAGGCGCGGACGCAGAGATTGCACTGGATGCAGGCGTCGAGGTTCACCGCCATCGCCGGATGCGAGCGGTCGGGCGCGGGGGCCGACGCGCGCGCAGGGAAGCGGCTCTCGGTCACCTGCTGGCGGGTCGCCGTCTTCCAGAACTCGGATTCCGGGTCGTGCGAGGTCCCGCGCGCCGGCTGATCGGCCATGAGCAGCTCGAGCACCATCTTGCGCGAGGCCTTGGCGCGATGCGACGCCGTGTTCACCTTCATGCCGGGCGTCGGCGTGCGGATGCAGCTCGCGGCAAGCACGCGCTCGCCTTCGATCTCCACCATGCAGACGCGGCAATTGCCGTCGGGCCGGTAGCCGGGCTTCGGGCTGTAGCAGAGATGCGGGAGCTTGATGTCGTAGCGGCGGGCGACGCGGAAGATCGTCTCGCCCGGCTTCGCTTCAACCTCGCGGCCGTCGAGCGTGAATTTGATCGTTTCGGCGGAACCGTTCGTTTTGCTCATGGCGTCACCTTACCAACGCCCGAGGGGCTTGGTGAGGTCCTCCGGGAAATAGGTCAAAACGCTCAGCAGCGGATTGGGCGCGGCCTGGCCGAGACCGCAGATCGAGGCGTCGCGCATCGCGGAGGAGAGCTCGGTCAGCAGGCCTTCGTCCCAAGGGCCCTGGCTCATCAGTTTCACGGCCTTTTCGGTTCCGACGCGGCACGGCGTGCACTGGCCGCAACTCTCGTCCTCGAAGAAGCGCATGAGATTGAGCGCCACGGCTTTCATGTCGTCCTTGTCGGACAAAATGACCACGGCATGCGAGCCGACGAACCCGCCGTGCTTCTCGAGGGTGCCGAAATCCAGCGGATGGTCGGCCATCGAGGCCGGGAAAATGCCGCCGGACGCCCCACCGGGCAGGAAACCCTTCAAGGTGTGACCGTCCTGCATGCCGCCGGAATATTCCTCGATCAGCTCGCGGATGGTGACGCCCGTGGGCGCCACCTTCACGCCGGGATTCTTCACTCGGCCGGAAACGGAGAAACTGCGGAAGCCCTTGTGCCCGCGACGGCCCTGCGACGTGAACCATTCCGCGCCGCGATCGATGAGATCGCGCACCCAGAAGAGCGTCTCGATGTTCTGCACGAGCGTCGGACGGCCGAACAGACCTTTCTGCGCCACGTAGGGCGGGCGATGGCGCGGCAGGCCGCGCTTGCCTTCGATGCTCTCGATCATCGCCGACTCTTCACCGCAGATATAGGCGCCGGCGCCGCGGCGGAGATGCAGCCTCGTATGCTTGGCGAGCCCCGCGGCCTCGACCTTCGCAAGCTCGGCCTCGAGCATCAGCCGAATTTCCGGATACTCGTCGCGCAGATAGATATAGACGTCGGTGGCCTCCACCACCCAGGCGGCGATCAGCGCACCCTCGATGAAGCGGTGCGGATCCTTCTCGAGGTAATAGCGATCCTTGAAGGTGCCCGGCTCGCCCTCATCGCCGTTCACGGCCATCATGCGCGGACCGGGCTCGGCGCGCACGAGCGACCATTTGCGGCCCGTCGGGAAGCCGGCGCCGCCGAGACCGCGCAGGCCGGCGTCGCTGACGATCTGAATCAGTTCCTCGCGCGCGCGCTTGCCGTCGAGACAGGCTTCGAGCAGTCTGTAGCCGCCTTCCTTGCGGTAGGCGTCGAAGCCGAGATGCTTCGTCCATGCGCGCGCATGGATGCCGTGACGGACGCTTTCAGCGACCTTGGAGGCATCCGCCTCGAACGTCTGTCCATGGCCGACGGCGACGACCGGCGCGCGGTCGCAGGCGCCCATGCAGGGCGCGCGGATGACGCGCACGTCGCGGCCGAGCTTCTCCGGCAACTCGGCCAGCAGTTTCTCCGCGCCGCGCATGGCGCACGACAGCGAGTCGCAGACGCGCACGGTGACCGCAGGCGGCGCGACATCGCCTTCCTTCACCACATCGAAATGCGCGTAGAACGTCGCGACCTCATACACCTCCGCGAGCGCGAGCTTCATCTCAGCGGCGAGCGCCGCGAGATGTGGCGCAGAGAGGTGGCCGTAGGTGTCCTGGATGAGGTGCAGGTGCTCGATCAGCAGATCGCGCTGGCGCGGGCGGCCGCCGAGCAGGGCGCGCACCTCTTCGAGCGCCTTCAGATCGATCTGGCGGCCCTTCGGCGTCTTCGGCGGACGGCGGCGGCCACTGCCTCCGGCTGGCGGATGCTGGCTGGGACGAACGTTCATCGAGCACCCTCCCTTTTTAGAATAAGGCTGGACTTGTCGATCAAATACAACACTGTAATACCAATCTATTGATCGGAAATATCTATTGAGACTATCCTGACTTCCCTGACGCTCCAAGAGGCCAAGCCTTTGATCGACAAGCTTGAATTTCTGCTGGCGCTGGCGCGGGAGCAACACTTCGGACGCGCGGCCGAAGCCTGCGGCGTTACGCAGCCGACCCTATCCGCGGGAATCAAGCAGCTCGAGGAATCCATGGGCGTGCTGCTCGTGAACCGGGGCTCGCGCTTCCACGGCCTCACGCCGGAAGGCGAGCGCGTGCTCGACTGGGCGCGGCGGATCGTCGGCGATACCCGCGCCATGCGGCAGGAGATCAGCACGCTGCGGCGCGGGCTCACGGGGCGGCTCAGGATCGCGGCGATCCCGACCGCGCTCGCGATGGTGGCGGCGCTGACGACGCCGTTCCGCGAGCGGCATCCGAACGTGCAGTTCACCGTCTATTCGCGCACGTCGGAAGACGTGCTGGCGCTGCTCGAAAATCTCGAGATCGACGCGGGGCTCACCTATCTCGACAACGAACCGCTCGGGCGGGTGAATACGGTCCCGCTCTATCGCGAGAGCTACCGGCTGCTCACGTCGGCGGATGCGCCGCTCGGCAACCGCGACCGCGTGACCTGGGCGGAGATCGCCGACATCCCGCTCTGCCTGCTCACGCCGGACATGCAGAACCGGCGCATCATCGACCGCATCTTCAAGAGCGTCGGCGTGGAGTCGCGGCCGATGCTGGAGTCGGACTCCATGATCCTCCTGTTCGCGCACGTGCGCACGGGCCGCTGGGCGAGCGTCATGCCGGAGAAGCTTGCCGA
>Ga0180222_1000610_pt1 | contig 49631 bp, 43 predicted proteins | sample eDN5th37CKraftOP_FD_151336 | JGI IMG/M metagenome (GOLD analysis project Ga0180222, IMG submission 151336) | Enriched Organic Plus compost microbial communities from Emeryville, California, USA - eDNA 5th pass 37_C Kraft OP (version 2) (version 2) ...
CAGCATCAGCCGCTCGCCGGACGGCCGCTACGACATCCGCTACCGCCTGGCCGACACCGTCCAGCACGGCCAGCTCGACGGCGTGGCCTTTACCGGCACCGAGCGCGAGCTGCGCCGCATCGCCCACCAGATCGCCGACCGCATCTACGAAAAGATCACCGGCGTGCGCGGGGTGTTCTCCACCCATATCGCCTATGTGCTGAAGCAGGGCGGCACCTACGAACTGCAGGTAGCCGACGCCGACGGCCAGGCGCCGCGCGTGGCGCTGCGCTCGCGCGAGCCCATCATCTCGCCGGCCTGGTCGCCAGACGGCACCAAGCTGGCCTACGTCAGCTTCGAATCGGGCAAGCCGGTGGTGTACGTGCAGACGCTGTCTTCCAGCCAGCGCGTGCCGGTGGCGAATTACAAAGGCAACAATTCCGCACCGGCCTGGTCGCCCGACGGCGGCCGCCTGGCCCTGGTGCTGACCCGCGACGGGTTGTCGCAGATCTACGTCGTCAACGCCGACGGTTCAGGCCTGCGCCGGGTAACCCGTTCCCCCATGATCGACACCGAGCCCGTGTTCAGCCCGGACGGCGGGTCCCTCTATTTCACCAGCGACCGCAGCGGCAGCCCGCAGATCTACCAGACGAGCCTGGACGGCTCGGAGCCGCGGCGTGTGACATTCAATGGTGGTTACAATATTTCACCCCGGATTTCCCCCGATGGCCGGACCCTGCTGTACGTTAGCCGGCGTGATGGCGCATTTAGGATCGCGTCGCTGGATTTGTCTTCCGGCAACGAGACCTTGCTGACCAACGGCCGGGACGACCAATCGCCCAGTTTCGCGCCCAATGGAATGCAAGTACTATACGCCGCCGTCCAGAATGGCCGTAGCGTATTGGCGGGCGTATCGAGCGACGGGCGTGTACGGCAAACCCTGTCGGTCCTCAACGGCGAAGTACGCGAACCCACCTGGGGGCCATTTCCCCAATAAACGTGTGAGTCTCTTTGCAAAGGAAATATCATGAGATCGCGCATTGCCAAAAGCCTTACGATTGGTGCGCTGGCCGCCGCCCTCGCGGCGTGCAGTTCCGTACCGCTCGACGAGCAGGGGACCGACCAGGGTGCCGCCGGCCAGGGTGCCGGCTCGGGCGCCTCGACCGGCCAGATCATGGATCCGTTCAACCCGCAAAGCGTGCTGGCCCAGCAGCGCTCGGTGTATTTCGATTTCGATAGCTACACGGTGTCCGAGCAGTACCGCGGCCTGGTCGAGACCCATGCCCGCTACCTGGCCGGCCATGGCCAGCAGCGCGTCGTGATCGAAGGCAACACCGACGAACGCGGCGGCGCCGAGTACAACCTGGCCCTGGGCCAGCGCCGTGCCGATGCCGTGCGCCGCATGATGACCCTCATGGGCGTGAGCGACAGCCAGATCGAGGTCATCAGCTTCGGCAAGGAAAAACCCAAGGCCACGGGCAACACCGAAGCCGACTACGCCGAGAATCGTCGCGCCGACATCGTCTACCAGCGCTGATCCGGCGATAATGATCGCAGCGGCGGGGCGCCACTTCCGGGCGCCCCGCTCGCCTGACGAACCGGAACCCCATATCCCATGAGTGTCCTTTTCCCGTCCCTGCAGAAGGGGATGCTGGCGGCCGCGGTGGCCACTGCCGCAATGGCCAGCGCCCCGGCGCACGCGTTTGCCGACGACGAGGCCCGCAAGGCCATCCTGGAATTGCGCCAGCAGGTGCGCCAGCTGACCGAGCAGAACCAGCGCGCCACGCTGCAGCTGGCCGACCAGATCGACGCGCTGCAGCGCGAAGTGGCCCGCCTGCGCGGCGAAGTCGAACAGGCTTCCCGCCCTGCCCCGCCCAGCGCGAACCACGCCGGCGGCGCGGACGGCCCGGCCGTGTCCAACCCGCAGGAGCAGGCGGCCTACGACGGCGCCATCGATCTCTACCGCAAGGGCCAGTACAAGGAAGCCTCGGAAGCGCTGGCGGCCTTCTCCGCCATGTACCCGACCAGCGCCCTGACGCCTACCGCGCAGTTCTACCAGGGCAGCAGCCGCTACATGGTCAAAGACTACAAGGGCGCCATCGCGCAATTGCAGGCCCTGGTCAACCAGTCGCCCGACAACGCCCGCGCACCCGACGCGCTGCTGGTGGTCGCCGGCAGCCAGGTCGAGCTCAACGACCGCGCCGGCGCCAAGGCGACGCTGCAGCGCCTGGTCAAGGCCTACCCGGGCACGCCCGCTGCCGAAGCGGCCGGCAAGCGGCTGGAACTGCTGCAATAGCCGCCCCGCCGGGGCAGCCGACAGCCGGCCTGCGGGCCGGCTTTTTTGTCGCCGGGCCGTCCCAAGACAAAAAGCCCCCTTGGGGGGCAGCAAGCCGAAGGCGCAGCGTGGGGGGCCATTTCTATCGCCGGGCCGCCCCAAGACAAAAAGCCCCCTTGGGGGGCAGCAAGCCGAAGGCGGCGTGGGGATTTATGTCATGCGCCGCCGAACCGCATCAGCAAGGCGACCCCGCCCACGATCAATACGATGCCCGCCCATTCGCGGCGGGTGGTGTCGTGCGCGAAGACGCGCCGCGACAGCATCTGGGCGAACAGCACTTCCACCAGGCCCAGGGTGCGCACATGCACCGCCGCGGCCAGGGCGAAGCCGATGAACCAGCCCTGCGAAGCCAGGGCCCCCAGCAGGCCGCCGCCCAGCGAAGACCGCCAGGCTTTCAGGCAGGCGGCCAGCAGGGCCCGGTCGAACAGCGCCATCCAGGCCGCCAGCATGCATGCCTGGATGCCCAGCGACCAGGCGAGCGTCCAGGTCGCGCGGACCAGGAAGGAACCGCCATCCAGGGACAGGATGGCACCGCGAAAACCGACGGCCGCCATGGCGAAGCAGGCGCCCGAGACGAGGCCCAGCAGCACCGGCCGGGCCGAATCCAGGCTGGCCCGGCCGACGCCTGGCTTGAAGGACATCAGTACCACGCCCAGGGTGGCGATCAGCACGCCGGCGGCCCCGCCCGGCGTGAAGGGGTCGCCCAGCACCGCGAAGCCGAAAACCGCCACCTGGATGGGCTCGGTCTTGGTCCATGCGGTCACCACCACGAAGGCGCGCTCGCGCATGGCGGCCAGCATCAGCGCCGTAGCCAGGATCTGCACCAGCGCGCCGCCGCAGACGAAGGCCAGGAAGCGCCCGCCGGGAGCGGGCGGCGCCTCGCCGGTGGCCGCCAGCACCAGGGCCAGGAACACCAGGGCGAAGGGAAAGCCGTAGAGAAAGCGCACCTGGGTGGCGCCCAGGGTGCCGAGCGTGGCCGTCAGACTGCGCTGGACCGCGTTGCGTCCCGCCTGGGCGGCGGCCGCCACCAGCGTCGCGGGCACCCAGAGCCAGGAAATATCCACCGCACAGCCTCCGATCGCGCGGGCCGCGGCCCGCAATGGGACGCTACCGTAACACGATTCATCCGGATGCGGCCGGCGGATCCGGCCAGGGCGGCACGCAGGCCTCGCGCGCGGTGTAGAGGCGATGCAGGGTGATCTTGCGCACTTCGGCCTTGCTGATCTCGATATGGGACTTCAGCATCCACCCGGCCTCGCCGGCGCGGCGCGCCAGCACCGCGCGCAGGATGGCGGCATGCTCGTCGTAGGTGGCATCCACCCGCGGCGGCTTGGTGAAATCGAGCCGCCGCACGATACGGATCTTTTCCGTGACGTCGCGGTGGATCTGCGCCATTTCCGGGTTGCCGGCGGCGGCCACCAGGCCGCAATGGAAATCCTCGTCCATGCGCGCCACCCGCAGGCCGTCGCGCAGGCGCTGGCCGGGCGGGACCAGCCAGGCCTGGCGCAGCGCGTCCAGCCCCGGCGGATTGCCGTCGCCGTCGCGGGCGCACAGGCGCTCGACGGCAGCCAGCTCGAGCACGACGCGCACGTCGTATAGCGCCTCGAAGCGCTGGAAATCGAAAGGCCGGACCTGCCAGCCGCTGCGCAGGCGCACCTGCACGAAGCCTTCGCGCTGCAGCCGGTAAAGCGCCTGGCGCACCGGCGTGCGGCTGGCGCCCGTGCGGGCGGCGACGTCGGCCTCGGTAAAGCGCTCGCCCGGCAGCAGGCGGAACTCCCAGAGGTCGTTCTTGATCCGCTCGTACACCTGGTCGGCGAGCTTGTCGGGCGCGCCGCCCCGCTCGCGCGCCTGCGCCACCTGTACGACGCCCAGCCGCATGTCAGCCTGCCTCGCAGGCGGCATCCTGCGCCAGGACCAACAGCGGGTCGCCGGTGTTGACCGCACGGCCCGCGGCGCAGCGGATGCGCGCCACCCGGCCGGCGACCGGGGCGGTGACGGTGAGCTCCATTTTCATGGCCTCGACCACGATCAGCGGCTCGCCGGCCTGCACCGCCTGGCCGGGCTCGACCAGGATCTTCCACACGCTGCCGCACAGGTCGGCGGCGACCAGGCGCTCGCCCTCCAGGAGCTCGGGCACTTCCTCGGCCGGCACTTCCTGCGGCATGCCGGAAGTTTCTTCCGCCTGCCAGAGGGCGACCTCGGCGTCGAAGGCCTGCTTCTGGGCGGCGCGAAAGGCCGCGATCTCGTCCGCGTGCGCTTCCAGGAAGCGGGTGTGCTGCGCGAAGTCGAAGACTTCTTCTTCGATGCGCACGCCCGCGCGGCCATGGCGGAAATCCTCGCGCAGCGTGTCGAGTTCGGCCTCGGAGACCGGATAGAAGCGCACCTGGTCGAAGAACTTCAGCAGCCAGGGCTCGCCGGGCACGAAGGCCGGATTCTCCAGGAAGGTGTTCCAGATGGGCAGGGTGCGGCCCACCAGCTGGTAGCCGCCGGGCGAGTCCATGCCGTAGATGCACATGTAGACGCCGCCGATGCCCACCGTGCCTTCGGCGGTGAACGTGCGGGCGGGGTTGTACTTGGAGGTCAGCAGGCGGTGGCGCGGGTCGATGGGCACGGCGCACGGGGCGCCGAGGTAGACGTCGCCCAGGCCCAGCACCATGTAGCTGGCGTCGAAGACGATGCGGCGCACGTCGTCGCGGCTGGGCAGGCCGTTGATGCGCTGGATGAAATCCACATTGTTGGGCAGCCACGGTGCCTGCGGGCGCACCGTCTCGCGATAGCGCCTGACCGCGCCCAGGGTGGCGGAATCCTCGAAGGCCATGGGCAGGTGCAGGACACGGGTGGGAACGCGCAGCGCGGATACGTCCGGCAGCGCGGTTTCCAGCGCCAGCAGATAACGCAGCAGCGCGTCCTGGCGCAACACCCGGCCGTCGTAGCGGATCTGCAGCGAACGCACGCCCGGCGACAGCTCTTCGATGCCCGGCAGCGGCTCCCGGCGCATGGCCTGCATGAGCACGTGCACGCGCATGCGCAGGGCCAGGTCGAGCACGTTCTCCCCGTACTCCAGCAGCACGTAGCCGTCGCCGGCCTGCCGGTAGGCGACCGCGGGACGCCCGTCGGCCGCGGGCAGGCAGGCCAGCACGGCCGCCGGACGGCCGGTGGGCGGCGCGACCGCGAACAGGGGCGACTGCGCCGGGGCCGGGGCTGGGGTGGGAGCCCGGGCCGGAATCGACGCCGGCGCCGATAGCGGAGCCGATGGCGGCGACGACGCAGACGTGGATGCGGATGCGGATATGGGCGGGGATGCGGGCACGGGCGCCAGCGCGTCGATACTGGCGTCCTGGGCTGCCTCCAGCGCCACGGCCTGCGCGTAGTCCAGCAGCCGGAAGCGGATGCGGTCGCCCGGCTTGACCTGCCCCACCTTCCAGAGCTCCGCCCTGGCGATGGTGGCCGGGCAGACGAAGCCGCCCAGGCTGGGGCCGTCGCGCGTGAGGATGACCGGGCTGTCGCCGGTGAAGTTGATGCTGCCTATGGCATATTCGCAGTCGTGGATATTCGACGGGTGCAGCCCGGCCTCGCCGCCGTCCGCACGCGCCCAGGACGGCCTGGGACCGGTCAGGCGCACGCCCAGCCTGTTGGAGTTGTAGTGCACTTCCCAGGCATGGGAGAAGAACTCCTCCATGGCCTGCGGCGTGAAGAAATCCGGCGCGCCGTGCGGGCCGCAGAGCACGCCGATTTCCCATTCGCTGCCGTACCCGGGAATCATTTCCGGCGGCAGCGGCCGCGGGGAGGCCGCCGGCGCCGGCGTCGTGCAGGCCGGCAGGCCGGGCCGCGACAGCGCCAGCATGTCGCCGGCGCGCAGGATGCGGCCGGCGTGCCCGCCGAACCGGCCCAGCGCGAAGGTGGCGCGGCTGCCCAGGTAGACCGGCACATCGATGCCGTTGCGTACCGCCAGGTAGCTGCGGCAGCCGGCCAGTGCGCGTCCCATCGCCAGCACCTGGCCGGCGCGCACGGCCACCGGCGCCCACATGGGCACCGGTTCGCCGTCGAGCCGCGCCTCGCACGCCGCCCCGGTCAGCGCGACCACGGCGTCGCCATGGAAACGCAGGGTCGGCCCAACCAGGGTAGCCTCGATTCCGGCCGCCGAAGAGTGGTTGCCGACGATGCGGTTGGCCAGCCGGAAGGCGTAGTCGTCCATGGGGCCGGAGGGCGGCACGCCGATGTCCCAGTACCCGGTGCGGCCGGGGTAATCCTGCACGCTGGTGTAGGTGCCGGGCTCGACGATCTCGATCGCCGATGGCCGGTAGCGGAAGCCCTCCAGGAAGCCGGTCGAAACCCGTCCCTGCCGGAAGGCCGGCTCGTCGACGATCTGCCGCAGATAGTCCAGGTTGGTGGCGATGCCGTGCAGGCGGGTGGCCGCGAGCGCGGCGGCGAGCCGGTCCAGGGCCTGCTCGCGGGTCGGGCCGTGGGCGATCACCTTGGCCAGCATGGGGTCGTAGAAGCTCGGCACCTCGGTACCGGTGGCGACCCAGCCGTCGACCCGTATCCCTTCCGGAAAATGCACGTCGGTCAGCGTGCCGGGCGAAGGCTGGAACTGCCGGACCGGGTCTTCGGCATACAGGCGCACCTCCACGGCGGCGCCGCGGGGCGGGCGGGCCAGCGCGGCCCAATCGGCCGGCTCGCCGGCCGCCACGCGCAGCATGCATTCGACCAGGTCCAGCCCGGTGACCGCCTCCGTCACGGGATGCTCGACCTGCAGACGCGTGTTGACCTCCAGGAAGTAGAAGGCGTCGCGCGCCGGGTCGTAGATGAATTCCACCGTACCCGCCGAGCGGTAGCGCACCGACTCGCCCAGCCGCACCGCGGCCTCGTGCATGGCGCGGCGCGTGGCCTCGGGCAGGCCGGGCGCGGGCGTTTCCTCTATCACTTTCTGGTTGCGGCGCTGGATGGAGCAGTCGCGCTCGCCCAGGGCCGCCACCCTGCCCTGTCCGTCGCCGAAGATCTGTACCTCGATATGGCGCGCCCGGTCGACGTAGCGCTCGATGAAGGCGCCGCCGTCGCGAAAGAATTGCCGCCCCATGCGCTGCACGGTTTCGAAGGCGGCGGCCAGCTCGGCGGCGTCGCGGCAGCGCGACAGCCCGATGCCCCCGCCGCCGGCCGTGCTTTTGAGCATGACCGGATAGCCGATGCGTTCGGCCTCGCGCACGGCCTGCTGGGCGTCGCCCAGCAGGCCGGTGCCCGGCGTCATGGGCACGCCGGCCGCGGCCGCCAGCTCGCGCGCGCGGTGCTTCAGGCCGAACTCGCGGATCTGCTCCGGCGTCGGCCCCACGAAGGCGATGCCCGCGTCCTCGCAGGCCCGGGCGAATTCCGCGCTTTCGGACAGGAAGCCGTAGCCGGGGTAGACGGCCTGCGCGCCGCTGGCGCGCGCGGCCTCCAGGATGCGGTCGATGCGCAGATAGCTGTCGGCGGCCTTCTCGCCGCCCAGGCCGATCGCGGCATCGGCGGCGCGCACGTGGGCAGCGTTGCGGTCCGCGTCGGAATACACGGCCACGCTGCGGATGCCCAGGCGCTTGAGCGTGCGGATGGCGCGCACGGCGATTTCGCCGCGGTTGGCGATGAGTACGGTATCGAACATGCTCGCTCCGGTTCAGTTGGCGGCGGTCCGCAGGCTGGCGACGTAGGCGCGCCAGCCGCCGAACGCGGTAATGTCGCGGGCGCCTTCCAGGCCGCGCGGCTCGCAGATGAAGCCCTTGACCTGCCGGCCGTCCTCCAGCTCCAGCGTGCCGATGCCCAGCGGCGGGGGGATCTCCTCGACGAAGGCGCCGAAGGCAGACAGCGGCACATCCCACAGCTCGACCTCGATCGGCGCCCCCCCGGCGCAGCGGGCCAGCCCGGGCTTGGGCGGCATGGTGCCGGCCAGCGCGTACAGGCGGTAATCGGCCGAGGTACGCGTGCGCTCGGCGAGCGCCGCGCGCCGCGACGTCAGCTGGTGGTTCAGCGGCATACCGCTCAGGTGCGCGCCCACGACCGCCACCCGGACGGCGTGCGGCGGGACCGGCGGCGGGCCTTCGGCGGCGGCGGGCAGCGCGCGGCCGGTGGCGCCCAGCGGCAGGCCGCGGCGAGCCTGCCATCGCCGACCGAAGGCGGCCAGGGCGTGGTCCTGCCAGGCGGCGCCGACGAGCGTGATGCCGGCGGGCAACCCGTCGCCGCGCATGCCGGCCGGCAGCGCCAGCGCGCAGAGATCGGCCAGGTTGACGAAGTTGGTGTAGATGCCGAGCCGGGAATTGAGCGTGACCGGATCGGCCAGCAGCGCCTCGATGGTGTAGACGGACGGCGCGGTCGGCACCACCATGGCGTCGTAGCCCTCCAGGGCCTGCCCGATGGCGCGCGCCAGGGCCGCACGGCGGTATTCGGCGTTGAAGGCATCGGCAGCGCTGAAGCGCGCCGCCTGCTCGACGATGCCCCGCACCACCGGATGGATGGCCTGGGGCGCGCGCTTCCACAGCGGCTCCACCGCCGCGAAGCGTTCGGCCACCCACGGCCCCTGGTAGAGCAATTCCGCCAGCTCGGCGAAGGGCGCGAAATCCACGGTCTCCACTTGCGCGCCGTCCTCGCGCAGGTCCTGCAGCGCCCGGTCGAAGGCGGCGCGCGCCTGCTCGTCGCCGAAGAACTCCAGCCTGTCAGGAACCGCCAGGCGCGGCGCTTGCGGCCAGCCCGACGGCATGGGCCGGGGCGCCGCGCGCGAATACGGGTCGCCCGGATCGAAGCCGCCCAGGATGCCGGCCGCCTGTTCGGCATCGGCCACCGTCAGCGCGAAGACCGACACGCAATCCAGCGTGCGGCAGGCCGGCACCACGCCGGCGAGACTGACCCAGCCGCGCGTGGGCTTGAGGCCGACGATATTGTTGAACCCCGCCGGCACGCGGCCGGAGCCGGCCGTGTCGGTGCCCAGCGCCAGCGGCACCAGTCCCCGCGCCACGGCCGAGGCCGACCCCGAACTGGAACCGCCGCTGACGTAGCGCGAATCGAAGGCGTTGGCCACGGCACCGTACGGCGAACGCGTACCCACCAGGCCGGTGGCGAACTGGTCGAGGTTGGTCTTGCCCACCAGCAGCGCGCCGGCGTCGCGCAGGCGGCGGACCGCCATGGCGTCGCGCGCGGCGTCGTAGGCGAACTCCGGGCAGGCGGCAGTCGTGGGCCAGCCTTCGGCGTCGATGTTGTCCTTGACCGCGAACGGCACGCCGTACAGGGGCAGGCGCTGCGGATCGCCGCCCGCGGCCTGCAGCCTGTGCCGCAGGCCTTCGAGCTGCGCCGCCATGCGCGGCGGCGTGAGGGGCGCGATCCAGGCGTTGTCGCCATCCCGGGACTGCCGGGCCGCGACGGCCGCCAGCGCCGCCTCGGGTTGCAGGCCCGCGCGGTAGGCCTCGCGCCATTCGGCCAGCGTCCATCCGGCGGTGGGAATATCGGTATCGGCCATGCTGGGATCCCTTCTTGTGTACAAGTCGAGTTTCCTCAAGCAAAGGCCATGCCATCCGGCCCAGTGCGCCGCAAAGCCTCGCGCGGCGCGGCGCCTGCCGGGCGAGGGACGGCGCGGCGGAGCCTGCGCAAGCCGCCCGGACCGGGAACGGTACGCACCCTCATGGCCCCATGTGCGCACCACAACGGACGATGCGCACCATTGCGGAACACGGCTCGGGCAGCGGATACGCCACGGTGCCGCGGGCCGCGGGCGCACCGGCCCGCCATCCGCAAACCGCCGCCCGCCGCGCGTAGCGGGCGGCGGGCCGGGCCGGCCGCCAAGGCCGCGGCCCCGGTTGGCACAGGTCTTGCTTTTGCCCTGGTATCCGATGCGGCGCGACGCCCTGCAACGCCGCCCCGCATCCGGACCGGGCTTGCGCGGCAGCCATGCCGCCTCGCCGGATGCCATCGACAGACACCTGCCGGACCGACCGGCCCTCCCTTTTCAGGAGTCCTCCATGAAGCGCAGACTAGTCCTCAAGCAGTTGACCGCCGCGACCCTGCTGGCCGCCACGGGGTGGATGCCCCAGCAGGCGATGGCCGCCGACACCATCAAGGTGGGCATCCTGCATTCGCTGTCGGGCACGATGGCGATCTCGGAAACCTCGCTCAAGGACGTGGCCCTGATGGCCATCGACGAGATCAACGCGCAGGGCGGGGTCATGGGCAAGCAGCTCGAGCCGGTAGTGGTGGACCCCGCGTCGAACTGGCCGCTGTTCGCCGAGAAGGCGCGCCAGCTGCTGGCGCAGGACAAAGTCGCGGCGGTCTTCGGCTGCTGGACCTCGGTGTCGCGCAAGTCCGTGCTGCCGGTGTTCAAGGAGCTCAACGGCCTGCTGTTCTACCCGGTGCAGTACGAAGGCGAGGAACTGGAGAAAAACGTCTTCTATACGGGCGCCGCGCCCAACCAGCAGGCGATCCCGGCCGTCGAATACCTGATGAGCGAGGACGGCGGCGGCGCCAAGCGCTTCGTGCTGCTGGGCACCGACTATGTGTACCCCCGCACCACCAACAAGATCCTGCGCGCCTTCCTGCATTCCAAGGGCGTACAGGACGCCGACATCAAGGAGGTCTACACCCCCTTCGGCCATTCCGACTACCAAACCATCGTGGCCGACATCAAGCAGTTCGCCGCCGGCGGCAAGACCGCCGTAGTCTCCACCATCAACGGCGACTCCAACGTGCCCTTCTACAAGGAACTGGGCAACGCCGGCCTGAAGGCGACGGACGTCCCGGTGGTGGCCTTCTCGGTCGGCGAGGAAGAGCTGCGCGGCGTCGACACCAGGCCGCTGGTGGGCCACCTGGCGGCGTGGAACTACTTCCAGTCGATCAAGAACCCGGTCAACGACGCCTTCATCCAGAAATGGAAGGCCTACGCCAAGGCCAAGAACCTGCCCAACGCGGATACCGTGGTGACCAACGACCCCATGGAAGCCACCTATATCGGCATCCACATGTGGAAGCAGGCGGTCGAGCAGGCCAAGACCACGGACGTCGACGCGGTCATCGCCGCCATGGGCGGCCAGCAGTTCGCGGCGCCCGACGGCTTCACCATCGAGATGGACAAGACCAACCACCACCTGCACAAGCCCGTCTACATCGGCGAAATCAACGGCGACGGCCAGTTCAACATCGTTTGGAAGACCGACGGCCCGATCCGCGCCCAGCCCTGGAGCCCGTACATCCCCGGCAACGAAGGCAAGCAGGGCCTTTGAACGGGACCGCCATGCGCAACGCCGCCCTTGTCCTGTTCCTGCGCGGCCTGGCGCTGGCGCTGCTGCTGGCGGCGCCGGCGCGGGCGTCCGGCCTGGACGCCGCGCTGCTGGCCCGGCTGGCCGGCAGCGATACCGCCGCCCGGCTGGCCGCCATTTCCGCGCTCGGCGAACTGGCCGACCCGCGGGCCGCCCAGGTGCTGCAGGCGCTGGGCGACGGCAAGCTGGCCGCCGCGCCCGGCGGCCGCATGCTGATCGATACCGGCAACGGCCGGGCCGTGGACGCGGCCACGGGCGAGGAAACCGCCCTGCCGCCGGACGCCGACGGCGTCATCGTCAACAACCGGCTGCGCCGCGCCATCTCGGCCGCGCTGGCCGGGTCGCGGCTATTCTCGGAAGATCCGGCCCAGCGGCTGGCCGCGGCGCAAAGGCTGGCGCAGGACGGCGACCCGGCACGGCTGCCCGCGATCGCGCGGGCGCTGGCGGCCGAGCGCAGCGACCGCGTGCGCGCGGCGCTGGAGATTGCGCAGGCGAGCCTGGAATTGAAGAGCGCCGACCCCGCCGTGCGGCGGCACGCGGTGGAGCTGCTGGGGCGCACCGACAACGCCGCCTTCCGCCCTGCCCTGGCGGCCATGGCGGCCCAGCGCCCGGACGGCAGCTACGGCGAACCCGATCCCGCAGTGCGCGCGGCCGCGGAATCGGCCCTGCGCGGCATAGACCGCCACCTGGCCACGGTCGAATGGATGGGCAACCTGTTCTACGGCCTGAGCCTGGGCAGCATCCTGCTGCTGGCAGCGCTGGGCCTGGCCATCACTTTCGGGCTGATGGGCGTGATCAACATGGCGCACGGCGAGCTGCTGATGATAGGCGCCTACGTCGCCTACGTGGTGCAGCTGCTGTTTCGCCGCTACGTGCCCGGGTGGATGGACTGGTATGTCATCGCGGCCCTGCCCGCCGCCTTCGTGGTGGCGGCGGCGGTCGGCATGGCGCTCGAGCGCACCGTCATCCGCTGGCTGTACGGGCGGCCGCTGGAAACCCTGCTGGCGACCTGGGGCATCAGCCTGATCCTGATGCAGGGCGTGCGTTCGCTGTTCGGCGCGCAGAACGTCGAGGTCGCCAACCCCTCGTGGATGTCGGGCGGGGTCACCGTGCTGGGCGGCCTGGTACTCACCTACAACCGCCTGGCCATCATCGCCTTCGCGCTGCTGGTGGTGTTCTTCGTGTGGCTGCTGCTGAACCACACCCGGCTGGGGCTGTTCGTGCGGGCCATCACGCAGAACCGGCGCATGGCCGACTGCGTGGGCGTGCCCACCGGCCGCGTGGACATGCTGGCCTTCGGGCTGGGATCGGGCATTGCCGGGCTGGCGGGCGTGGCGCTGTCGCAACTGGGCAATGTGGGACCGGACCTGGGGCGCGGCTACCTGGTCGATTCCTTCATGGTCGTGGTGCTCGGCGGCGTCGGGCAATTGGCCGGCACGGTGGTGGCGGCCATGGGCCTGGGCGGGGTCAACAAGTTTCTGGAGCCTTATGCGGGAGCCGTCATGGCCAAGATCACCATCCTGGTGCTGATCATTCTGTTCGTGCAGAAGCGGCCCCAGGGACTGTTCGCGCCGCGCGGCAGGAGCGCGGAATGAGCGCCCCGGCCACGCACGCCCTTACCGGGCAAGGCGCCGCCCGGGCGCAGACCGGCCTGCCTGCGGGCGCTCAGGCTCCCGCGCCGGCGCTGGCGGCGCTCGCCCGCCGGCCGCTGTTCCCCCCCGCCGCGTGGGCCGGCCTGCTCGCCGCCACGGCCGCGCTGGCGCTGCTGCCGCTGCTGAACCTGGCCTTCGCGCCCGGCCATCCGCTACACGTATCGGCCTACGCGGTGGCGCTGCTGGGCAAGTTCATGTGCTATGCCCTGGCCGCGCTGGCGCTCGACCTGGTCTGGGGCTACGCGGGCATCCTGTCGCTGGGCCACGGGCTGTTCTTCGCGCTGGGAGGCTACGCGCACGGCATGTACCTGATGCGCGCCATCGGCCGCGACGGCGTGTACGGCAGCGACCTGCCGGATTTCATGGTCTTCCTGGACTGGAAGGCCTACCCCTGGTACTGGTCGTTCACCGATCATTTCTGGTACGCCATGCTGCTGGTGGTGGCCGTGCCGGGCGCGCTGGCCTTCGTGTTCGGCTATTTCGCGTTCCGCTCGCGCATCAAGGGGGTGTACTTCTCCATCATCACCCAGGCGCTCACCTTCGCGGCCATGCTGCTGTTCTTCCGCAACGACACGGGGTTCGGCGGCAACAACGGCTTCACCGATTTCAAGCGCATACTGGGCTTCGACATCACCGCGCCGGGCACGCGAGCGGCGCTCTACTGGGCCACCCTGGCCGCGCTGGCAGGCTTCCTGGTACTCGCCCGCGCGGTGACGCAATCGAAGCTCGGCCGCGTGCTGACCGCCATCCGCGATTCCGAAAGCCGGCTGCGCTTCATCGGCTACGAGCCGCTGGGGTTCAAGCTCTTCGTCTGGACGCTGTCGGCCGTCATGTGCGGCATCGCCGGCGCGCTCTACGTGCCGCAGGTGGGCATCATCAACCCCGGCGAAATGTCCACCGAGACCTCCATCGAGATGGTGATCTGGGTCGCCACCGGCGGTCGCGGCACGCTGGTGGGGCCCATCGTCGGCGCCGGGGCGGTCAATGGGCTGAAGACCTGGTTCACCAGCGTGTTCCCCGAGTTCTGGCTGTACGCGCTGGGGCTGATATTCGTGCTGTCCACGCTGTTCCTGCCGCAGGGGCTGGTGGGACTGGCGCGCCGGCTCGCGGCCCGCCGCGGCAAGGAGGCATGATGCCGGACAAGACGCGACACGGCCCCGGGGCCGGCCCGCAGCCCGAAGCCGGCGCCGGCGGCACCGCCGCCTACGGACGGGTCAGCCCGGCCGGCGTGGACACCGCCCACGGCGCGATCCTGTACCTGGAGGACGTCACCGTCAGCTTCGACGGCTTCAAGGCGCTGAACCGCCTGAGCCTGGACATCGGGGTCGGCGAGCTGCGCTGCATCATCGGCCCCAACGGCGCGGGCAAGACCACCATGATGGACGTCATCACGGGCAAGACCCGCCCCACCTCGGGCACGGCGTTCTTCGGCCAGAACATCGACCTGGCCCAGCTCAGCGAAAGCCAGATCGCGCACGCCGGGATCGGGCGCAAGTTCCAGCGGCCCACGGTGTTCGAGCGCCATACGGTGTTCGAGAACCTGGAACTGGCCATGCGGGCCGACAAGCGGGTGCGCCCCACCCTGCTGGGACGGCTGACGGACGAGCAGATCGGCCGCATCGGCCACACGCTGGATCTGGTGCGGCTGACCGCGCACGCCGGACGCGAGGCGGGGCTGCTGTCGCACGGCCAGAAGCAATGGCTGGAGATCGGCATGCTGCTGATGCAGGAGCCGCTGCTGCTGTTGCTGGACGAGCCCGTGGCCGGCATGACCGACGCCGAGACCGAGCGCACGGGCGAATTGCTGGACGAGCTGCGCGGCCGGCATTCCCTGGTGGTGGTCGAGCACGACATGGATTTCGTGACTCGCGTCGCCGGAGGCGGCAAGGTCACCGTGCTGCACGAGGGGTCGGTGCTGGCCGAAGGCACGATGTCCGAGGTCCAGTCCGACCCCAAGGTTATCGAAGTCTATCTGGGACGCTGACATGCTGGACGTGAACGCCATCGACCAATACTACGGCGGCAGCCACACGCTGCGCGGCGTGTCGCTGTCCCTGCCGCGGGGCGAATGCCTGGCCCTGCTTGGGCGCAACGGGGTGGGCAAGACCACCCTGCTGAAATGCGTGATGGGCGTGCTGCCCGTGGCAGGCGGCAGCGTGCGCTTCGACGGGGCCGACGTCACGCGCCTGGCGCCCCACCAGCGCGCGGCGCGCGGCATGGCCTACGTGCCGCAGGGGCGCGACATCTTCGCGCGGCTGACGGTCGAGGAGAATCTCTACATGGGCATGGCCGCGCGCCCGGCTTCGGCCGCGCGCCGGATCAAGGACGAAATCTTCGAACTGTTCCCGGTGCTGCGCGCCATGCTGGGCCGCCGCGGCGGCGATCTGTCGGGTGGCCAGCAACAGCAGCTGGCGATCGCCCGCGCCCTGGTGGCCGAACCGCGGCTAATCATCCTGGACGAACCCACCGAGGGCATACAGCCGTCCATCATCAAGGACATCGCCCGCGTCGTGCGCATGCTGCGCGAACGCGGCGATATCGCCATCCTGCTGTGCGAGCAGTACTTCGATTTCGCCCGCGAACTGGCCGACCGCTACGTGGTACTGTCGCGCGGGGAAGTGGTGGCGCAGGGCGAGCGCTCGAGCATGGACACGCCGGAAGTGCGCCGGCACCTGTCGGTCTAGGAAGAGCCGGCGCCCGCCCGTGCGGCGGACCGAGCATGGGCGGGGCTCAGTACCCGCGCCGGCCGGCGATCAGCCGCACGATGTCCAGGAACAGCTGCGTGTCCACGGCCCGCGACAGGTCGGCCGCCAGGTTGCGCCGATAGTAGGGGCTGAGATCCAGCCCCACTCCCAGGCCCAGGATTTCCACGTCGCGCAGGCGCTCGTGGCGGGCCACCACCTGCTTGAGGTGGTTGTCCAGGTAATGGGGATCGTTGGCGAGGTTGGTCGCGGTGTCCATGGGCGAGCCGTCGGACACCACGATCAGGATGCGGCGGCCCTCGGCGCGGGCATTCAGGCGCCTGCAGGCCCATTCCACGGCCTCGCCGTCCACGCCCTCGCGGAACAGGTCGGCCTTGAACAGCGCGGCGATGTCCGCGCGGGCGCGGCGCCAGCTGCGGCCGCCGTCCTTGAACACCAGGTGCAGGGTTTCGTTGAGCCGGCCCGGATGGCGCGGCCGGCCCCCGCCCAGCCATTCCTGGCGCGGGCGCCCGCCATTCCAGGCGCCGGTCGTGAAGCCCAGGATCTCGGCGCGCGCGCCCGCCTGCTCCAGCGCGCGGGCCAGCACGTCGGCCACGACCGCCACTGCCTCGACGTGCGCCTTCATGGAGCCGGAGCAATCGATCAGCACGGACACCGCGCAATCGGCCCGGGGAAGGTCACGCTCCAGGCGGAACAGCCTGCGCTCGGAGGGCGAGCTGATCAGCTGCGCCAGCCGGCGGCCGTCGATGCGGCCCTGCTCCTGGCCGAATTCCCAGCCGTCGCGCTGCGGTACCGCCAGCACCGCCCGCAGCAGGCGCGCCAGGCGGCCCACCGGAATGCCCAGGCCGGCGATGGTCCGGTCCAGGCGTTCGCGGTATTCCTTGAGCAGCGCCGGGCGCACCAGCGCGCCGGCCGCCGCCTCGCGGTCGTAGCGGGTGGAATAGACCCGGTAGCCGTCGGCGGACTCTTCCAGCACCTTGCTGTGGCCGCTGTCGGCCAGGCCGGCCGCCTCGTCCTCGCGGGTTTCGAAATCCAGCAGCAGCCGGAAGGGATTGCGCTCGGGCGGGTCCTCGTCGTCGGCGGCGGAAGCGGGTTCGTCTTCCTGGGCGCCGCGCACCATCTCCCCCACGGCGCGGGCAATCTCCAGCGCGTACGGCGCGAAGGCGCGCTGGTCGTGCCGGTGGCGCCGGATGCCGGCCAGCGCGTGGCCGATGACCGGCGCCAGCGCCCCGCGGGTCAGTTCCATCAGGTCTTCGACCGGCTCGGACAGCGGCTTGCCGGTCAGGCGGGTCCAGCACATCTGCGACACGGTGTAGATCAGGATGCCCAGGCCGGTGTCGGTCAGCCCCGAATCGTGGAAGCCCTGCGCCCAGGCCTGGAAGCGATGCTGCAGGTTGTGCGCCAGGCCGGGCATTTCCGGCGGCGCCAGCGCCTCCACCCGCAACTGCTCGAGCAACTCGAAGACCGCGCGCTCGACCGGGTCTTCCGGCGCCAGGCTGCGATGCAGGCCGGCGTCGGACAGCCGCAGCCGCAGGCCGACCGCGTCGGCGGCGCCGCGCGCGGCCTCGAAGTCATCCTCGAGCATGTCGCCGCGCAGGTGCGGGGCGAGCACCGGCACCGGCCGCTCGCCCCGGTGCAGGCGCCGGCCGCGGTAGCACAGCTCGGCATCGCCGGTCAGCGCCCGGATGGCGGCCGCGCACAGCTCTTCCTCGCGCTGCCGCCGGCGGGTGCGGCGGGCGGGATCCACTACAGCCCCTCCGCCCCGCGCAGGTAGGACTCGTCCAGCTCCAGGCCCAGGCCGCGCTGGAAATATTCGGCGACCACGGTGCGCTCGGCCTCGTCGCACTTGTTGAGGTAGGACAGGCGGAAGGCCAGGCCGACGTCGCGGAAGATCTGCATGTTTTCGGCCCAGTTGATCACGGTGCGCGGCGACATCAGCGTGGAAACGTCCCCCACCGCGAAGCCCTTGCGGGTCAGGCCCGCCACCGCCACCATGGAATCCACCAGCCGCCGGCCGGCCTCGTCGGCCAGTTCCGGCACCCGGGCCAGCACGATGGCGGCCTCTTCTTCCGGCGGCAGGTAGTTGAGCGAGGCCACGATGTTCCAGCGGTCCATCTGCGCATGGTTGAGCATCTGGGTGCCGTGGTACAGGCCGTTCAGGTTGCCCAGGCCCACGGTATTGGACGTGGCGAACAGCCGGAAGTACGGGTGCGGGGCGATGACGCGGTTCTGGTCGAGCAGGGTGAACCTGCCGTCGCGCTCCAGGATGCGCTGGATCACGAACATGACGTCGGGCCGGCCCGCGTCGTATTCGTCGAACACCAGCGCCATGGGCCGCTGCAGGGCCCAGGGCACGATGCCCTCCTGGAATTCGGTGACCTGTTTGCCGTCGCGCACCACGATGGCGTCCTTGCCCACGAGGTCGAGGCGGCTGATGTGGCCGTCCAGGTTGACCCGCACACAGGGCCAGTTCAGGCGCGCGGCGACCTGCTCGATATGGGTGGACTTGCCGGTGCCGTGCAGGCCCTGCACCATCACCCGCCGGTTGCGGGTGAAGCCCGCCAGGATCGCCAGGGTGACGTCGGGGTTGAAGCGGTAGGCCTCGTCGATCTCCGGCACGTGGTCGTCGCGTTCGCTGAAGGCGGGCACCTCCAGGTCGGAATCGATGCCGAACAGCGCGCGCACGGCGACGCGCCGGTCGGGAGTGGCAAGCGCAAGATCCGTCAAGAAAGTCTCCATCCAGTTCGCCGCCCGGGAACCCCCGGCCGGCCGTTCAATCGCCGGCGGCGTCGGCCTCGATCGCGGCCAGGGCCTGGGCCGCGCGCTGCAGCGCCGGCAGGCATTCGAGCGCCTTCTCGGGGGTCAGGCGGATGGCCGGCCCCTGAGTGGCGACCGCCAGCGTCGAGCGGGCGCCGGGCACGGGCACCCGCACCGCGATGCACAGCAGGCCGGGCAGGAATTCCTCCCGGTCCAGGGCGTATCCCGCCTGGCGCACGCGCTCGATTTCTTCCTCGAACGCTTCCAGGGTGGTGAGGGTGTTACCGGTATAGGCGGCCAGCGGCACGTGGCCCAGCAGCCGGCGGCGCTGGGCAGGCGTGAGCTGGGCCAGGAACAGCTTGCCGCTGGCCGAGCAGTGCACCGGCACCCGCGAACCGGGGTGCAGGAAAAAGCGCAGCGGCGCGGCGGTCTCCACGCGGTCGAGGTAGAGCACCTCGCTGCCCGAGAGCGCCGTGATGTTGCAGCTTTCGCCGATTTCCTCGACCAGCCGGCGCAGCACGGCGTTGCGCGCGCCGTGAGTCGTACTGTTGAGCAGCAGGTTCTCGGCCAGCCGGCGGAAGCGGGCCCCGGTGCTGTAGTGGCGCCCGTCCCCGTCGCGCTGCAGGATGCCCGCGCTTTCGAGCTGCTGCAGCATGCGGTGCAGGGTGGGCTTGGGCAGGCCGGTTTCCTCGACCAGGCTCTGCAGGGTGACGAAACGGTCCCGGGACGCGATGACTTCCAGCAAGGCGAACAGCCGGATCGTGGGGGTATCCCCGTCGATCCGGCTCGCCGTCTCCGGCGGCTGCGCGGCGGTCGAAAGCGTGTCCATGGGTCCCAGTATAGATGCATCTCTAAAACAAAAACAAATCGTCTCTGTTTCCGAGATTTCGATTGACACACGAGCGAAGCGGGCGCTAGAGTACGCTTTAAAGTCCGTTTTCCGGCACTATTTGTCTCGATTTCTCCAAATCGCTTCTACCAGGAGACATTCCATGAGCGATCAACCCAGCCGCACCGTGGTCAGCGGCGTACAGAAAATGACCCCCTCCGAGGCCTTCGTGGAGACGATGGTCGCCAACGACGTTACCGACATGTTCGGCATCATGGGGTCGGCGTTCATGGACGCCATGGACATCTTCGCCCCGGCCGGCATCCGCCTGATTCCCGTCGTGCACGAGCAGGGCGCGGCCCACATGGCCGACGGCTACTCGCGCGTGAGCGGCCGCCACGGCGTGGTCATCGGCCAGAACGGCCCCGGCATCAGCAACTGCGTGACCGCCATCGCGGCGGCCTACTGGGCGCACAGCCCGGTGGTCATCGTGACCCCGGAAGCCGGCACCATGGGCATCGGCCTGGGCGGCTTCCAGGAAGCCAAACAGCTGCCCATGTTCCAGGAATTCACCAAGTACCAGGGCCACGTCACCCACCCGGCCCGCATGGCCGAATTCACCGCCCGCTGTTTCGACCGCGCCATGTCCGAAATGGGCCCGACGCAGCTGAACATTCCGCGCGACTACTTTTACGGCGAGATCAAGGCCGAGATTCCCAAGCCCCAGCGCCTGGACCGCGGCCCCGGCGGCGGGCAAAGCCTGAAGGCGGCCGCCGACCTGCTGGCCAGCGCCAAGTTCCCGGTCATCATCTCGGGCGGCGGCGTGGTCATGGCCGACGGCGTCGAGGAATGCAAGGCCTTCGCCGAGCGCCTGGGCGCCCCGGTGGTCAACAGCTACCTGCACAACGACTCCTTCCCCGCCAGCCACCCGCTGTGGTGCGGCCCGCTGGGCTACCAGGGTTCCAAGGCCGCCATGAAGCTGATCTCGCGCGCCGACGTGGTGGTCGCGCTGGGTTCGCGCCTGGGCCCATTCGGCACCCTGCCCCAGCACGGCATGGACTACTGGCCCAAGGAAGCCAAGGTCATCCAGATCGACGCCGACCACAAGATGCTCGGCCTGGTCAAGAAGATCTCCGTGGGCATCTGCGGCGACGCCAAGGCCGCCGCCAAGGCCCTGACCGAGCTGCTGGCCAACCGCAAGCTGGCCTGCGACGCCACCAAGGAACAACGCGCCGCCGACATCAAGGCCGAGAAGGCCGCGTGGGAAAAAGAACTCGACGAGTGGACCCACGAGCGCGACCCCTTCAGCCTGGACGCCATCGAAGAGGCCAAGAAGGAGCCGGGCAACTGGCTGCATCCGCGCCAGGTGCTGCGCGAGCTGGAAAAGGCCATGCCGCCGGACGTCATGGTCTCGACCGATATCGGCAACATCAACTCGGTGGCCAACAGCTACCTGCGCTTCGAGAAGCCCCGCAGCTTCTTCGCGGCCATGAGCTGGGGCAACTGCGGCTATGCCTTCCCGACCATCATCGGGGCCAAGGTGGCCGCTCCCCATCGTCCCGCCATCTCCTACGCCGGCGACGGCGCCTGGGGCATGAGCCTGATGGAAACCATGACTTGCGTGCGCCATAACATCCCGGTGACCGCGGTCGTGTTCCACAACCGCCAGTGGGGCGCCGAGAAGAAGAACCAGGTCGACTTCTACAACCGCCGCTTCGTGGCGGGCGAGCTCGACAACCAGAGCTTCGCCGGCATCGCGCGCGCCATGGGCGCCGAAGGCATCACGGTCGACAAGCTGGAAGACGTCGGCCCGGCGCTCAAGAAGGCCATCGACATGCAGATGAACCAGGGCAAGACGTGCATCCTGGAAATCATGTGCACGCGCGAACTGGGCGACCCGTTCCGCCGCGACGCGCTGAGCAAGCCGGTGCGTTTCCTGGACAAGTACAAAGACTACGTCTGACGCACACCCGCGTGCGGCGCGCGGGGCGGCATCGCCCCGCAATGCGAAAGGGCCCGGTTCCGTCCGGGCCCTTTTTTTGGCGGTTTCCCGGGCTTCCGGACGGCTCCTTCCCGCCCGCATCCCGCGGCTTGCCGGCCGGCGATTTCGCCGGCGGCTGGCGGGCGATCGTTCTAAAATCCCCGATGCGCATCCGCGCCGGGCCTCCCCTGCCACGGCCGCTGCGCGCCTCCCCGCGCCGAGCCCCGAAGCCCGGCCGCCCTCCGTTCAAGAAGAAGAGCCCATGACGAGATCCGTATTCCCCGAGAGACTGAGCCTAGGCTACCGCGCCTTCCTGGAAGGCCGCTTTCCCAGCGAACGCAGCCGCTACCGCGCGCTGGGCGAATCCGGCCAGAATCCGGAGATCCTGCTGATCGGCTGCTGCGATTCCCGCGTCTCGCCCGAGGTCATCTTCGATGCCGGCCCCGGGGAAATGTTCGTCATCCGCAACGTGGCCAACCTGGTTCCGCCCTACGAGCCGGATTCCGCTTCCTACCACGGCACCAGCGCGGCGATCGAGTTCGCCATCAACGGGCTGGACGTCAAGCACGTGGTCGTGCTGGGGCATGCCTCCTGCGGCGGCATCCGCGCCTATATCGACCGGCCGCGGCCGCTGGCCTCGGGCGACTTCATCGGCAAGTGGATGTCGCAGATCCATTCCACCGCCGAGACCCTGGATCTCGACGGGCGGGACATGGCCGCCGATGTCCGCAAGCTGGAGTTCGCCGTGGTCGGCCACAGCCTGGCCAATCTCATGACCTTTCCGTATATCCGCCAGCGCGTCGAGAGCGGCGCGCTGCAGCTGCACGGCGCGTATTTCGGGGTGGCCACGGGCGTGCTGTTCGTGCGCGACCCGGCGACCGGCGAATTCTCGCCCTGTGTGGATCCGGCCGGCTTTCCCGCCTGACGCCGTTGGCTGCTGCGGGCCGCCCCGCAGCCCGGCACGGCGCTTGCTGACACCGTCCGCGCCCGGCCCCCGGGCGCCGCGGCCGGACCCCGCCGTCCCGCCGTCCGATACCGATGCCGGGAGACACTGCTTGGATTGCCTGGACGACGTCGCCGCCTTCATGGAATCGCGCCGCCTGCTGCTCGTTACCGCCGAATCGTGCACGGCCGGCCTGATCGCCGCCCGCCTGGCGGACGTACCCGGTGCCGGCGCCTTGCTGGACTGTGCCTTCGTGGTCTATTCCCCGCATGCCAAGCGGCGCTGCCTGGGCGTGCCCGCGCGCACGCTGCGGCGCTACAACCTGACCAGCGAAGCCGTCGCGCGCGCAATGGCGCTGGGCGCGCTGCGCCGCAGCCGGGCCAATGCCGCCATCGCCGATACCGGCGTGGCCGACGATACCGACGACGAAATCCCGGCCGGCACGCAATGCCTGGCCTGGGCGCTGCGCGACGGCCCTTGCGGCACGCCCGCGGTGTTCAGCGAAACCCGGCGCTTCCCTGGCGACCGGCGCGCCATCCGGCATGCCTGCGCGGAGTACGCGCTGCGCCGGCTGCCGCATTACTTCGGCCTCTTCGCCCGCGGCGCCGGCTCCGACGCACCCGGCAAGGCTCCCGGCTGAACCCCGTCTGCCGGAAGGCCGGAGCGCACGCCGGACCGGGCCCGCCGGCCGGCCGCGCCACGGCGCTACGGCGGCCCGGCGCAGGCCTGCACGCGCCGCCCGCGGCGCCACCCGGCTTCCAGTCCTGCGTACACCGCCGTGGCCAGGGCCAGGGGGATCAGGTAATAAATGGCACGGTAGGCCAGCAGGGCGCCCAGGATCTCGAACCGCGACTCCTGGCTGCCCAGCAGCGCGAGAAAGATCGCCTCGATCACGCCCACGCCGGCAGGCACATGCGTGAAGGCGCTGGCGACGCTGCCCAGCAGCAGCACGGCCAGCACCTGGGCATAGCCGGGCCCTTCCGGCAGCAGCACCCACGCGACGCCGCCCATGCAAGCCCAGCTGGCCACCGCCAGCCCGCTTTGCGCCAGCGCCACGCGCAGCGCGGGCAGCTCGACCGCGTAGCCCCTGACGGTCCAGGCGCGGCGGCGCGCGCAGGCGCACAACGCCACGTAGCCCGCCGCCGCCGCGAGCAGCGCGACGCCGATGCCCCGCAAGGCCCCGGTGCCCAGTTCCCAGTCCTGCGGCAGGCGCAGGGCGCCCGCGGCGAACAGCCCGCCCGCCAGCCACGCATAGCCCAGCCAGTTCGTCACCAGGCTCAGGGCCAGGATGCGCGTGATCGTGGCGCCGTCCACGCCCAGCTTGGCGTAGAGGCGATAGCGGAACCCCGCTCCGCCCACGAAGGAACCGAGATTGAGGTTGAAGGCGTAGCTGACGAAGGTAACCGTCATGATGCGGCGCGCGGGCGGGTCGCATCGGCCGTAAGGACGGGCCAGCAGGTCGAAGCAGGCATAGGCCAGGTAGCCGCCGGCGCCCAGCGCGGCGGCCCGCAGCAGGGTGGCGCGGTCGTAGGCGCGGATGGCGCGCAGCACCCGGTCCCATTCGATCTCCCTGGCCTGCAACACGATCAGCGCCGCGACCAGCAACAGGAACACCGCCAGCAGCGCGCGCCGGATCGCGGGCCAGCGCCGGCGCCAGGCGGACGCGCGGCCCGCCGCGGGGTGGCTCATTGCGGCACCCCGTCGCCGCGGGGCACGCCGGCCCCGCCGCCGCCTTCCGGCCCCGGGCCGGCCTCGTCCTGCGCCTGGGGCGGCTGGGGCGGGGCCAGCGCGCGCAGCCGCGGCCGGTGGGCCGGCAGCCAGCCCGCCCAGGCCGGGAAGCGGCGCAGGAAGTGATAGATGAACACCCCGAACAGCGCGCGATGGATCCTGCGCCGGGGCCGGGGCGCGCGCTCGACGGCGCGGCAATGGCTGCGCACCAGCCGCTCCAGGCTCTCGCGCAGGCTGGCGTTGAAGGCGCGGTCGCGGATCATGACGTTGGCCTCCAGGTTCAGCGCCAGGCTCAGCGGCTCCAGGTTGCTGGAACCGACGGTGGACCAGAGATCGTCGACCGCCGCCACCTTGCCGTGCAGCGGCCGCTCGCAATATTCGTGGATCTCCACGCCCGCCGACATCAGGTACTCGTACAACATGGTGCCGGCCAGCCGGGCCAGCGGCATGTCGGGCTCGCCCTGCAGGATCAGCCGCACCCGGACGCCGCGCCGCGCCGCGCCGCGCAGTTCCCTGAGCAGGCGGTAGCCGGGAAAGAAGTAGGCATTGGCCAGCAGCACGTCGTGGCGCGCCAGCCGCAGCGCGGCCCGGTAATGGCGCTCGATGTCGGTCCGGCAGCGGTCGTTGTCGCGCGTCACGAACGCCGCTTCCCCGGACTCGCGGCGCGGCGGCGCCCAGGCGCGGCGGCCCCACCGGCGCCGGCCGCGGCGCGGGCCGGGTGAAATGGCATCGGCCATGAAGCGGCGGATGTCCTGCACGATGGGGCCGCGCAGCTCCACGGCGTAGTCCTGCTTGGCCTGCGGGCCGTAGTCGGCCAGGTGGTCGGCCGAAAAGTTGATGCCGCCCACGAACGCGATCTCGCCGTCGATCACGGCCAGCTTGCGGTGCATGCGGCGGAACAGGTTGGTGCGCATGCCGAATAGGCGCGCGCGCGGGTCGAACACCCGCAGGCGCACGCCGGCCTGCGCCAGGGCCTCGACATAGCCGGCCGACAGTTCGTCCGAGCCGTAGCCGTCCACCATGACCTCGACCCGGGCGCCGCGCCGGGCCGCGCATATCAGCGCATCGCGCAGCGCCAGCCCCACCTTGTCCTCGAACACGATGAAGGTTTCCAGCAAAACCTCCTGCCGGGCCTGCCGGATCGCCTCGAACACGCGCGGGAAAAACGCCTCGCCGTTCTCCAGCAGGGCGAAGGCGTTGCCGGAACGCCATACCGTACTCATAAATCTATCTCCGCCGCCAGCGGCGCATGGTCCGACAGGCGCGACCAGGGGTGGAACGCCAGGGGCGAGGGACGGAAGCCCACGGCGTTGCGCACGTAGATGCGGTCCAGCCGCAGCCACGGCCAGCGCGCCGGAAACGTGCGCGCCGCCGCGCCGCGCGAGTCGGCATAGACTTCCCGCACGCCGCCGACGCGGCCCAGCGCGCGATGGCCGGTCAGGCGCCAGTCGTTGAAATCCCCGGCGATCACCAGCGGATCGGCCGGCGGAATGTGCTCGCGCATGCGCAGGCACAGCAGCTCGAGCTGGCGCGCGCGGTGGCCTTCGCGCAGGCCCAGGTGCACGCAGACCGCGTGGATGTCCCGGCCGTGGCCGGGAGGACGGATCACGCAGTGCAGCAGCCCGCGCTTCTCGTGCGTGCCGATGGAAATATCCAGGTTGTCGTGGCGGACGATGGGAAACCGGGACAGCACCGCGTTGCCGTGGTGGCCGTGGGGATAGACCGCGTTGCGGCCGTAGGCGTAGTCCGGCCACAGGGTGTCGGCCAGGAACTCGTATTGCGAGGTCGCCGGCCAGCCGGCGAACCGCAGGGCATGCCGGTGGTGCTCCCCCAGGACTTCCTGCAGGAACACGATGTCCGGGTCGGCTTCGCGCAGGGCGGCGCGCAACTCATGCAAAATGAACCGGCGATTGAAAAAAGTGAAGCCTTTGTGGGTATTGACCGTCAGTACCTTCAGCCTGAGAGGCGGCCGTTCCGTCATGGATAGGGTTCTCGTCAACGGGGAGCCGGCACCGCGGCAAGAATCGTGCCCGGCCTGCGCCCGGCCGGGCACGGCGCTTGCCCCGCGCGGCGCGCAAGGTCCGCACAGGGAGGCACAGATGGGTGAATTTTCAAAGGCCTGCAAGGCGCACGTGGAAGGGGACGACGTCGTGTTCGTACTGGAAACGGGCGGCAAGGCGCGCGAGTTCGAAGTTTCCGGCGATGCGCTGCGGCGTTTCTTCGGCGCGCGCGACGGATCGGGCGCCGAATTGATGCGGGCCTTCGAACAGGGCGGCGATGCGATCCGGGCGACAGCCCTGGGCGCGGGTACGCCCGCCCAGGGCCGCACGGCCCTGGGCAGCGGCGATTTCGACACGCCGTCCTAGCATGACCCGCTGCGGTTCCCGTCCGTTTGCGCGCGCCGGCGCACAGGCGCCCTGCGCAGCTCCCCTGTCCGCGGCGACGCATGCCCGTGCCCACGCGTCCCGGCGGTGACGGCCGTCCGGGCCGGGGCCCGGACAGCCTCGAAGCCGCTTCGATCCGGCCGGCCGCCCCTTCGCCGCCGGGCGGCGGACCCGCCCCCCCGGACGAGACGGACGAACGCCATCGCGACCGCGCGCTCACCTGGGAGGTAACGCCCGACCTGCTCGCCGTGGCCAGCCGCGAGGGCCGCTTCGAAAGCACCAACCCGGCCCTGCAGCGGGTCATCGGCTGGCCGGCCTCGCGCATCCGCACTGCCCGCCTCATCGACTTCGTGCACCCCGACGACGTCGAATCGACGCTCGCGCAGTTCAATGCCCTGAACCGGGGCGCCGCCGTCCTGCATTTCGAGAACCGTTTCCGGGTACGCGACGGCAGCTACCGCTGGCTGTCCTGGGCCGCGGTCCCGGAAGGCGCCAAGTTCTACTGCAGCGCCCGCGACATCACCGCGGACAAGGAGCGCCAGGCCGAGCTGGCCCGCACCCAGGAAGCCCTGAGGCAGTCCCAGAAAATGGAGGCGGTGGGCCAGCTCACCGGCGGCATCGCCCACGACTTCAACAATCTGCTGGCGGGCATCATGGGCAGCCTGGACCTGATGCAGCGCCGCATCCAGCGGGGCCAGCTCGACGGTCTGGACCGCTACGTGGAAATGGCCAGGGTGTCCGGACAGCGTGCCGCCTCGCTCACCCACCGCCTGCTGGCTTTCTCCCGCCGGCAGGCGCTGGTGCCCCGGCGGGTATCGCTGAATGTCGTGATCGCCGGCATGGCGGAAATGCTGCACCGGACGCTGGGCGAGCACGTGCGGCTGGATTTGCGCCTGGACCCCGAGCTCTGGCCGGCCTACACGGACGCCAACCAGTTCGAGAACTCCCTGCTCAACCTGGCGATCAACGCGCGCGATGCCATGCCCGGCGGGGGAACCCTGACGATAGAAACCGCCAATGCGCGGCTGGACGGGCACTGCGCCCGCGGGCACGACGACATCGCACCCGGCGACTACGTCGAAGTCGGCGTGTCGGATACCGGAGCGGGCATGCCGCCCGAAACCCTGGCCCGCGCCCTGGACCCCTTCTTCACTACGAAGCCCATCGGCCAGGGTACGGGCCTGGGGCTGTCCATGATCTACGGCTACGCCAAGCAGTCCGAAGGCCATCTCACGCTCTGGTCCGAAGAAGGCCGCGGCACGACCGCCAAGCTCTACCTGCCGCGCCACCGCGGCCCGCAAGAGGCGGACGGGCACGCCACGCCGGAGCCCGTGCCGCGCGGCACGGGGGAAAAGGTGCTGGTGGTGGAAGACGAGCCCCAGGTGCGCCTGATCATCACCGAGGTCCTGGACGAGCTCGGCTACGCCGCGCTGGAAGCCACCGACGCCGAATCGGCCATGCGCGCGCTGGGCGCCACCGACAGGCTGGACCTGCTGATCACCGATGTGGGGCTGCCCGGCACCAACGGCCGGCAGCTCGCCGAGATGGCCCGCGCCCGCCTGCCCGGCCTGAAGGTGCTGTTCATCACCGGCTATGCGGGCCAGGCCGCCATCCGCGCCGAATTGCTGGACGCCAGCATGGATATGATGTCCAAGCCTTTCGCGATCGACGCCCTGGCGCTCAAGGTGCGCGACATGCTGAGCAAAGGCTGACCGGGAAAGGCGTCCGGCAAAGGCCGGCGCCCCGCACACAAGGCGGGCCGGCGGGCGCGGCCCTATAATCCGCCTGCCCCGGGGCAGTCCCGCCCCGGCCCACGCGGATCCCCAGCCTGCAGCCATGGCCTCCCATCACGTCCCCGGCGATCTCGCCGACGATGCCCCCCGGCATTTCATTTCCAGCCCCGGCGCCGCGGCGCCCGGCGGTACCGTATCCGGCGACGTCCCGGTCGAGCACCCCATCGAATTCACCGGCAGCGGCTCGGAATACTTCCGCATCTGGATCGTCAACCTGCTGCTGAGCGTGCTCACGCTGGGCATCTATTCCGCCTGGGCCAAGGTGCGCAGCCAGCGCTACCTGCACGCCAACACCCGCCTGGACGGCGCGAGCTTCGGCTACCACGCGCGGCCGGCCGCCATCCTGAAGGGCCGCATCGTGGCCGTGCTGCTGCTGATCGCCTATGTGGTGCTGACCCAGGAAATGCAGCTGACCGGCCTGCTGATCGTGCTGGTCGCCGCGGTGGTCCTGCTGCCCTGGCTGCTGTACCGGTCGCTGCGCTTCCGGCTGGCCAACACCAGCTACCGCGCGCTGCGCTTCGGCTTCCAGGCGCCGCTGCGCAAGAGCTACGTCGTCTTCGCGCTGTGGCCCGTGCTGACGCTGTTCACGCTCTATCTGCTCACTCCCTTCACGCACCGGGCGATCAAGGCCTTCCAGCACAACCACAGCCGCTACGGCAGCGCGCGCTTCTCCTTCGACGCGCGCACGCGGGATTTCTACCTGCGCTACGGCGCGTGGCTGGCCGGCGTGGTCCTGGCGGGCGGCCTGCCCGTGCTGGCCGCCTGGCTGTTCCTGCGGGACGCCGGCGCGGGCGGCATGGACGGCGCCGAGTTCTTCTCCGTTGCATGGATCTGGATATACGCCGTGCTGCTGGCCACGACGCCCATGCTGGCCGCGAGCCTGCGCAACCTGATCTGGAGCCGCACCCGGCTGGGGCCGAACCGCATCGTCTCGCGGGTCTCGCCCTGGAAGTACTTCTACATCCAGGCCACCAACGGCCTGCTCACCCTTCTCACGCTGGGGCTGTTCGTGCCCTTCGCCAGGATCCGCCGCCTGCGCTACCTGGCGGCCTGCACCGCCTTCGTTGCCGCCGGCGACATCGGGGCCTTCGTCGCGGCCGCGCAGGACGGCCCGGTTGGCGCGGCCGGCGACGAGACCGCCGACATCTTCGGCATCGACATCGCGCTGTAGGCCGTATGCCCGCCGCCCGCTCTCCCCGGCCATGATCCCCGGCGGCTATTTCGACGGCCGCACGGCCAGGCGCCATGCGGTCATGCTGGCGCCGGGGCCGGACGGCGTGGCCGTCGAAGGCGACGGCGTGGCGCGCCGCGCGGCATGGGACGAAGTTTCGGTCTCCGAACGCAGCCGCCATGGCCCGCGGGTGATCGAGTTCGGCGACGGCGCACGCTGCGAGATCGACGACGCCGCCGCCTTCGACGCCGCCAGGCGCCGCTACCGGCCGGGCGAAAGCCCGGTGGTCCGGCTGCAACAGAGCTGGGCCGCAACTGCCGCCGCCGTGGCCGCCTTCGTGGCGCTGTCGGCCGCGGGCTATTTCCTGGGCCTGCCCTGGCTCGCGGACCGGGCCTCGCGCCACGTGCCGCCGGCCGTGGTCGAGGACCTGAGCCGGCGCGCACTGGAATCGCTGGAACACATGGGCCTGGAGCCCAGTACCCTGCCCCCGGAGCGGCAGGCCGCCCTGGCCCGGGCCTGGCAGGCCATGCAGCCGGCCGGTGCGCCGGCCACCCGCCTGCGCTTGCGGGCCGGAGGCAGCCTTGGCGCCAACGCGCTGGCCCTGCCTTCGGGCGATATCGTGGTCACCGACGAACTGGTCGCGCTCGCCGATGGCGAGGACGAACTGCTGCTGGCCGTCTTCGCGCACGAGCAGGGCCACGTCGCGCACCGCCACGGGATACGCAACGTGCTGCAATCCACCGTGGTCGGCACGCTGGCGGGATGGTACCTGGGCGACGTCAGTTCCGTGCTGGCCGGCGCGGCCGCCGCCGGGCTGTCGCTACGCTATTCGCGCGGCTTCGAGCAGGAGGCCGACGACTATGCAGCCGCTTTCCTGCGCGCCCGGGGACGTTCCCCCGCCCTGCTGGCGACCATGCTGGAGCGCCTGGAGGCCTCCCGCGCGGACGGGACGAAGGGAACAACCGAAGCGGAGGGAGCCGACGGAAATGGCAAGAACGGCTCCGGCGACGCCGCCATCGACCTCTTCGACTCCCACCCCGCGACGGCGCGCCGCGTGCAGCGCCTGCGGGAACAATAGGCGAATCAGAAGCGGGGCGTCAGCAGGTTCTCCAGCGCCTGCGCCGCCAGCGGCCGCGACAGGCCGAAGCCCTGCCCCAGCGAACAACCCTGCGCCCGCAGGAAGTCGGCCTGCTCCGCGGTCTCGACGCCCTCGGCGGTCAGCTCCATGCCCAGCGCTCGGGACATGCCGGCGATGGCCGTAACCACGGCCCGGCTGCGCGGGTCGTGCGGCAGGTGGCGCACGAAGGAGCGGTCGATCTTGATGCGGTCCACCGGATAGCGCACCAGGTGGCTGAGCGACGAATACCCCGTCCCGAAATCGTCCAGAACCAGGCGCACGCCCATGTCGTGCAGGCGCTGCAATCCGCGCGTCACGTCGGGACCGCCGTCGAGCAGCACCCCTTCGGTGATCTCCAGTTCCAGCCCGTCCGGATCCAGCTGCGTGCGCTCGAGCACCGCCTGTACCGCCCCGGCCACGTCGCCGTCGCGGAACTGCAGCGGCGAGACATTGACCGCAATGCGCGGCGCGTCCGCATAGCGGGTCTGCAGCGCGCGCCCGAAGCGGCAGGCCTGCTCCAGCACCCAGGCGCCCAGCGCGCCGACCAGCCCCGCCGTTTCCGCCACGGGAATGAAATGCGCAGGGCTGACCCGGCCGCGCCGGGGGTGGTTCCAGCGCACCAGCGCCTCGGCCACCACGATGCGGTGGGTGGCCAGGTCCAGCTCCGGCTGGTATTCCAGATACAGGCCGTTGTCGGCCACCGCCCCCGCCAGGTCGCTGGCCAGCGCCCAGCGCTCGGCCAGCTCGGTTTCCATCTTGTCGGTGAACTTGCACAGCGCGCCGCCGCCGGCCTCGCGGGCATGGGACAGGGCCAGGTGGGCGCGGCGGATCAGGTCGTGCGCGCAGGCGCCGCCGAGGCCGCCCTCGTGTTCGTACAGGCCGGCGCTGACGCGCGGATAGATCAGGTGGCCCACCACCCGCATGGGCTCGCAGAGGCGGCGCAGCACCCGCGCCGCGGTTTCCTGCCCGGCCTGCCCGGCACCCAGCGCCACGAAGAATTCGCCCGCGCCCAGGTGCGCCACCACGCCGTCCTCGCCGCTGAAGGCGCGCAGCCGGTCGGCCAGGACCTGCAGCGCGCCCTCCCACTCCGGCAGCCCGGAGGCACGCGGCAGCGTGCCGATGTCGTCGACGGCCAGCGACAGTACCGTCACCGACCGGCGGCGCAGCAGCAGGGACAGCCTTTCCTCGAGCAGGAAGAAGTTGGGCAGGCGGGTCGCGGCGTCGTAATGCGTGGCGTACCAGGCATTGCGGTTGTCCGTGGCGCGGCGCGTGACGTCCATGGTGACGCCCACGTAGCGCCGGTCGTGCGCCTGGCCCAGGGGGGAAATGGCCTGCAGCACGGTGCGCATCTGCCGCCCCTGGCGGTAGACGCACTCATGCTCGAAGTGGCAGCCCGCCAGCAGGGCCTGCTGCCAGGCCTGGGGGCCGGCCACGCCCAGGGCGGGCTGGGCGGGTTCGATCAGCGACAGGAAGCTGCGCCTGCCCACCAGTTCGGAAATCGGCAGGCCGGCCAGGTCGGCGTAGGCCCGGTTGGCATACCGCAGCAAGCCGTCCGGCTCGCATTCGAACAGGCCGCAAGCGGCGCGCGACAGCAGATTTTCGTAATCTACCCGATTCCCCAAAGCAGTCTCCGCATGACGGCGGAGCGCCCGCTCGGGGCGCCCGGCCTGCTATGGTATTCGATCGCGGGACGATGCGGAGGGGCGGACGGCCCCCGGCGGGGGCCGGGGCCGCCGGCGGCTCAGTGCAGGATATCCGCCAGGAACTTGCGGGCCCGCTCGTGGCGGGGCTGGGAAAAGAACTCGGCGGGCGTGGTGTCTTCCAGGATCTCGCCCCGGTCCATGAACCAGATCCGGTCGGCGACCTCGCGGGCGAAGTTCATCTCGTGCGTCACGCAGACCATGGTCATGCCTTCGGCGGCCAGCTGCTTCATGACGGCCAGCACTTCCCCGACCATCTCCGGGTCGAGCGCGCTGGTAGGCTCGTCGAACAGGATAAGCGGCGGCTTCTGGGCCAGCGCGCGGGCAATGGCCACGCGCTGCTGCTGGCCGCCCGACAGGTTGGCCGGCATGGCGTCCAGCTTGTCGCCCAGGCCCACCTTTTCGAGCAGCTCTGCGGCGAGCCCGTAGGCTTCCCGGCGCGCCATGCCCCCCACCTTGATGGGCGACAGCGCGATGTTGTCCTTGACGGACAGGTGCGGGAACAGGTTGAACTGCTGGAACACGAAGCCGATTCCGGCACGCAGGCGGTTGATGTCCACCCCGTCGCCGTTGATGGGCTCGCCCTGCACCCGGATGGTGCCGCTCTGGATCTCTTCGAGCTTGTTGATGGTGCGGATCATGGTGGACTTGCCCGAGCCGGACGGCCCGCATACCACCAGCACCTCGCCGCGGCGCACTTCGCCGCAAATGTCGTTCAGGGCGTGGTATTTCTTGTACCACTTGTTGACGTGTTCGAATTGGATCATGGTTACTCCTGGCCAGCGGGGTGGCCCTTTTCGGTGGCGGCGGGCCTCACGCCGCCAGGCCCAGGCGCTTGTTGCGCAGGTGCGTCTCCAGCGCTTTCGCCAGCCTCGACAGCAGCGCGCACAGCAGGAAATAGAACAGCGCCAGCACGAGATAGGTCCGCAGCGCGGCCGTAAGCTCGATGCTGTTGATCTGCTGGGCCGCGAACGCCGCCTCCTGAACGCCGATGATGTAGACGATGGACGTCGCCTTGATGGTGGAAACGAACTGGTTCAGCAAAGACGGGATCATGTTGCTCAGGGCTTGCGGCAGCTGCACCGACCACAGCGCCTGGAAATAGCCCAGGCCGACGGCCCGGGCCGCCTCCATCTGGCCGGACGGCACCGACTGCAGGCCCGCACGGATGATCTCGGCCAGGAAGGCGGACTCGTAGACGATGATCGCGGCCAGGGCCGTGGAAAACGGCGGCACCTCGGTGCCGATGAGCACCGGCAGCAGGAAATAGGCCCAGAACACGATCATGATCAGGGGGATGGACCGGAAGGTGTAGACCCACACGGTCGAAACCGCCTTCGCGACGCGGATGTCGCTGGTACGCGCCAGGCCGATCAGCAGCGCGGCCGGGAAGGCGCCGGCCAGGCCCAGGAAGGCCAGGACCAGCGTGCCGGCAAAGCCGCCCACCGGCCCGTTGGGCCAGGAGCCCACCAGGAACATCAGGCCATAGGTGTGCAGGAATTCGATCATGCTCAACTCTTGAAGCTGGCCGGGAACTTGCGCGCGACCTGGGCCCCCGCCGCCGCGATCAGCAGCGAGGCGCAAAGATAGATCACCGTGGCGATCATGAAGATCTGGAACGTCTGGAAGGTGGCGTTCTCGATGCGCTTGGCCTGGTAGGTGAGTTCCGTCACGCCGATCACCATCGCCAGGCTCGTATCCTTGAACAGGATAATGGAGCGGTTGATGATGGGCGGCACGGCATACCGCACCGCCTGCGGCAGCGCCACATAGCGCAGCGCCTGCATGGCGCTCAGGCCGATCGAACGCGCCGCCTCGATCTGGGTTCCCGCGATGGCCCGGATACCGGAACGGATATCTTCGTAGTAGTACGCGCTGACATTCAGCGACAGCGCGATCAGGGCGAAGGAAAACTCCGTGTTGCCCCGGTTGATCCAGTCGCGTACGGGAACGGGCAGGATCTCCGGCATGCCGAAGTACCAGACCATGATCTGCACCACGGTCGGCACGTTGCGGTGATACTCCACGTACAGCGCCACCAGCGCCTGCACGGCCCGCGCGGGAATCAGGTTGACGGCGGTCATCACCAGCGCGGCACAGAAACCGCAGACCAGCGCCCCCGCGAACAGCCGCAGGGTAGTGGCGATGCCGGTCCCGAGCATTCCCATGATCTCGGGGTCGGACAGCATAGAAAGGGAAAAGTCCATGGTGCGGTGGGAAGGGCCTTGCCGGCCCTTCCGTTCAGGTTGTCGCCTTACTTGCCGGCCTGGGCCCGGGCTTCGTCGGCCTGGGCGGCGGCCGCCACCGGTTCCACCTTGAAGTCCCGGGTCAGTTTGTAGATGGACTCCGCGCCCATCCACTTGTCGAAGATGCGGGTCAGCTCGCCGGAGGCATCGATCGCGGCGATGGCCTTGTTGATTTCGGCAAGCAATTCCTTTTCGCCCGGCTTGACGACGATGCCCATATGCTCGGTGTAGGTCGGCTCGTCGAGGACGGTCGTGGGCTCGCCTTCTTTCTTCGAGTCGTTCAGGAAGCGGCGCAGCACCAGTTCGCCGGCGGTCATCGCGGCCACCTTGCCGGTCTGCAGGCCCACATAGCATTGCGAGATGGTCTGGAAGGTCAGGATCTGGGAGTCCTTGAGCACCTTCTGGGCGACGGCGGCGGAGCTGGAGCCGGAGGACGCGCAAACCTTCTTGTCCTTGAGGTCGGCCAGGGTCTTGATCCCGGAATCTTCCTTGACCAGCACCTTGATGTAACCCTGCAGATACTGGTCGCTGAAATCGACCTGTTCGGCCCGCTGCGGCAGCCAGGCCATCGACCCCGCCACCATGTCCACCCGGCCCATCTTCAGTTCCGGGATGCGGGCTTCGGTGGACAGCGGCTTGTGCTCGAGCTTCACGCCCATTTCCCGCGCGATGGCCTGGCACATGTCGACGTCGTAGCCGACGTACTGCCGCGTCTGCGGATCCTGGTAGCCGTAGGGCGTGCTGGCGTTCTGGGTGCCGCATATGACGGTCCCGCGGGCCTTGATCTCGTCCAGCTGGCTGGCTGCGGCCTGGCCGCCCAGGGCGGCCAGCAGCGCGGCGACGGCGGCCAGCGCCAGCGATTTTCCTATGGGTTGGTGCATGTCGTGGTCCTCCTGTGATCCGGCTCGAGGCCGATAGAAAAGGTATCGCGCTCCTGTTCGTCGAGCTGCGAGACCAGGTTGGTTTCCCATTCCAGGTATTTGCGCGCGGCCGCCTTGTTGCCGTCGTGGCGGTCGTGCACGAAAAACAGGTAATCGATGCACGCTTCGTCGGGCATGTCGTCGTTGGCCGCCATGGGCAGGCCGCTGGCGCGCAGCTGCGGCTCGTCGGCCAGGCACAGGCGGATGTCGCGCCAGCCGGCGCGCTCCAGGTCGCCGGCCAGCAGCGCCAGCTTGGCGCGGCTGGCGCCCAGCAGCAGCACCGGCCCCTGCGGCCGGCCCGCCAGGCGCTGCGCCAGGATGGGGCGGATCACCCACTGCGCGCCGCGCAGGCTGGCCTGGCGGAAGCTGGCGCTGGGCCGCGCGTCCAGCACCAGCGCATCCGGATGGCCGCCAAGATAAGCCGCCAGTTCCGTGGGTTCGAGGTCGCGCGCGTGCGCCAGCTGCGGCAGCAGGGCGGCCGGAGCGGGCAGGTCGCCCAACTGCTGCGGCTGCTCCAGCAGGCTGACGTCCCAGCCCTGCTGCTTGAGCCAGGTCGCCACCACCGGCGCGCGCACGCCGTCGGTATCGCAGAGCACGATGCGCGCCTTGCGCACGCCGATGTACTGGTCGGTCGCCTGGATCAGCTGGCCGCCGGGGGTGTGCTGCGCCAGCCCGGGCAGGTCGCCGCGCCGGTGCTCTTCTTCGGTGCGCACGTCGCACAGGAAGACGTTGCGCGTTGCGTCGGCCAGCCACTCGCGCACCCGGGCCGCATCCACGGTGGGAATCGCGAACCGCTCGCGAAGCCGGGCCGCGCGCTCGCGCAGGCCGCCCATGGCCGTCTCGGGCACCGTCTCGGGATACACGCGGGCGGACTGGTGCTCCAGCGGCAGGTCTTCCAGGTACCAGCCCTGGGTGCCGTTTTCCAGCGCGTAGACCGGATTGGGGATACCCAGATTGATGAGGGTCTGGGCGCCGATGATGCTGCGGGTACGGCCGGCGCAATTGATCACGACCTTGGTGTCGGGATCGGGAACCAACTGGTCCACGCGCAGGGCCAACTCGCCGTTCGGGCAGCAGATCGCGCCCGGGATGTTCATCTTGCGGTATTCGGACACCGGGCGGCCGTCCAGCACGACGACCTTCTGCGAGGCGTCGTTGAGCATCTCCCGGAGCTGCCGGGCCGACACGCTGGGCGTATGGTAGGCGTGCTCGGCCAGTTCGCCGAAGGTCTTGCTCGGCAGGTTCACGCCCGCGAAGGTGGCATGGCCGGCGTCCTTCCAGGCCTGGATGCCGCCGCGCAGCACGTGCACGGCGCCGTAGCCCAACCGGTCCAGGGCCTGCGCGGCCGCCAGCACGGCGGGCTCGGTGGCGGCGTCGCCGTACACCACGGTGCGCGTCGTGCGCCGCGGCACCAGCCGCGCAATATGCAGTTCCAGCTCGCTGTAGGGCAGCGGCACCGCAAAGAAAAGATGATCCTCGCCGAACTGCCCGTGCTCGCGCACGTCCAGGAGGGCGAGCTCCGCTTCGTCATGTATCCACGCCTTCAGCTCACGCGCATCGACGTATCGCGGGATCGAATCTGCCATCATGCAATCGCTTGTTCTCGGGGGGTTGCGGGCAGGGCTGCGAACAGTCTGCCCAGGTCTTGTTTGAGGTCTTGCGGGTCTTCCAGGCCGATGTGCAGGCGCAACAGGTAGCCGGGGGCCGGCGTTTGCCCGGCCAGGCGGGTGCGGGCGATATCCACCGGCAGCACCAGGCTTTCGTAGCCGCCCCACGACGAGCCGATGCCGAAGAGCTCCAGCCGGCCGATGGCCCGCTCCACCGTTTCGGCGGACAGGCCGGGCTGGAACTCTACGGTCAGCAAGCCGTTGCTGCCCTGGGCGTCGCGCTGCCACAGCGCATGGTTGCGGTCGCCTTCCCATGCGGGATGGAGCACGGTGCGGATCGCCGGCTGCGTGGCCAGCCAGGCGGCGATGTCCAGCGCGCTGCGCGCGTGCTGGCGCATGCGCAGTTGCAGGGTGCGCAGCCCGCGCAGCACCAGGAAGGCGTCTTCGGCCGACACGGTCTGGCCCAGGTTGATGCTGGCGTCCTCGATGGCCTGGAACTGCGGCTCGAGGGTGGTGACCGTGCCCATCATGACGTCGGAGTGGCCGCCCAGGTACTTGGTGGCAGCCACCACGGAAATGTCGCAGCCCAGCGCCAGGGGCTGGTAGGCCAGCCCCGAACCCCAGGTATTATCGGCGCACAGCAGGATGCCGCGCTCGCGGCAGACCCGGGCCATGGCCGGCAGGTCCAGCATGTCGTAGAGCAGCGAGCCGGGCGATTCCGCGTATACCATGCGGGTCTCGGGCCGCAGGTTGCGGTGCCACTCGGGATCGTGGGACGCGAAATAGCTGTGGCTGATGCCGAAATTGGCCAGCTGCATCGCGCACAGGCGCCGCATGGGCTCGTACACGCCGTCGGAGATCAGCAGGTGGTCGCCCGCCTTCAGATTGGCCAGCAGCGCAGCGGCGATGGCTGCCAGCCCCGTGGGGAACAGCTTGCTGCGGTACCCGCCTTCCAGCTCGGTGATCGCGTCCTCGAGCGCATACACGGTTTCGTTGCCGCGCGCGCCGTAGGACAGCACCCTCTGCGTCTGGCGCAGCGTGCGCGTCTCGCGCCACTGCTCCAGGCTTTCGAACAGGTAGGTGCTGCCCTTGACGATGGGCGTATTGGCCCAGCCGGAGGCCGGGCGGCCCATATGGGCCAGCCGCGTCGCGCGGGACCGGGAAGCCTGCGTCATCAGGCGCTCCGGCGCGTCTGCACGCCCACCGACATCACCTTGCAGGTGTTGTTCTGCAAATCGTAGGCGAGGCGGCTGTCCAGCTTTTCCAGGGCCAGGCCGTACATGTGCAGGTGCCGGATGCTGGCATCCTCGATGCTGACCGCGTGGATATCGTCGGGCATCAGGGCAATGCCCTGCCCGGGCGACACCCGCTTCATGCCGGTCTCGCGCAAGGTGGCAGGGCCGGGCTGGCTGCCGCCGTCGGTGCGCTCGTAGAGGTAGTTGCTCTCGGTGCCCTCGACGGCGGCGATACACGCCCAGGTCGTATGGTTGTGGGGCACGATCTTCTTGCCCGGCTTCATCACGTTCAGGTAGAGCGCGTAGGAACCGTCGGGATCTTCGTGGATCAGGTAGCGCGCCTGCAGCTCGTCGCCCTCGGGCGCCGGATATTCCTGCGCGGACCACCACTGCGGGTGCGAGGCGATATCGATCAGTCCGCCCAGCACCACGTCCAGTTTTTCCCGGGTCGGGCCGTCGCCGGTCTGCTGCCGGGCGGTTTCGATGAAGCGGTCGATGGCCGCCTGCTTGTCGGTGTGGGACATGTTCATCTCCTGGATAACCGGAGAAATATAGGTCGCCGCCCCCACGCCCACAAATTAATTGTTATAAGGAATATATTAGAGAAATTGAAGTTTTCTCTATGAAAGGCCTTGCCAAACCGGCCAGAAACCTAGGGTAATCCCTATGAAAAATCTCGATCTCGACCTGCTCCGCACCCTGGTAACCGTCGAGAAGACTAATACATTCTCGGGGGCCGCGCAGGCCCTGTTCAAGACCCAGTCGGCCGTCACCCAGCAGATGCAGCGCCTGGAGGCGCTGATCGGCTGCCCGCTGTTCCAGAAGAAGGGGCGGCGCCGCATTCTCACCTCGCAGGGCCGCCAGCTGGCCGACTACGGCCGCCGGCTGCTGGCCATCAACGACGAGGCGCTGCGCAGTATCGGACGCAACCAGATGGAAGGCCATATCCGGCTCGGCGCCCCGCTGGACGTGGCCGACACCATCCTGCCGCCCGTGCTCACCCACATCGCGCGCCATGCGCCCAAGGTCCGGCTGGAAATCCGGGTGGACCGCAGCCCCTTCCTGATGGAAGCGATCGAAGCCGGGGACATCGACCTGACCATCTCCACCCGCAAGAGCCCCGCCCTGACCGGCTTCGCGTTGCGGACCTCGCCCACTGCCTGGATCTGCGCGGCCGACTACGTGCACAACAAGCGCGCCCCGTTGCCGCTGATCCTGGCGGACGAGCCCAGCATCTTCCGCAAGACCGCGCTGGAAGCGCTCGAAAAGACGCGCCTGACCTGGCACATCAATTACCTGGCCCCCACCCTGGTGGGCATCAAGGCCGCGGTGCGCGCCGGCCTGGGCGTCACCTGCCGCAGCGTGGAATTCCTCGGCGCCGACATGCGCGTGCTGGGCGAAGCCGACGGCCTGCCGCCGCTGCCGCCCATGACCTACATGCTCTGGACGCGCGGCGACACCTTCAGCCCCCTGACCATCGCCATCTACGAAATGCTCAAGGCGCAATTCGAGACCCAGGAAGGGGCGTAGCGCCCTTCTCTCGGCCGACTCCGGCACCGCCATAACGGCGTGCCGCTTTCCTCCCTGTAAAGCGCTCCGCTGCTGGCGCGCGCCCGCTTCAGGGTTAACCCGAAATTCGGTCGCCGGACCATACGGCACGCTAAGAATAACCATAAGGTTTATTTATATAAACCCCTTGTTATTCGGTTTCCGTGCATCCGCCATCTATCTTTGGAGCCCCCATGAACCCGTCACGCATCCTCGACATGCAGGCACTGCGCATCTTCCTGACAACGGCCCGCGCCGGAAATATGTCCACAGCGGCAAAAGCTCTGGGCATTACTCAACCGGCCGTATCCCAGGCGATACGCGGCTTGGAGGAATACTTCGGCATGCCACTGCTCAATCGCAAGCACCGCCCGCTGACTCTGACGCCCGCCGGCCTGGCGCTATCGAATCGCGGCAACAGCCTGCTGGAGGAAAGCCTGAATTTACGTGGAGCCGTGCTCGAAGCAAGCAAGGGCATCAAGCCAGACCTCAGGCTTGGACTCGTCGATTCCTATGCCGGCACCTGCGGAACCAGCCTGATCCGCGAACTGCTCGCCCGGGTAGGCCAACTGTCCGTGCGCACCGGGCTGACTCCCTACCATGCCGAAGCGCTGGTACGCAGGGAATTCGACTTGGTCATCGCAACCGATCCGCTCGACGACGTCACTGGCGTCGTGCGCCAACGAATCCTTACCGAACAGTACTTCGTCATAGCCCCGCAATCGTTCCGACCATCCCTGAGACGGGCCGCCGACCTCCAACAGCTCTCCGACACACTGCCGATCATTCGTTTCAATTCCGCCTCCCACAGCGGGGCGCAAGTGGATCGCTGCCTGCGCCGCCTGAACATGAACATTCCCCGGCGCCTGGAAGTAGACACGGCGGACACGCTGACCTCCATGGTCGAAGGCGGCTTGGGTTGGGCGGTCACCACGCCGCTGTGTTTGTTGCAGGCAGGCCGCACGCAGAGGGCTCTACGCAGAATTTTCCTGCCCGACCTCCCTGCTCACCGCTCCATGTACGTACTGGCTCGAGAACAGGAATTCACCGTTCTCATGAGACAGGTCTACGACATCGCATCCCTGATTGTCGAAAACGAAATCCTCCCGCAGCTCAAAGCGATAGACGAACGTCTTGCGCACATCTTTAAAGTCGAACCATGGAATCAACCGAAAACATGAACGCAGGCTCCACCTCTTCCCACCGGGCAGAAGCCGATCACTTGGGGCAGGTCAACCTCGGCGCCTCTGATCTTTTCGGCGTACAGACCGCCAGAGGAATGCGCAACTTCGATCTTTCCGATCGCACTCTCGGGAATCAAAGGGCCTTCGTCCGGGCGTTTGCCCAATGCAAATGGGCCGCCGCCATGGCCAATCATCAATTGGGTCTGCTGACGCAGACGCAGCGAGACGTGATCGTGCAAGCGTGCCAGGAACTCGCCGAAGGTTCGCTCGACGCCCACATGACGGTCGACCTTCTGGAAGGTTCGGGGGGAACGTCGACAAACATGAACGTCAACGAGGTCATCGCCAACCGGGCGCAGCAACTCCTGGGCAGAGACCTAGGCACCTACGATGCAATCCACCCGAATGACCATGTGAATCGGTCGCAATCCACCAACGATGTCTATCCGAGCGCACTGAAGCTTGCCGTGCACAGCATGCTTCCGGCCGTCATCTCGGAGTTGCGCCAATTGGCGGACAGCCTCGACGGCAGGGCGTGCGCTTTCGAGGACATTCTCCACCTAGGCAGAACTTGTCTGCAAGACGCCCAACCCATGCGGCTAGGCCAGATGTTCGAAGGATATGCATCACTCGTGCGCAGGCTAGCGTCGGAAATCGAAGGCTCGGGCGCAAAACTGCTTGCACTGCCGCTAGGCGGAACGGCGATCGGAACCGGCTTCGGATCCAGCCCGGGCTACCGCCAGGCGGTGTATTCCCACTTGCGGGAGATCACCGGCCTGCGTGTCGAGCCGGCATCCGACCCCTTCGATGCCATGCAAAACCTGGATGCATTCGGACGGGTTTCCAGCGAACTCAAAACGGCCGCCACGTCCCTTGGCAAAATGGCCATGGACATGATCCTCCTGTCGTCCGGTCCCACAGGAGGCATCGGGGAGCTGCAGTTACCCGCCGTGCAGGCCGGGTCGTCCATCATGCCCGGCAAGGTCAATCCCGTCATGCCGATGAGCATTTGCCAGATCGGGTTCATCCTGGTCGGAAACGATGCGGTCGTCTCGCAAGCGATCCAGGCAGGGCAACTTGAGATCAACCATTTCGAGCCCGTCATTGCGGACCGGATATTCGAATCCATCCGCCTGATGGAACGCGGCATCCGGCTCTTCCGGGAATTGTGCGTGGACGGCATCGTTGCTTCGAGGGAAGCCAATGAACGACACCTCCTGGATTCCAGCGCCATCGCCACCGCCCTGGTCCCCAAGCTTGGCTATTCGGCAGTCAGTTCGATGGTGCGCAAGGCCCACGCCGATGGAATAACGCTGATCTCCCTGCTGGAAAACAACGGCGTCATGTCCGCCGAAGAAACCCGCGCCCTGGTAGAGACCGTAGCCAACACAATTCCCTAAGGCGATCAACATTAATTGGAGAGGATGGAGAGACACTATGAAACTGAAACGCCACCTTAAATGCTTTGTTGCCGGCGTGATCGCGGCCACCGTGTTTCACACGCAAGCCTGGGCCCAGAGCCCCGTACTCGACCGCATCAAGGAAGCCGGCGTCATCCGGGTCGGCGTCAAGGCGGACTATCGCCCCTTCGGCTTTCTCGATTCCGACGGCAAGATCATCGGCGTGGAACCCGATCTTGCCAAGGACGTAGCGTCCCGCCTCGGCGTCGACCTGGAACTGGTCCAGGTTCAGACGGCAAACCGCATGGAGTTTCTCCAGCAAGGCCGTATCGACCTGATCATCGCGACCATGAGCGTGAATGAGCAGCGCCGGCGCGCCGTGGGAGTGATCGAACCCTACTATTACGCTGGCGGCACGGCGGTCCTGCTGAAAAAAGGGAGCGGTCTGACATCCTGGAGCCAGCTCGAAGGCAAACGGATTTGCGGCACGCAAGGCGCGTACTACAACCGCAATGTCGCTCAGAAATACAAGGCCCAGATCGTGGCATTTCCCAGCTCCACGGAGGCGCAGTCAGCCTTGCTGACGGGTTCGTGCGAAGGCTTCCTGCAAGACAGCACACTTCTCGCATCCATGCTGGCGGATCCTGGCGGCCGCTGGAACGGCTATGAAATGCCGCTGCCGGTTGAAGATCTCCAGTTCTGGGCCGTGGCCGTCGCACAGGACGAACTGAAAACTCCCTATGGCGATCTCATGAGGAAAATCGTCGAAGACTGGCATCGGTCGGAGTTTCTGCTGAAAGAAGAAAAGAAATGGGGTCTGGCGCCGAGCGATTTCCTGCGCGAACAGCACGAAAGGTTTCGCAATGCCCCTTGATGAAAGACGCCAGACTCCGAAACTGTCGGCCGAGGATCAGATCGGGCAATGGGCAGCCGGCCTGACATGGGAAACCGTTCCCGATGCGCCCCGTACCGCTGCCCGGCGGTGCGTGCTGGATGCCATTTCCGTCGGACTGGCAGGCACCTGCAGCCCCGCATACGAAGCCGCCGCCGCCGCCATCCGGTCGCTTGGGGAAACCTCTGGCCCCTGCACCGTGCTGGGATCTCATGCCAGAAGGAGCCCCACACAGGCAGCCTGGCTCAACGGCACCGCGATTCATGCGTGGGACTTCGATGACACAAGCTATGCCGGCATCGTACATGCCACGACCTGTGTCCTGCCGGCCGCCCTGGCGGCCGCCCAGGCCACGGGGGGCACGATTCGCGACGTCATGACGGCCTATCTGGCGGGGGTAGAAACCGAGCTAGCCTTGGGCTGCGCACTCGGAAACGGTCTGTATTCCCGGGGGCACTGGTCGACGACCGCCCTGGGGGTACCCGGCGCCGCGGTGGCGGCGGCCAGGGGCTTGAATCTGCCTGCCAGCCGTATTGCCCAGGCGCTACGGATCGCGCTAAACCTTTCCATGGGAATGCGCAGCGCACACGGCACCTCGGCCAAGCCGTATCTTTGCGGGTTCGCCTCAAAATCGGGAGTAGAGGCAGCCTGGGCGGCAGCCAGCGGGGTATCTGCCGGCTCCAGCACCTTGGCCGGCAAATTCGGCTATGCCGACATTGCCAACGGCGGCCGGCTGGACGCCCAGGCTTTCGAATCCCTGGGCCGAACATTCCGGATCGTAGAACCCGGAATGGCGCTCAAGCTCTATCCGGCCTGCTCCGCCACGCAGGCAGCGGTACAGGCCTTGCTGGAACTACGCGCATCCCACGGATTCACGGCCGCCGATATTCTGCGGATACATGTCCACGGCACGCCCCTCGTCAAAGCCTGCCTGGCCTACGAAGCACCGGAAACGCCGACCCAGGCCCAGTTCAGCATGCAGTTCGCCATTGCCACGGCAACGCTTCAAGGCACGTTCTCCATCGACCACCTTAACGAGGACTGGATCCGCAGCGAAGCCGTACAGTCTCTTTGCAACCGCATCGTCCTTCTCCAGGACGATGAGCTCGTGGCAGGAGCCGATCTGAAGCGTCATCCGGAGGCAAGCCGCGTAACGGTGGTGCTGTCCAATGGGATGCAGCTGGAACGTACGGTGCGGTCGGCCCGTGGCATGCCGGACTGCCCTCTCGCCGACGAAGAAATAACAGGGAAATTCGTGGCGTGCGCGGGCCGTATCCATACGCCGGAGGCAGCCAGAGCGTTGTTCGATCGCCTGTCCTCGGCTGACGAAGGCGCCGACGCCCGACTGGCTTTCGACACTGCTCCCCAGACACAGAGAAACGACCTTGTCCATTCCTGATTTTTTCTCGTCACTATACGACCGGCACGGCATCAATCTCAGCATCTTCTACGATGCTTATGATCGAGAAGTGTTCCTGGCGGGCCTATGGCATACAGGCGTGCTTTCCGTGATCTCCATTGCGACCAGCATTGTCTTGGGCGCACTGGGAGCCGCGATCCAATTTTCGAAGTCCCGGCCCGGCAACGCCATCGTCGCGTTGTATGTGCAGGTCTTCCGGAATACTCCGCCACTCATCCAACTGTACTTTTTCTACTTTGCTCTGGGCCCGCTCCTTACGCAACTGGCAGGTTTGCAGACTCCAATCCTGACGAATGTCACCTGGGCAATTGTTTCGCTGAGCCTGTACGCAGCCGCGTTCAATGTCGAAATATTCCGGGCGGGAATCGAGGCGGTCCCGGCATCCACACTGGAGGCAGCGAGCGCGCTGGGACTGAGCCGCTCTCAACAATTCCGCCGCATCGTCCTGCCGCTTGCTGCGCGCATCAGCCTCCCCGCCATGACCAACAACCTCGTAAACCTGATCAAGACAACGACCAATGCCTTTGCCATAGCCGTTCCGGAACTGCTTTACGCATCCTCCCAGATCTGGTCGGAACAGAGCAACACGCTGGAAATGATGGTCGTCCTGCTGCTCTTCTACTGCGTAACGATCGGCGCCTTCGTCGGCATCGCTCATGCCCTGGAACGACGGATGGCCGTGCCCGGCTGGGGTAAAGCATGAGCCATCTGGAGATACTGGAGAAATGGATGCCGCTCCTGCTCCAAGGATTCTTGCTGGACGTTGTCATCAGCATGATGGCCATGTTGCTAGGCACCCTCACTGGAGTTGGACTGGGCGTGGGCCAGCTATCGAACAATGCCTTCCTCAAGCGAACATCCATTCTCCTGACACAGTTCTTCAGAAACGCGCCCTGGCTCGTCCTCCTGTTCTTCTGCATCCTGCTGCTTCCCTATCAGGTCTTCGTCGGCAATCACGCCCTTCCTTTCCCTGCATGGCTCAAGGGAATTATCGGGCTAGCGCTTCCCGTTATGGGTAACGTATCCGAAGTGGTGCGAGGCGGCATCCAGTCTATTCCCTCTGCGCAATGGGAAGCGGCTCAAGGCCTGGCTCTCAGCAGAAGCCAGACCTTGCGGATCGTCATCCTGCCGCAGGCGGTAAAGAGAATGTTGCCGCCCTGGATGAATGCATACGCCGTTCTGATGATGGCAACCCCACTGGTCTCCATCGTAGGCGTCGAAGACAGCGTCATGGTTGCAAGGTCCGTACTGGCTGCCGAGCGGGATCCGGGCCTGCTGATGCCCGTGTATGGATTCCTGCTCGCACTCTTCTTCATCTATTGCGCGCCGATCGCCCGGCTGACCAGGAAACTGGAAGCCCGTTTCTCCCCGCAATAGACCGACTGGACACGACATGAAAGATCGACTTCCGCCCCACTCAGAAATGGCGCAGACCCAAGATTCCGAATCCATCATAAGCATCAACAACGTTTCCAAATCGTTCGGTAGGAACGACGTCCTGCGCGGAGTATCCATGCATGTCAGGAAGGGAGAGGCCGTCGCCCTGATCGGCCCCTCCGGATCTGGAAAGTCCACATTGTTGCGCTGCATAAACGGCCTGGTGGTGCCCGACTCGGGTGCCATTTACGCCAACGGCCACGCTGTACATGAGATCGATTCGGATCGCCAGCGTATTGCCCTGCGCAAGGACGTATCCATGGTGTTCCAGCAGTACAACCTGTTCCCTCATCTCACCGTCATGGAGAACATAGTCCTGGCCCCCACGCTGGTTCTGGGACAACCACGCAAGTCAGTCGAGGAACATGCCGCATTCCTGCTGAATAAAGTCAAACTGGGCGGAAAGGAGCACGCCTATCCGGGAGAATTGTCCGGAGGGCAGCAGCAGCGGGTCGCTATCGCACGCGCCCTGGCCATGAAACCCAGCGTCATGCTGTTCGACGAGGTTACCGCGGCTCTGGACCCCGAAACGGTCAAAGAAGTGCTGGCCACCATCCGCGATCTAGTGGACGAGGGCATGACCAGCATACTCGTCACCCATGAAATGCGATTCGCGCGCGAAGTGGCTCACTCGGTTTACTTCACGGATAAAGGCGTCATCGTTGAACATGGGGAGCCTTCCCGGTTTTTCGACCATCCCCAGGATGCACGCACCAGGGAATTCCTCAGCCACGTCCTTTAATTAAGTCTGGAGCGGGAGCCTGCAACAGGCCCGGTTCCCGCCTCCGGACGCTGCTTGCAGCCTCACGTAGAACGTCCGGAAGAACTACGTCGCAAGCCTTTCGGCAATCCGGCCAAACTGCAACAGACTTGTCAAAACATGACACACTGCCACCCTTCAATAGCGGCGGCCTGCAGCCATGACAATGGTCTTCGGATCTTGCCGAAGACGACGACAGATAAGCCTTGCTTCCAGCTTGGCGCGGAACAACCGGTCACCAATCTGCGTTTTGGTCACCAGCCAACCATTTCGAATCGATTACAAAGCCGAACGCGCGAACGCGCGCTGTGCCTAAATCGGTGCGAGCGCGCGGAAACCTTCCGTGCGCCACTCGAAGGAGCCGATCATGAAAACGATCGCCGCGCTGCTGGCCATGGCGGGATTTCTCGCCGGATGCGTCGTGGTCCCCCCGGGCCACGGCCGTTCCCATCCCCCGGGGCGGGCCTACGCGCCGCCCGGCCCGCCGGTGCACTACGCGCCGGCGCCTCGTTTCCACGACCCCCGCCGCTGGCATTAACGGTGGCCCGGAGCAGCGCCATGAACCTGATCAGGAACCTGTCTGCCGGCACGTTGATCGCGGGCGCCCTGCTGGGCGCCTGCGTCCTGCCCCGCCCGTCCGCCGCAGCGGACGTCTCCATCCATATCGGCGTCAACGCCTGGAGCGAGCCGCCCCCGCCGCTACCGGTCTATGACCAGCCAGTGATCCCGGGTCCGGGCTATCTCTGGACACCGGGCTACTGGGCGATCAGCCCCGCCGGCTATTACTGGGTACCGGGAGCCTGGGTGATGCCGCCCTACGTCGGCGCGCTCTGGACGCCCGGGTACTGGGCCTACGTGGGCACCGCCTACCGCTGGCATCCCGGCTACTGGGGCCGCCGCGTGGGGTACTACGGCGGCATCGACTACGGCTACGGCTATGTCGGCACAGGCTACCGCGGCGGGTACTGGAAAGGCCGCAACTTCTACTACAACCGCACGGTCAACCGCATCGACGCCCGGCGGGTCACCCATGTGTACAGCCGCAAGGTCGCCGTCGCCCATCCGGGCCCGCGCGCCAGCTACCACGGCGGCAAGGGCGGCATCCAGCGCCGCCCCACGCCGCGCGAAGCGGCCGCCGCGCGCGAACGCCGCGCGCCCCCGACGCGTGCCCAGCAGGAGCATGCGCGCCAGGCGCCGGGACACGGCGGGCCGTCCGCCGGACCGGATCGCGCGGCGCGGCCGCCGGGCGGCGACCGGATGCAGGCGGGACCCGGCGCTGGCGGCCGTCCCGACGGCGCGCGCCCTTCCCGCCGGCAGTCCCCTCCCGGTCAACCGGGCCGGAACTTCGGTCCGCCAGGCCAGGCCGATGGCGGTGCACAACAGGCCCGGAGCGCGTCCCGGCCCGGCCGCGACACGGCCGGCCAGCGGCCGCAGGCGGCGCAGCACCGGCAAAACGCGATGCCCGGACCGCGGGCCGCGCGGCCGGATTCCCGGCCTGCCGGCAGGCCGGTGCAGGCGCAGCGGGAACCCCGCCGCGAAATGCCGCGCATGGAAAGAAGCGGGGGTGGCCGGAACCCGGGCCAGGGCGGCCAGGGCAACCGCGGCGGCGGGAACGGCCGCCAACGGTGACCGGATAGCCCGGCGGTGACCGGAGGGCGGCCGGCCCCGTCGCAGCGATGCCCATGGACGTCCCGACGCCCCCCCCCCCAACGACGGCACGCGCCGAGACGGGCATCCACCACCAGCGCATCCGATTCCAGCAGGGCTTCGGCCTGCTCCAGGCACAGCAGGCGTTCGTCGCCCTGGTCCGACCGCCGCGGCGCCGCCGGCCAGCATCCGCCCGGCCTCGTCGAGGCACCCGCCAGCACCAGGCAGCGGGCCTGCAGGCAGCGCGCATGCTCGGCGTTGAGCCGGTCGCCATGCGCGTCCAGCGCCGCGCGCAAGGCGGCAAAAACCGTCGGCCGGCGGAATAGAAACCCGCGCCAGCAACGGCTGAGTTGAGAATCCCGTCCCGGCTGCCAGCATGCCGGCACCCGCCTGATTTGTAACACCGGCCCGTAGGCCCCTTGAACCCGGCGCCACCATCCCTATAATTAGCACTCGACGGAGATGAGTGCTAACAACGCCGTCTTCCCGACCCCAATTCCCATTTCTTCTTTGAAAACAGGAGTTCTTCATGGCCCTGCGTCCCCTGCACGATCGCGTGATCGTCAAGCGCCTGGACAACGAGCGCAAAACCGCCTCGGGCATCGTCATCCCCGACAGTGCCGCCGAGAAGCCCGACCAGGGCGAAGTCGTGGCCGTCGGCCCCGGCAAGAAGACCGAAGACGGCAAGGTGCTGCCGGTCGACCTCAAGGCGGGCGACAAGGTGCTGTTCGGCAAGTATGCCGGCCAGAGCGTCAAGGTCGACGGCGAAGAGCTGCTCGTCATCCGCGAGGAAGAAATCCTCGCCGTGATCCAGTAAGTAACCGAATTCGCAAAAGGAACCAAGCATGGCTGCCAAGCAAGTACAGTTCGGCGACGACGCCCGCGTGCGCATCGTCCGTGGCGTGAACGTCCTCGCCAATGCCGTCAAGACGACCCTCGGCCCCAAGGGCCGCAACGTGGTGCTGGAGCGCTCCTTCGGCGCCCCCACCGTGACCAAGGAC
>Ga0180222_1000614_pt1 | contig 49308 bp, 45 predicted proteins | sample eDN5th37CKraftOP_FD_151336 | JGI IMG/M metagenome (GOLD analysis project Ga0180222, IMG submission 151336) | Enriched Organic Plus compost microbial communities from Emeryville, California, USA - eDNA 5th pass 37_C Kraft OP (version 2) (version 2) ...
TGCGCAGCTATTCCGCCGGCGGCCCGCGCGCCGCGGGATATATCCAGGCCGGCAGCCTGATCGCGCTGTCGGTGCTGTGCGCCGCGGTCGCGGTGGGAATCTGCCTGCTCGCCGAACCGTTCGTGGAGCTGGTGCTGCCGGAGCCATATCGTGTCGTCGCAGCGCGGGTGATGCCGTGGATCGCGCTGGCGACGCTGCTCAGTGCGCTGAAGAACTTCTGCTTCGACAATGTCTTCCATATCTCGGGCAAGAACTGGCGGCAGTTCGCGACGATCGCGCCCGCCGCGGTGCTGTCCGCCGTGCTCGGCGTGCTGCTGATCCCGGAGGGCGGGCCGGTGGCTGCAGCGATCATCGCGGCCGGAGCGGCGGCGCTGATGCTCGTTGGCAGCCTCTACCTGTCATGCCGGATTCTGCCTTTCAGCGTTCCGCCCGGCGCAGTCGCCGGCTTCGGCGTTTCGCTGGCGCTGGCCTCCGGTGCGGCCTATGCGGTGAAACTGATGCTGGGGGCGCAGCCGCCGCTGGTGATCCTGATCGGCGCGACGCTGGCCTTCGTCGTGGTCTATGCGGCCGCGCTCACCATGTCCGGCTTTTCGCTGCTGCGCTTTCTCGATCGTCCGTGGGAGGTCTGGCAGGGCCGGCCGGGACGCCGCGAGACGGCGACGCCAGCACCGCCGTGAACAGCTCGAGATAGGCACGCACCGCGTGCGCGATATCGAATTCGTGGGCGCGGGCGATGCGGGGCGCGGGGTCGCCGGGCGCTTCGAGCGCGGCGTCCAGCGCCTCGGCCAGCGCGGCGATATCGCCGTTGTCGACCAGGCGGCCGAAGCGGCCGTGCGCCAGGATTTCCTCCGGTCCGCCGCTGCGGGTCGCGACCACCGGAAGGCCGGAGGCCAGCGCTTCCACCACGACGTTGCCGAAGGCCTCGCTGGCGGAGGTGATGGCGAAGCAGCGCGCCGTCGCATAGCAGGGCCAGGGATCGGCGGCATAGCCGGGCAGGCTGAGGCGATCGGCGACGTTCAGGGCGCGAGCCTGCTGCATCAGCGCCTCCCGCTCCGGCCCGTCGCCGAAAATCACCAGCCGCGCCTGCGTCCGCATCCGCGGCAGGGCGGCGATCAGGGCATCGAAGCCCTTTTCGCGCGTGAGGCGGCCCATGCCGAGCACGACCGGAGGCCGGCCGGCCAGCTCCGGCAGGGTTGCCGGGCTGGCCTTCTCGACCAGGACCGGATTGTAGATGCGAACCAGCTTCCCGGCGGGAACCTGCCAGTCGTCGCGCATATGGTCGCGCAGCATGTCGGAGACGCATACCACCGCCCTGGCCCGGACGGCCAGCCATGAGGCGAAAAAATAAGCCGCATGCCCGAGGCGGCCGTGGCCGACACCGGACCGCCCATGGTAGGACAGCACGACCGGAAGCCGCCGCATCGAGAGAAACCGTGCTAGGGTGAGCTTGACGTTGGCGCCGCCGCCGACCGAGAGCGCGATGTCGAAGGACGATCTGCGAAGCACGCCGGCGAGTGACAGCATCGACTTGATATGCGATCGGCCGAGGACCTTGATCGCGACGCCCTTGCGCACCAGCGCTTCGTTCTCAGCGGCGTCGAAGTCGACCAGCAGCGTGACGCGCCAGCCGGCCTCGTCGAAGCCGGAGGCGAGCAGGGCGGCGACCCGCTCCGCGCCGCCGCCGCTGAGGGCGGCCACGTAGATCGCGACGTGTTTTTGTGCTGCCGGGTCCATTTGAGTCATGGCCGGCATCATGAGGGGTTAAGGTAAACGGGGCATTTAGGAAGGAATGTCCTACCTGTTGGTGTAAGTATGTCCCAATACTCGGGAGAACACGCATGAGCGTTTTGGATGTCGCGCGCGGAGCCTATGTTCGATTGCCGCCCTCGGCGCGCAACTACCTCGGTCGCGTCCTGCAATTCGTGCCGACCTCGCTGAAGTTCGGCAAGACCTACCGGCACTGGCGCGGGCAGATCGACCGCGCCAGGACCGACACCGCTTTCGTGAAAGCGTATCGCCGCGAGGCGCTGATCGATGTGCTCGATCGCGCGGCGCGGCTGTCGCCCTATTACGCACGCACGATCGGCCCGATCGTCGACGGCGCGCCGGAGCAGGCGCTGCCCGGCAGCGAGGCGTGGCTGAAGATTCCGGTGCTGACACGGCAGACCGTGGTCGACAATCTCGACGGCATGAGCACCGTGCCGCTGCGCGAGCTGGATCGGGTCTCGACCGACGGTTCGTCCGGCGAGCCGCTGGTGTTCCGGCTGGACCGCAACCGCAGCCCGATCGAATATGCGTTCGTTCATGATGCGTGGGCGCGTTCCGGATTCACCGCAACCGACTGGCGCGCCGTGTTCCGCGGCCTCGATCTCGGCAAGGGCGAGACGCGCGACATGGAGATCGAGCCGGCGCTGAAGGAGCTGCGTCTCTCGGTCTTTCATCTCAACGATGAGAGCATGGCGCGCTATCTTGCCGCCATCCGCGAGCGGAATATCGAGTTCATCTACGGCTATCCGTCGGCGATCGCGATCTTCTGCGATTTTCTCGAACGCACCGGCGCGGCCCCGCTGCGGCAGATCCGCGGCGTGCTGCCGATCTCGGAGCGAATCTATCCGCACCAGCGCACCTTGATGACGAGGGCGTTCGACCGCGCTGTCATCGTGCCGTTCTATGGCATGAGCGAGAAGGTGGCCTTCGCGATCGAGCGGCCCGACGAGCCGGAGACCTACGAATTCAATCCGCTCTACGGCTATACCGAGCTGCTTGATGAGCACGATCAGCCGGTGACGACTCCGGGCCACGTCGGCCGCGTGGTTTCCACCGGTCTTCTGTTCCGCGGCATGCCGCTGATCCGCTACGACACCCGTGACGAGGCGGAGCTTGTGGAGCTGCCGACCGAGGCCAACGGCTATCGCCTCGTGCTGAAGAACCTGTCGCCGCGCCGCGACAGCGAATATGTGGTCGGCCGCTCCGGCACGCTGATTCCGTTCTGCGGCCTTTGCGTTCCCGTGGACAACCAGAACCGGGTGCGCGAAGTGCAATTCTACCAGGACACGCCGGGCGAGGTGGAGCTGCGCGTCGTCGTCGCCGATGGCCACCCGCCCGATCTGTCGGACTATCTCGAACGCATGGCGCAGCGCTCCGGCTCGGACCTGACGCTCAACCTTCAGCTCGTCGACCGGCTGCCGATGACCAATCGCGGCAAGCGCAAGTTCATCGATCAGCGGTTGCCGCTGTCCTTGCTGCACGAGGCGCCGGGCGAGCAGATCGTGATCCCGCCCGAGAAGCTGAAGGATCCGTCCTTCGCCTGATCGCGGCCGGAGTCAGCGGCGGCCGGCGGTCTCGAGGTAGAGCGTGCGAAGCCGCTCGGCGAAGGCCGCGAGGCTGAAATTCTCGCGATAGACGGCGCGCGATGCCGCCTGCATGCGGGCCAGCAGCTCGCGATCGGATGCGAGGCGACGCAGCGCGGCGCAGATCGCGTCCGGATCGCGCGCGACCAGGATGCCGTTCTCTCCGTCTCTGACGATGGCGCGGACATTGCCGACGTCGGTCGCGATCAATGCGGCTCCCGCGCAGGCGCCCTCGATCAGGCTGAGCGGCAGCGCCTCGGTGCGCGAAGGCAGCGCGACGATATCCGCGCGCCGCATGTAGTCCAGCATGGTGGCGCTTTCGATCCAGCCGGTGAAGGTGATGCGCTGCGCGAGGCCGGTCTCCTTGGCGAGTGCGGCAAAATGCGCCACCTCGCCATTGCCTGCCGCCGTGCAGTGCCAGTCCGTGAAGCGTTCGTCGAGCTGCTTCAGGGCGGCGATCAGCAGATGCATGCCCTTGTTTTCGGTCAGCAGGCCGGAGAACAGGATCTCCAGCTTCGCGTGCCGCGGCTTCGGGACAATCGCATCGCCGGCGAAATCCGGGATGCCGTTCGGGACGATCGCAATATGCTGCTCCGGCACGCCGATGCGGCGGAATGCGGCGGCGTGGACATCGCCGAGCGCGACCACCCGGTTCGCGCCGGTGGCGATCGCCTTGAACAGGCGGCCGGCCGCAGTGCCCTTTGCAATCTGATCTTCGATGAACTGGCCATGGAAGTGCACGATGATGCGGGCGCCGAACAGGCGGGCGAGCCGCAGCGCGGCGTATTTGCGCGGCAGGCTGCCGCCGGTCGCGAAGTTGATGTGCACGACATCCGGGCGCAGCCGGGCCAGGGTCCAGGCCAGCTCGATCAGGATCAGCGGAAAGGTGGCCATCCAGGCATTGCCGCTGGCGCTGCCGCGTGCGCGCGCGAAATGAACCTCGACGCCGTCGAGCGTCTGCCCGTTGAGGAAATCACGGAAATAGAGATAGAGGCGGTCGATGCCTCCGCGTCCGGATGGTCCGAAGGGGGTGACACACAACACACGCACCGGGGACATCGCTCGACCTCCTCGCGGCAACGCCAGCAAAGGGCGCGGAAAGCCGACGCTGGCGCAAGGCATAGGCGGAATATGCTTAGCGAACCGTTAAGACGACGAGCCTATGATCGGCGGCGGACAATCGAAAGCTGCTTCATGCCTATGGCCGGTGCGGTCCCCTCCGCGAGATCGGGCGTCAACGTCACGCTATCGCTGCTCTTCATCGTGTTCGCGGCGAGCGTGGCGCTGCGGCTCGGGTTCGGCGCGCTGCTTCTCAACGAGTTCATGAACTACACGACCATCGAAGGGTCGACCATCGAGAAGATTCATCCGGCCTTCTACGGCATCGCATTGGTCGCCGTTGCGATCGGCCTGACCCAGCGCGTCGTGCTGTCGGTCCGCGATCTCGCCATCCTGCGGGCGATCATCGTCTTCATCGTCGGCATTGTCGGCATTCTCGCGATGATGCTGCTGGTCAACGGCCAGAGCTCGTCGTCCGGCTATATTCTCGACACCTACATCGTCACCTGCCTGGCGTCCTTCGTGATGATGGCGCTGCCGGAGGCGTGGCGCGTCCGGCTTGGTGAACTGGTGCTGCTGTTTCTCACGTTGAGCGCGCTGGTCGGCATCGCGGAATTCGTGCTCAGGGCGCGCCTGCTGCCCTATCCGGGCGGCGAGGAGGTGTTTCGTCCCACTGGCCTGTCCGATCATCCGCTGCAGCTCGGCATGTGGTGCGCGGTAGGCATCTGCTTCGCTCCGATCATCCGGTGGCCGCTGCGGCAGTTCGTGACGGTCGCCATCCTGCTGGTCGGCGCGCTCGCGTCCGGCGCCCGCGTCGCGAGTATCGCGGCCTGTTTTTCCAGCGTGATCTATCTGATCTTCGCGCGCATGCCGGCGCCGACCTCGGCCGATGCCTTTCAGCGCAAAGTCATGCTGGCGATCGCCGGTCTTTGCGGATTGATCGCCGTCATTGCCGTGATGGCTGCCGTCGGCGCGCTCGACCGCCTGCTGGGCGGCCTGGTCGACCAGAGCTCGCTGGCGCGCGTCGGCATCTACGGCGTGTTCGATTACCTGACATGGCGCGAATTCCTGCTCGGCTCCGATATCGTGCGGGTGCAGCGGATCGCGCGCGACGTCCTCGACATCCCCTATATCGAAAGCTCGTTCGTGGTGTTCACGGTGCAGTTCGGCCTGATCGGCGCGATCGTGTTCGCGTTGCTGCTGGGAAATCTGGTGCGGGCCTGGCTGATCGGACGCGCGATGCCGACGATCATCGGCACGCTGATCTTCTTCACGCTGGCGCTCACCAACAACCTGCTCTCGGTCAAGTCCGCCGACGTGCTGATCCTCGGCCTTCTGATCATGTCGGATTGCAGCCGGCGGCAGGGCGCGGGGAGATCGTGATGCGGCGGCTGGTCGTTGTGGCCGCGGCCGCCATCGGCGCAGCGCTGGTCTGGACCACGGCGGCCGTCGCCGAGGCGGCGTTCCGGCACGGCGTCGGGGTGCACCGGCCGCTCAACTGGGCCGATCTCGTTCCCGGCGATCGTGGGCGCTACGCCTGGCCGCCCTTCGCCGGCGCCGAGCACGAGGTCTCCGATGCGCTGATCGACGGGATTCGCGCCGCAGGCTTCGATTTCGTCCGGCTGACCGTCGATCCGGGTCCGTTCCTGCAGATGAAGGGCTTGCGGCGCGATCGGCTCGATGCCCTGCTCGGCGCGCAGATCCGCCGTTTCCGCGCGCGGGGGCTCGCGGTGCTGGTGAATTTCCATTCCAACTCGCAGGTCAGGGCCTATCGGCCGGAGCTGATTTTCGCCGAGGAGTCCGCGCCGCCATTCAAGCAGTATCTTGCGGCGGTCGCGCGCACGGCTGCCTATCTCGCCGCCATGCGCGATCCCGCCGTCGCCTTCGAGCCGGTCAACGAGCCGCCCTACGGCTATGACAGCGGGACGGCGGCGCGCTGGCAGCGCATGATGGAGGCGCTCTATCGCGCGGCGCGGGCGGCTGCGCCGACGCTCACCATTGTCGTCACCGGCGCGCAGGGCGGCAGCCGCCTCGGCCTCGCGCTGCTCGACCCGCGCCCGTTCGGCGCCGGCAACACGCTGTTTTCGTTTCATTATTACGAGCCTCACCTGTTCACCCATCAGGGCACGCCGGCATCCGACGGCGATGCGCGGGTCTGGCGCTACATCCTGGATCTGCCCTATCCGCCGCAGCCGGATCAGCGCCGCGCGACGATCGGGCAGGCCGAGGCGCGGCTTGCGGCGGATACGGGACTTTCCGGACAGGATCGCGCGCGACTCAGCGCTATGATGCGCAGCGTGATGGGGAGCTATTTCGATGCCGGATGGAATGCGGGCAGCATCGGCGCCGCATTCGACGAGGTGGCGGACTGGGCATCCAAATACGGTATCGGGACGGATCGCATTCTGCTTGGAGAGTTCGGGGCCACGCGTGTGGCCGGACAGGGCAGCGCCCCGGCGCGTGCGGCCTGGCTGCGCGATGTGCGCTGCGCGGCGGAGCAGCGCCGTTTCGCGTGGTCGATATGGGAGCTGAACGGGCCGGGGGGCATGGCAATCACGGACGAGCTTGATCGCAACGGGATCGACCCGGTAACGCGCGACGCGCTGGGGCTTGCGGCCGCGCCGGCTGCGGACTGCCGGCGATGACGGGTCAGGCGGTCTCGCGCCGGATCGAACTGCGGCTGAACCGTCATCGACTGTGGCGATGGCAACTCGAGCTCGCGCGTGTGCTGGCGGGCGATGCAGGTGTGCGGCTGACGGCGCGGATGGTCGATGGGCCGGCCTTGCCGGCCGCGCTCGGCTTGCTGCTGGCGCTGGAAGGCCCGGCCTACCGCCTGCGCGGCCATCATGCCTGCGACCGGCTCGGCGAGGCCGATTTCGCGCAATGGCGCGCGGCGGAGCACGGCGCCGATCTCGTTCTGGATTTCGCGGGCGATGCGGGTGAGGGTGCCGGGCCCGAAGCCTGGCATCTGCGCTACGATGAAAGCCCGGACGACGATGCCCTGCTGGCTGCGGCCCTTGCCGGGCACCCCGCCACGATGACGGTGGTCGATGGGCAAGGCCGCATCCGCGCTTCCGGATATCCGGCGATCGAGGATCCCACCGTGACGACGCGGGCGCTCGATACGCTGTTCTCGGGCCTGCTGCGGATCGTGCTGAAGGCGCTGCGGAGCGATGGCGAGGTGGCCGCAGCGGCGCCGCCGCGGCGGGCGGCTCCCTCCGTCACGGTCGCGACCGTGGTGGCGGCGGGGGCCGGATCGCTGGCCGAAAAGCTATGCGGCCGCCTGACCCAGCTATGCCGGCGCCCGCCAAACTGGTCGGTGGCATGGCGGCGGATCGATCCGTCGGCGGACTTTTCCCATCTCGATATCGCGAGCTATCGGCCAATGCCGCAGGATGCCGGCCGCTATTTCGCCGACCCGTTCCCGATCGAGGTGAACGGACAGACCCATCTGTTCGTCGAGGAGTTTCCCTATGCCACCGGCAAGGGGATCATCTCCGTTGCGACGCTGGGCGAGGATGGTCCGTCCGCCGCGCGGCCCGTGCTCGAGACCGATGTCCACCTGTCCTATCCGCATGTCTTCGCCCATGCGGGCGAGATCTACATGATCCCGGAAACGATGGAGGCGGATGCGGTCCGGCTTTATCGCGCGGAGCGCTTTCCGGACCGCTGGGTGCACGAGGCGACGCTGCTCGACGGCATCCGCGCCTCCGACGCGACGCTCATTCAGCGGGACGGAAGCTGGTGGATGTTCGTCACCACCCGTGCCTGGTGGGGATCGACCTGGGACAGCCTCAACGTGTTCTGGGCGGATGACCTGCATGGACCATGGTCGCCTCATCCGGGCAATCCGGTCACCGTCGACTGCCGCTATGCGCGGCCGGCCGGGCACTTCTTCGAGCATGCCGGCGCATTGTGGCGCCCGGCCCAGGATTGCTCCGATGGCTATGGTTCCGGCCTCGCGTTCTGCCGGGTCGACCGGCTCGATCGCGCCCGGGTCGAGCAATCCCCGCAGCATCTCATCCGGATGCGGGCGGACGGCGTGAAGCGCGGGCCGCACACCTTCAACCGCTGCGGATCGCTCGAGGCCATCGACGTGTTGCGATAGCGCCGCCGCGGAGAGGCCGGGAACCCGGCCTGCTCATTTCAGTCATTGTTAATCATATTCGTCGCATAGTTCCGGTGGCGGCGCCACGCAGTGACCCGTCGTGAAAGTCCGGAATTCTGTCATGCGTACGCGACTGGGCCTGTCCTGCCGGGTGCCTCCAACAGGCTTTGATTCATGGCGATGACCATCGAAGCGCCGCCGCCTCCCGCGGCTGTGGTGGACTTCCGTGCCTTCGTCCAGGTGCTGGCCCGGCGCAAGGCGCTGGTGCTGGCGATCGCCGGCATCTGCCTTCTGGCCGCGCTCGCCGTCGCGCTGATGATGACGCCGCGCTATACGTCCGAGATCAAGATTCTCGCCGATCCGCGCGGCCTGCAGATCCTGCCCAACGACCTCAATCCCAATACCGCATCGACCGACGTCACCTTCGCCGTGGTCGACAGCCAGGTGCAGCTCCTCACCTCGACGGAACTGCTGAGCAAGGTGATCGACAAGCTGAAGCTTGCCGACGACCCGGAGTTCAATGCCGGCTCCTCGGCGCTGCCGGGGCCGGCGCCATCCGGAATGGAGGCGAAGAACTGGGCGGCGCTGCGGACGCTGCGCAAGCAGATCGACGTGCGCCGGCCGGACCGCACCTTCGTCCTGACCGTCTCGGTCTGGTCCAAGAGCTCGGCGGAGAAATCCCGGCAGATCGCCGAGGCGATCGGCCAGGCCTATCTCGAGCTGCAGGCGCAGAATCAGGCCGATGTCGCCAAGCGGACCGCGAACGCGCTCGATGCCCAGCTCGAAACGCTGCACAAGAACCTGACCCGTTCCGAGAACGAGCTCGAGGTCTATCGCGTCCAGAATAACCTGGTCGGCGGCAACGGACGCCTCCTGACCGAACGGGAACTGACCGATCTCACCAACCAGCTGTCGGCCCAGCGCATCCGCACCTCGGAGCTGAAGGCGCGGATGGAGTCGCTGAACCGCCGCAACGTCGGCAACGGCGAGATCGACACCATCGCCGAGGCGCTGCAGTCGCCGACGCTGAATGATCTGCGCGCGCGCTATGCCGAAGCCAAGAAGGCGGAAGCGGAGAGCCAGGTGTCGCTTGGGCCGCGGCATCCGGCGGTCATCAATGCGCATGTGCAGGTGCGCCAGCTGCAGGACCTGATCCGGAACGAGCTGGCGCGGATCCAGCGCAGCCTCGTCACCGAATACGAGCGCGCGAAGGCGGTCGAGAGCGCGCTCAATCAGCAGATCATCTCGGCGCGCCAGTTCGCCGCGTCGGGTTCGCCGCCGCTGCTGAAGCTGCGCGCGCTTGAAAACGATGTCGCCGCGCAGCGGTCGGTCTTCGAGGCGATGCAGAAGCGCGCCAAGGAAGTGCGCGAGGCGGCCGCGCTCGATCACACCAATGCGCGCATCATCTCGCCGGCGGCCTTGCAGCCGCCGGGCTATGTGGTGCCGCGCACGCTGATCGTCGCCGGCGGGCTGATCTTCGGGCTGCTGGCCGGCGTGTTCGCCGCGGCATTCCTCAACCAGGTCGACACCAGGGTGCGGACCGCGAGCGACCTGTTCAAGCGCACGCAGCTCTTCAACCTCGCCACGTTGCCGCGCAAGGCGGTGATGGCCGCCGGAAGCGGCCCGCCGCGCAAGGAGCTGCTGGAGAAAGCCGGCCTTGCCGGCCTGCGCGAGATTTTCGACGAGATCGTCAAGAAATCGCCCGGCGCGGTGCTGGTGGTGTCGGCGGATCAGCCGCCGGCGAGCGGCGCGCTGGTGCTGTCGCTCGCGGCGCAGATGGCGCAGGAGGGGCGCGGCGCCTGGGCCGTGGATGCGACGCGAACGCGCTACATCACCAGGACCTGCAAGCTCGAGGGGCGGCCGGGCGTCGCGGAGGCCGGGTCGCTGCCGCTCAGCCTGCTGAAGGCGGAGGTGTCCGGCGTGAATGTCATTCCGGCCGGGGCTCGCACTGCGGCGCCGATCGGCAGCGCGCTGTCGCCTTCCAGTCCGCTCCTGGCGGGCAACGACATCGTCTTCATGGACGGCGGCACGCTGACGGACGGCGACTATGCCGCGCTGCTCGATCTCGCCGGCGTGGTGCTGATCGTCGTCACCGCGGGGCAGGGCGGCATCGACCGCGTCGCCGAGGCGGCGCAGGCGATCAATGCCCAGCGCAACCGGCTGGTCGCAAGCGTGCTGCTGACCTGACGCAGGTGGCTGGCCGCATCGTCCAGCAGATGGTCATTCGAAGAATCCCACCAGCAGATCGGCCATGTCGTCGAGGCAGCGCTCGCCGATCGCTGCCGAGGCGCCTCGCGGATCGCCCAAGATGCCATTGGCGCTGATGCTGCCGATGCCATCGCGCCACATCAGCGTCCGCTCGGCCTCGGACAACAACCCGGGATGTCCCGGTTCGGCCCGCTGCATCTGCACGCTCTCCTGCCGCAGCACGAGCATCAGCGATGTCTCGGCAATGTCGGCGTGACCGCCGACATTCGCTCCCGGTCCGCCGGCGGCCTCGACCGCGGCTTTCCAGGTCTTCAGCCATGCCGTCGAATCCGTGAATGCGTTGACCTCGCAGGTGTCCGGTACGGCTTGCTGCAGCCGGGGAAGAAGATCCGCGAGGACCGGGCAATTCCCGACATGTGCGGAGAACAGCAGAATGCGCGTGAAGCCATGGGCGGCGAGGCTCTCGCAATAATCCCTGCAGAGCGCCTCGAACGTTTCCGGACGCAGGGACACCGTGCCGGCGAAGCCCATATGGTGAGACGAGCAGCCGACCCTGATCGTCGGCGCGATCAGCGCATGTCCCAGGCGTGCGGCAACCAGAAGGCCGAGACGATCCGCGTGATCGGAATCCATGCACAGCGGCAGATGCGGGCCGTGCTGCTCGATCGCGCCGCAAGGCACCACGGCCGTCGTCATTCCGGACTGAATGGCCCGCCCGATGTCCGGCGAGGTCAGAAGCTCGATGCGGAGCGATGGTGGCATTGCCTGCGTCATTCCAATTCCTCCCGGTCCTTGCGCTTGAGAAAGCGGTCCCGTGCCTCGGCGGTCTCGGCCCTGCCGAGATACGCGCGCATGTCGTCGAGCGCCATTCGCGCAAGATCGTCATCCGACAGCGAATTTGTCTTCGCGACCGAACGTTTCAATGCGGAGAAAAGCAGCGGATCCTTTGCGCGCAATTCGCGCGCGATTGCGACCGCGCGGGCATCCACCTGCGTGATATCGACGATCTCATCGATCGCTCCGGCCGTCATCGCCCGCTCCGCGTCAATCAGATGGCCGGAATAAAGGAGCGATCTCGCCATGCGCGGGCCGAGCAGCGCTGCCGCCTGCCGTATTCCCTTCGCCGCCGGAAGCAGCCCGTGATTGATCTCCGGAAAGCCGAATTTGGCGCCGCTGTCGGCAATGGCAAAATCGGCGAACAGCACGAACTCGAACGCGCCGCCGACCGCGAAGCCGCGCACGCCGGCGATAATCGGAGCCGGATAGTTCTCAAGCTCGCAGAGCACGGCATGGAAGATCGTCATGCGGCTGAGGGCCGCCTGCGGTCCCTCGCGTTCGATTTCCTTGATGTCGCCGCCGGCGCTGAAGAAGCCATCGCCTTGTCCTGTCATGACAATGGCAGGCGGGCGCGCCGTCGCCCTGAGATCGCGCAACGTCTGCAAAAGGCGGCGCAGAAGGCCGCTGTCGAACGCGTTCGCTGGCGGCCTGTTGAACGTCAAGCGAACGACATCGCGTTCGACCTGTTCGAATAGAAGCGTCGCCTCGTCAATCATCGATCGTTGCATCCTCGTCGCGTTGTCTCGTGCAAGCAGTGGTGCCGTCTGTCTGCGGCGGTCTTCGCACCGGCAGTCCTGATGCAGACCGAGCGCGGCCGACTGCGACCATGACTGCGAACTATGCAATGGAGCGGAAGGATTGCCGTCATTATCGCCAGAGGTCCGGAAGCGCGGGTGTTGACAGCATTCCCGATCGCCCATAGTTTATCAACTAACGAATTAGTAAGTGGAGGGAGGATGACCATCCAGCGGGTCGGCCAGATCGTCTACGGCGTCACCGAGATCGGAGCGGCTGTTCCGTTCTACCGCGATGTCCTGGGGCTGGTCCTGAAGTTTACCGACGGCGCGCAATGGGCAGCCTTCAATCTCGACGGCGTCACGGTGGCGCTGTCGACGGAAGCGGGCGGTGGCCCGCGGCCAGGCAAATCGTCGACAGGCCCGCTGGTGGCATTCCGCGTGGATGACATTCATGCGTTTGCCGATCGGCTGCAGGCCGCTTCCGTCAAGATTTCAGCCATCACCGAGGGCGGGCATGAGCTCCGCCTCGAGGTGACGGACCCGGACGGCAATGTGCTGATGTTTTATCAGCCGAAGGCGAGTTCTTCTGTGAAAGGGAACTGACCGAAACGCCAGCAGGCGAAAGTGTATCCGAGTGCTGCATCAAGCCGGACTTCCCGAATCCGGCAACGGTGAAGTGCTGTCTAACTGAGGAAAAGCAGATGAAGTTTGGTTTCTTGTCTGAAGGTGACCCTCGCCCCGGTCAGACATACTCGCAACGCTATTGGGATCTCGTGGAAGAGGTCCAGCTTGCGGACAAGATGGGCTTTGATGTTTTCGGCAGCTCCGAGCAGCACTTTGCGATCGGCGTCGCGTCGATCTCGGCGCCGGAGTGCCTCTACCCCTACCTCTTCGCCAAGACGGAGCGCATCCGGTTTCGCCATGCGGTGACGCTGATGCCCTATCGCATCAATCACCCGCTGCGCGTCGCCGAGCGCATCGCGACGCAGGACATCCTGTCGCGCGGCCGCATCGAGCTTGGCACCGGGCGCGGCAACACCATGCTGACGTTGCGCGGTTTCGGCGTCGATGTCGACAGCACTCGCGAGCAGTGGGAAGAAGGCATCGATCTCATCAAGGCGGCCTTCACGAATGATCCCTTTACGTTCGAAGGCAAGCATTTCCAGGTGCCGCCGCGCAGCCTCATTCCGAAGCCGCTGCAGGATCCGCATCCGCCGATCTTCGTGGCTTCGACCGGACCGGACTCGCTGCGCCGCGCCGCGCAGAAGGGGCTTGGCGTCATCACCAGCGCCGTCGAACGCGGCTGGAGCTATATCGAGGAGGCGATCAAGATCTATCGCACCGAGGCGGCCATCGCCGAGGCGGCAGGGGTTCGCGTCAATAATGCGATCGCCGTGAACACCACGGCGCATTGCGCGCCGACCACGCGGCAGGCGATCGACGAAGCCGGCGCGGTCATCATCAAGGAGCGCAAGCTCGCGGGAGACGCCTATGCGCGCCTGGCCACCCTCTCCCCCGACTATGCCTATATGAAGGACATTGCCAGCCTGGGATCGGCGATGGAGGATCTGGACTATCTCAGGAACGAGTCGGGTTCGATCATCATCGGCGGGCCGGACAACTTCGTCGAGATGATCCAGCGGTTCGAGGCGCTCGGCGCCGACGAGGTCTGGTTCCGGCTGGATTCCCTGCCGCATCACCTGATCATGCAGTCGATCGAGCTGATCGGGCGCTATGTCATTCCGCAGTTCAAGGACAAGCGCGCGCTGGTGCAGTCGCCGGAAATCATGCGCAACAAGCTGCGCGAAAAGCGCGCAGAACTGGCCAAGGCGAAAGAGTCGGAAGCCACGCTCGTGGTGCCTTCAGCCTAGAGAGGGACCGATGGCAGTCGCGGGAGGTCTGCGGGTTGAGACGGCGATCGAGCCATCGCTTTGCGACGTCGGGATCGCCAGGCGGCGTTTGATGACACACCGGACGATAATTCGAGCAATGGCCACATCGTTACGCTGAGAGCGGGCAAGCAATAGGCATTGGGGAGATTTTCGATGTTCAGAGGTCTGGTTCTGGGGGCGGTCTTATCGGCGGCTTTGGTCGCGGGGCCGGCTGTTGCCTACGCCGAATATCCGACGAAGCCGGTCACGCTCGTGGTCAATTACCCGGCGGGAGGAGGATCCGATGCCATCGCGCGCGCGCTCGCCCGTGCGATGGAGAAGGAGCTGAAGCAGACCGTGGTGGTGGAAAACGTCGCGGGCGGCAAGGCGACGCGCGGCGTGACCGATGTGGTGACGGCGACTCCCGACGGATATCGCATCGGCATCGCAACCAACAGCCCCATGACCCTGGCGGTGCATTCGGTATCGGGGCTGCCATGGAGTTCGCCGAGCAGCTACGACATCCTCGGCGGAATCGGATCGCTCTACAGCGTGATCTGCGCTCAGCCGGATACGCCGTTCTCGTCGCTGGAGGAGATGGTCGCGTTCGCCAAAGCCAATCCCGGCAAGCTGAAGGTGGCGATCATCGCAGGCGGCCTCAATCAGTACACCTGGGACCTGTTCGTCAAGAAGGCCGGCATCAATATCCGCTTCGTGCCGTATAGCGGAGATGCGGACGGCATGGCCGCATTTCTTGGCAAGAACACGGAAATCGTCAACCTGACCTGGCCGACCCTGCGCGGACAGGTGGACGCGGGACGGGCCAAGTGCCTCGGCATGTTTGCGCCCGAGAGAATCGCGTCGCATCCGATTCCGACGCTGAAGGAGCTCGGCTATGACGTGACCACGACGAGCGACTACGTGGTTTTCGCTCCGAAGAGGTTGCCGGCCGACGTCCGCAAGATTCTGGTCGAGGCTGTTCACGCGGCCACCGCCGATCCTGACTTCGTCAAGGTTCTCTCGGCGCAGAACATTGTGGTGAAATACGAGGATGGCGATGTCGTCACCAAGCGATTCACCCAGGTCTATAACGACGTGCTGACGCAGAAGGCCGAGTCGAAATAAGCCGTGGCACGTCTCTTGCCTGGAAATCTGCGCTGCGCCGATCCGGTCCGGACGGCGGGAGCGGCGGAGGGTGTGCCGCGGGACGAAGCTGCCGAGTTGATCCGTCAAGGCAAATCAATCTGAGAAAGACCGGGAGATGCAGGCGACGACAAGGGTGACCAGCAGGCAGGTGCGGATCGCATCCGGCATCATCACCGCCATCGGAGCGTTCTACACGTGGCAGGCCCTCAAGCTCCCGGCCGGCGATCCTCTGGGAAGCGGCAAGGGCGGCGTTCCGATCATCGTCGGGATCCTGTGGGTGATCTTCGGCGCGCTTGTCACCGTGCGAACGCCGAAGATGTCGGTTTACGACGAGGAGGTCGGCACCTGGCCGGATGCCGAAGGAAAGAAGCGCCTGGTCCTGACGCTCGCCCTGTGCGTCGGTTTCGTCGCCCTGATGAACACGCTGGGCATGACGCTGACGTCCTTCATCTTCATGATCTTCATGGCCCGCATCTGCGAAGCCTCGTGGAGGAAGGCCATTATCGCCAGCCTGATCACCAGCATCTGCGTCTGGCTTCTGTTCGTTCATTTCCTCCAGTTGTCGCTTCCTGCCGGAATAATTTCTTCAATGCTGCCGTGGGTATGATCCGATGGATATTCTGAATGGAATGCTCGGTGGCTTTGCCGTCGCGCTGCAGCCTGTCAATATCATGGCGGCCCTGGTCGGGGCGCTGGTCGGCACAGCGACGGGCATTCTGCCGGGCCTTGGCGTGCTCGGGGCCATGGCGATCCTGCTGCCGATCACGCTGCATTTTTCCGCGGTGACGGGCCTGATCATGCTGGCCGGCATCTATTACGGCGCGATGTATGGCGGCTCGACCACCGCGATCCTGCTGAAGATACCGGGGGAAAGCGGGTCGATCGTCACGACCATCGATGGCTATGAATTCGCCCGCAAGGGGCGGTCCGGCTCGGCGCTGATGATCTGCGCGGTCGGCTCGTTCATCGCCGGCACCGTCAGCATCCTGGGCCTCAGCCTGTTCACGCCGCTGCTGACGGATGTCGCGCTGAAATTCTCCTCGCCGGAGTTTTGCCTGCTCGCGGTCCTGGGCGGCATTTCCCTCGTCCGCATCACGGGCCGCGATCCGATCAAGAACATGCTGATGCTCGTCATCGGCATCGCCTTGTCCACGATCGGCGTCGATGCCGTCGGCGGCGACACCCGTTTCGCGTTCGGATCGGAGAGTCTCACCCTCGGCTTCGATCTCGTCCCCGTCGCGCTCGGCCTCTATGGCGTGAGCGAGCTGCTGCAGGTGCTGATCACCAAGGGCGGCTTCCCGCGCGCGGAATCGGTCCGGCTGCGCGACATGGTGCCGACCCGCGCCGAATGGGCGCGCGCCTGGCCGGCGATCGTGCGCGGCTCCGGAATCGGCTTTCTGATCGGACTGCTGCCGGGGCCGGGCTCGCTGACATCCACCTTCGCATCCTATGGCGTGGAAAAGGCGCTGGCGCGGGAACACAAGTCGGAGTTCGGCCGCGGGGCGGTCGAGGGTTTCGCGGGACCGGAAGCGGCCAACAACGCGGTGTCCACCTCTGCGCTCGTTCCCGTGCTCAGCCTGGGCATCCCGTTCACGCCGAACGTGGCCTTGCTGCTCGGCGCGCTGGTGGTGCAGGGCATTCAGCCCGGCCCGCTGCTGCTGTCCCAGCACCCCGATATCGTCTGGGGCCTTCTGGCATCGATGTATATCGGCAATATCGCGCTTCTGATCCTGAACCTGCCGCTGGTCGGAATCTGGGTCAGGCTGTTGCACGTTCCGCAATACATCCTCATCAGCGGCATCTTCATCATCAGCATCATCGGCACCTATACGCTGCGGGGAAGCGCCTGGGATCTGGCGGTGCTGTTCGGCTGCGGCCTGATCGGATTCCTATTCAGGCGGCTGGAGTTCGACATGGCGCCGCTGGTGCTGGGCACGGTGCTCGGGCCGATCTTCGAGAAGTCGCTGCGGGAGACGCTTTTCCTCAGCGGCGGCGATCTGTCGATCTTTATTTCGAGGCCGATCAGCGCCGTGCTGGTGGCGCTGTGCGGCGTCGCCCTGGTGGCTCCGTCGCTGTTCTCCTGGGTCAAACGTCGCGGCCGGGCGGGTAATGTTGCCCGGACGGCCTAGCGGCGCGCGTCGGCTCTGAATTGATTGTGACGGTGTTCAAGACCATGACCAACCCCCAGTTATTTTGGGAATCCAAAATCCCGCGTGTCGAGCTGTCTCAGGTTGCCGGCTGGACCATTCCAGCGATCATCCGCGAGCGGGCGCGGCGGGAGGCCGCGCATTCCATCTATGCGGTGCCGGAACAGGGCGGCTATCGCAGGATTGCCTGGAGCGATTTCGCCACCATGGTGTTTGAGGTCGCCGCCGGATTGCGGCACCTCGGCTTCCGGCATGGCGACCGCGCGGCCGTCATGGGCGATCCGGCGCTGGAATGGGTCGTCAGCGATTTCGGCAGTCTCGCCGCCGGGGGTGTCTGCGTCGGAATCTACCAGACCAGTTCTGTCGCGGAAGTCGCGCATATCCTCGACGATTCAGCGCCGCGGGCGTTTTTTGGCCAGACCCGGTCGCATCTCGAGAGCGGGCTTCAGGCCAATCGTTCGGTCGATGCGGCGCCGGTCACGATCTTCGTTCTGCTCGAAGGCGAATTGGATCAGCTCGATCCGGCTCCGGCAGGCGTTCATGTCGTGACGCTGGCCGAGCTGAGGCGGCTAGGCGCGATGTGCCTTGCAGGCGAGCCGGACCTGATCGATCGCCTTGTCGGCGCGGGATCCTCGACCGATCTGGCGAGGATCATCTACACCTCGGGCACCACCGGCCGGCCGAAGGGCGTGATGTATTCCCATCAGGCCTGGCTGCTGGTCGGCGAGCAGTGGGTGTTGCGGTTTCCGCCGATCCGCGAGCGCGAGCATGTCACGGTGGCGTTCCTGTCCACCGCTCATGTGGCCTCGGCGATGGTCTCGGAAATCGTGCCGCTGGTGAGTCGGCTGGTGCCGCATTTCGCGCCGCCGAAGGCGGACCTCACCGAGGTGTTCCGGCAGGTGCGCCCCGAGGTGCAGGGGATGACGCCGCGCTTCTTCCAGAAGATCGCCGTCCAGCTCGCCGTGCAGCTCGAGGAGGCGAAGGGACTTTCCCGCGTGATCAACCGCATGGCGATGCGGGTCGGGCGCCGGGTCGTGCAGGGACAATGGGAAGGCCGGGAGCCGTCGATGCGCGATCGCCTGCTGCTGGATCTTTCGCGGCGGACGGTGTTTCGCAATCTGCTCGCCTCGGTCGGCCTGGAGCGCGTGCGGCGCGCCCAGACCGGCTCGGCGATGATGCCCGTCGAGGTCGCCACCATGTGGGCGGTGTGGGGCATCGACATCCGCGAGGCTTACGGCCTCAGCGAGGCCGCCTGCGCCGTCACCTATCAGCAGGAGTCCTTTCCCCGCCCGGGCACCATCGGCAAGCTGATGCAGCCGCAGCCGGGCACGCTGCTCGAGCTCGCCGCCGATGGCGAAATTCTGTTCAAGTCGCCGATGCTGTTCTCCGGATACTGGAATGCGCCCGAAGCCACCCAGAAGGTTCTTCGCGACGGATGGTTTCACACCGGCGACATCGGCGAGCGCCTTCCGGATGGCAATCTGCGGCTGGTGGGACGCAAGAACGATGCGATCAGCACCGCCGGCGGCAAGACCATCAATCCAGCCGAGATCGAGAACCAGCTCAAGCTCAGCCCCTTCATTTCCGAAGCCATCGTGTTCGGTCACGCGGAGAAATATCTCACGGCGCTGGTCGAGCTCGAGCTTGCGAGCGTCCAGGCGTTGGCGCGGGAGCGCGGATACGACAGGATTTCCTATGCCGATCTCGCCGCGAGAAGCGAGATCGTCGATCTGATCGAGGCCGAGATCCAGGCCGCGAACCGCAACCTCGGCCGCGCGCTTCAGATCAAGAAATTCCGCATCCTTCCGGTGCCGCTCGATCAGGTGAGCGACGCGCTGACATCGGCGAAGAAGGTCAAGCGCCGCGTGGTCCGCGAGAAATTCCACGATCTGATCGAGTCGATGTACGACCGCTCGGAGGATCGGATTCTGGCGAAGGGGCTGAGCAACTGACCGCGACAACGCCCCACCGGAGGAAGCCCCCGACGTGCTCGCCGCCTATGTAAGCCACTTCGATCCCGATCACCCGCTCCGCGGACTTGCGATCGGCGCGCGGCCGATGCCGGCCGGGAGGGAATCCTGGACGCGGGTCAGGGTCGTCGCGGCGTCGCTGAATCATCATGATTTGTCATCGCTGCGTGGCGGCGCGGCGATGCGACAGCGCGGCGGCGCCGGCCTGACCGAAGCGGACCTGCCCAAAATTCTCGGGATGGATGCCGCCGGCGTGACCGAGGACGGCCGTGAGGTGATCATCTATCCCCTGGTCACCCGCCCGGGCCAGTTCGGCGCCTTGTCCGGCCGATATGACGGCACCTTCGCCGAATATGTCGTGGTGCCGGATGAGAACCTCATCCCGAAGCCGTCCTCGCTCAGCTTCGAGACTGCGGCCTGCCTGCCGACGGCCTGGCTCACGGCGTATCGCATGCTGTACGAAAAGGCGGAAATTCCGCCGGGCGGCACGGTGCTGGTGCAGGGGGCCAGCGGCGCGGTGCCGACCGCGCTCGTCGTTCTCGGCAAGAATGCCGGCTATCGGGTCTGGGTGACGGGACGCAGCGACGAAACGCGGGCGTTCGCGCTGAAGCTCGGTGCGGATGCCGCGTTCGAGATGAATGCGCGGCTGCCGGAGCGGGTGGACGCCGTGATGGATGTGGTCGGCGCGCCGACGTGGCCGCACTCGCTGAAATGCCTGAAGCGGTTCGGGACGCTGGTGGCGCCGGGGGCGACGTCCGGCTATGCGGCGACCGTCGATATCGCGCGGCTGTTCACCATGGAACTGCGGATTGTCGGCACGGCGATGGGATCGCTGCAACAGCTGGAGGCACTGATCGATCTTTGCGCATCGCAGCAGTTGCCGGTTCCGATCGACCGCGTGATCGGGCTCAAGGATATCGGCGCGGCCTTCGACGCGATGGAGAAGGGCCGCCTGCGGGGCAAGGCGGTCATCCGCTTTCGCGGCTGACGGGCGCACCCGGCACGGCGGGCGCCGCCGCTGTTCGGGCGGGTCTGCATCCTCCGCAGCCACCGTCACGGGTACGGAAAAAAGTCGCAAAGCGCCGTATCCCAATGGCAAAATCCGATTTTATCACGTATTCAGTAATCAAACGGCGCAGGGCCGGGCGCGGGATTGCGCGCGACGCACTGTGGGAGGCGTTTTCCGCCAGATAGGATGTCAGGGGTGACTGTGGAAGATCAATCGAGCCGGGGGCGACGCGAGGAAGTGCTGAACGTCGCGGCCGCTGTTTTCTCCGAGAAGGGTTATCGGGCCAGCACGATCCAGGATATCGGCCGGGAGCTCGGCATCACCTCGGCTGCGCTCTACTACTACTTCACGAGCAAGCAGGAGATTCTGAGCGAGCTGATCGTCCGTCCGGTGAAGCAGCTCGAAGCGATGTCCGCCGAGGTGGCGGCCAGCGATCTGTCGAATCGGGACAAGCTTTGCGAGATCGTCCACCGTCACATCGACATGATGCTCACCCAGCGCGATCTGTTCACGATCTTTCTGCGCGAAAGGGTGGAGCTCGAGCCGGGCCCGGCAAAGAAGCTGGCCTCGCTCGAAGAGGAATACTATCGCAAGATCCGGCATATCGTCGAAGCGGCCGAACGCGCCGGAGAGCTGCGTCCGGTCAATCCGCAACTCGTCGCGCTCGGCATCATCGGCATGACGAACTGGGTTCTGCGCTGGTACAAGCCGAGCGGATCATTGAGCCGCGATCAGATCGCCACCGGCCTGATGGACATCGTGCTCGGCGGAATCTTCAAGGAGCCGCAGGGCGGCGCCAAGCCGAAGGGCGCGAGGAAGGCCAGGCCGGCCAAGGCGGAGAGCTCGGCGAAAAAGCCTGCCCGCAAGGCGCTGGCCTGACGCGCGTGCTGCGCAGGCTGTCGCGCGCGCGGCGCGCTCATGCCGCATTCGCCTCGGCTTTGGCGAGTTGCTTGATGTGCCCGCCGGCATGGACCATCGGGTCGCGCGTCTGATAGACGGTGCCGCCGACGACATTGGCGATGATGACGATGTGATCTCCGGCATCGATGAGCTCGTGGATCAGGCACTCGGCATAGGCCGTCACGTGCTCGTGCAGGATCGGCGCGTTGTGGGCGATCTGGGACGCCTGCCAGGGGATTCCCGAGAACTTGTCGGCGGCCTTCGACGCGCATGTCATTGCCACCGTCTTGGCCTCCTCGGTGAGAAAATTGACGACGAACGATCCGCGCTCGGCGAGCGCGGGAAGCGTGTTCGACGTCTTTCCGACGCAGATCAGAAGCATCGCGGGGGTCAGCGACACCGAGCAGACGGCGCTGCAGGTGAGGCCGCGGGGAATCCCTTCCATGTCCGTCACCGTAACCACGGCGACACCGGTGGGGAACGAGGCCATGATCGACCTGAATGCGGACGGGTCCATGACGGGCGCCTTCTGTTTACTAATCAATAAGTAGAAAATATCGTCGGGCCCGGCCGGTGTCAAGAGCGGCCGCCAAGGGGGACGTCGGGGGAGGCCGTCAAGGCGGCCGGCGGCGGCGCTATCGGCAGGTGCGGCAGAACGGATCAGGCGGCGGCGCGGAGGAGCAGGTCGCGGTCGAGCGCGCCGCGGCCGATGATGACGGCGCTGCCGCCGACCTCCACCCTGGACGGCTGTCCGTTCTGCACCTCGACCGTGAGGTTTAACCGGCTGGGCCGCCCCATGTCGGCGCCCTGCGTGATCGCGAAATGCCGGGTCGCCGCCATTCGCTGAACGGTCGCGAGATAGCCGCCGAGGGCGACCGCGGCGACGCCGGTCGCGGGGTCTTCGGGAATGCCCAAGGCCGGCGCGAACATCCGCGCGTCGATGGTCAGGCCCTCCTGCCAGTCCTGCATCGTCATGGCATAGACGTGCGGCGCGATGCTGTCCGCCAGCAGGCTCTGCCAGCGGGTGCCATCGAGCCGCGCGCGCGAGAGCGCTTCCCGATCCCGCAGCGGGATGAAGGCGAACGGAACGCCGGCGGAGAAGCAGGCCGGACGCACGGCGCCGCTGTCGACCACGTCGGCATCGCCCAGGCCGAGGAGCGCGGCGAGCGTGCGGGCATCGCCGATGCGTCCGATGAATTCCGGCAGGCGCGGGCTGGTCAGCGTGGCCTGGGCGCGGCCGTCGTCATCCCGCGTGATCCGGACCGGCACGGGACCGACCTGCTCGTGCAGCAGCAGCGTATAGTCCGATTTCGGATCTTGCGGATTGCCGCTGACCGCGTCGAGGACCAGCGCGGTGCCAACGGTCGGGTGACCGGCAAACGGCAGCTCGGACAGCGGCGTGAAGATTCGCACCGTGTATCCGTCTTCGCCCGGGGGAGGGGGAAAGACGAACGTGGTCTCGCTGAGATTGAGCTCGCGGGCGATGAGCTGCATCGCGGCCGTCGGCAGATCGCCGGGATCGAGAAAAACCGCGAGCGGATTTCCGCCGAAGGCCTGCGCTGTGAACACGTCGGTCAGAACATAGTTGAGCATGGCAGACATCGTGATGCCTTTCGCTGCATGCAGCCGGAAGAAGCGGGAAGGGAGAATACGCGGCATGGAGCGGCGGGTCACCGCCGCTGGCGTGACGCGTGCCTGCCTGTGGACGATCAGGCCGGCGAAAGGACGCCGGGGCCTTCGTGGGCCAGGATCCGCTGCCGCCAGTGATCCGGGATCGGCGCGCCTTTTCCGGTGGCCTGATCGATATGGACGTGGACGCCCCGGCCCTCGGCGATCAGCGCCTGATCGGACTGGCGCACCAGCGTGAAGGCCCAGCCGGCGCTGCTGCGCTTGATCCACGGGATATTGATCGTCAGCAAGATCAGATCGTCGAAGCGGCCGACGGTCCTGTAGCTCACCAGGATTTCCGCGAGCACCCAGGAGTCGAGGTCGCGCGGGATAGCCATGCCGAGCACGCGCTCGTAGTAACGGATGCGCGCTTCTTCGATATACTTGACGATGTTGGCGTTGTTGAGGTGGCCGGAGGCATCCATATCGCTGAAGCGAACCTGGATGCTGCTCTGGATCGGACTGGCGGACGCCGTCATCGGCTCGCTCATCATGCGTCCTGATGGACCGGACGGCGGGCTGCCTTGGTGTTGCCGATCTTCTTGCGGCGCGCGCGGTCGGTGACCGCCTCGTCGGTGAAGTGCGAGAAGACGTGCAGGAGGAAATGATATTCCCAGGATTCCCGCTGGCCCATGATGTCGACCGCGCGGTTGATCGACGCCTTGGTCAGCTCCAACGAGACCTGAGGCTGCGAGGCGATCTTCAATGCGAGCTTGCGGACCTCTTCGTCGAGCTTGGCGCGTGGCACGACGCGATTGACGAAGCCCAGCTCGCGGGCGCGTTCCGCATCGACGATGTCGCCGGTGAACAGAAACTCCTTGGCGCGGCGTGCGCCCATGTCCCATACCTCGAACAGGATTTCGCCGACCGCGCAGACGCGGGACAGCACCGGCATGCCGAACTTGGCGTCGTCCGACGCGACGATGAGATCGCACATGGCAACGCCCATCATGCCCGCGGCGAGGCAATAGCCGTGCACCTGGCCGATGGTCGGCTTGCGGGTGTTGCGGATGGCGAGGCACTTCTCGAAGTACATCTTGCGCTCGGTGGAGAGCCGCGCCTCCGGCGTCGCGTAGAGCTTTGCGATATCGGGGTTGAAATCGATCTCGGTGACGTCGTGGCCGGACGAGAAGGACGGGCCTTCGCCGCTGAGAACGATGACGCGGACATCGGGATCGTCATCCGCCGCCATCATCGCATCGTGCAGCTGATCGATCATCGCCAGGTTCTTGGCGTTGTGCTTGTCGGGACGGTTGAGGCTGATCCGGGCGATCGGACCGTCACGCCAGGACTTGACGAACTGCTCACCGGAATTCTGGGGCGCGGCGGAACTCATCGGGGATCTCCCTTTCAAGAGGTCATTTTACTGTATCATTAGTAAGTCGCCGGGGTGTCCTGTCAAGGGAGGGGCCTGGCGAAATTTAGGGCTGGAGGCCATCGCCGGAGAGCAGGGGGACTCGCGCGGCCGGTGCGCTCTCCGGCGCGTCGTGCTGACGAGCGGCGCTTGCGCCGTCCTGCACGCTTGACGCTTGTGCCGTGCGGGTGACGCTGGAGCGAGCGGTCCCCGCTCGCCGGGCCGGATCGGCGCGGGTGAGGGCAGCGTCCCGCCCTGGTCGGGCGCGGGGACCGGTCGCGGCTATGCGATGCCGCGCGGCCGCGCGGCCGGGACCAGAAGCGATCCCGGGCCTAGGCCCGGCAATGACCGGCTTGCAGCGGGTCCTTCAAAAGCTGGAGCGCGCTTGTGTCCCGATTCCGAAGTCCGCATGTCTTTGCAGCAAGCTCTGATGCGAGCTTCGGAATCAAAGGGACAGGAGCAACTCGACGATACTCGTGCGGTTCCGGTTCAGACGTTGGCTTGACGGACTCGCGGAGACAATGAAGCGAATTTCTGAACCGCCGCACTAGCTGGCGGCTGCGGTTGCGCGCTCGACCTTCTTGCGCAGATTCATGGTGAGCCGGGCCTGCTTCTGGAAGTGCGCCTGCAGCAGGCTGGTGGCGCGCTCCTCGTTGCGCTCGAGCGCGGCCTTCATGATGGCCTCGTGCTCGCTGTCGGTGGCCACCGCCCGCTCCGCGTATTTCCAGAAATAGCGGCGGTAGCGCTCCATGTGGTCGTACAGCTCGTCGAAGAAGTGCAGCAGCCATGGCGAGCCGCAGCCTTTGCACAGCGCGTAGTGGAATTCGCGGTGGCGATCTTCCCATTCGGTGCGCCGCTCCTCGTCGTCCTGATCGGCGGAGACGGCGATGCCGGCGAGCTTGAGGCGATGAAACGCCGCCAGCAGATCGACCTCCCAGTCCTCGCCGCCGTCGCGGATGGCGCCGCGGATCGCATAGGCCTCGAGATTGGCGCGCAGGTTGGAGACGTCGAGCATCTCGTCGAACTGGATCGGCGCGACGACGAAGCCCTTGTGATCCTCGGCGACCACGAGGCCCTGCGCGGCGACCTGGAACAGCGCCTCCCGCAGCGGGCTGGTGCCGACCTCGTAGCGCTTGCTCAGCTTTTCGAACTGCAGCCGCTCGCCGGGCTCGAGGTGATGGCGGATGATGTCGCGGCGCAGTCGCTGCGCGACCACGCCGGCAAGGGTCTTGGGTGTTTCGTCCCGGGAGGGGTGCAGGCTCGGCCCCCACCTGCGGGTCGGCTGTTTGGGCGGTTTCCGCATATGCTGCGCCTATTTGTCGCGAATCTGCTCATAATATGAGCGAGCCTCGTCCAAAATCCAAGCTGAAAGAGATTTTCGAAAATGTTGACACGATTGGAAATATAGATAAGTTTTGGGCGAATAAGGAGAATGCGATGGCAGAGATCGTCTACGCCGCCGGAGCGCCTCACGCGCCCGGCTTGATCGGATTGCTGGAGGCTGCGCCGGCCGACGTGAAGGATGTGGTGATCCGCACCTATCGCCAGCTCGCGGATGCCATGGCGGCCGCAAAGGCGGACGTGCTGATCGTGTTCGCCAACGACCATCTCGCCAACAGCCGGGTGCGCGCCTATCCCGACTTTCTGATCGGGATGGCTGCGGAGCATCGTGGTCCCTACGAGTGGTTCAAGCCGTGGATCGGCTGCGAGGACTATACCGTGAAGGGATCGCCGGAGATCGCGGCCGCGCTGCTCGACGGCATGACCCGGCGCGGGATCCGGATGTTCGCGCAGACCGAGAACCTGAAGTTCGACGACAACATCTCGGTGCCGGTGCTGCTCACCAACGTCGCCGCCTCGGGTATTCCCATGGTGCCGGTGCTGCAGAACTGCACGGTGCCGCCGATTCCGGATCAATATCGCTGCTACGAGGTCGGCAAGGCGCTCGGCGATTTCATCCGCAACGACCTGCCTGCCGACATGCGCGTCGCGCTGCTCGGGTCCGGCGGTCTCAGCCATGAGCCGGGCGGGGCGCGCTACTATTTCATCGACGAGGCGTTCGACCGCTGGTTTCTCGAATTGGTGGCGTCCGGCGACCACCAGAAGCTGCTCAGGGAGCTCACGCTGGAGAAGATGGAGGCGGCCGGCTCCGGCGGCACCGCGGAGCTGCTGGCCTGGGTGGTGGTTCTCGGCGCGATCGGCGAGAAGCCCGGCAAGAGCTTTGGCTACACCGTTCACAAGGACTTCAAGTGCGGCGTCGGCGGCGTGCTGTGGGACATGAACCCGAACATGCCGAAGGCGCGCGTGGCCTGACGGAGACGAATGATGGGACTCGAGAAATTCAATCCGTCGCTGGCCACCCATGATCTCATCCAGGACCTGAAGTGGTCGCCGGAGCTGCGCGAGGAATTCGTCGCGAACGAAGCCGCCGTGCTCGGCCGCTACCCGCTGCGCAAGGAGGAGCGGCACGCGATCGAGACGCGCAACTTCCTTGCGCTCTACGACCTCGGCCTTCATCCCTATCTCGGCGGGCAGTTCGCGCGGCTGATCTTCGGCAACGAGGCCGGCAAGGGCGCCACCGTCGCGGTGAACAAGCTCGTCGAATCGCTGCAAGGCAAGGGTCCGGTCGCCTAGCGGGCGACCGGCGGTCCTGAACATCCAAGAGCGAGTGCGGACCCGGGCGATGTCTCGCCCGGGATCGAGGTGACATGCCCGATCGCGGGCGCGGACTAGCACATCAAGGCGGCCGGGGGCCGCCGAAGCGGAGGTTAAACATGCGTCATACGTGCTTCAGCGGGATCAGGTCGGTTCTCGTCGCGACCTCCGTCCTGGCAACGGCCATTTCGAGCGCAGCGCTTGCCGAGAAGGCGTCGCCGGGCATCACCGATACGGAAGTGAAGATCGGCGGCATCTGTCCCAGCACGGGGCCGATCGCTTCCTTCGTCACGATCTGCGCGATGCAGGACGCCTACTTCAAGTTCATCAACGAGCGCGACGGCGGCGTGATGATGGCCGACGGCAAGCGCCGCAAGATCGCCTACGTCTATTACGACGACGGCTATTCGCCGCCGCGCACGGTCGAGCAGGCGCGGCGCCTCGCCGAGCGCGATCAGGTGGCGCTGGTAATGGGGCCGCTCGGCAGCGCCACCGGCCTTGCGATCCGTGACTACCTCAACAAGCGCGGCATCCCGCAGCTTTCGGTGGGCAGCGGCCTGTCGGCCTTCAGCACCGATATCGAGAAGTATCCGTGGACCGTCGGCTGGCAGCCGTCCTACACCACGGAAGGCAGCATCTATGCCGAGTTCGTCAAATCGAAGAAGCCCGACGCCAAGGTCGCGATCCTTTATCAGAACGACGACTTCGGCAAGGAGCTGCTCGGCGCTTTCAGGCAGGCCGCGCAGGGCGGCGGCATCACCATCGTCGATGCCCAGTCCTATGAGGTGACCTCGCCGACGGTGGATTCGCAGGTTTCCAACCTCGCGGCGACCAATGCCGACGTCATCCTGGTGTTCGCGGTGCCGAAGTTCGCGGCGCAGACGCTGCGCAAGATCCAGGACACCTCGTGGCGGCCGATGGTGATCGTCTCCAACATCAGCGCGTCGAAGAAGACGGTGATGGAGCCGGCCGGCGCCGAGGCGTCCGAGGGCGTCTATTCGGTGGTGAGCCTGATGGACCCGACGACGTCGAACTACGCCGCGACCGAGGACATCAAGACCTATCGCGCGATCGGCGAGAAGTACAAGTCGCCGGGCCTCAACCTGGACGATCCGATGACGATGTACGGCTTCGGCCAGGCGCAGACCATGGTCGCGGTGCTCGAAAAGGCCAAGGCTCCCACCCGCGCGGCGATCATGGAGTCCGCCCGTCATCTCTGCGGCGTCCCGGTGCTCGGCGTCGTTCCCGGCGTCAAGGTGTGCGTCGACGGCAAGGCCGATCCGTTCTACGTCGAGGCGATGCAGGTGGTGCGCTACAGCAAGGGGAATTGGGAGCCGGTCGGCGACGTCATCACCAAGTACGAGGGCAAGACGCCCCAGAGCGTGAAGTGAGACCCGCGGCCAAGCATCATGACCGAACTGTTCAATGAAATTCTGCCGCCGAAGACCGGGCGGGCGCTGATCGTCCGCGCCGGCGAGGTGTTCAGGATTACGGACCTCGAAGGGCAGCAGGTCGTCGACGTCGCGATCTTCAATGCGCACAATTACCGCGACCGGCTGTCGCTGTCCTATTCGACCACCCGCTATGCGATGCAGTACAGCGCGCGCAAGGCCGGGCGGCCGGAGCCGACGGTGGCGATGTCCAAGGACTATCTCACCGAAGGCGACGTGCTGATGTCAACCATCTACACGCCGCTGATGACGATCGTCCGTGAGACGCCGGAGCCGAAGGGCGTTCACAAGGTCAACCAGCGCATGTGCAACCGCCGCTTCTATGAAAGCTTCGGCCTTTCCGGCATCGACGGTTGCCATGAGATCATCAGCGGGGTGGTGGCGCCCTACGGCATCCGGCCGGAAGACATTCCGGACACCATCGACTTCTTCATGAACTATCACCACGACTGCGCCAGCCGTTCGTGGGTGGCCGAGGCGCCGGTGTCCAGGCCCGGCGACTTCGTCGAGCTTCGCGCCGAGACCGATTGCCTGATTGCCATCTCGAACTGTCCGGAGGACCACGTCAGCCAGATCAACGGCGGGCGCTGCACGCCGATGCGGCTGCAGGTATTCGCCGCCGAGGCGGCGGCGCGGGCGCTTTGATGACGACACATTTTCTCAAGGCATGCCCGTCGACGGTCCAGAACGGGATCATCGATCCGAAGGCGAAACCGGTGCACCGGGTCGCGTCGGGAGATACCGTGATCTTCGATACCTGGGCGATGTGGGACAACGCCGGCACCGCCTCGCTGGTGCTGGAGCAGGCGATGGCGCTGCGCGAGCGCTTCCGCGGCGAGGGGCGCGGCCCGCATAGCCTGACCGGCCCGATCGCGGTCGACAGCGCGCGTCCAGGCGATGTGCTGAAGGTCGAGATCGTCAACCTCGCGATCGCCGATCATGGCATCAACGTGATCTTCCCCGGCGGGCGCAGCCGCGGGCTGCTCGGCGATCTGTTCCAGGAGGCCGAGCTGCGCCACTTCCAGCTCGACCGCCGCACCATGACCACCCGCTTCGGCCCGGGCATCACCATTCCGCTGCGGCCGTTTCTCGGCATCATGGGCGTGCTGCCGCTGCCGGGCGAGCCGCCGCGCAGCTCGGCGATCCCCGGCTTCTTCGGCGGCAACATCGATTGCGCCGATCTGGTTGCCGGCAGCACGCTCTATCTGCCGGTGTTCATCGAGGGGGCCGGCTTCTATGCCGGTGATGCCCATGCGGCGCAGGGCGCGGGCGAGGTGGTGCAGACCGCGCTCGAGACCGCCATGACGGCGGCCGAACTGCGGCTGACGGTGCAGAAAGGCCGGCCGATCGTGCGGCCCTGGGCGGAAACGCCCGACCATTTCATCACCATGGGTCTGCACGAGGATCTGCGGGAAGCGGCGCGTCAGGCGGTGATCGACATGATCGAGCTGATGGTCGCGACCAGGGACATGAGCAAATCCGACGCCTATTCGCTGTGCTCGCTGCAGGCCGATCTGCTGGTGACGCAGCTCGTCAACGGCGTCAACGGCATTCACGCGCGCATGCCCAAGGCGATCTTCGATTCGGGAGGCGGGGCATGACGGCGCTGCTTCAGGTCCGCGATGTCGGCATCGAGTTCGGTGGTGTCCGCGCGCTGCAGGGCGTCTCCTTCGATGTCGGGGATGGCCTCATCTGCGGGCTGATCGGGCCGAACGGCGCCGGCAAGACCACGCTGTTCAACGCGATTTCGCGGGTCTACGAGGTCAGCCGGGGAATCATCCGCTTCGCCGGGCAGAATATCACGGCGCTGCCGGCGAACCGCATCATCGGCCTCGGCATTGCGCGCACGCTGCAGAACGTCGGCCTGTTCGGCGCGATGTCGGTCGCCGAGAACGTGATGCTCGGCGCGCATCACCGGCTGCGGCCGGGCTTCGTCAACACCATCTTCGGCCGGGGCGCCGTCATCGACCGGGCGGCGATCGCCAATGAGGCGCGCGAGATCCTCCGCGATCTCGATCTTGCGGCGGTCGCCAATCATCTCGCCGGCGGGCTGCCGTTCGGAACGCTGAAGCGGATCGAACTGGCGCGCGCGCTGATTTCGCATCCCCGGCTGCTGATGCTGGACGAGCCCGCCAACGGCCTGTCGCATGGCGAGGTCGACGAACTGTCGGATGTCATTCTCAGGGTGCGCCAGCGCTACGGCCTGACCGTGCTGCTGGTCGAGCATCACATGCGGATGCTGATGCGGATCTCCGATCGCGTCGTGGTGCTCGAGAACGGCGTCAAGATCGCCGACGGCACCCCGTCCGAGGTGAAGGCCGATCCGAATGTCGCCGCGGCCTATCTGGGAGGAGCGGCATGAGCCTTCTCAGCCTGAGGCAGACCGAGGCCGGCTATGGCGCGCGCAGCGTGCTGCACGGCATCGATCTCGACGTCGCGGAAGGACAGATCCAGGTGGTGCTCGGCGCCAACGGCGCCGGCAAGACCACGCTGCTGCGCGCGATCTCCGGCACCGTCGCGCGGCGCGGAGAGATCGTGTTCGGCGGCGCGCGGATCGATCAGCTTCCGGCGCGCAGGATCGTCGCGGCCGGCATCGCCCATGTGCCGCAGGGGCGGGGCACTTTCGCCGACCTCACCGTGGACGAGAACATCCGCCTCGGCGCCTATCTGCGCACGGCGGCGGAGGCGCGGCAGGATCGCGAACGCTGGCTGACATTCTTCCCGCGGCTGCGCGAACGGCTGTCGCAGCAGGCCGGCAGCCTCTCGGGCGGCGAGCAGCAGATGCTGGCGATCACCCGCGCGCTGATGCTGCGGCCGCGCCTGCTGCTGCTCGACGAGCCGTCGCTGGGGCTCGCGCCGATCATCACGCAAGGGCTGTTCAAGACGCTCGCCGCCATCCGCGAGGAGGCCGGCATGACCATGCTGATCGTCGAGCAGAGCGCCAATCTCGCGCTGGCGGTGGCGGATTCCGGCGTGGTGCTGGAGAGCGGGCAGATCGTGCTGCGCGATTCGGCCCAGAACCTGGCGGGCAACGACGAGGTCCGCCGCATCTATTTGGGGTACGAATGACGCTCTTCGTCAGCCAGATTGTCGATGGCCTTGCCGACGGCGCGATCTATGCGTCGCTCGCGCTTGCGCTCGTCTTCAGCTATCGCTCGACCGGCATTGTCAATTTCGCGCAGGGCGAAATGGCGATGCTCTCGGCCTATCTCGTCTGGCAGCTGATGGCCTGGGGCATGCCGCTGGTGCCGGCGGCGCTGGTCAGCGTCGTGATCTCGTTCGTCGCCGGCGCGCTGCTCTATGCCGCCATCGTGAAGCCGCTCTCGCATGCCAGCCTGCTCACCGTCGTCAGTGTCCTGATCGGGCTCTATCTCGCCCTCAACAGCCTCGCCGGCTTCGTCTGGACCTATACCATCAAGGCCGTGCCGAGCCTGTTTCCCAAGGCGCACATCCAGCTCGGCGCGTTCAGCGTGTCGGCGGAGACCGTCGGCATCATCGCCGTGGTTGGCTTCGTGCTGCTGCTGCTCTACCTGCTGTTCGAGACCACCAAGATCGGCCTGGCGATGCGCGGCGCCGCCTCGACGCCGGACTCCGCCGTGCTGGTCGGGGTGTCGGCGCCGGTGATGCTGCTGATCGGCTGGGGCATCGCGGCCGCGCTCGGGGCGCTGTCCGGCATCCTGGTGGCGCCGCGGGTGTTCCTCAATCCGACGATGATGTTCGGCGTCATCATCTATGCCTTCGCGGCGGCGACGCTCGGCGGCTTCGACAGCGTCGTCGGCGCGGTGGTCGGCGGCCTTCTGGTCGGCGTCGTCGAGAACCTGGTCGGCACCTACATTCCCTGGATCGGCCCCGACCTCAAGATCATCGTGGCGCTGGTCCTGATCTTCGGGACCCTGCTGATCAAGCCGGACGGATTGTTCGGACGCAAGAAGGTCGTGCGGCTATGAGCGATGTCGTGATCAAACCGAGGCTTCCGGCGGCCGTCCGCATCGTCGTGGCCGTCGCGCTCGCGGTGCTGTTTCTCTATGTCATCCCGTTCGCGATCCCGAACTATCTGGTCAGCCAGTTCGCGACGGTGCTGGCCTTCGCCATCGCCATCATCGGCATCAACCTGGTGACCGGCTTCGGCGGTGCCATCACGCTCGGCCATGCCGCCTTCGTCGCGCTCGGCTCCTACACCACGGCGATCCTGGTGGTGCGCTACGGCTGGAGTCCTTACGCGACGATTCCGGTCGCGGCCATGCTGAGCTGGGCCGCCGGCTGGTGCCTCGGATTTCCGGCGCTGCGGCTGCAGGGGCTCTATCTCGCGCTCGGCACGCTGGTGCTTTCCATCACGGTGCCGCCGGTGCTGAAGCGGTTCGATGGCTTCACCGGCGGCGTGCAGGGGCTCAACCTCGGCAATCCGGAGGCGCCTGCCTTCCTGCCGCTCGACGACTCGCAGTGGATCTACTTCGTGTGCCTCGCCGCCGCGGCGGTGCTCTACGTGGCCGCCCGCCGCATTCTTTCCGGCCCGCTGCGCACGGCGCTGGCCGCCGCGCGCGACAATCAGCTTGTCGCGGCGGTGATGGGCGTCGACCGCGCGACGCTGACCACCGCGACCTTCGCCATGAGCAGCCTTTATGCCGGCGTCGCCGGCTCGCTCTATGCGATGATCGTCGGCTTCGTGTCGCCCGACACCTTCAACGTGATGATGAGCCTCAGCCTGTTCGTGGGCGCGGTGGTCGGCGGCGTCACCTCCATCGCCGGCGCCATCGTCGGCGCGATGTTCATCCAGTTCGTGCCGATCTGGGCGAGCGACATCGACGTCTCGCTCGGCGGACTGGTGTTCGGCTGCGCGCTGATCGTGACGCTGATCGTGATCCCCGCGGGGATCGGCGGGCTCGGCGAGCGCCTGTTCAACCGGCTGTGCGCGCGGCTCGGCTGGGTCGAAGGCGCCGATGCCGGACATCCGGCATCGGAGGCGGTGCGGGAGGTGCGCAATGAGCCTGCATGACGTCGATCACATCCTCACCGGCAAGGTCGTCACGCTCGACGACGCCGGCCGCATCGCGGAGGCGGTCGCGGTCCGTCACGGCCGCATCGCCGCGGTCGGGGAGCGGCGCGAGATTCTGGCGCTGAAGGGAGCGGGCACCCGCGTCACCGACACCGGCGGCGTCATCATTCCCGGCTTCAACGATGCGCATGCCCACATGGACACCGAGGGGCTGCGCGACCGCTTTCCCTCGCTCGGCCGCGTGCGCAGCATCGCCGACGTGCTGGCACGGATTTCCGAGCTCGCCAGAACCACGCCGCGCGGCGAATGGATCGTCACCATGCCGGTCGGCGATGCGCCGTTCTACTTCGGCGGCCCGGCGGTGCTGCAGGAGGGACGGATGCCGACGCGCGCCGAGCTGGATCGCGCGGCGCCGGACCATCCCGTCTGCATCCTGCCGCCATCGGGCTACTGGAGCCTGGTGCCGTGCTACACGGCGCTGAATTCGCTGGCGCTCAAGCTCAACGGGCTGGACCGCAACGCGGTGTCGCCGGTGGCGGGGGTCGAACTCGCGCGCGACGCCGCGGGCGAACTGACCGGCGTGATCGTCGAGCACAACTATCCGGATTCGGCGCAGATCGCGCTGCTGCCGGCGGTGCCGCGCTTTTCGGCGCAGGATCGCCGCGACGGCATCCGCCGCGCGGTGCGGGCCTATCACGCCGTCGGCACCACCAGCGTCTATGAGGGCCACGGCTGCGCGCCGGACGTGATCAGCGCCTATCGCGATCTCAACCAGGCGGGCGAATTGACGATGCGCATGCACCTCGTGGTCAGCCCGACCTGGACCGACTGCGATGAAGCCGCGGATATGATGCGCGACTGGCTGCCTTACGCCCGCGGCGCCGGGATCGGCGACGCCACGCTGCGCATCGGCGGCATCTTCGTCGGCTATGGCGGCGAGCCGACGGCGGCCGCCGCGGCGCTGGCCGATCCCGCCGATCTCGGCTGGTCCTGCTATGTCAAGCAGGCCAATGCGCCGGAGGATTTCGAGCGGCTCTGCATGCTCGCCGCGATGTATGATCTGCGGGTCCACACCATCGTGGTCGATCAGCTCGGCGAGATTCTGCCGGTCTTCGAGCGGGTGCATGCCGCGTACGATATCTCGCGGCGGCGCTGGGTGGTCGAGCATATGAGCTTTGCCGCCGCCGCCGATCTCGCGCGGCTCAAGGCGCTCGGCATCGGAGTGACGCTGATTCCGGACTATCACCTCTGGAAGGTCGGCACCCGCTTCTTTCCGCTGTCCGAGGCCGACCGCGCGCTTGTCGCACCGGCGGCGCAGCTTGACGCGCTCGGCGTGCCGGTCGCCTGCGGCACCGACAACAGCCCCTGCAATCCGCTGGCGACGCTGCGCGCGATGCGCCTGCGGCGCGAGCGCACCACCGGCGAGGTGGTCGGCGCCGGCGGCTGCGCCTCGGCCGAACTGGCGCTGCGGGCGATGACGCAGAACGGCGCCTGGTTCTCGTTCGAGGAGACCGTCAAGGGGCGGATCATGCCGGGCTACTACGCCGACCTCGCGGTGCTGAGCGGCTGTCCGCTGACCACGCCGGGCGAGGAGCTGGAGACGCTGTCGTGCCTCGCCACCATGGTCGGCGGCCGGTTCGTTCACGGCAACGCCTCGTTCACGTCAGGATAGATCATCATGGCCATCGATCCGCAGCTTGCTCCCTTCATCGCGCGACTGGCGGAGGCCTGGCCCGAGCCGGTGCTGTCGCTGCCGGTGGATGTCTGGCGCGAGCGGGTCGAGCAGCTGTCCGCCGCGGCGCGCACGCCCTATCCCGAAGGGCTCATGGTCGAAACCCGTGTCATCGACGGGCCGCGGCCGGTGCGCATCCGCATCTACCGTCCGCGCGCCGCGCGGCCGCTGCCGGCGCTGGTCTATATGCACGGCGGCGGCTGGGTGATCGGCAGCATCGACAGCCATGATTCCATCACCGCCGCGCTCGCCGCTGATACGCCCTGCGTCGTCGTCAGCGTCGATTATGCCCGCGCGCCGGAGCATCCCTTTCCCGCGCCGATGGAGGACTGCCGCGCCGCGGTGGCCTGGACCTTCGCCAATGCCGCTGCGATCGGCGCCGATCCCGGCGCCATTTTCGTCGGCGGCGATTCCGCCGGCGGCAATCTCGCGGCGGCGATGACGCTGGCCTTCCGCGGCAGCCCGCTGCGGCTGCGCGGGCAATTGCTGCTCTACCCTTGCGTCGATGTCGATTTCCAGCGGGCCTCCTATCGCAGCGAGGCCGAGGCGCCGTACCTGAAGGCGGCGGAGATGATCTGGTTCTGGCAGCAGTATTGTCCGCGGCCGGAGCAGCGGCAGGATCCGCTCGCGGTTCCGATGCGCTGCGGGGACCTGTCCGGTCTGCCGCCGGCCTTCGTCGTGGTCGCCGAGCACGATCCGCTGCGCGATGACGGCCATGCCTATGCGCGGCGGCTGCAGGCCGCCGGCGTTGCCGTGGTCTTCCGTCCCGGCCTCGGCCTCATTCACGGATTCGTGCGCGCGCGGGCGCTCTGCGACGCCGCCCAGGCCGAACATGAGGCCATGACGCAGTGGCTACGCAGCACGGCGCAGTGATATAGGATGGCGGCGTAGCGCCGGCCGTGACCATCGCCCGGGCCGGCGCGCCGTTGGAGGGAGTGTCAGGATGTCCCGAATGCAGGCCGCGGTGCCCCAGGCCGTGCGGGCGAATGTGAGCGAGACGCTGCGGGTGCCGCAGGCCATGCTGGCCTATCTGCTCGGCCTGTCGCCGGCGCTGGCGCGCCGCAGGTTCGCCAAGGGGCGGGCGCTGTACGGGCAGGATGAGGTGAGCGACAAGGTGTTCGTCGTGGTGTCCGGCCGTGTCGGCGTCACCATGCTGCGCTCCGACGGGCAGGAGCTGTTGATCGACATCGTCGGCCCCGGCGCCTTGTGCGGCGAGGGCGCCGCCTTCGACGGCCTGCCGCGCTTTTCCAGCGCCAATGCGCTGGAGGACTGCGAGGCGCTGGTGATCCCGGCGGCGGATTTCTGCAAGCTGATGTCGTCGCACGCCGCGCTCGCGCCGCTGGTGGTGCAGACCATCGCGCTGAAGCAGCGCATGCTGGCGACCCGTCTCGCGCAGGTGACGCAGGCTTCGCCGGAGGTTCGCATCACCGAGCTGCTGTCGCAGATCACCGCGCCGGAATCGCCGACCATCGTCCTGACGCATCAACAGATCGCCAACCTGATCGGCGCCTCGCGCATCACCGTGACGCGGGCGATGCAGAAGCTGCGGCGCGATGGCGCGGTGCGCTGCAAGCGCGGGCATTACGAGCTGGTGCGGCCGCCATGCCTCGGCTTCAGCGGAGAGGCGCAGGTCCGGGCCTGAGCGGCAACGCCGCGGACCTGTGTACGGCGATACGGCATTCGCCTTGGCGATGCGCCATGCTTCCGGTCGATGCAACGACCGGAACGGATCCAATGACCGATACGACGGCCTCGACGTTTCGCCGCCTGATGGGGCGCTTCGCCACCGGCGTCGCGGTGGTGCTGACCGCCGGCGAGGACGGCCCCGTCGGGCTGACGGTGAACTCGCTGACATCGCTCAGCCTCGCGCCGCCGCTGCTGCTGTTCTGCGCCCGCAACGAAAGCCGGACGGGGCGCGCAGTGATCGCGCGGGGCGCGTTCTCCGTCAACATCCTGTCGGACGCGCAGCGGCACATCTCGGCTTTCTTCGCCGGGCAGACCGATGGCTGGAATGCCGAGGCGTGCCGGCGCCACCGCCGCTGGTTCACCATTCCCGACTGCAACGCCGCGATGTTCTGCGACGTCGCCAACACCTATCCCGGCGGCGATCACACCATCATCGTCGGCGCGGTGCGGGAGATCGTCGGCCCGGCCACGGCGCGGCGGCCGCTGCTCTATCACGAGGGACGCTACGGCGCGATGCAGCCGCATCCGCCCGCCGCATGACAGCGGATCGGCAAATCCTTATCAGCGCCGGGTGAGGCCGGTCCGCCTGCGGCGCGGCGGGATCAAGGCGCCGACGGCCGGCGCTTCAGCAGGATGTGGCCGTCCACGATGTCGATGCGGTCCTGTTCGCGCAGCCGCTGCAGGGTGCGCGTCACCGTCACCCGCGAGGTGCCGGTCATGGTCGCGATCTGCTCGTGAGTGACGTGGGTGACGAGCAGCCGTCCTTTCGGATGGTCGATCGCGAACATTTCCTCGAGCCGGGTCAGAAGCTCCATGATGCGGTCCTGCGGCTCGCGCGAGGCGAGGTGCTTGAGGCGGATCGCCACCACCCGCTGCTTCAGGCTGGTGACGCGCAGCAGCGAGGTCGCGAACTCCGGATGCGCGCGGAAGATGTCCGTCATCTTGGCGGTGTCGAACTCGATCGCCTCGGTGTCCTCGATCGCGGCGGCGCTGGAGAAGCGCGGCAGGCCGTCGAACGCTGACCCTTCGCCGCAGATCGTCTCCGGCCCCATCAGCTCCAGCACCACTTCCGAGCCGTCGGCCCGGAAGATCGAGATCTGCACCAGCCCCTCGAGCACGAAATAGAACCGCGTCGAGATCTCACCCTGCTCGTAGAGTACCGTGTTCTTCTTGAACTTGCGGCGGCGGCCATAGGCGGCGTGGCGGCTGATCTGCTCGACGAGCTGACGGTCGATGCGCCATGTGCCGAGTTTCTTTTTTGTCATGCCGTGGGTGATCCGGGTCATGAATCCCAGAATGGACGGAAAAGATGCGCCGTCTCGTATAGGGCGATACAGCCCGGCGGAAATCGGCTGGTCTAGCGTCGCCGTCAGCAGTTTTTCGGATGGAGCCGATGGCGTCAATGGCACAAGCGCAAGCGGATGACCGGCTTGAGGAGCACGACGGCGCGGCCGATGTGGTCGCGGCTGCTGCTGCGATGCAGGATTGGCTGCGCGGCAAGGCCGCGGAGATCGAGCAGCGCCGCAGCCTGGCGCCGGAGGTGGTGGAGCGGATGGTGGCATGCGGCCTGTTTCGCATCACCCAGCCGCGGCTCTATGGCGGCCTCGGGCTCGACCCGCGCGCGGCCTGGGAAGCCACCTTCGAGATCGCGCGCGGCTGCTCGTCCACCGCCTGGATCCTCGGCCTCTCGAGCGCCAACGTGGTGATGATCGGCAAGTTCTCGGCGGAAGCGCAGCGCGACGTGTTTCTCTCCGGCAAGCCGACGATCGTTTCGCTGCTCACCGGCGGCGTCGGGCAGGATCTGCGCGCCGAGCCGGTCGAGGGCGGCGTTCTGCTGAGCGGCCGCTGGCGCTATGCCTCCGGCATCGACGTCGCCACCTGGGCGGGGCTGTTGGTGCCGATCCCGATCGAGGGCGAGATGGTGCCGCATGTGGTGCTGGTGCCGGCGGAGGCTTTCGCCGTCGACCAGGCGAGCTGGAACGTGCTCGGCATGCGCGGCACCGGCAGCAAGGACATCGCCCTGATGAGGACCTTCGTGCCCGCGCATCGCTGGATGAGCTGGCAGGTGCTGCAGGAGGGCGGTTATCACCCGACCTGTCCGCGGCATGGCGCCATCACCGATGCGCCGCTCAATCCGATCAATGCGATGTCGACGCTGGCGCCGACCCTCGGCGTCGCCTCGGCGGTGGCGGAGGAATTCCGCGCCATCGTCAAGGCGAAGGTCAGCCCCGCGGCCCAGAAGGCGCTGGTCGACGATCGCGTCGCGCAGATCGAGGCAGCGACCAGCGAGGCGATCCTGGCGATCCTGCGCCGCGCGCTGCTGGACGATGCCGACGCCATCATCGAATCCGCGCGCGCAGGGACCGTCAGCCTGATCGAGCGCGCGGCGATGCGGACCCGCCTTGCGGTCGCCTCGCGCCTCGCGCTGCAGACCACGCAGCGGCTGTTCGCGGCGCTCGGCGGCTCGGTGCTGCCGAGCGGCACGCGGATCGAACGGCTGTTCCGCGATATCCACGCCATGAGCAGCCACATGCTGCTGCAGCCGGACGCCATCGGCGAGCCCTATGGCCGCCTGCTGCTCGAGCTGCCGTTGCCGCCGACCGCGCGGATCTGAATTTCGACAAGGAGACCATGATGAAAAAACAGGCGATCGCTTCCGACAACCCGATCTTCCGGACGCCGGACGGCTCGACCATCTTCAAGAAGTTCGGCTATTCCCCGGCGGTCCGGGCCGGCGGTTTCCTCTATGTCGCGGGCCAGATCGGCCTCAATCCGGACGGCTCGATGCCGGACAGCGACGAGGGGCAGATCGTCAACGCCTTCGACCGGCTCAAGATCGTGCTCGAGGAGGCGGGTGCCTCGCTCGACGACATCGTCGAGCTGGTAAGCTACCATGTCGGCCTGCAGGGCCATCTCGCCCGCTTCGTCGAGATCAAGAGCCGCTATATCCGCGAGCCGTTCCCGACCTGGACCATTCTGGAGATCGCCGGTCTGGCGCGGCCGGGCCTCGTCATCGAGATCAAGGCGGTGGCTTATGCCCCGAAATAGCCGGCCCCCCCGCCGGCGGCGCGGGTAAAGAATGTCCGCGCTTGGTAGCACCTGATACAGACGCGGCCCGGGCGGCCGCTAACCTGCGGACTGTAGCGAGCGCCGAGCCGCCGCGCGGCGCCCACGCCGGGGCGCGCGCCGCGGCAACGAAGGGGATGACAGTGAGCACTGGCCGCATCAAGGATATCGCCAACATCCAGAAGCTGGGACACATCGAATTCCGCACCACGGATCTCGAGCGGGCGCGTGATTTCTACGTCAATCTGATCGGCCTGCACGAGACCGAGCGCGACGACGACCGGGTCTATCTGCGCTGCACCGAGGACAAGCAGCACCACACCTTCGTGCTGCGCAGGGCGGAGTCCGCCGGCGTCGGCCATATCGGCTTCGTCGTCTCGAGCGAGGACGACCTCGACCGCATGAAGACGCGCTTCGAGGAACTCGGCCTGCCGGCCCGCTGGGCCGGCAACGAGATGCTCGGCCAGGGCCGCACCCTGCGCGTGCAGGATCCGTTCGGCTTCATCATCGACTATTATGCCGAGATCAAGCCGACGCCGTGGCTGGTGCAGCAGTATCATCTGCACCGCGGCGCCTCGCCGACCCGCATCGATCACGTCAACGTGCTGACGCCGGACGCCCAGGCCGGCTACGACTGGTACACGCAGGAGCTCGGCTTCGGCTGCGCCGAGCTGACCGAATCCGATCCGCCGGAGAAGCGCATCTGGGCGAGCTGGCTGTTCCGCAAATCCACCGTGCACGACATCGCGGTGATGACCGGCGCGGGACCGGCGGCGCATCACGTCGGCTTCTCGCTGCCGGACCCGATGGCGGTCATCCGCGCCTGCGACATGCTCGCGGGCGCCGGCTATGCCGACAGCCTGGAGCGCGGGCCGGCGCGCCACGGCATCTCCAACGCGCTGTTCGTCTATGTGCGCGATCCGGACGGCAACCGCTTCGAGCTTTACACCGGCGACTATCTCACCGGAAACACCGCGGCCGAGCCGATCCGCTGGAACCTCAACAACCCGGTGCGGCAGACCCTGTGGGGCGCGCCGCCGCCGCGCCGCTGGTTCGAGGAGGCGATGGCGGTGGAGACCTTCGACGGCACGGCGATGCAGGACACCAAGCCGCCGCTGCTGCCGGCGGTGCCGACCTACGTTCTTGATTGAAGCGCCCGAAGAAGACGCAAGGCATCAACAGCGACGGACGCGGCCCGGCATCCCGCCTGGCCGCGTCCGTCGCGGAGCTTCATGTTCGACCAACCGAGTGGGAGTGAAATATGAGAATGCTTTCAGTGGTGTGCGCCGCGGCCACGTTGCTGGCTTCGGCTGCGGCAGTGGCCGCCGACAAGCCCGAGCTGCGGATCGGCTCGGTGGTCGCCATGACGGGACCGGCCTCCGCGCTCGGCCTGCCGGAAAAGAACGCGCTGGAGCTGCTGCAGGAGCAGCTCGCCAAGGACGAGGACCTGCCGTTCACCGTCAAGTTCATCACCTATGACGATGCCTCGGACCCGACCAAGGCCGTCAACAACGTTCGCAAGCTGATCACCGAGGATCGCGCCCATGTGGTGATCTGCTGCAGCACCACGCCGACCTCGATGGCGATCCTGGAGACCGTCACCCAGGCCAAGGTGCCGAACATCTCGCTGGCGCTCGGCCAGAGCGTGATCGAGCCCGCGAAGGAGCGCCACTGGATCTTCAAGACGCCGAGCACCGACCAGCTCCAGGTCACCGGCCTGGTCGATGACATGGTGAAGCGCGGCATCAAGAAGGTCGCCTTCCTCGGCCTCGAGGATTCCTTCGGCGAGGGCGGCTGGATTGCGCTGCAGAGCGTCGCCAAGGAGAAGGGCGTCGAGATCGTGGCGTCCGAGCGTTTCTCGCGCACCGACACCAACTTCACGCCGCAGGCGCTGAAGGTGCGCCAGTCCAATCCCGGCGCGGTCTATATCCACGCCATCCCGCCGTCCTCGGCGCTGGTGCACCAGGCGCTCAAGCGGGTCGGCTATGCCGGACCGATCTATCATTCCGGCGGCTCGGCCAACAACGCCTTCATCTCGATCGGCAAGCAGGACGTCGAGGGCGCGCTGCTCGGCACCACGCCGGTGCTGGTCTATACCGACATGCCCGACAGCAATCCGCTGAAGCCGGTGATCAGCAAGTTCGCCGCGCTCTACGAGAAGCGCTTCAACGTGCCGAAGGTGGACATCTTCCCCGGCCAGTCCTGGGACGCCGGCAATATCGTGCTGAAGGCGGCCGCGGAGGTGGTGAAGTCCGGCGGCAAGCTCGATGACCTGGATGCCGCGCGCGCGGCGCTGCGCGACAAGATCGAGGCCACCAAGGAATTCGTCGGTGTCGGCGGCATCTTCAACTACAGTCCCACCGACCATCTCGGTCTTGACCATCGGAGCACCTTCATCTCCGTGGTCAAGAACGGTGAGTTCCGCCTGTACGAATCCAAGTAAGGTATGATCGACACCTTTCTTTTCCTGCTGGTCGATGGTCTGACCAACGGCCTGGTCTATGCGCTGCTCGCGCTCAGCCTTGTGCTGGTGTTCACCGTCACGCGCGTGGTGAACATCGCACAAGGCGAGTATGTGATGCTCGGCGCGCTGACGCTCGCCGATCTGCTGCAAGGCCGCATGCCCGGCACGCTGTATCTTCTGATCGGCGGGCTGGCGCTGTGTGCCGTGCTCGATGTCGGACGCTGGCGCCGGGACTGGCGCCAGGCGCTGCTCTACACCGCGGGGCTGGCCGCCACCGGTGCGGCGGCGGTGGCGCTGACGCTCGCCGCGCTGGCGCTGCATCTGCCGGTGATCGGCATGATGGCGGTGGCGCTGGTGCTGGTCGCGCCGCTCGGCGTGCTGATCTATCGCTTCACCGTGCATCCGATCCCGAACGCGACCACCATCGTATTCGTCATCATCTCGGTCGGCGTGTCGATGAGCGTGCAGGGGCTCGGCCTGCTGATCTGGGGCGCGAGCCCCTATCCGGTCGAGCCGATCGCCGCCGGCGGCGTGATGATGGGGCCGGTGTTCATTCCCTATCAGAGCTTCGCCATCCTGATCACGGCGGTGCTGGCGATGGGCGGGCTTTACCTGTTCTCCGAGTTCACGCTGCTCGGCAAGGCGCTGCAGGCCTCGGCGATGAACCGGCTCGGCGCGCAGTTCTGCGGCATCCCGGTCAACACCACCGGCGCGCTGGCCTTCCTGCTCGCGGCGGCCTTCAGCGCCGTCAGCGGCATGCTGCTGGCGCCGCTGATCACGGCGAATTACGAGATGGGATTCATGGTGGGCCTGAAAGGCTTCGTCGGCGGCGCCATGGGCGGCCTGATCGATTACCCGCTGTCGCTGGTGGGCGTGATGATCGTCGGCGGCCTGGAATCGACGTCGGCCTATGTCGCCAGCGCCTATCGCGACGTGCTGGTGTTCAGCCTGCTCATTCCGATCCTGCTCTGGCGCAATACGCGCGGCCGCGTGGAGGCGAGATAGATGAGCAACCGCGCCATGCTCGCGCTGGCCGTGAGCGCCGTGCTCCTGATCGTTCCGTGGCTGCTGCCGTCGTTCTATGTCGGCATCTTCGCCTATGCCGGCATCTACGCCCTGGTCGCCATCGGTCTCGTGCTGCTGTTGCAGGCGGGCCAGATTTCGCTCGGGCAGGGCGCCTTCATGGGGCTCGGCGCCTATGGCTCGGCGCTGGTCGCGCGCGCCTACGGCATCGACACGCTGGTGACGCTGATCCTCAGCGTCAGCGCCACCGCGCTGGTCGCGGCGCTGATCGGCTTCATCACGCTGCGGCTGCGCGGGCATTACCTGCCGCTGGCGACGCTGGCCTATGGCATCGCGCTGGTCAGCGTGTTCACCGCCTGGCACGACGTGACCGGCGGCGCCTCGGGGCTCGACAAGATCCCGCCGCTCCGGCTGTTCGGCTTCGAGCTCACCGACGACCGGCTCTATACCCAGTTGATCTGGATCATCACCCTGCTGGCGGTGCTGGGGCTGGCACGGCTGCGCACGTCCCGCACCGGGCGGGCGATCGCCACGCTGGAGGCGCATGACGGCCTCGCCCAGGCCTTCGGCGTCGAGACCACGGCCCTGCGCGTCAAGGTGTTCGTGTTCTCGGCGGTGCTGGCGGCGCTCGGCGGCGCGCTCTACGTGCATCTGCTGCGCTTCGTCAGCCCGTCGCCGTTCTCGCTGCTGACCTCGTTCAAGCTGCTGATCATGGCGGTGGTCGGCGGACCGATGAGCGCCGCCGGCGGCGTCGTCGGCGCGCTGACGCTGGAGAGCGCGCAGTGGGGCCTGCAGGGCATTCTCGCGCGCTGGGGCCTGTCCGGCAATCTCGAGGTCATCGTGTTCGGCGTCATCCTCGTGGTGATGCTGCTGAAGTGGCCGCACGGCCTGTGGCCCGCGGTGGAAAAACTCCTGCCGCAGCCGACGCTGCGCAGCCGCGCCGGCGAGGGCCTGCCGCGCACCGCGCTGACCGCGAACCGCGACGAGCTGCTGCTGCGGCTGCAGGGCATCGGCATCCGCTTCGGCGGCCTGCAGGCGCTCGAAGGCATCGACATGGAGCTGAAGCGCGGCGAGTTCGTCGGCCTGATCGGTCCGAACGGCGCCGGCAAGACCACGCTGTTCAGCATCATCTCCGGCCTGCAGCGCCAGACCGCCGGGCGCGTCACGCTGTTCGGCGAGCCGCTGCCCGCCGGCCATGTCATCGTCCGCCGCGGCATGGCGCGCACCTTCCAGCACGTGCAGCTGATGCCGGAGCTGTCGGTGATCGAGAACGTCGCGCTCGGCGCCTACAGCCGCACCAAGGCCGGCTTCGTGCGCGGGCTGTTCGCGCTCGACGGCGAGGAGAATCGCCGGGCGCTCGCCAGCGCGCGCGCCGCGCTGGAGCGCGTCGGGCTTGCCGCCGAGGCGGATCTGGCCGCCGGCAGCCTGCCGCTCGGCAAGCAGCGCATCGTCGAGATCGCCCGCGCGCTGGTCGCCGATCCGCAGATCCTGCTGCTCGACGAGCCGGCCGCCGGCCTGCGCTTCTCGGAAAAACTGACGCTGGTGAAGATCCTGCGGCAGCTCCAGGCCGAGCACGTCACCATTCTGCTGGTCGAGCACGACATGGAGCTGGTGATGGGCTGCGTCGAGCGCCTCGTGGTGCTGGATCGCGGCCGCATCATCGCGCAGGGCTCGCCGAAGGACGTGCAGGCCGATCCGGCGGTGATCGCGGCTTATCTCGGAGGCGGCCGTGACAAAGCTGCTTGAGGTCGACAATCTCACCGTCGGCTATGGCGAGGCCGTCGCCATCGACGGCATCAGCTTCTCGGTCGCGCGCGGCGAGTTCGTCACCTTCATCGGTCCGAACGGCGCCGGCAAGACCACGCTGCTCAACAGCCTGATGGGCGTCTTGGAGCAGACGTCGGGCCGCGTGACGTTCGGCGGCGAGGATCTCAAGCGCCTCAAGCCGGAGGCGCGGGTCGCGCGCGGCATCGTCATCGTGCCGGAGCGGCGCGAATTGTTTCCCGGCCTCAGCGTCGAGGATCATCTGCGGCTCGGCGCGTTTCTCCGGCGGCGACAGGGGCGCGCCAGCATGGCGGCGGCGCTGGAGCGCATCTATGCGCTGCTGCCGAAGCTGAAGGAGCGCCGCAGGCAGCTCGCCGGCACGCTCTCGGGCGGCGAGCAGCAGATGGTGGCGGTCGGCCGCGCGCTGATGGCGGAGCCGCAGCTGTTGATGCTCGACGAGCCGTCCACCGGCCTCGCGCCGCGCATCACCGAGGAAATCTTCGAGGCGATCGACCGCCTCAAGGCCGCCGGCATGACCGGCATCCTGGTCGAGCAGAACGCGCATCTGGCGCTGTCGGTGGCGGATCGCGGCTTCGTTCTCGAGGTCGGCAACGTCGTCGCGTCGGGCGATGCGCACAGCCTGCGGCAGGACCCGCGGGTGCTTGCCGCCTATCTCGGCGCCGGCGACCGCTATCGCGAAGCGGCGGCCGATCACTGACTCCCCCTCCACTGAAGAAGGAAGAAGCATGTCGCGCACCGTCATCGTTCCGCCCACCGGCCTCCGCCCCGGCATTCCCTATTCGCCGGCGATCCGCTGGGACAAGCTCCTGTTCATCTCCGGCCAGACCGGCTCCGATCCGGTGACCCGCGAATTCCCCGAGGACATCAAGGCGCAGACCCGCATCGCGCTGGAGAACGTCAAGGCCCTGGCGGAAGCCGGCGGCGCCTCGCTCGAGACCGCGCTGAAGATGACCATCCACATGACCGACATGATGAACGAGTTCGCCGCGATGAACGAAGTGTTCCGCGAGTTCTTCCCGAAGGATCCGCCGTCGCGCACCACGGTGGGCGTGGCGCATCTGGCCCGCGCCGGCCTGAAGATCGAGATCGACATGATCGCCGTGGTGAAGGATGCCGTCTGAGGCGGCCACCCTGCTTCTGCGCGGCGGTCGCCTGGCCGCCGCGCAGCGCGATGCCGACAGCCTGCTGATCGCGGCGGGCCGCATCGCATGGATCGGCCGGGCGGAGGACGCGCCCGCCGCCGATCGCGTGATCGATCTGCAGGGCAGCCGCGTGGTGCCGGGCCTCACCGACGCCCATGCGCATCTGTTCATGCGCGCGCAGGAGTTGCTGAACCTCGAACTCGGCCCCAAGGCCACCAGCATCGCCGAGCTGCTGCAGCGGCTGCAGGCCGCGTGCGCGGCGGCCGCGCCCGGCGAATGGGTGATGTCGGCGGATTACAGCGAGCAGTTTCTGCACGAGCGCCGCCATCCCACCCGCGCGGAGCTGGATGCGGTGTCGGGGGGCCGGCCGGTGCTGCTGCGCCGCTCCGGCGGCCATCTGTCGGTCGCCAATACGGCGGCGCTGCAGTGCGCGGGCTTCGACGCGGCGACGCCCGATCCGCAGGGCGGCACCATCGAGCGCGAGAACGGCGAACTGACCGGCGTGCTGACGGAGAATGCCGCCGACATCGTCGCCGCGCTGATCCCGCCGCCGTCGCAGGCGCGCAGCATCGCCGCGATCCGCAAGGTGGCGGATGCCTGCCTGCGCTACGGCATCGTCGCCGTCACCGAGGCGGCGGTCGGCTTCAACAACGGTTTCGACATCGAATGGGCGATCTGGAACGCGCTGCGCCGCGAGGGCGGGCTGCCGCTGCGCATGGGTTTCATGCTGCGCATCGATCCGGCCGACGCGCGACGGCTGAGCCTGAAACCTTCCGGCGTCGATCCGCACTGGCAGGTGCGGACCCTGAAGTTCTTCGTCGACGGCATCATCGGCGCGCGCACCGCCGCGTTCTTCGCGCCTTACGCGGATCGCGACACTTCCGGCCTTTTGATGGAGCCGCCCGACGAATTGCGCGCCAAGGTGATCGAGGGGCATGCCGAGGGATGGCAGCTCGCCGCGCATGTGATCGGCGATCGCGGCATCGCGCACTGGCTCGATTGTCTCGCCGCCGCGCAGGCGGCCGCGCCGCGCGCGGATGCGCGGCACCGGGTCGAGCATTTCGCGGTGCGGGGGCCGCAGGCGGTGGCGCAGCTTCAGGCCCTCGGCGCCGTGGTGGTGCCGCAATACGGCTTCCTGCGCCGGCTCGGCGCATCCTTCGCCGAGGCGGTGGGCGGGGCGCGGGCGCAGCAGCTCTATCCCGGCCGCACCTTGCAGGATGCCGGCATCGTCATCGCCGGCAGCTCGGATCATCCGATCGGTCCGCTGTCGCCCTATCTCGGCATGGCCGCCGCGATCGACCGCCGCGCCGCCAGCGGCCTCTTGCTCAATGCCGCCGAAGCGCTCACCGTCGACGAGGCGCTGGCCGCCTACACCGCGGGCGGCGCCTTCGCGATGGGGCATGACGGCTGGCGCGGACGGATCGCGGCCGGCCAGGCCGCCGATCTCGCGGTGCTCGATCGCGACATCCTGGAGCTGCCGCCGCCGGCGATCGAAACCACGGCGGCGCGGCTGACGTTGATCGCCGGCGACGTGGCGTTTTCGGATGGAACGCTGGCGCCGAAATAAGCCGCCGCCGGCGCCATCAAGGCCCTTGCGGAAAGATACTTAACACGTTAAATATATTCCATCGCCGTGATGGACGCGTTTGCCCTCATGGCCTCCCGATATCGCATCGACCCCCGCTGACCCGACAGGAGAGCGACATGAACAAGCCTCTCGCCAACGACGCCCTGACCGACAATCTGCGCAAGGCGCAAAGCTTCCTGGCGCGCTTCAAGAGCGGCCCGGTGCCGCACCGCATCGGCGGCGAAGCGGTGACCGGCACGGAGACGTTCGATAATTTCGACCCGACCGACAATTCGGTGCTCTGCAAGGTGGCATCGGGCGGCGCCGCCGAGATCGACCGCGCCGCGCGCGCGGCGGAAGAGGCCTTCAAGGTCTGGCGCACCGTGCCGGGCGAGAAGCGGCGCGCGCTGCTGCACACCATCGCCGACAGGATCGAGGCGCGGGCGGAAGAGATCGCGCTGATCGAGAGCGTCGATAGCGGGCAGGCGATCCGCTACATGGCGAAGGCGGCGCTGCGCGGCGCCGAGAACTTCCGCTTCTATGCCGACAAGGCGCCGGAGGCCAATGACGGCCTGTCGCTGCCGACCGAGACCCATCTCAACTACACCATCCGCCAGCCGATCGGGCCGGTCGGCGTCATCACGCCGTGGAATACGCCGTTCATGCTGTCGACCTGGAAGATCGCGCCGGCGCTGGCGGCGGGCTGCACCATCGTGCACAAGCCGGCGGAGTGGAGCCCGCTGACCGCGGTGATCCTGTCCGAGATCATGAGCGAGGTGTTCGAGGGCGCCGGCCTGCCGAAGGGCATCGTCAACCTGGTGCACGGCTTCGGCGAGAGCGCCGGCAAGGCGCTGACCGAGCATCCGGCGATCAAGGCGATCGCCTTCGTCGGCGAGTCGATCACCGGCAGCCACATCATGGCGCAGGGCGCGCCGACGCTGAAGCGCGTGCACTTCGAGCTCGGCGGCAAGAATCCGGTGGTCGTGTTCGACGACGCCGATCTCGACCGCGCCCGAGACGCGGTGCTGTTCATGATCTACAGCCTCAACGGCCAGCGCTGCACCTCGTCGAGCCGCGCGCTGGTGCAGCGCTCGATCTACGACAAATTCGCCGCCGAGCTGAAGGCGCGGGTGGAGAAGATCAAGGTCGGCCATCCGCTCGATCCGGCCACCGAGATCGGCCCGCTGATCCATGCCCGCCACGCCGAGAAGGTGCTGAGCTATGCCGAGCACGCCAGGGCCGATGGCGCCACCGTCGCCACCGGCGGCAAGCGCGCCATGGAGGGCAAGGGCAACTTCGTCTGCCCGACGCTGTTCACCGATGCGAAGAACGCGATGCGGATCGCGCAGGAGGAGATCTTCGGGCCGGTGCTCACGGTGA
>Ga0180222_1000615_pt1 | contig 49301 bp, 44 predicted proteins | sample eDN5th37CKraftOP_FD_151336 | JGI IMG/M metagenome (GOLD analysis project Ga0180222, IMG submission 151336) | Enriched Organic Plus compost microbial communities from Emeryville, California, USA - eDNA 5th pass 37_C Kraft OP (version 2) (version 2) ...
TGCGCCGGCGCCTTCGTCAGGGACGATCGGGTCGAGTGCCGCCCGTCATTAGCAGACATCCGGCTCTTTCATTTAACGTTGTTACTTTGCTATTTTATTTACTCATCTAACACATAGAATTTTTGATGGCAACGAGCAGAAGCCGGCAAATGATGTGGGACAACATGGCGAGCAGTCGCACGCGAGCCTGCAGCTGCGCTGCTCGAAGCGGAACAACGACGTCGCGGCGCATCGTCCCGGCAACGCTCAAGCACGCCAGGATTTCCTCGCCGTCGAGACGATCAAGAGCGCCACGCCGGTGGGATTGATGAAGCGCTATCTTCTGTTCGGCGACGAGATCTATTACGCGAGCGGCAGCTGGCAGGACTTCATAGGCTCATCCGATAGCGTCGAGGAGGCCCGGGCTGCTGTCCCAGCGCGCCACCCCACGCACCTTCCCCACATCAACATTGAAGGCGAGTGGTGGCACATCGATATGGAGACAAGCGAGATTGGCGCCATTTCACAGGAGACGCCCTATTGAAGCGTGGAAAGTCAAAAGTTTGACTTTCAGAAAGTCAAACTCGTTCCCGCTCCGTCCGCGGATGTTCTGCGCGTTCTCGCGCCAAGTGTTTGAAATGATTTGGTACAGCTGGGTGGGCTCGAACCACCGACCTCCTGTTCCACAGACAGGCGCTCTAACCAACTGAGCTACAGCTGCACAGATCGGCGCGGGCAACCTAAGGGCAAATCCCGGGCCGTTCAAGCTGCGACCAGCGGGCGGCCGCGTCCTTCGAGGCACGGCCACGTTCAGGGGCTGCCCGAGCGTGGGCGCTCCTCAGGATGAGGCTGAACCCTACAACCTCGTCCTGAGGAGCGAGACCGACAGGTCGAGCGTCTCGAAGGGCGCGGTCACCCAAACACGTCGAGCCCGGACATCGCCGGGCTCGAGCGCAATCTCAACGGGCAAGTTCAGTTGAGCTTCATGCTCTTCGTGACGCTCGCCTTCATCGGCTCGGCGGTGTCGGCCGCGAGCTTCTGGGCGAGCGCGGAGAAATCCTTGGCCTGGGTGGACAGCGCCTCGAATTGCTGGCGCATATGCGCCGTCGACAGTTCCACGGCCTCGGAGACCGATTTCGCGGTCAGCAGCTCGCGGGCGAAATCAAAGCTCGAATTGACGTTCTCGCGCAGGGCCTCGATCGCCTTCATGTTGAATTCGGTCAGGCCGCGCGTCGCCTGGATGTAGGTGTCCTCGACCACGTCGGTCGCTTCCTCAGCCGCATTGCGGATGCGGGCATAGCCTTCCTTCGCCTGCTCGACGCTTTTCTCGGCCATCTCGCGGAAGACCTCCGGCACGACGACTTGCGGCATTTCGAATTTGGGGGCCTCAAACTTCGGAGCCGCAGACTTCGCAGCCTTTTTCACGGTCTCTTTCGGGGTCTCAATGTCGGCCATGGCTCTGGCTCCTCTGGAGTGGCGGTCTGCCCTGCCGGACCCGGGCCCGTGGGGCGAAAATTTAAACCAAATATAGCCGACGAAATTGTGCAATGCAACATGCAAGCCGCGTTGCACAAGAAGCGCTTTCAGCGGAAAGCCTTAGACCCTTTACTTGTCCCCCGTCATGGCGCGGCGGGCCGCCTCGCCGATCGCGGCCGTCTGCGAAGCGAGCTTCGGCGCCTGCGCCTGGGCGAACTCGGTCTGCAGCCGAAGCACTTCCTCGGGGTCACGCGCCCGCATCAGCTTGTCGATGAAGGCGAAGTTGTCGATCAGGTTCTCCTGGGCGAAGCCCATGGCCTTGCGGCCGACCTCACGCATGCCTGCCTGCGGCCCCTTGGACGCATCGAAGGTACTCAACGCCTTTTCCGTTGCGTCGAGGTAGCCCTGAAACGCCTTGCGGGCCGTCTCGATCCCCTGTTCGGCGAGCGCCCTCATTTCCGGCGGGAACTCAAATCCGGTCGACTTCATGGCTGCACTCCGTTGGTGAGATGGGCTGCGTAAGCGTAACGCGGCTGTTGCGGACGTGGATAGCGTGAATTCGACCGGCGCGATTAACCGTCGATGCCAAAGCGGGCGCCTCGTAGCCTTGGGAGCGTAGATTTTCCGGGCCTTCCGAATTATGAATGAAACGTAAATTTTGGGCCGCGCGGCAGGCCCGTTCCCGGCCCACAGCATGCAAATTCGGCTTCCCCGGCTGCTCCAGCTTCTCTCCGACGTGCGGATCGGCGCCACCGTCGTGTCGCCGAAAGGGGCATTCATGCTCGATCCGCATGGTGAACTGCTGCTCGCCAACCGGGCGGCGCTCGACCTGCTGCGGGTCGCGGACCGGGCGGCGGCCACGAAGATCATTGCCGCCGAGCGGAGCCCGCTTGCGCCCATGCTGCGGGAACTTTCCCGAAGCGTCCCCGACACGCCACAGGCCTGCGCGCTGCCGCTCCGGATCGGCCCCACGCGACGGCTCGTCGAATTTACCGCTTCGCGCATCGTACTCCCCGACGCGGGCGACGCCTTCCTCATGGTTGCGCGGGAGCCGGCGGGGCTTGCGCCCGGCGCAGCGGACGCCGCGGCGGCGATCTTTGACGGCGAAGGAACGGCGCTCGCGCTGTTCGACGGCAACGGCGCGCGCCTGTACGCGAACGAAATGGCGCAAGCGCTGCTTGGCGCCGCGGAATCTCTCACGGAAGTTGTGCCGGGCGTGCATGGCGCCATCGCGCGTGCACGCGCCGAGGGATCCGCCGACGTGCAATTCGGCGTGCTGAAGGTGTTGCTGCGACGGATCGGCGCCGAGGGAAACCTTTTTCTGATTACGGCGTTCTTGGCGCCAGCGCGCGAAGAAACCGAAACCATCGCACCGGCCGTCCGCGAAGCTCCGCCGCAGATTGAAGTTCCCGCCGCAATACCGGAGCCGGAGCCGAGCATGCGCGAGCCGGCGCCCGCTTCATCCGAAACACGATCCGAAGCAAGCCAGACTCCTACGGACACTCCGGAAGAGGCTCCCCTGACCCAAGAAGAACAGATCGTCGAGGCTCCCGCGGCCGCGGAAATCGCGGAAGCGCGGCTGAGCGAAATGCCGCACGTCGCGGCCGAAGAGGTCGCGGCCGAGGAGAACGTCGAGACCGACGAAGAGCCGCGCGAGGAGATTTCCCCAGCGGAAGAATCCTTGCCGACATTGGAGACAGCGTCGGCAACGACAGAGCCGGTGAAGGCGACCGAACCCGCGCCGCTGCCGCGCCGCTTCGTGTGGCAGACGGATGCCGAAGGGCGCTTCACAAGCGTCTCGCCCGAACTCGCGGCCGTGGTCGGCGAATTGCCGGCGGCGATCGTCGGACTCGACTGGAACGAGGCGGGCGCACAGCTCGACATCGACGGCACCACCGCCGTCGCCGAAGCGGTGGCGCGGCGCGATACGTGGTCGGGTGTCAGCGTGCATTGGCCGATCGAGGGAAGCGAGCTCGTGCGGCCGGTGGATCTTGCGGCGCTTCCCGCCTTCGACCGCGAGCGTCGCTTTCTCGGCTATCGCGGCTTCGGCGTGTTCCGCGACCCCACGCCGCGACCGGCGAAGGCGCCGGCACCCGTGCGCGAAGAGCCGCCCGCAATCACGAGCAAGCCGCTGGAGAAGGCCGAGCCCGGTGTGCTGCCGCGCTTCGCCGAGCCCGCGCCCAAGGTGCGGATGCAGTTCGGAAAGCGCACGGAAAAGATCGTACCGCTACACAAGCCGGAGACGCCGCGGCCGTCGCTGACGCCGGTGGAGCGCAGCGCGTTCCGCGAGATCGCGAAGGCGATCGGCGCACGTATGCAGCGCGTGAACGTTCCCGCACCCGGGAAGACAAACGAACCCACGCCACCGCCCGCGCCCGTGCAGGCGCTTGTGCCGATCCGCAGCTTTCCGGGCGGCGAGCGCGCGATCCTCGACCGCCTGCCAGTCGGCGTCGTCGTGCACCGCGGCGGCCACATCCTCTATGCCAATCGCGCCGTGCTGGAATGGACCGGCACCGCGAGCGTGAACGAACTGGCGGACGGTGGTCTCGAGCGGCTGTTCGCAAACGGACAGGGCTTCGCGGACGAAACCGGCGAGAGCAGCCGGCCCGTTGCGTTGCGCGGGCCGGGCGCAACCACGATCCCGGTCGACGCGCGGCTGATTTCCGCGACGTGGGACGGCGAGACCGCGCTCGTCTATTTCCTCAGCCGCGCGAGCGTCGCCGATCACGAGCGGCTGGAAGCGACCGAGCTCGCGCTGCGCGACGCCGAGGCAAGCACGCGCGAGATGCGCGCGATCCTCGACACGGCGACGGACGGCGTCGCGCTCCTCGACCGCGAAGGCCATGTGCTCGGCATGAACCGCTCGGCGGAGGCGCTGTTCGGGTTCGACTCCGGCGAGATCGAAGGGCGGAACTTCACGGTGCTGTTCGCGCCGGAAAGCCACCGCGCGGCGCTCGACTATCTCGACGGGCTCGCGAGCAACGGCGTCGCGAGCGTGCTGAACGACGGACGCGAAGTCATCGGTCGCGTGCGCGAGGGCGGATTGATCCCGCTGTTCATGACACTCGGGCGCGTCGGCGACCACGGTGAGAAGTTCTGTGCCGTGTTCCGTGACATCACGCAATGGAAGCGCGCGGAAGAAGAGCTCGTGCAGGCGCGCCGCCAGGCCGAACGTGCGAACTCGGCGAAATCCGAGTTCCTCGCCAAGATCAGCCATGAGATCCGCACGCCGCTGAATGCGATCATTGGATTCGCGGAAGTGATGATGGAAGAGCGGCTGGGGCCGGTCGCGAACGAGCGCTACCGCGAATATCTCAAGGACATCCATACTTCGGGCGAGCACCTGATCTCGCTCGTCAACGACCTCCTCGATCTTTCCAAGATCGAGGCGGGCAAGCTCGACCTCGTGTTCTCAAGCGTCGACCTCAACGAGATCGCGAGCCAGTCGATGGCGCTGATGCAGCCGCAGGCGAACCGCGAGCGCATTATCATCCGCACGGCGCTGTCGACGGATCTGCCGCCGGTGGTCGCCGACGCGCGCTCGATCCGGCAGATCGTGCTGAACCTCCTCTCCAACTCGATCCGCTTCACGCCGCCGGGCGGACAGGTGATCGTCTCAACGACGCTCACCGACGATGGCGAAGTGCATCTGCGCGTGCGCGACACCGGCATCGGCATGACGGAAGCGGAGATCAAGACGGCGCTCGAGCCGTTCCGGCAGGTCGCGACCACGGGCCGTGGCAAGGAAGGCGGCACCGGGCTCGGCCTGCCGCTGACGAAGGCGCTGGCCGAGGCGAACCGGGCGAGTTTCTCGATCAAGAGCACGAAGAACGCGGGCACGCTGGTCGAGATCGCATTTCCCTCGACACGGGTGCTGGCTGAGTAACCCCCATATGTCGTCTCGGCCGAGCGACGCCGCAGGCGTCGCGAGAGCCGGGACCGTTCACCACTTGGTGCGCAATCTCCGATCGCGGCTCCGTCCCGGAAGACGGACGACTTCAACACCGTTGATCGAGATCAATTGACGCTGCGAAAAAAGACTGTAAGAAAAAAGCTCAAAGAAACAATAACTTATAACAACTCTAAAGTACGCAGCGCGATGATCGTCTGTTCGTGCAACGTCCTATCCGACGTCCAGGTGCGCGAGACCTGCGCCCGCAGCGACGCGCCGCGTTCGCCCGGTCAGGTCTATCAGTGTCTCGGCTGTAGTCCGCAGTGCGGACGTTGCGCCCGCACTATCCGCACGATCATGGACGAGGCGCTTGGCCGCGGCGCCTGCGAAGCCTGTCCGGCCGTGTGTCCGGCGGCCGGCACGGTCCCCGCCGAATAACGCCACGCTGTAGTAAAAGGCCGCGATTTCAGGCTGGGGGGAATTTTCACCCGGCTGGACAATTCCTTTGAATAATTCCAATGTAGCCTCGAATCCGATTTCAAGAGGCAAGCATGAAAGGCGATCCGAAAGTCATCGAATACCTCAACCGTGGGCTGCGCTCCGAGCTCACGGCGATCAACCAGTACTGGCTGCACTACCGCATGCTCGACAACTGGGGCTTCAAGGACCTCGCCAAGAAATGGCGGAAGGAATCGATCGAGGAGATGAACCACGCGGACAAGTTCGTGGAGCGCATTCTCTTCCTCGAAGGCTTTCCGAATCTGCAGGTGCTCGACCCGTTGCGGATCGGCCAGACCGTGAAGGAAGTGCTGGAGTCGGACCTCGCCGCGGAAAACGACGCCCGCGCCCTCTATCAGGAGGCGGCGACCTATTGTCACTCGGTGAAGGACTATCCTTCCCGCGATCTGTTCGAGGAGTTGATGAAGGATGAGGAAGGCCACATCGACTTCCTGGAGACGCAACTCGATCTCGTGAAGAAGCTCGGCGTTGAGCTATATTCGCAGCACCACATCGGCGAGCTCGACGACTGAAGCGCTCGCGATTTTTTGTGCGGCCGCGGCAACTGCTCGCGGCCGCATTGTTTTCTCATCTCCTTTGACTTATTCAAAAGAAACTCTGTTTGGAATTACTATAAGTAATTGAAATCACGGGCAAATTTATTGACGCGGCTTGGGCAGGCTTCCTACTAGTCGCGGTGGTCCGCCGGGCCGCTTTCGATTTCCACACCGCCATCGGGGCCCCTTGGACCCCCGGTTGTTCAGGAGACAGCGATGAATCGCTCATTTCACGCAGGGCTCGCGCTCGCCGGCGCGATGCTCGTTTTCGTTGCAGCGCCGGTCGCCGCAGGCGCGCAAGAGGTGCACCTCTATACGACGCGCGAACCGGGGCTGATCCAGCCGCTGCTCGACGCCTTCACCAAAGAATCGGGCATCCAGGTCAAATCGATCTTCATCAAGGACGGCCTCGCCGAACGGGTGAAGGCGGAAGGCACCAATTCGCCGGCCGATGTCCTGATGACCGTCGACATCGGCAATCTTCTCGACACCGTGGACCGCGAAGTAACCCAGCCGATCCAGTCGGAGGCGCTGGCCGCGGCGATCCCCGCGCATCTGCGCGACCCGCAGGGCAACTGGTTCGCGCTCTCGCTGCGCGGACGGCTCGTCTATGCCTCGAAGGCCCGCGTGAAGGACAGCGCGATCACGTATGAAGCGCTCGCCGATCCGAAATGGAAGGGCAAGTTCTGCATCCGCTCCGGCCAGCATCCGTACAACACGGCACTGATCGCCGCGCACATTGTGCATCACGGCGCGGACAAGACCGAAACCTGGCTGCGGGGGATCAAGGCCAACCTCGCGCGCAAGGCCACCGGCGGCGACCGCGAGGTCGCGCGCGACATCCTCGGCGGCATCTGCGACATCGGCGTCGGCAATTCCTACTACGTGGGGCTAATGCGGAGCGGCAGAGGCGGCCCTGACCAGGTGAAGTGGGGTGAAGCGATCAACGTGCTGCTACCGACCTTCGAAGGCGGCGGCACGCACGTGAACATTTCGGGCGCCGCGATCGCCAAGCACGCGCCAAACAAAGAGAACGCCGTAAAGCTGCTCGAATACCTCGTTTCGAACGAAGCGCAGGCGCTCTATGCCAAGGCGAACTTCGAGTATCCCGTGCGTCCCGGTGCGCCCATCGATCCGATCATCGCCGCACTCGGCACGCTGAAGACCGACACGGTCGATCTCCGTGCGGTCGCCAAGGCGCGCAAGACCGCGAGCGAGCTCGTGGACAAGGTCGGCTTCAACGACTGACGAACCGGCGCGGCCGGATATTCCTCGCCGCGCCCCTTCTCTCCGCGCATTTCCGGACGACATGACCGCCAGGATCTCCGTACGCGCACCCGCCGCCGTCGACTCGCGAAGCTGGACGGTTGCGGCGGTCTTGATCGCGGCAATCGTCCTTTCTCCGGTGGTCGCGCTCGTCGCGATCGCGGCCCAGGGCTCCGGCGACCTGTGGCCGCATCTTTTCCGTTACGTGCTGCCGAATGCGATCCGCGACACGGGACTTTTGCTTCTCGGCGTCGGCGCGATCGTGAGCGTCGTCGGCGTCGGCACGGCGTGGCTCGTCGCCACCTGCCGCTTTCCGGGGCGCGATCTGTTCGACTGGGCATTGCTGCTGCCACTCGCGGTGCCGACCTATATCGTCGCCTTCGCCTATCTCGACGTCCTGCACCCGCTCGGGCCGATCCAGAGCGGGCTGCGCGCGCTCCTCGGCATCGACGATCCGCGCGGGCTGTCGCTGCCGGACATCCGCTCGATCTGGGGCGCGGCCCTGCTGCTCGGGTTCGTTCTCTACCCTTACGTCTATCTCGCCGCGCGCGCTCTTTTCCTGATGCAGACGGCATCGGCGCTGGAAGTCGCGCGCACGCTGGGGGCGACGCGCACCGCCACTTTTTTTCGCGTCGCGCTGCCGCTCGCGCGACCGGCGATCGTGATCGGCACAACGCTCGCGCTCCTGGAGGCGCTGAACGATATCGGCGCGTCGGAATTCCTCGGCGTGCGCACCTTTACGGTGTCGATCTACTCGACCTGGCTCAACCGCTCGAGCCTGCCGGGTGCGGCGCAGATCGCGCTCGTGATGCTCGCCGCCGTGATCGCGCTCGTGCTCGCCGAGCGCTGGGCCCGGCGGAAACAGCGTTTTTCGGGCGGCGGGCGGCGCGCGCATCCGCCCTCGCCGGTCGAACTCGGCGGCCTTGCGGCGGCTGGCGCGTTCCTGGCCTGCCTGTTGCCGATCCTGATCGGATTCCTCGTCCCGGCCACGCACCTCGCGGTCGAAGCGTGGAGCCGCGTCTCTCTCTTCGGCCTTTCCCCGCAGCTCCTGATCGAAGCGCGCAACAGCGTCGGCTTCGCCGCGGCCGCGACCGTCATCGCACTTTTCATCGGTGTCGTGCTCGCGTACGCGGCGCGGCTCGACCGCAGCGGCATGGCGACGGCGGCAACACGGGTCGCGAGCCTCGGCTACGCGATCCCCGGCACGGTGCTCGCGGTCGGGCTCTTGATGCCCCTCGCGACCTTCGACAATGCAATCGACGCCGCCTCGCGGCAACTTTTCGGCGTCGGCACAGGGCTCATCGTGTCGGGCAGCGGCGCCGCGCTCGTGCTCGCTTATGTGATCCGCTTTCTCGCGATCTCGGCAGGCGGAGTGGAGGCCGGTTTTGCGAAAATTCCGACGAGCCTCGATGCGGCCGCGCGCAGCCTCGGCGAAAGCGCGTTCGGCACGGTGCGGCGCGTGCACCTGCCCTTGCTTTCGCCCGCGCTTGGCGCGGCAGCGATCCTCGTATTTGTCGATTGCATGAAGGAACTGCCGGCGACGCTGCTCTTGCGTCCGTTCGGGTTCGAGACGCTCGCGACGCACATCTATGCAGAGGCCTCGCGCGGCACCTATGAAGACGGCGCGGTGGCCGCGCTCCTCATCGTGCTCGTCGGGCTCGGCCCGGTGGTGCTGCTCGCGCGCATGAGCCGGCCGCTCCTTGTGCTTACCGGCCGCACGAACGGCAGTGCTCACGCTTGAGATCAAACGAGTCGGGGGCTGCAGTGGGGATTAAATTAAGCGATCTCCTCCGCGAAAAATCTAAGCCGATTATGGAGAATCGGCTGATACCGGCGGCGGGCATAGCCCAACTGGCGGTGGCACCATTATGAAGATGGCTCGCCAATCGCGACTCGACCATTCCCAGCCCGCAACACCGCCGAATCGAACATTTTCCACGCTGACGGGAGCGGTTCGGAGCCACAAATTACGCCCCCATCAGCGAACGATCGTTCCGTGGATCGCGCCAAGTGGGACCCTAAGCGACGAAGCCGGCAAACAGCAGCGTAACAGCAAAGACAAGCCCGACCCATTTTGCAATTTGCCTGTTGCCGGTTCGGCGCACCTATCGCTCCGTTAGCTAGACTTAAGCTCTGGCAAATCCTTATAGAGGTCGAGCGCCTCGGGATTGGCGAGCGCTTCGGTGTTCTTCACCGGGCGGCCGTGCACCACGTCGCGGACGGCGATCTCGGTGATCTTGCCCGAGCGCGTACGCGGGATGTCGGCGATGGCAATCACCTTCGCCGGTACATGGCGCGGCGAAGCCCCTTCGCGGATGCGGCGTTTGATGCGGTCGATGAGCGTGGCATCGAGTGCTGCGCCGTCGCGCAAGCGTACGAACAGTACCACACGCACGTCGCCCTGCCATTCCTGGCCGACGGCGATCGATTCGACGACCTCGGGAATCTGCTCCACCTGTGCATAGATTTCCGCCGTGCCGATGCGCACGCCCTGCGGGTTGAGGGTCGCATCGGAGCGGCCGTGAATGATGATACCGCCGTGCGCCGTCCATTCGGCGAAATCGCCATGGTGCCAGACGCCGGGGAAACGCTCGAAATAGGCGGCGCGATATTTCCTGCCGTCGGTGTCCTTCCAGAACATCACCGGCATCGACGGAAACGGCTGCGTGCAAACGAGCTCACCGCGGCCGCTGTCGAGGTGCTTGCCTTCGTCGGACCAAACATCGACCGCCATGCCGAGCCCTGGCCCCTGAATCTCACCCTTCCAGACTGGCTCGAGCGGATTGCCGAGCACGAAGCAGGAGACGATGTCGGTGCCGCCGGAGATCGAGGCGAGATGCACGTCATTCTTGATCGAGCGATAGACGTACTCGAAACTTTCCGGCGCGAGCGGCGAGCCGGTCGATGTAACCATGCGCAGCGTTGAGAGATCGTGCGTCTTTGCGGGCTCGAGGCCGGCCTTGCTCGCGGCGTCGATATATTTCGCCGACGTGCCGAAGATGTTAATGCGCTCTTCCTGCGCGTAGTTGAAAAGCACTTCGTTCACGGGCGCGAAGGGCGATCCATCGTAAAGGCACAGCGTCGCTTCGCAGGCGAGACCGGACACCAGCCAGTTCCACATCATCCAGCCGAGCGTCGTGAAATAGAAGAAACGCTCGCCCGGGCGCAGATCGCAATGGAGGCGCTGCTCCTTCAGGTGCTGGAGGAGCGTGCCGCCGGCGCCGTGCACGATGCATTTCGGCACGCCGGTCGTGCCGGAAGAAAAGAGAATGTAAACTGGATGGTCGAAGGGCAGCCGTTCGTAGGCGACGACCTTCGCCGCAAACGACGCGATGAAGCTTTCGAACGTCGTAGCGCGCGGCAGCGAGTTCGCGACCGCATCGACCTCGCCGAGATAAGGGACGATCACGACCTGTTTCGCGGTCGGCAGGTGCTCGACGATCGCCTTCAACTTTTCGGCGATCGCGATGCGCTTTCCCGCATACCAATAACCGTCGCAGGAGACGAAGACCTTGGGCTCGATCTGGCCGAAGCGGTCGAGCACGCCGCGTTCGCCGAAGTCCGGCGAGCAGGACGAGAAGATCGCACCGAGCGACGTCACCGCGAGCATGAGGGCGACGGCCTCGGGCACGTTCGGCAGCATCGCGGCGACACGGTCGCCCTTGCCGACGCCCGCCGCCTGCAACCCTTGTTGAAGGCGCGAGACGAGCGCGTCGAGTTCGGCGAAGGTGAGCTTGCGGGCGGCCTTGTCCTCGCCGCGGAAGACGATCGCGGTCGCGCCGTCATGGCGGCGCATCAGGTTCTCGGCGAAATTGAGTCGGGCATCAGGAAAGAACTTCGCTCCCCGCATGCGACCGCCGTCCACAAGCCGCCGTTCGCCCTTTTCCCCGATTACTCCGCAGAAATCCCACACGGCGTCCCAGAACTCGGCTGGATGGGCCACCGACCAGGCGTGCAGGTCGCGGTAATTGCCGAGGCTCAGGCCGTGGCGGCCGTTCAGCTCCTTGCGGAAACGCGTCATCTCGCATGCCGCGACCCGCTCGGGCGACGGCGTCCACAGCGGTTGCCCGGACTTTTCCAGCATGGGATATTGGCCTGTGGGAATTCTTCGCGGTTTCAGGGCACTGGGTGGGGTTTTACCGGTTTCGCCGGCGTCTGTCAGGCCTTGAAAGCGACACAGAGCGGAGCGAGGTCCATTGGGCGGACGATCGGGATGTGCATCCGGATGCTCTCTTCCCGTCACCAGCCTTGGAAAGCATCGCTGCGGAAACGATCGTGAACGGGCCGACCCGACTGAAGCGTGTGATCGCCATCGCCTTCGCTGCCGTCATCGTTGCGGCGGGCGCTCTGCTCGTCGCGCCGCGTTTCGTTTCAGTGAACCAGGCCCGGCTCGCCGTGCTGCAGGCTTTGCGCGCGACGACGGGCGTCGAACCACAGATCGAGGGATCGGCCCGCCTCGTTCTGTTGCCGAGCCCCGCGATTCGCATTGAAGGCATTCGCCTGGACGATGGTGTAGGCCCCGCCTTCACCGCTGCCGCGATTCAGGCCACCGTCCGCCTGCTTCCAGCGCTTTATGGCAAGGTCGAAGTGTCGACGCTTACCTTCGAGCGGCCGGAACTGACGGTCGATCTCCGTCACGACGGCGCGGTCCGCCTCGGCATTCCGCTGCATCCGCAGGCAGCGACGGATCCCACGGCGCGGCCCGAAATCCGGTTCGTCGACGGCGTCGTGCATTTCAAGACGGACGACACGGAGCTCGCCGAACGGCTGTCGGACGTCGACGCGGCGATTGCCTGGTCCGGCGCAGGCATCACCGGCACAGGTTCGCTCACCTGGCGCGAGACGCCGGCAACGGTGAGCCTTTCGATCACGGACATGGCCGCGCTCGAGCGCGGCGACCGCAGCGGCTTCCGCGCCCGGCTCGAATCCGATCTGCTCAGCCTCGCCTTTGATGGCGGCGTCGCCTACCGCAACGGCGTGCAGGCGGACGGAGCGCTCTCCGCGGACGCAAAGTCGTTGCGCGCGGCGCTCGCGCATCTGACCGTCGCGCCGCTCACGCGTGGCGGGTTCGGTTCATTCAAGCTCAAGGCGAAGGCGGCGCTGACACCGGCTTCTCTCGCACTCAGCGCCTTGTCGGTCGAGCTCGACGGCAATCGCGTGGAAGGCGGGCTCACGCTCAAGCGGGACAACGGCCGCACCGTGCTGCAGGCGACGCTTGCGAGCGAGACCGCCGACTTTACACCCTATTCCGGCGGATTCGCCGTGACGGAGGACGACGGCCGCGAATGGAGCCGTGAGGCGATCGATCTTGCCGCGCTCCAGTCGCTCGATCTCGACATCCGGCTGTCGTCGGGACGCGTCACGGTGCGCAGGACGCAATTAGAGAAGATCGCCGCCGCGGCCTCGCTGCGCAACGGAAGCTTCACGCTTTCGGTCGGCGAAGCGCTTTATCACGGCGGCGTGTTGCGAGGTCGCCTCGCCCTGAACCCGAGCACGGACGGCAACGCCGGCGTCAAGATCGAGGCGAACATCGCGAACTTCAATCTCGGTCCGGGCATGGCCGAGATTTCCGGCGTCCACGGCCTGGAAGGCAAAGGGACCCTCGCTTTCGCGCTGGAAGGCGCGGGCAAGCACGCGCATGCGATCACGCGCGGCCTGTCGGGCACGATCACGCTTGCCGCCGCCGACGGCGCGCTGGTGGGGATCAATGTCGAACAGGCGTTGCGCCGGCTGGAGAGCAAGCCGCTTTCCGGACCACCCGAATTCATCGGCGGCCGCACGCCCTTCAAGGATCTGAACGTCAAGATCCGCGTGATCGAGGGTATGGCGAAGATCGAGGAAGCAACCGTGAGCAGCCCGCTCGTGCGAGTGAAGCTCGCCGGCACGAGTTCGGTCACGCAGCGGGATTTCGACCTGCAGGGACTGGCGACGCTCGTGCGCGGCGGCGCCAGTAGCAGCGAGCCGCAGCCGTTCGACCTGCCGTTCGTGGTGTTGGGCTCCTGGACGCGGCCGTTCCTGCTGCCTGACCCACTGTCACTCATCCAGCGCTCGGGCGCGGCGGCGCCGCTGCTCGAAGCCGTCCGCAAGCAGAACCGTCAGGAACAATTGCCGGAGAAAGAAGCGACTGGCGGGCCGGACAGCGCGCTGGAACCGGCCGCGGCGTCCGCCGAGACACGCTGACCGCTTTCAATTGTCATCCCACAGAGTTTTGATGATCGCATGGACACCCTCGGCCTTACGCTTGTGCAGCGCTCGTTCGATCGAGTCTGAATCCGTCCATCGCCATCCCTCGCCCATGTCTACTGCTTTTGCTTTCCACCGCGTCCTTGCCGTCCTACTGGCAGCCCTGCCCTTCGCGGCACCGGCTTCCGGTCAGACGCTGCAGCTCAGCGTAACCACGAACAGCGCCTCGGCTCAGCGGCAGGTGTTGCCGCTGGGCGCGACGGCCATGCTCAAGATCACAGTCCGCAATGAAGGCCCGGCCACGACCGGGCCGGTCAAGCTGACCGCCGAGCCGGCAGGTCTCGCTATTGTCACGGGGAAAAGCTGGCGGCTCGATGACGGTAACGCCGTCGCCGAGATCGCGCGGCTGAAAGCCGGGGAACGGGTCGAGCGCACGCTTCGGCTCAAGGTGGAAAAGGCAGGGACGGCGGCGGAGGCAAGGATTGTCCGGATTGCGGCACTTGGGCCCGGCGAACAGACGGCGAGCGCCGAGATCGAGCTATCAGTCGGCGATTGCGTGGGCGCTTATCGCAACCGGCTTGCGGTGCTGCGCTCTAACCTTGCGCTGCAGGTACGCGACGCGGCCGACGAACTGCGGAAGCCCGATCCCAGCCTCCCGCCGGGCCGCCTGTTCGCCCTCACCAATGCGCGCAACACCGAAATCCGAAAAGCGGAGCGGCTCGCCGCATCGTTCGCCGCGCGGCGCGGCGGGGACGCTGAGATGGCGACCGAGTGGTTCCGCTACATCATCGCGCGCTGGGTGTCGGAGCTGAACGCCTTTGCAGGTCAAGCGTACAATCCGGGACTCTGCGCAAACAATTATTATCAGATTTCCGGCTATCGGCAGGGCCTGCAACCCATCACCAAGCGCATCGATGCGATTCACGCTGCGGCATCGGCCGCACTCGCCGCGGCGCGGGAGGCGATCGGCGCGGAGCCGGAGGACGAGATTGCCGCGCTGGTGACCCGCGTGGCACATCCTGACGAACACTCCAACGAGAGCAACTCAGAAGAACCCGCCGCAAGCATCTTCGATGCACTCAAAGCGGCGAGAGCGTGGCTGCGCGAGCGCAAGCTTTCAAGCGAAGAAGCGCGGCAGCTCTCGCTCGTCGAGACGGCGGCATGGCTCAACGTCGCCGACCGGCGCGCGCAGAAGCTCGCGCAGGCGATCGAGCAGGTGCTGTCGACGCTTGCTACGGCGCAGAAAGAAACTTGCATCTGCGCGCAATGACGATCTTAAAGCGATGATTGGAAGTTGGCACATCTCGGCGTCATTGCGAACGAAGCAATCCAGCGGCAGAGAAACTGGATTGCTTCGGCGCTGCGCGCCTCGCAATGACGGCAACGGACGAGTCGAGCTGATTCATCCCGCTCTAGGATAGCGGGTCACTCTGCAGGCGGGCGAACAAGACGTGGTCCTGCCAGCGCCCGGCAATGCACAGGTACTCACGCGCCAGTCCTTCGCGGGCGAAGTTCAGCTTCTCCAACAGTCGGATCGAAGCCGCGTTGTGCGGCAGACAGGCGGCTTCAATTCGTTTGAGGCGCAACGCGCCGTGGGCAAAGGGAACCAGCGCGCGCAACGCGGCGGTCATGTAGCCTTTGCCCGCATGCGACGCGCCCATCCAGTAGCCGAGGCTCGCGGCCTGCGCAACGCCGCGGCGGACATTGTTCAGCGTGACGCCGCCGAGAACGGCGTTGTCGCTCGTGCGGAAAATCAGGAAAGCGTAGCCGAAATCCGTTTGCTGGTCGTTGGCGTAGCGCTGCAGGCGGCGGCGGAACGCGGCGCGGGTGAGATCGTCCTCCGGCCAGACCGGCTCCCAAGGCGCCAGGAACGCGCGGCTCTCCTCGCGCAGCCGCGCCCAGTCTGCCCAGTCGGTCATGCGCGGCATGCGCAAATGAACGCCCTTCCCTTCGATCGTCGGAAGGGAATCGGACCAGAGGATCGAACGGAACAGGGCCATCGACGGGCGGAACCGGCCAGCGCCGGGTCACGCGGCCCGGCGATGCAGACTGTCGGCAATCCCCGCGGCCAATTCAAGTCCGCCCGACGGACCGAGCCCCGCGAAGGTCGGCTGTCCGCCCGCGATCAGCGAACGGCCAGCGGCGCGCACGTCGTCGACGGTCACGGCATCGATCCGCGCGGCCAGCTCGTCGAGCGGCACGGGCCGTCCGAATGCGAGAATCTGCCGTGCGAGCTGATCGGCGCGGGCGGACGAGCTTTCCAGCACGCCGAGCATGCTCACCTTCATCATGGATTTCACACGCGCGACCTCTGCTTCGCTCGCGGTGGCGACCGTGTCGGCGAGTTCATCCGTCACCACCGCCATCAGGTCGCGGGCGTCCTTCGGATCGGTGCCGGCATAAATCGAGAAAACACCGGTGTCGTAGAACGGATGGTGTGAGGCATAGATCGTGTAGCAAAGTCCGCGCTTCTCGCGCACCTCCTGGAAGAGCCGCGAGGACGCGCCACCGCCGAGCACGCCGGCGAAGACCTGCATCGCGAAATATTCCGGCGTCCGGTAGGAGCAGCCCTGAAAGCCGAGCACGAGATGCGCCTGCTCGATCGGCCGCGCGCTGATCTCAAGGCCGCCGGTGTAGCGGGCCTGCGGCGCGGCTTCGCCCGCGTTCCCTGGCAGCGCGGCAAGATGCCTGCTTACCGCGTCCACGACCCTCGCATGTTCGATGTCGCCCGCAGCGGAAACCACCATATGCGGCGCGCGATAGTGCTTGCCGAGATAGGCGCGCAGGCTGTCCGGCGTGAAGGACTGCACCGACTGCGGCGTGCCGAGGATCGGACGTCCGACCGGCTGATCGGGGAAAGCGCGCGCCTGAAACAGGTCATAGACGAAGTCATCAGGCGTGTCGTTGGCGGCGCCGATCTCCTGCAGGATCACGCCCTGCTCGCGCGCAAGCTCGCCCGCGTCGAAGACGGAATCGGTCAGGATGTCGGTCAGGATGTCGAGCGCGAGCGGCACGTCGCTGCCGAGCACGCGCGCGTAATAGCCGGTGTTCTCGAGGCTCGTTGCCGCATTGAGATCGCCGCCGACGGCTTCGATCTCCTCCACGATTTGCCGCGCGTTGCGGCGGCGCGTGCCCTTGAATGCCATATGCTCGAGGAAGTGCGCGATGCCGTGTTCGTGCGATTCCTCATTGCGGGAGCCGGCCCCGATCCAGATGCCGAGCGAGGCCGTGCGCAAATGATCCATGCGGTCAGTGACCACCGTGAGGCCGCTCGAAAGTTTCTCGACTGTCGTACTCATACGCTTACTCCCGCCGCGGCGGCGCGGCTTCGTTCGGACACAAAATCGGCCACCGCCTCGACGCTGGCGGGCAGGCTCGTCACGCGCTCGCGGCGGTCGAGGAGACCGGTGAGGCGGGCGGGCAGTTCCGGACGGATGCCGATCGCGGCCTCGACGGCTTCCGGAAACTTCGCCGGGTGCGCGGTGGCGAGCTCGATCAGCGGCGTGTTGCTTTCCTTCAGGAACCTGCGCGCCACGGCGACACCCACGGCGCTGTGCGGATCGAGGACGTAGCCGCCTTCGCGGTGGACGGACTTGATTGTGGCCGTCGTCTCCGCCTCGTCCGCACGGGCGGCGGAAAACACAGCGCGGATGGCAGCGAGCGCTTCGAGGGAAAGGGAGAAGCGCTTGCTCGCGGCGAGCTCCTGCATCGCTTCCTTCACGGCGAGCGGGCTGCGGCCGTTCGCCTCGAACAGGAGCCGCTCGAAGTTCGACGACACCTGGATATCCATCGCGGGCGAGGCGGTCGCGACCACGTCCTGCGGTTCGTAGATGCCGGTCGCGAGCGTGCGGGCGAGGATGTCGTTGACGTTGGTCGCGATGATGAGCCGCTCGATCGGCAAGCCTATCTGCTTCGCGACATAACCCGCGAAGATGTCGCCGAAATTGCCGGTGGGCACGGCGAAGCGGACGGCCTGTTCCGGCGCGCCGAGCGCGCTGGCCGCGGTGAAATAATAGACCACCTGCGCGGCGATACGCGCCCAGTTGATGGAATTGACGCCCGAGAGCTTCACGCGGTCGCGGAAGGCGTGATCGTTGAAAAGCGCCTTCACGATCGCCTGGCAGTCGTCGAAGGTGCCGTCGATCGCGACCGTGTGGATGTTCGTTTCCGGCACGGTCGTCATCATGCGGCGCTGCACGTCGGAAACGCGGCCGTTCGGAAAGAGAATGATCATGTCGATGCGCTCACGGCCGCGGAACGCCTCGACGGCGGCGCCGCCGGTGTCGCCGGAGGTCGCGCCCACGATGGTCGCGCGTTCCTCACGCTCGGCGAGCACGTGGTCCATCAGGCGCGCGAGCAACTGCATCGCCACGTCCTTGAAGGCGAGCGTCGGCCCGTGGAACAGCTCGCAGACGTATTCGCCCTCGCCGAGCTGCACGAGGGGCGCGACTGCCGGATGATCGAAGGTGGCGTAGGCTTCGGCGATCATGCGCGAGAGTTCGCTGTCCTTCACGGATCCGGCCACGAAAGGCTCGATCACCTGGAAGGCGACCTCGGCATAGGGCCGGTTGCGAAACCCCGCGATCGTGTCGCGCGAAAGCGCCGGCCAGCGCTCGGGCACATAGAGCCCCCCGTCGCGGGCGAGGCCCGCGAGCAGCGCGTCGGCAAAGGAGATCGCGGGCGCCTCCCCGCGAGTGGACACGTAAAGCATGGGGACCCTCGGAGCGGGCAACCTAGGGAGCGGGGGCGTCGGAGGCAAGGATTCCGAAAAGCGCCCGTAAAACAGGCACTTCCGCCCTCATCCTGAGGAGGATTTGAATACCGTCTCGAGGGATGAGCGGGAGGCTGGAACCCTCATGGTTCGAGACGCCTAGCTACGCCCGGCTCCTCACCCCTCAGGGTTCCGCTCATGCTTGTCTGATGCGTTGCCAGGCGAAAGCCGCGAAAACCCCGGCAAGCGCGAGGGCCAGGCCGAACCAGGTCACCACATATTGCAGATGGTTGTTGGGGAAGCGCACACGGGTACGGCCGCCTTCGGGCAGACCGCCGGGATTGGGGGCCTCGTCGGCGTCGATCGTGAAGGGCGCGACGCGCGAGAGGCCGAGCGCACGCGCGATCTCGCCTGGGTCACGGCGGTACCAGGCGTTGCGGTCGGGTTCGTTGTCCGGGGAAAAGAGCGTCGCCTCCTCCGGCGTACGTAAGAGGCCGGTGATAGTGACCTGTCCCGGGATCTGGCTCTGCGCGCGGGACGCCGGTTCCTTCCTGTCCAGCGGAACGAAGCCGCGATTGACGATGACGAACGCGCCGGACGGCAGCTCGAGCGGCGTCAGGACCCAATAGCCCGGCCCGGCGTGGCGGCCCGGTTCCTCGGAGACGACGGTATAGACCTGCACTTCGCGGTCGTGGTGGAAGACGCCGCTTGCAGTGACGCGGCGATATTCGTCGCGTTCGGCGTTGACGCTGTTCCATTCGCTCTCAGCGGGGATCGGCACTGCCGGCGCGTGCGTGCGCGCCTCGACGCGGGCGATCAGATCGTTCTTCCAGGCAAGGCGCTCGAGCTGCCAGACGCCAAGGCCGATAAGCACGACCAGTCCGAGAGCGGTGAGGATCGCCGGCAGGACAAGGCCGCGTGCACGGGCGAGCGCGTGGCTCACGGGGCGCCCCTGTCGACGCGCCCCTCCTCCGCCTTGTGATGATATTGCAGCGCGATCAGCAAGCCCTTAGCGAGGCGAAGCATCACGAGCGACAAAATCACGATCGCCGGCAGCCACAGCGCCGCGTGCACCCAGTACGGCGGCCGCCAGACCACCTCGGTCACGAGCGCCGACATGACGACGATGAAGCCCGCGATCAGCATGACGAACACCGCCGGGCCGTCGCCGGAATCGGCGAAGGAATAATCGAGGCCGCAATTCGTGCAGCGCGGCGCGAGGCCGAGATAGCCGTGAAACAGGTTTCCTACGCCGCACCGCGGACAGCGCCCGCGCAGGCCGGCGAGGTAGGGGGAGATGGTTGATCGATCAGGACTGTTCATTCGTACGGTCCAAAGCAAATTGCGAGCGCCCCCACCCGGCTCGCTTTGCTCGCCACCCTCCCCCTTTCAGGGGGAGGGATAAAGAAAATCGGACCGCGCCGTCGCGTCAGTGCGCCGCCGTCGGTGTGCCGGCGGCCCACACGTAGATGAACGTGAACAGGAACAGCCAGACCACGTCGACGAAATGCCAGTACCAGGCCGCGGCCTCGAAACCGAAATGGTGGTCCGGCTTGAAGTGGCCGAGATAGGCGCGCACGAGACAGACGGCAAGGAAGATCGTGCCAATGATGACGTGGGCTCCGTGGAAGCCGGTCGCCATGAAGAAGGTCGCACCGTAGATGTGGCCGCCGAAGGTGAAGGCCGCGTGCATGTACTCATAGGCCTGCACGAACGAGAAGGTGATGCCGAGCAGCACCGTCAGCCAGAGGCCCTGAATCAGTCCCTTACGGTCATTTTCCAGAAGCGCGTGGTGCGCCCACGTTACCGTCGTGCCCGAGGTGAGCAGGATGAGCGTGTTCAGAAGCGGCAGGTGCCAAGGATCGAACGTCGAGCGGAAGGTGCCGTCTTCGGTCGGCGCGGGCGGCCAGTGTCCGCCGGTCAGCGCCTCGCGCATGAACTGATGCGGGTCATCCGGGTTGAGCGCCACTTCAAAGAACGCCCAGAACCAAGCGACGAAGAACATCACCTCCGACGCGATGAAGAGGATCATCCCGTAGCGGAGATGGAGTTGCACCACCTTGGTGTGGTGGCCCTGATATTCGGCTTCGTTGATGACGTCCCGCCACCAGGAAATCATCACGTAGAGCATCAGGATGACGCCGGCGATCGGGATGAGCGGGGTGCCGCCGCGAATCCAGTAGACGCCGCCTGCGGTCATCAGGACGGCGGAGATCGCGCCGATCAGCGGCCAGGGGCTCGGATCCACGAGGTGGTAGTCGTGGTGCTTGGCGTGGGCTTCGGCCATTCTCGCTCTCCGTCGTCGTCGCCTATTGCGTGGCGCATGTTCTTGGCGGCGAACCGGCATCCACTTCGCCGGAACATGCGCTAGTTTGTTCCTCAAGAGCATGGCTTGCCAGGGCCTGCAAGCCTCGCCCCCTCCCGTTTTCCCGCGTCACATCGGCGCTTTGCCGTCGCCGCGCGCCGCGAGCGGCTCCGCCGTCTTCCGGACCGGGAAGAACGTATATGAAAGCGTGATACTTTTCAGCGATTTGAGCTCGGGATCCTGCAGGATGGCCGGATCGACGAAGAAGGCGACCGGCATGTCCATGCGCTCGCCCGCGTCGAGACGCTGCTCGGTGAAACAGAAGCACTGGATCTTGTTGAAGTAGGCGCCGGCCTGGGGCGGGCTGACATTGTAGGTCGCCGTGCCGACGGTCGGATCGGACCCGCGGTTGACCGCCGCGTAATGGGCGAGCTTGGTCTCGCCGATCGCGATCTCCACTTCATGCTTTTCCGGCGCGAAGTCCCACGGCAAGCCGCCGCCCACATTGGCGTCGAAGCGAATCGCAATGCGGCGGTCGCTCGCCTTTTCCGGCGCGACCTTCGCGACGAGCGGAGTGCCGCCGAAACCCGTGGTGCGGCAGAACCAATCATAGAGCGGGACGGCCGCATAGGCAGCGCCGACCATGGCCGCCACGAACACGGCGCAGGCCGCGGCGACCCGCGCATGACGGCGGGCGAGCTCCCTGCCCTCCGTGCGGGCGGCGTTACGGTCGGTGTCCTTCGTTCCACTCATCTGTCGCTCACAGCGGCCGGTTCAGCACTTGCGGTCCGATCTTCACGATCGTGACCGCGTAGAAGAGGATGGCGAGGCCCGCGAGCACCAGCGCGATCGCGATCGACCGCGCGCGCCGGCGACGGCGCTGTTCTTCGGTCAGGACCACACCTTCCGGTTTGTCGTTCATCGCTCACCCGATCAGCGGCTCGGCAAGCAGAATGGCGAACAGGAGAAAGAGATAAAGAATGGAGAAACCGAACAGCCGGCGCGCCGCCGCGACCGCGGCTGCACCCTCCCGCCGACACCAGACGTCGAAGGCGGACAGCAGGAACGCACCGCCGAGCAACGCCGACGCCACACCGTAGGCGGTGCCGGCATAGCCGAAGAACGCCGGCGCGACCCCGAGCGGTACGAGGATCAGGCTGTAGAGCACGATCTGCCGCCGGGTCTCGTCGTCGCCGGCGACCACCGGCAGCATGGGCACACCGGCGCGCGCATAGTCGTCCTTCTTCAGGAGCGCAAGCGCCCAGAAGTGCGGCGGCGTCCAGAAGAAGATGATCAGGAAAAGCAGAACGCTCTCAAGGCTGATCGAGCCGGTCGCGGCGGCCCAACCGATCATCGGCGGGAATGCGCCGGCAGCACCGCCGATCACGATATTCTGCGGCGTCCAGCGTTTCAGCCACATCGAGTAGATGACGGCATAGAAGAAGATCGTGAAGGCGAGGAGCGCCGCCGCGAGCCAGCCGACAAAGAGCCCGAGCAGGAGCACGGAGCCCGCCGCGAGCACGAGGCCGAACGAGAGCGCCTCGCCGGGTTCGACGCGACCCGCCGGAATCGGACGGCTTGCCGTGCGGGACATGCGCGCGTCGATATCCGCATCCCACCACATGTTGAGCGCGCCGGAAGCGCCGGCGCCGACGGCAATGCAAAGAAGCGCGGTGAAGCCGAGCACGGGGTGCAGTTCGGCGGGCGCGCGCACAAGGCCAACCAGCGCCGTGAAGACGACAAGCGACATCACGCGCGGCTTCAGGAGCTCGAAATAGTCGCGCACCTCCGCGAGGTCCGGGCGTTCCGCCGCGCGGACCGTGCGTTTGGCCAAAACTGAATCGTTCACGAGCGACATGCTCGAGGTCACTCCCGGAGACGCATCCCGCGCTCCGCTAGAACGGCAACCGGCGGGACATGCCCGCCGGCCGCAACCCGACCGGCTTTTCCGGCCTTACTTGATCCGAGGCAGAACCTCGTACGAGTGGAACGGCGGCGGCGACGAGAGGGTCCATTCCAGCGTCGTCGCGCCGACGCCCCACGGATTGTCGGCGGCTTTCCGCTTCTTAACGAAGGCATGGATGATGACGATGAAGAACACCACTAGCCCCAGTGCCGAGATGTAGGAACCGATGGACGAAATATAGTTCCAGCCCGCGAACGCGTCCGGGTAGTCGACATAGCGGCGCGGCATGCCGGCGATGCCGGAGAAGTGCTGCGGGAAGAAGACCAGGTTGACGCCGATGAAGGTCAACCAGAAGTGCAGCTTCGCGAGCGCCTCGGAGTACATGTAGCCGAACATCTTCGGGAACCAATAGTACCAGCCACAGAAGATGCCGAAGGTCGCGCCGAGCGACATCGTGTAGTGGAAGTGCGCCACCACGTAATAGGTGTCGTGCAGCGAGCGATCGATGCCGGCGTTCGAGAGCACGACGCCGGTGACGCCGCCGATCGTGAACAGGAAGATGAAGCCGATCGCCCACAGCATCGGGGTGCCGAACTTGATCGAACCGCCCCACATGGTGGCGATCCAGGAGAAGATCTTGATGCCAGTCGGCACCGCGATCACCATCGTCGCCGCCATGAAGTACGCCTGCGCACCGGCGCTCATGCCGACGGTGTACATGTGGTGCGCCCAGACGACGAAGCCGATCACGCCGATCGCGACCATGGCGTAAGCCATGCCAAGATAGCCGAACACGGGCTTCTTCGAGAACGTCGAGACGACCTGGCTGACGATACCGAAGGCCGGCAGGATCAGGATGTACACTTCCGGGTGGCCGAAGAACCAGAACAAGTGCTGGAACAGGATCGGATCGCCGCCACCTTCCGGCGAGAAGAACGTCGTGCCGAAGTTGCGATCGGTGAGCAGCATCGTGATCGCGCCAGCGAGCACCGGCAGCGACAGCAGAAGCAGGAACGCAGTCACCAGCACCGACCACACGAACAGCGGCATCTTGTGCATGGTCATGCCGGGCGCGCGCATGTTGAAGATCGTGGTGATGAAGTTGATGGCGCCGAGGATCGACGAGGCGCCCGCAATGTGCAGCGCGAAGATCGCGAGATCCATCGACGGCCCCGGATGGCCGGCCGTCGATGACAGCGGCGGATACGCGGTCCAGCCGCCACCGAAGCCGTAGCCGCCGGGCGGGCCTTCGACGAATAGCGACATTACCAGCAGGATGAGCGCGGCGATCAGCAACCAGAACGAAATGTTGTTCATGCGCGGGAACGCCATGTCGGGCGCTCCGATCATCAGCGGCACGAACCAGTTGCCGAAGCCGCCGATCAGCGCCGGCATGATCATGAAGAAGACCATGATCAGGCCGTGCGCGGTCACGAACGCATTGAAGGTGTGCGGATTGGAGAAAATCTGCATGCCGGGCTCTTGCAGCTCCATGCGCATGCCGATCGAGAGCGCACCGCCCAGAACGCCCGCGAAGATCGCGGCGATCAGATACAGCGTGCCGATGTCCTTGTGGTTCGTCGAATAGAGCCAGCGCCGCCAGCCGTGCGGTTGACCGTGATCGCCGTGGTCGGCGTGTGCTGCTGCCGCATGAGCCATGATCAGTCCCTCATTAACCTGCGCTGCGCCGCTATCAGCGCTGCGCTTCGGCGACGACGACCGAGTGATCGTCCGGCACCGCCGCCCACTTCTTCTTCGCGTCTTCAAGCCAGGTGTTGAAGTCCTGCTCGCTGACGACGCGCACCGCGATCGGCATGAAGGCGTGGTTGCGCCCGCAGAGCTCGGAGCACTGCCCGTAATAGATGCCTTCGCGCTCGGCGCGGAACCAGGTCTCGTTGAGACGACCCGGGATGGCGTCGACCTTGATGCCGAAGGACGGCACCGCGAACGAGTGGATGATGCCTTCGCCCGTGACCTGCATGCGGACCGTCTTGTTCACCGGCACTACGATCTCGTTGTCGACCGCGAGCAGGCGCGGCTGATCCGGTTTGCGTTCGTTGTCCTGCAGCATCGTGCTGTCGAACTGGAAGCCGTGATCGGGATATTCATAAGTCCAGGTCCACTGCGCGGTGCCGGTCGCCTTTACCGTGAGGTCGGACTGCGGAATTTCGAGCTGGTCGAACAGGAGGCGGAACGACGGAACGGCGATGACGACGAGGATCAGCGCCGGAACGACGGTCCAGGCCACTTCGAGCAACGTGTTGTGCGTCGTGCGCGACGGCGTCGGATTGGCCCGCTCGTTGAACCGCAACATCACGATGAGCAGGAGCAGCATCACGAAGAGCGTGATCGCGGCGGCGATGACGGTCAGGAATAGATGGAAGCCGTGGATCTGCTCCATGATCGGCGTTACCGCCGTCTGGAAATCCCACTGCCACGGAGACGGCTGGCCGGTGCCCGCCTGAGCGCCCGTGGTGATTGCCGCCAGTCCCGTTGCGGCCCATGCCGCGTCCCACGCAACCCTACGCAAGCCGCCGATCATCCCCGTCATCGCTTCGATCTCTCCGCCAAGCCGCCAGCGCCCGGAGGCGCAATTTGCGACTATTCTAATTGTACGCAAGCTATCATCTCGGGCCCTTCCCCGAAACGAAACCAACGGCGGCGAGTTGCCGCGCATGTTCGGACGAGGGAGCCGGGCGAATACGGGTCCTTGTTGGACCCGCGCCCATGAACCACAATTCCCAAGGGGCCGCAACGCGCGGAGAGCCGCGGCCCGCTTGCCCGCACGGGCGCGGCAAGCCCCGGAAATCCACGGCCAGCGGCCGCAATCTTGACATGGACCCACAGCGTTGTACCCGGGCGTTGGACAGGTTGCGGCTGTGGCCGCAAACGATTCGCGGCTCCGGAGGCGGTTCATGCGGCGCGCGCGCCTTGGTGCAGGGAGGTTGACCGGAGCGGTCGCGGCCGCGCTGCTGCTGCTCGCCGCGCCCTCCGCGTCGGCGCAGGGCGTCGTGAAGTCCGTGCACGGCGACTGGCAGATTCGCTGCGATACGCCCCCCGGCGCGCAATCCGAGCAATGCGCCCTGATCCAGAGCGTCACCGCCGAAGACCGGCCGAACGTCGGCCTCACTGTCATCGTCCTGAAAACCGCCGACCAGAAGAGCCGCCTCATGCGGGTGCTGGCGCCGCTCGGCGTGCTGCTCCCCTCCGGGCTCGGGCTGAAGATCGATCAGACCGACATCGGCCGTGCCGGCTTCGTGCGCTGCCTGCCGAACGGATGCGTGGCCGAAGTGGTGATGGACGACAAGCTCGTCGGCCAGCTCAAGGCGGGAGAGTTCGCCACCTTCATCATCTTCCAGACGCCGGAGGAAGGCATCGGCATTCCGCTGAGCCTTGGGGGCTTCGGCGAAGGCTACGACGCTCTGCCCTGATCACACCGCCGGCTGCGCGCGCGCCGTCAGCACGAAATTGATGATCAAGGCGGCGATCGCCGCCGTCAGGATGATGGCCGCCATCGGAAACGCCGTGCCGTCGTGGAGCAGCCCCACGATTGCGCCGATGCCGGCGCCGACACCGAACTGGATCGAGCCGAACAGCGCCGTCGCACTGCCCGCCGCATGGGGATAATGCTCGGTGGCGAGCGCCAGCGCATTGTTCGGCGCGGCGCCGACGGTGGAAAAGCAGATGAAGATCGGAATGAGGATGCCGGTGAGGCCGCCGAAGCCTGCCAGCACGTTGGTCATCAGCAGCGCAGCGCCGACAAAATAGACCACGAGCGAAGCGGTCAGCATGCGCGCGGGACCATAGCGGCGCACGAAACGCGCGTTCACCTGCGTCGCCAGGATGAAGCCGACGGCATTGGCGCTGAACGCAAAGCCGAACTGCTGCGGCGTCAGGCCGTAGAGTTCGACCAGCACGAACGGACCCGCCATGATGAAGGCGAAAAGCCCCGCGAAGACGGCGTCGGCTGCGAGCGTCGGCGCAAAGAAGCGGCGGTCTCCCAGCAGCGTGAGATAGGCACGCAACGACCCCGCAATCCCGTGCTGCGAGCGGCGCTCGGACGGCAGGGTTTCCGGCAGACCGAACGCGACCGCCATGAAAGCGAGCGCCGACACGGCGGCCAGAAACCAGAAGATCCCGCGCCAGCTCGATTGATCGAGGATGAAGGCGCCGAGCGGCGGCCCGAGGATCGGCGCCACGCCAAAGACGAGCATCATCATGGAAAGAAAGTGCGCAGCGTCGGCGCCGCGGTAGAGATCGCGCACGACCGCGCGGGCGATCACGATCGCGGCGCAGGCGCCGACCGACTGAACGAGGCGCGCGGCCCACAGGCTCTCGATGCTCGGCGCGAGCGCGCAGGCGATCGAAGTGAGACAATAGATCGTGAGGCCCGCCAGCAGCGGACGGCTGCGACCGACCCGGTCGGCCAGTGGCCCGACGATGAGCTGATTAACGGCAAGACCCAGCATGAAGACGGAGAGTGTGGCCTGCGCCGCAGCCGCACTCACGGAAAATTCGCGTGCAATCGCCGGCAGCGCCGGCAGATACATATCGTGGGAGAGCGATCCGAATGCTGTGAGCACACCGAGAATCAGAATCAGGCGGACGCGCATCGGCATTCGGCAGCAACTCGTGTTGTGCGGCGTGCGGGCTGCGAACGGAGATCGTCGCAAGCAGGTGCTGGTAGTTCAGAAATTCCCTTCATTGCTCGCCGCAAGTCCTTCAAGGGAATTTCTGAGCCAGACCACACTAGAATTATAAGTTTGCTAGTGCCCTACGAACCCGAACTTCGCTCACAATGATGCCGCGAGGTTGAGCGAACTTCGGGTTCGGGACACTAGCGCGTGCACGATTTTTCGGACGCGCGCAATGGCGCAAGCCACCCGATTTCGTCGCAGGGTCGTGCAAAAGAAAAGCGCCCGCCGGACAAAGCCAGCGGGCGCAGGCGCGGCAGCCGGGGATTGGGCGTGGGCTGCCGGGTTCGAACTCAGTAGTAGCGGACGGCCGGACCGCAGCGTCCGAACACCCTGTCCTCCATGCGCACGGCTGCGTGCGAGCGATGCCGCACGCGGAATTCGTCCACGCGACCCGCAAGCAGCTCGGTCGGATCGCGATAGAGGGGCTCAGCCGCCGCGCTGCGCAGATCGCTGCGGGTCAGGCCCATGTCCTTCAGCATGCGGTCATCGGCGAGCGCGATCTCGCGGAGCATGCGACGGCCCTCGACCGCGCGCCTGATGCCGTTCACGCTGCGGGCGACCCAGCGGAAGGCGCCGCCAAACGGCAAATGGAACTGCTCGGACTCGGCACTCCTGCAATCGGCCAGACTGCTCATGACACGCTCCTTTGGCACGCTCCTTCCGGCAGGCTCCGTCGGCAGGACCGGCCGGCAACAGCGGTCCTCTTCGCGCGCGGGGGGCTCCGCAGGCGCCCGATTTCATCGCTGGTGATTCCGTGACCATGCCTATATGCGGCGCGGCAATTGATAAGTGAAACGAATGTTTTTAATCTGACCCATCATCGCTGTTGATGAGGCTGCCATGACCGCCCTGCTCGACATCGACCAGCTCCGCACCTTCATTGCGATCGCCGAGACCGGCAGCTTCACGCGCGCCGCCGAGGTCGTGCACAAGACCCAGTCCGCCGTCTCCATGCAGATGAAGCGGCTTGAAGAGCGCATCGGCAAGCCGATCTTCGAGCGCGACGGCCGTCAGTCGAAGCTCACCGACGACGGCGAACGGCTGCTCGACTACGCGCGGCGCATCGTGAAGCTGAACACCGAGGCGCTGACGACGATCGCGAGCACCAATCTTTCCGGCCGGGTGCGGCTCGGCGTGCCCGACGACTATGCCGACCGCTATCTCCCCGAAATCATGGCGCGCTTCTCGCGCTCGCATCCCGACGTGGAGCTCACCGTACAGTGCGAGCCGATCGTGCAACTCGTCGGGTTGATCGACCGCGGCGAGCTCGACCTCGCGATCGTCACCCACGACGCGGCGGGACGCCCGGCCGAAGTGATCCGCCGCGAGCGGATGCTGTGGGTTTCCTCGAGCCGGCATGCGGTGCATCTCGAGGAGCCGTTGCCGCTCGCGCTCGCTCGGCCCTACGTGGGCGATCGCATGTGCCCGTGGCGGCGCGCGGCGCTGCCGCGACTGGAAGAGATCGGACGGCCCTATCGCATCCTCTATACCAGCAGCAATTCGACCGCCTTGAGCGCCGCCATCCTCGCCGGGCTCGCGGTGTCGGTCTTTCCGGAATCCGGATTGCGGCCGGGCATGCGGGTGCTCGGGCCGGGCGACGGATTCCCGCCGCTGCCCGCGTTCGATATCGCGCTCATGCGCAACCCGCACGAAAGCTCGGCGCTCGCCGACGCGCTCGCTGAACACATCGTGCAGGGACTCGACAATCTCGGCGACGTTGCCGCGGCGGAATGAACCCGCGCGCACCGCGACCGAAGCGCCACGGATAAGCCGAAACAGCCAACCGGAGTTGACGTGCGATGGAACACGGCGCCGGAGAGACCAACCTGCTTCCCGTCCTTGCGCTGCTGGGCGCGGGCGTCATGGCCGTCCCCCTCTTCAAGCGGCTCGGCCTTGGGGCGGTGCTCGGCTATCTCGCCGCCGGGGTCGCGATCGGGCCCTTCGGCCTGCGATTGTTCACCGAACCCAGCACGATCCTGCACGTCGCCGAGCTTGGCGTCGTCATGTTCCTCTTCATCATCGGCCTCGAGATGCAGCCGTCCCGCCTGTGGGGCCTGCGGCGGCAGATTTTCGGTCTCGGCGTACTGCAGGTGGGCGCGTCCGGCGCCTTGCTGACCGGGGTCGGCATCCTGCTCGGCCTTTCGCCGGTCGCGGCGTTCATCGGCGCCATGGGATTCACGCTCACATCGACTGCGGTCGTGGTGCAGGTCCTGAACGAGCGCGGCGAAATCTCGACGCCGCCCGGCCAGCGCGCGGTGTCGATCCTGCTGCTCGAGGACCTTGCGATCGTGCCGCTGCTTGCCTTCGTCGCATTCCTCTCACCGGTCATGCCGGTCGTTTCCGAGGGGTCTCGCCTCGAGCATATCGCCATTGCCGTCTTCGCCGTCGTCGCGCTCGTCGCGGCGGGCAAATGGCTGCTGAACCCGTTCTTTCAACTGCTCGCGCGCGCCGAAGCGCGCGAGGTGATGACGGCCGCCGCGCTGCTCGTGGTGCTGGGTGCGGCGGTCCTGCTGGATGTCGGCGGACTCTCGATGGCGATGGGCGCGTTCCTCGCCGGTGTGCTGCTGTCCGAATCCACCTTCCGCCATCAGCTCGAGGCCGACATCGAGCCGTTCCGTGGAATCCTGCTGGGCTTGTTCTTTATCGCGGTCGGCATGTCGCTCGACCTTGCGCTGGTCGTGGCGGAATGGCGCCTGATCCTGCTCTCGGTGCTGGCGCTGATGACCGCGAAAGGCATTGCCATCTATCTGGTCGCGCGGCTGACGCGCACGGAGCGCAAGGAAGCAAGCTTCCGCGCCGTGCTGTTCGCGCAGGGCGGCGAATTCGCATTCGTCCTCTATGCCGCCGCGGCCAGCGCGGGCGTGATCGATGCCCGGATCAACGCGACGCTCACCGCAACCGTGATTCTCTCGATGGCGCTGACGCCGGTGCTCATCCTCGCGTTGGACGCGATGCGCCGCGGCGCGGACGACGCGCAATCCTTCGACGGGGTCGAGATTGCGGACGGGCTCGAAGGAACGGCGCTGATCATCGGATTCGGCCGATTCGGGCAGGTGGCGAGCCAGCATCTGCTCGCGCGCGGCATGGAAGTGTCGGCCATCGAGAAGGACACGGACATGATCCGCGCGGCCGCCGATTTCGGCTTCAAAGTCTATTACGGGGACGGAACGCGGCTCGACGTATTGCGCACCTCGGGCGCCGGCACCGCCAAGGTTGTGATGGTCTGCGTGGATGAAGCGGAGACGGCCAACCGGATTGTCGAGATCATCAAGTCCGAATTCCCGCTCGCGCGATTGTTCGTGCGCGCGTATGACCGCACGCATACGCTGCATCTGATCCGGGAAGGCGTCGATTACCAGATCCGGGAAACGTTGGAATCGGCAATGGTGTTCGGCGAAGAAGTATTGAAGGCGCTCGGCGTTCCGCCGGAGGAAGCCGCGGAAATCACGGCCGACAACCGCAGGCGCGACGCGGAGCGGCTCGAGTTGCAGCTCGCGGGCGGCATGTACGCCGGCCGTTCGCTGTTGCGCGGGAATATTTCGGTCCCGACGCCGCTGGTCCCGCCCAAGCGCGAAGGCACGGTGACGGACGCGGAAACCGCAGGTCGCGAGGAAGAGAAGACGTCTTAAAGCGCAATGATTTGAAGTCCGCCCGGCGTCCTTGCGAGCGAAGCGAACCCAGCGCCGAGAAACTGGATTGCTTCGGCGCTGCGCGCCTCGCAATGACAGCAACAAACGATTCGACCTGATTTCATCCCACCCTAGTAGGCGAGTTCGTCGAACACCGGCTCGACCGAGCCGTCCCACTCGTTGTGGAATTTCTTCAGCAGGTATTCGGCGGGCGTCTCGCCGCGCTCGATCAGGATATCGAGGGGGTCGAGGAAGTGCGTCTCGTCGCGGCCCATACGGTCGAGACGGGCGCGGCGCGCAAGCCCGTGCCGCGCGATGGAGACGACATCGCGGGCTAGCCCGCGCACCTTTCGGCCGCGGATCTCCGCGTTGAAGCCGAGGCGGGGAACCTCGTCGCGCAGTTTCTGGCGCTCGTCGGCGGTCCAGTTCTTCACGAGGTCCCACGCGGCGTCCAGCGCCGCGTCGTCATAGAGGAGCCCGGCCCACAGCGCGGGCAAGGCGCAAAGGCGCGCGGAAGGACCGCCATCGGCGCCGCGCATTTCGAGGTAGCGTTTCAGCCGCACCTCGGGGAACGTCGTGGTCAGATGGTTCGCCCAGTCGGAAATCGTCGCGCGCTCGCCGGGAAGCGAGGCGATCTTGCCCGCCATCAGATCGCGGAAGGATTGGCCGGCGACGTCGTGATAGGTGTCGCCGCGCTTCACGAAATACATCGGCACATTCAGCGCATAATCCGTCCAACGTTCGAATCCCATGCCGTCCTCGAAGGCCCAGGGCAGCATGCCGGTGCGATCCGCATCCGTGTCGCGCCAGATCTCCGAACGGAAGGAGAGAAAGCCGTTCGGCTTGCCTTCGGTGAAGGGCGAGTTCGCGAACAGCGCGGTCGTCACCGGCTGCAACGCGATACCGACGCGCAGCTTCTTCACCATGTCGGCTTCGGACGAGAAATCGAGATTCACCTGCACGGTGCAGGTGCGGAACATCATGTCGAGACCGAGCTTGCCAACCTTCGGCATGTACGCGGACATGATCTTGTAGCGGCCCTTTGGCATCACCGGTGTCTCTTCGCGCGTCCATTTCGGACTCATGCCGATGCCGAGCATGCCGATGCCGAGCGGCGTCGCGATCTCGCGCAATTGCGCGAGATGCGCATGCACTTCCGAGCAAGTCTGATGCACCGTTTCGAGTTGGGCGCCGGACAATTCGAACTGGCCGCCGGGCTCGAGCGTGATCGCGCCGCCGCCGGTGACGTCGGCAAGCCCGATGATGTGCTCGCCCTCCATGATCGGCTCCCAGCCGAGGAGGTGCCGCATGCCTTCGAGCAGCGCGCGGATGCCGCGGCGGCCCTCATAGGGAACGGGCGCGTGGCCCGCAAGCGTGAAAGGCAGCTTCTCGTGCTCGGTGCCGATGCGGAACGCCCGCTTCGGCTTTACGCCGGCGGCGATCCAGGCCACGAGCTCGTCGCGCGACGTAATCGGCGCCATGTCGATCTGGTCGCGGGCCATTCAGGGAGGGCTCCAAAAAGGAAGAGGCGGCGTAGCCGGGGCGGACGATATACACGCCCCGCCCGCTTGCACAATCGCCGGGCACGGAGGCCACGTCTGTCTCTATTGCAATGTCGTCTCTGCGAGCCAGGACGTCACGGCCCGCAGCGCCTCGGTGCGGCTGCCGGTCCGGTGCTCGGCCTCGCGATACACCGAAATCTGCATGTCGGCGCTGGTGCCCTGCTTCAGGATCGCGCGGACCGACTTGACCTCCGCCTCGCAGCCGAGAGCGCGGGCATCCTCCGCGATCGCTTCGATCAGATGCTCGACGAAATCTGGGACCGCGGCGGCGCGGCGCGCCTTGCGGTCGACGAAACTGCCGTGGATGCCGTAGCGCTGCGCGCGCCATTTGTTCTCGAGTGCGATCGCGCCGTCGACGACGTTGAGATCGGCGTTGACTTCAGGATGGCGCATGAGATGGCGGGCGAGCGTTCGGTAAAGCGCCGCGATGGCGATGGCATCGGCGACGCGGGTGCAACTGTCGGGCGCCCGCAACTCGAGGGTCGGGTGCTTGTGCGAGGGCCGCAGCGCCCACCAGATATAGGTGGAGTCGGGGATCACGCGCGATTCGACGAGCGTCGAGATGTATTCATCGAAATCGGCCTTGTCCTTGAACATCGGCGGAATACCGGTGCGCGGCAGTTCGTCATAGGCTGCGAGCCGATAGCCCATCAGGCCGGTGCGGCGGGCGCGCCAGAACGGCGAGGACGTCGCGAGAGCGATGAAGAGCGGGACATAGGGAATCATGCGGCGCATGATGTCGACGCGCTGATCCGGGTCGGGCAGCTCGACGTGAACGTGCAGCCCGCACAAGAGATTGCGCTCGCCGACCATCTGCAGATCGTGCATCACGCCATCGTAGCGCTGCGCCGGTGTCTGCTGCGTGTCGGTCCAGGTCGCGGTGGGGTGCGTGCCGGCGGCGAAGAACGACAGCTCGTGACGCGCGGCCACCTCGCTGACGATGCGGCGGGCCTGCTTCAATTCCGCAAATGCATCGGAAATCGAGCACGACGGTGGCGTCATGATTTCGAGTTGCGCCTGCAGCATCTCGCGCGTGACGGTTTTTCCCAGATCGCGCTTCAGCGCCATAATGAAAGCGGCAGGCATCTTCTTCTGCACCGCCCTCGATTCGGCGTCGACGACGAAATATTCTTCCTCAACTCCGAACCGATATTCATCCGACATGCAAAGACCCCCGCCGCGCTGACCGACCGTGGAGAAACGTCAAACCCGTTTGTGCAGGACGCGCCGAAGGTCGGTCCAATACCGACAAAATTGAGGCATCAGCTATAGCCGCAAATAACGCGCCGGCAAATGAAAGGGTTCCTCCACCGGTTTTGGCCGCACGCCGCTCCTTCGCGGATGCGAAACGCCATCAGCGCCAGTCGCCGCGCACAGCCTGTACGAGTGCGAGCGCTGCGACCGCTGCCGTGTCGGCGCGCAGGATGCGCGGCCCGAGCGACAGACGCACGACGCGCGCGCGGCCAAGCAAGGCGCGCCGTTCGGTTTCCGCGAAGCCACCCTCCGGGCCGATGAGCAGCGTCGCCGGTCCCGCGGGCGCGTGCCGCAGCGCTTCGATGGGATCGGCGATCTCCGCTTCCTCGTCGCAAAAAATCAGGACGCGATCGGGAGTGATCGTCGCGAGCCAACGATCGAACGGCAGCGGCTCCTCCACCGACGGCACTTCGAGAATGCCGCATTGCTCCGCGGCTTCGATCACGTTCGCGCGCATGCGCTCGAGATTGACGCGGCTCACCTGCGTGTGCTGCGTGAGCACCGGCAGGAGGACGGCGGCGCCCATTTCCACCGCCTTCTGCACCATGTAGTCGAGCCGCGCATGCTTGAGCGGCGCGAAGACATAGCCGAGATCGCCGGCGGCGGACTGCTCGCGCTGCAGTGATTCGACCTTGAGCACCGGAACACGGCGACCGCCGGAGAGCAGCGCGCGCCATTCGCCGTCGCGGCCATTAAAGACGAGCACGGGGGCGCCAGCCGGCAGCCGCAGCACGTTTTGCAGGTAATTCCCCTGCTCGCGGCTCAGCGGCACCTCGGCGCCCGCCGCGAGGTCCACCTCGACAAACAGGCGGACGGTGCGAAAGTCGTATCTTGCCATGCCTTTACCTTAGGGCGGTTCGCGGTCCGCCGCGATCTTGCCCTATCGGTGCGGCTTTTGTTACGCCTATCGCCTGGAGAAACCGCATCCATGAACGGCCGCCATGTCCTGATCATCGTTCTCGCGCTCCTCGGCTATGCCGGGGTGCTGCAGGCATGGGCCCAGCAGGAGGGAGGAGACCCGTTCGCGCGCGCCCAGTGCGAGCAGGAATTCCAGTCGATCCAGACCGAGATGCAGAAGCGCGGCCTCGCACTGAAGGCCGCGGGCGAGAAGAAAGCAGGCCCGCAGGAACTCTGCCGTCTCCTGCGAAACTACACCGCGAGCGAAGCGAAACTCGTCAAGTTCTTCCAGGAAAAGCGCGCCACCTGCGGCGTGCCCGAAAAGCTGATCGGCCAGGCGAAGGAAGCCAACGCCAAATCGTCGACGATGCGCGATCAGGTCTGCAAGGTCGCGACGAACCCGCAGCCCGCGGCGCCGCCGCCGAGCCAGGGTCTCAGCGGCGCGCTCGGCACGTCGTCGCTCGGCGGACCGCCCGCCAATCCCGAGGGTGGCAGCGGCATGTTCGACACGCTGACGGGCAACGTTCTGCGGCGATGAGCGAACACAGGCAACCGGCCTTTGCTCCGGTCGCCGACGCCACCGGCAATTGGGTCGACCGCTACGCGCCGACATGGACGCGGCCGTACTTGCGGCTCGCACGCGCGGACCGGCCGATCGGCTCGTGGCTCCTGCTCCTGCCCTGCTGGTGGTCGACGGCGCTCGCCGCGATCGCCGCCGGCGCGCGCTGGCCCGATCCGGTTCTGCTCACGCTGTTTGCCATCGGCGCCGTCGCAATGCGCGGGGCTGGCTGCACCTGGAACGACATCATCGACCGGGATCTCGATGCGCAGGTCGCGCGCACGCGCTCGCGGCCCCTGCCTTCGGGTCAGGTGACGGTCGCGCAGGCGTTCGTGTTCGCGGTTGCGCTGTCGCTCGTCGGCCTCGCTGTGCTCCTGCAATTCAACTGGTTCGCGATCGGCACCGGCATCGCATCGCTCGTTGTCGTGGCGCTCTATCCGTTCGCCAAGCGCGTGACGTTCTGGCCGCAATTCGTGCTTGGCCTCGCGTTCTCATGGGGCGCGCTCATGGGCTGGGCCGCCGTATTCGGACGGCTCGATCTCCCCGCCTTCGTTCTCTACGCGGGCTCGATCCTTTGGGTGATCGGCTACGACACCATCTATGCGCACCAGGACCGGGAAGATGACGCGCTGATCGGCATCCGTTCGACGGCGCGGTTGTTCGGGCTGGAGACGAAGACGGCGCTGACGATCTTCTATACCGGCGCGGTGGCGCTGATCTCGATCAGCACGGTGTTCAGTGGCGGCGGGTTTGTCGCGGTCGCGGGCGTGCTCGCGTTCGCGATGCACCTCGCCTGGCAAATCCGAAAAATCGATGTGAACGACGCGGCGCTCTGCCTTCGTCTCTTCCGGTCAAATCGTGACGCGGGCCTCTTGCTGTTCGCGGGCCTCGCGCTCGACGTGATTGCCAACTCGCCCGGCGCGTTCGTTATTCCGGCGCGATGATCTCGCGCTCGCCGCGATAGACCGGCATCTTGCCAAGCGTCCGCGTGCAGACGCGGCGACGATACATCTTCGGCCGGCGCGTCCGGAGGGCCGAGCGGCGCAACCGCCGCGGGCGGACCACGCCGAGCATCAGCAAGCCGATCGTGTCGAACGGCTCGCGCAGCGTGCCGTCGAATTCGGTGACGAGGAGCTTCTTCTTCAGCACGTTGCCCCAGAGCTGCCAATCGGCGATTACGTGCTCAGTGTCGGCTGTGACATGCAGCGGCACGCTGAGCGCTGGGTCGCGGTGCTCGAGCATGATGGCAACGGCGTCCTCGCCCTGCTCCACCGCTGGCAAGAGCCGCACAGCCACGCCGAGATAATTGGAAAGCGGTACGTTCAAGCGCATGAAGACGCCGCATACGGTACGGCAGAGCAGCACGCGCTCGCTGTCGATCTCGATCAGGCGCGTATGGCCGTCAGCGGCCGCGTCATCGGCCGTGAAGCGGACCGGCAGGGTATGCGGGTCGAGCCGCAGACCGCAGCTCGACCCGGCAGCCGGTCTTTCGCCGGCAGCGGATTGACGCCTCAAATCTCTACTCCCCCGCCGGGCTCCTTTGGCGTCCCGGCTTGTCGGGGAAGATGGCAGATCGAATGCAGTTTTCGCTTAAGGAGGCTGGTTAATTGCGTGTAGCCGCGAACATTTGCAATTTATCCAGATGTGTGGCGGCGATGAAAGCCTATATAGATGTCGCGCCATGCCGGTTTTTCTTGCTTGCGCCGGCAAAGACGGCCTCCTAGACGGCAAGCAACACTCGGGGACGAAAGGTCTTGTTAGCCAAAGAAGCACGGAACGCGCTGACGCCTACGGAAGCCGCCGACGTGCTCGCACGCGCCGCCGTCGAGGCCGGCGAGCTCGCACTCGCCATGCAGCGGAAGGGCGTGCGCATCTGGAACAAGGAGCACAACTCTCCGGTGACGGACGCCGACATTGCCGCCGACAAGCTCCTGCGCGAACGGCTGATGACCGTTGCGCCCGGATATGGCTGGCTGTCCGAAGAGTCTGAATTGGGTGATACGACGACCGCGCGGCACTGGATCGTCGATCCCATCGACGGCACGCGCTCCTTTATCAAGGGACTCACCGACTGGTCGGTCGCGACCGCGCTCGTGGAGAGCGGCCGTCCGATCGCGGCGGCGCTGTTTGCGCCGGCGACGGAAGAACTGTTCGTCGCGGTCGCCGGCCAGGGCGCGACCCGCAACGGAACCCGGATCGAAGTCACCGCCGCGCGAACGCTCGCCGGCGCCCGCATTGCCGGGCCGAAATCGAGGCTCGAACGCATCGAGCGGTCCGGCATTCCGTTCGATGCCGTTCCCCGCATCCATTCGCTGGCGCTGCGCATGGTGCGCGTGGCGTCGGGCGAGATCGATGTGGCGCTCGCGAGCGAGAACAGCCGCAACTGGGACCTTGCGGCGGCCGATCTTCTGGTGCACGAAGCCGGCGGCGCACTGACCTCGATCGAGGGCCGGCGCCTCACCTATGATCGGCCAGACGCCGAACATCCTGCGCTCGCCGCGGCGGGCAGCGGCCTGCATCCGGCGTTGCTGGCGACGCTGGAAGCGGCGCTCGCCGAGCAGAGAGGGGCGCATTCGGCGTCGCAATTATAACGAAGGCGGTAACACTATGAAGCAGCCGGCAAAGAGCGCGCCGAAAAAGCAGCTCCCGCACCTCGTATTCGGGGGCGAGCTCGTCAGCGTCGACAGCACCGAGTTCCGCGATCTCAACAAGCTTGATATCGTGGGCATCTATCCGAACTACGCGTCGGCCTACGCGGCGTGGAAGGCCAAGGCGCAACAAACGGTGGACAACGCCTTGATGCGCTATTTCATCGTGCACCTGCATCGCCTGCTCGATCCGGAAATGGACGAGCTGAGCTCGCAGCGCTGACACGCACGCAATGCGGAAAATCTGGAAGAGCGTTCGCGCCGCGCGGCCGGTTCAGGTCGGATTGGGCCATACCCTTGCCGCCTACCTACGCCTCGTATGGAATACTTCCAGCCTGACCATCGAGCCGCCGGACCTCTACGACCGGGTCGACGCGGAGATTCCGTTCATCCTCACCTTCTGGCACGGTCAGCATTTCCTCATGCCGTTCGTGATGAAGCCGCACCACCAGGGCAAGGTGATGATTTCCCGGCACGCGGACGCCGACATCAATGCGATCACCGCGGAAGCGTTCGGGGTCGGCACGATCCGGGGATCGGGCGCGCACGGTAAGGATTTCCTCCGCAAGGGCGGGATCTCGGCAACGAAGATCGCCATCGATACGCTCAAATCCGGCGTGAACGTCGCCATGACCGCCGACGTGCCGAAAATTTCGCGGGTGGCAGGCTTCGGCGTCGTCACGGTCGCCCGCTATTCGGGGCGGCCGATCTATCCGATCGCCATCGCGACGAGGAACCGGGTTGTGGCCAAGAGCTGGGATCGCGCGAGCATCCATCTACCGTTCGGACCGGCCGCAATGGTGGTAGGTGAAGGCATTCGCGTCGCGGCGGACGCGGACGACGCGGCGACGGAGGAAGCGCGCCGACTGGTGCAGGCGCGGCTCGATGCCGTCACGGCGCGGGCGGAGGAAATCGTGGGGTGCGGGGGTTCGGGGAGCGGAGTTCATGGCGCCTAGAGAGCGGCTGCCGTTCACGCTCCAGCTCTATCGCGCACTGACGCGCTGGGGCACGCCGCTCGCCCGTCCGTTCCTGCACTGGCGCCTGAAACGCGAGAAGGAAGACCCCAACCGGATCGCGGAACGGCGCGGGATCGCGAGCCGCCCGCGGCCGGAAGGGCCGCTCGTGTGGATACACGCGGCGAGTGTCGGCGAAATTCTTTCGATCTTCTCCCTGATCGAGCGCATCCAGGCGCGCGGGATCGCGGTGCTGCTCACGTCGGGCACGGTAACGGCGGCGCAGATCGCCGAGCAGCGGCTGCCACCGGACGTGATCCACCAGTTCGTGCCGATGGACGTGCCGAGCTTCGTCGAGAATTTCTTCGAGCACTGGCGGCCCAATCTCGCACTCATCGCCGAATCGGAGTTCTGGCCCAATCTCATCACCGAAGGACGACGGCGCGGAATCCGGTTCGTGATCGTCAACGGGCGCCTCTCCGACCGCTCGTTCGAACGCTGGCGGCTCGCGCGCGGCACGGCGGCGGCGATTCTTGCGCGCATCGACCTCTGTCTCGCGCAGGATCCGAACATCGGCGAACGCTTCGAGCAGCTCGGCGCGCAGCGGGTTAGCGTCACCGGCAATCTAAAGTTCGACGTGCCGCCGCCGCCGGCGGAGCCGATGGCGCTCGCGACGCTCGAGCGGGCGATGCGCGGGCGGCAGGTGATGCTCGCGGCAAGCACGCATCCGGGTGAGGAAGCGATGGTCATCGAAGCCCACCTGCGGCTGCGTGGCACCGTGCCGGGCCTGCTCACGATCATCGCGCCGCGGCATCCGGAACGCGGGGCGCAGATCGTCGATCTCGCGGAAGAGATGGGCGCGGTGCCGGTCATGCGCTCGCGCGGGCACGTGCCCGACCGCGGTACGGAAATCTATGTCGCCGATACGATCGGCGAGCTCGGTCTGTTCTACCGGCTCGCGCCGATCGTGTTCATGGGCGGCTCGCTCGTGAAGCATGGCGGGCAGAACCCGATCGAGCCGGCGAAGCTCGACAGCGCGATCCTGCACGGGCCGCATGTCGGCAACTTCGCGTCGATCTACAGCCAGCTCAACCGCACGCGGGGGGCGGCGACGGTGACGGACGCGGCGTCGCTGGCGAAAAGCATCTCGCTCCTGCTCGACGATCCCGCGCTCGTGCGCTCGATGGCGCAATCGGCGAAGTCGACGGTGGAGCGGCTCAGCGGCGCGCTCGACCGCACGGTGGCGGCGATCGAGCCTTATCTCGTGCAGATCCGGCTGAGCTGAGATGCGCGCGCCGGCCTTCTACTTCCAGCCGCCGGGTTTCCTCTCCACTCTGCTGTCTCCGTTCGGCGCCGTCTATGGCGCGGCCGCGGCCGCGCGCATGCGGAAGGACGGGGTGCGAGCGGGCGTGCCGGTGATCTGTATCGGCAATCCGACACTCGGCGGCGCAGGCAAAACGCCGACGGCGCTGGCGCTCGCGGCAATGCTCGCAGAAATGGGAGAGCGGCCGTTCTTTCTTTCGCGCGGCTATGGCGGGAGCGATGCGGGGCCGGTGCTCGTGGACACGGACGCGCACCGCGCGGCGGAAGTGGGCGACGAGCCGCTTCTCCTGGCGCAGGCCTTTCCAACAGTGGTCGCGCGCGACCGGCCCGCGGGCGCGAAGCTTGCGACGGCTAGCGATGCAAGCGTGCTCGTACTCGACGACGGGTTTCAAAATCCGTCGCTCGCGAAGGACTGCTCGCTGCTGGTGATCGACGGCGGAACGGGCGTCGGCAACGGCCATGTGTTTCCCGCGGGACCGCTGCGTGCTCCGTTCGATGCACAGCTCGCCCAAGCGCAGGGGGTCGTACTCGTGGGCAAAGGCGGCGCTTCTGCTTCGATCGCAAGGGATGCCGAGGCGCGTAAGCTGCCTGTGTTCCGCGCGAAGCTTGTTCCGGATTCCGCAGCCTCCGAACTCGCGGGGAATAAAGTGCTCGCCTTCGCCGGCATCGGGCATCCGGAGAAATTCTTCTCAACGCTCACTGCCTTGGGTGCCGAGGTCGTGGAGCAGCGGGCGTTTCCCGATCACCACCGGTTTTCCGCAAGCGAAGCCGATGCCTTGCTTGCGGCCGCCCAGGCGCGCGGGCTTCTGCTTGTCACTACGGAAAAAGATCTCGTCCGCCTCAAGGGCGAGCCTTCGCTCGCGGAGCTCACTGCGCAAGCACGCACGCTGCCAGTTCGATTGCAGTTCGAAAATATGGACGGCGTGCGCGACCTGCTGAACCGCACGCTTGCGAAGGCACGCGCGTGATGTTTTGTCGTCATGGCCGGGCTTGTGCCGGCCATCGTCTTGCAGCCGATAAGGCGTGGATGCCCGGCACAAGCCCGGGCATGACGAAAATACAATACGCCCTTAGCGCGGTTTGGTGCGCTCGGGGTACAGGCGGCGGAGCACTGCCTCGGGGCTCGCGTATGCCTCCTGCCGCTCCACGCTCCAGTATTTCAGCTCGTCGAGCGGGATTGGAATGCCGGTCACCGCGCAGCGCACATGGCTGCCCGGACGGACGATGCGGTAATCGCCGTCGAGATAGCGCAGCTCGGCCTCGCCGGCCGCCAGTGGAATGCGCTCGAAACGGTTCATCCGTTCTCTTTGCCGCAACAATTGTGGTGGAAGCAAGATAATTGCACGTGAGCCCGCTCGCCAGTGGCGCTTCTGCGCAACCGTTCACATCTCAAAAACCGGCAAATTTCATTCAAAACAGGCTGCCCTGCCCGCCTTTTTCCGGCGTGCCACGGCGTTTTCGCGAGGCCGCGCCGCCACTTGCCACCGCGGCGACCCGTCCATCGGCGAATTCGATGTCGAGGAAATCGTTTGTGGACACCGCGGCGGCGGCGCGGATCGGGCGGCCGGCCTCGTCGCGGACCAGCGCGAAGCCGCGAGCGAGCACGCCCTGATAGCTCAGGGCCGTCAAAATCCGCTCCAGGCCGACGACGCGCGCATTGAGCCGTTCGAGCAACGCGGTCGCGCAGGGATGCAGCCGCACCGACGCGGCGCGATAACGGTCCGACCAGCGGTGCAAGCGGCTTTGCAGCGATGCGGGGCTGAGGCGCGCGGCGGCGCGCGCGAGCTGCACACGATGAGCGTGCGCGTTGGCGCGCAGCGCGCGCGGAAGCCGCGCGGTCGCGGCGTCAAGCCGCTGGCGCGGCAGTGCCAGGATCGCGTCCGCCGACGGCAGGCCGCGGGCGAGCCCGCGCACTTCGGCACGCAGGCGCTGGATGAAACGCACGGCGGAACCGGTGAGCCGCGCGCCACGCGCCTCGACATTGGCGAGCAATTCCGCGCGCACGGGCACGACCATCTCGGCGGCGGCGGTCGGCGTCGGCGCGCGGCGGTCGGAGACGAAATCGATCAGCGTGAAATCCGTTTCGTGGCCGACGGCCGAGACGAGCGGGATTTCGCTCGCGGCGGCGGCGCGGGCGACGATCTCCTCGTTGAAGCTCCACAGATCCTCGAGCGAGCCGCCGCCGCGGGCGACGATCAGCACGTCGGGCCGTGGGATCACGCCGCCGGGCGCGAGCGCGTTGAAGCCCTTGATCGCGGCGGCGACCTCGGCGGCGGACGTCTCGCCCTGCACGCGCACGGGCCAGACCAGCACATGGCAGGAGCATCGCTCGGTGACGCGATGGAGGATGTCGCGGATCACGGCGCCGGTCGGCGAGGTAACGACGCCGATCACGCGCGGGAGATAGGGCAGCGGCTTCTTGCGCGCCTCGTCGAACAGCCCCTCGGCGGCGAGTTTCTTCTTGCGCTCCTCGAGGAGCGCCATCAGCGCGCCGACGCCCGCGGGCTCCAGGCTGTCGATCACGATCTGATAGCTCGACTTGCCGGGATAGGTGGTGATCTTGCCGGAGGCGACGACCTCGAGCCCCTCCTCGGGCTTGAAGCGCAGCCGCGCGAAGTTGCCGCGCCAGATCACGGCGTCGATGCGCGCCGACTCGTCCTTCAGCGAGAAATAGCAGTGGCCGGAGGAATGCGGGCCGCGATAGCCGGAAATCTCCCCGCGCAGGCGCACGTAGGGGAAGGTCTCCTCCACCGTGCGCTTGAGCTTGGCGGAAAGCTCGGAGACCGTGATCTCCGGCAGGTTGGTGCGCGCTTCTGTGGATGCGGCCATGAGGGTTCCTAGGATTCGCGCCTTCTATGCTACATCCGCGTCCGCGCGAAGACCCCTTGGGAAATTTCGATGAAGGTATTGTTGATCGGTTCCGGCGGACGCGAGCATGCGCTCGCGTGGAAGCTCGCGGCGAGCCCACTCCTGACCCAGCTTTACGCGGCGCCGGGCAATCCGGGCATCGCGCAGGAGGCGGAGATTGTCGACCTCAAGGCCGGCGACCACGCGGCGGTCGCAGCCTTTTGCAAGGCGAACCAGATCGACCTCGTGGTGGTGGGGCCCGAGGCGCCGCTCGTCGCCGGGCTCGCCGACGATCTGGATGCTGCGGGGATCAAAGTATTTGGGCCGAAGCAGGCGGCGGCGCAGCTCGAGGGCTCGAAGAGCTTCACCAAACAGTTGTGCGCCGCGCACAACATTCCGACCGCGCGCTTCGCCGAGTTCCGCGACCGCGATCTCGCGATCGAACATCTCACGAAGGTCGGCGTGCCGATCGTCGTCAAGGCCGACGGCCTGCACGCGGGCAAGGGCGTGATCGTGGCAATGACCGCCGAAGAAGCATTGCGCGCCGTCGATCAGGTGTTCGCCATGGGGCCAGATGCGCCCGTGGTGATCGAGGAATTCCTCGAAGGCGAGGAAGCGAGCTTCTTCTGCCTCGTGGATGGCGAGACGGTCGCACCGCTCGCTTCCGCACAAGACCACAAGCGCGTGTTCGACGGGGATCAGGGGCCGAACACCGGCGGCATGGGCGCCTATTCGCCGACGCCGGTGATGACGCCCGAGCTTGAGGCACGCGCGCTCGAGGAAATCGTGAAGCCGACGGCGCGGGCGCTCGCGGCGGCCGGCACGCCCTATCGCGGTGTACTCTATGCCGGACTCATTCTCACGAAGGACGGCCCGAAGCTCATCGAATACAACGTGCGCTTCGGCGATCCCGAGTGTCAGGTCCTGATGCCGCGGCTGAAGGATGATCTCCTCACGCTCATGCTCGCGACTTGCGACGGTACACTCGGCCAGATGAGCGTGCGCTGGCACGACGAGCACGCGATCACGGTCGTGCTCGCGACCAAGGGCTATCCCAGCACCTATGAAAGCGGCTCTGAAATCCGCGGGCTCGAACGCGCCGCGGAAGTGGACGGCGTCACGATCTTTCACGCGGGCACGAAACGCGCGGACGGAAAGCTCGTCGCGTCCGGCGGGCGGGTCTTGAATGTCACGGCGACCGGCAAGTCACTGAAAGAGGCGCAAGCGCGCGCCTATCAGGCGGTCGATCTGATCGACTGGCCGCAGGGTTTCTGCCGCCGCGACATCGGCTGGCGCGCGCTAGCGCGCTGAGGGGTTATTGTGTCCCGGGCGCAGCGCAGCGCGCCGCACAGCGGCGTGGTGCGCTGCAGACCCGGGACCCATTGTGCAGCCGCATTCTGGGTCCCGGATCAGCGGCGCACCGCTTCGCACCGAAGGTGCTTCGCGCTGCGCCGCATCCGGGAGACACGGAGACGATCACTGAAGGACGCCTGCAATGCCTGAACTCGCCGATTTCTATCCCGGCTACGAATCCCGCTTCACCGAGACGAGCGCCGGTCGGATTTTCGCGCGGATCGGCGGGAGCGGCTCACCCGTGCTGCTCCTGCACGGCTATCCGCAAACGAACGTCATGTGGCATCGCATGGCGCCCTTGCTCGCTAAAGAGCACATGCTCGTCATCGCGGACCTTCCCGGCTACGGGCAGAGCGATGCGCCGGAAGCGGCGCCCGATCACTCGCCCTACACGAAGCGCGCGATGGCGCGGGCGATGGTCGAACTCATGGATCAGCTCGGGCATCAGCGCTTCGCGGTTGTCGGCCACGACCGCGGCGGGCGCGTCGGCTACCGGCTCGCGCTCGATCATCCGCAGCGCGTCACGCGGCTTTCCGTGCTCGACATCGTGCCGACCTGGGAGATGTGGGCGAAGATGGACGCGAAGCGCGCGATGAAGGTGTTTCACTGGACCTTCCTCGCGCAGCCCTACCCGCTCCCGGAAATGCTGATCGGCAAGGCGCCCGTCGAATACATGGAATGGAAGATGCTTGCCTGGAACGGCAGCGACACGAACTCGATCTTCGACCCGCGCGCGATGGATCATTACCGCGCGTTCTTCTCACAGCCGGCGCGGCTGCATGCGACCTGCGAGGACTACCGTGCCGGGCAATCGACGGACGTTGCGATCGACGATGCCGATGTGAAAGCCGGACGCAAGATCGAATGTCCGTTGCTCGCGCTCTGGGGTGCACGCGGGATTCCGGCCGCGGGCGAAAGCCCGCTCGACGTATGGAAGCGCTGGGCGACGAAGGCGGAAGGACAGGCGATCGACTGCGGGCATTTCCTCGCCGAGGAAAATCCAGACGATACGCTGAAGACGTTGCTGCCGTTCCTGCGCGGTTAAGGCTCTTCGTCGTCCCGGACGAGCGCGAAGCGCGAGACCCGGGACCGCAGTAAGCGGAGGGCGGTCCCGGCTCTCGCTCGCACGCTTGCGCGCGCTCGCTCGGCCGGGACGACGAGGCCGGTTCCGCGCCGTGGAAACGGCTGCAAGTGGATTGAACGAGCGGAGCGGGATAGAAATTGAGCGCATGGAGCAGCTCGACCGCCAGGCAGCCTATACAGGCACGGACGAGGTCTCGCCCGCGCTGACCTTCGACGTGACGCGGCTCGAGGACTATCTGTTCGCGAATCTGCCGGGCTTCGCCGCGCCGCTCAGGGTGAAACAGTTCCGCGGCGGGCAGTCGAACCCGACTTATCTCCTCGCCACGGACCTCCAGAAATACGTGCTGCGGCGCAAGCCGCCGGGCAAGCTCCTGCCCTCGGCACACGCGGTCGACCGCGAATACAAGGTTCTTTCCGCGCTCTATCCGCAGAAGTTTCCGGTGCCGAAACCGCTCCTCTACTGCGAGGATGAAAGCATCGTCGGCACGAGCTTCTACCTGATGGCGCACGTGGACGGCCGCGTGTTCTGGGACCTGCCGATGCCGCAGTCGAACCCGGCCGAGCGCGCGGCGGTTTACGACTCGATGAACGCGACACTCGCGAAGCTGCACGCGTTCGATCCCGCCGCGATCGGACTTGCCGATTTTGGGAAGGGCGAGGATTACGTGGCGCGGCAGGTCGCGCGCTGGGCCAAGCAGTACATCGCTTCCGCAACGGAAAAAATCGTGGAGATGGACCTGCTCGCGGCGTGGCTTCCCGACAACCTGCCGCCCCAGCGCGCGGTGCGGATCGTGCACGGCGATTACCGGCTCGACAACGTCATCTTCGCCCCTGGCCTCCCGGAAGTGAGAGCCGTGATCGACTGGGAGCTTTCGACGATCGGCGATCCGCTCGCCGACTTCACCTATCATCTGATGGCGTGGGAGATGCCGGCCGCGGGCGGGTTCGGCTCCTTGAAGACGCTCGATCTCGAGGAGCTCGGCATTCCGTCGCGCGACACATACGTGGCGGCTTACGCGAAGCGCACGGGCTTCGATCCCGCGCCTTCCATCGACGTCTATCTCGCCTACAATTTCTTCCGGCTCGCGGCGATTGTGCAGGGCATCGTCGGCCGCGTGCGCGACGGCACGGCGGCGAACCGCCATGCTGCGGCGCGCGCCGAAGCCGTGCGGCCGCTCGCTGAGACCGCCATGCATTTCGCCCGCCGCGCCGGGGCGCCATGAAGACGATCAAACTCGGCAAGCTGCTGCGCGCGCTGCGGGGACCGCAAACAATCGGGCTCGCGCTCGGCTCCGGCGGCGCGCGCGGACTCGCGCACATTCCAGTGCTGGAAGCGTTCGACGAACTCGGCGTGAAGCCGGTGGCGATCGCGGGCTCGTCCATCGGTGCGGTCGTGGGCGCTGCCTATGCGGACGGCATGACGGGCCGCGAGATCCGCAAGTTCGCGACGGACATGCTGCGCGACGGGCCGAAGCTGATGCGCCGCATGGCGGCGCTGCAATTCGGCCAGATGCGCGGGCAGTTCCGCGATCTCTTCCGGCTCGCCGGCGCGCCGATGCAGGTGGACGCGATCACGATCGCCAACGAGTTCATGGCGACGATCGTGCCCGAGAAATTCAGCGACCTGCAGATTCCCCTGCAGGTCGTGGCGACCGACTACTGGGCGCGCGAGGAAGTCGTGTTCAACAAGGGGCCGCTCCGGCCGGCGGTCGCCGCGTCGATGGCGATCCCCGGGCTCACGCGGCCGGTGGAGCTAGGGGGCCGCGTGCTGATCGACGGCGGCACCACCAATCCCCTGCCCTTCGATTTGCTCAACGGCGCGGCGGACATCGTGATCGCGGTCGACATCACGCCCTTGGCCGAGCGGCGCGAGAAGGCGGTGCCAGCGCCGTTCGAAAGTCTCTTTATGGCTTTGCACATCATGTCGAATGCGATCGTCGCGGAGAAGCTGAAGGCACGCGCGCCCGACATCCTCCTGCAGCCGAAGGTGCACACGTTTGGCGCGCTCGAATTCTTCCGCGCGACGCCGATTCTGCGCGCGGCGGACCCGATCAAGGAGGAACTGAAACGGAAGCTCGGGGCGCTGCTGGAAGCGTGAATTCAGCGGCGGGCGGCGAAGAATTCCCTGAGGATGGCGGCCGCGCGGGCTTCGCCGATGCCGCCGTAGATCTCCGGCCGGTGATGGCAGGTGGGCTGCGCAAAGAAGCGCACGCCGGATTCCACCGCGCCGCCTTTCGGGTCCGCCGCGCCGTAATAGAGCCTGCGGATGCGGGCAAACGAGATCGCCGCCGCGCACATGGTGCAGGGCTCAAGCGTCACGTAAAGATCGCAGTCGGTGAGCCGCTCGCTGCCGAGGGCGGCCGCCGCCGCGCGGATCGCGAGCAGCTCCGCGTGCGCGGTGGGGTCCCTATCGGCGAGCGTCTGGTTGCCGGCGCGGGCGAGCACCGCGCCGCCCTGGGCAATCACGCAGCCGACCGGCACCTCGCCGCGACTGCCGGCGAGCTCGGCTTCCGCCAGCGCGATCTCCATGAAATTCGGCTCGGCCATTTACCGCCCTTGGTAAAAGTTCCGATTCGGTCCAGTAATCCGCTCATTCCCGCGTAAGCGGGAATCCAGAGCCCGTTGCACTGGGTCCCCGCTTGCCGCGCCGACGAGCCCGGTTCAGGGCGAGTGTCCGGCGCGGCGACCTTTATAAGTCGCCGCGCTGGCCGCTCGCTACGCTCGCCAGCGCGGCAGGGGACGAGCGGAAGAATACAGCGAAGCCAACTGACACGGCGACCGATGACCCGCAAGACCGAGCCGCAATCCGCACATGAAGGCGAGCGCATCGCCAAGGTGATGGCGCGCGCGGGGCTGTGCTCGCGGCGGGAGGCGGAGGCGTGGATCGCGGCAGGGCGGGTCGCCGTGAACGGCAGGCCGCTCGCCTCCCCCGCCTTCAACGTGAAGCCCGTCGACCGGGTGACGGTCGACGGCAAGCCGCTGCCCTTGCGCGAGCGGACGCGGCTCTTCCGCTACCACAAGCCGCGCGGGCTGATCACCACCGACCGCGACCCGGAAGGGCGGCCGACGATCTACGAAAGGCTGCCGGCGGACCTGCCGCGGCTCGTGAGCGTCGGGCGGCTCGACTTCAACAGCGAGGGGCTCCTGCTGCTGACGAACGACGGCGGGCTGAAGCGCATGCTCGAACTGCCGGAGACCGGTTGGCTGCGCCGCTATCGGGCGCGGGCGAACGGCAAAGTGACGCAAGCCGATCTCGACCGGCTGAAAGGCGGCGTCACGGTCGAAGGCGTTTCCTACGGGCCGGTGGATGCGAAGCTCGACCGTATGCAGGGCTCGAACGTGTGGCTCACGGTCGGCATCCGCGAGGGCAAGAACCGCGAGGTGCGGAAAGTGCTCTCCTCGCTCGGGCTCGCGGTGAACCGGCTCATCCGCATCTCTTATGGCCCGTTCCAGCTCATGGAGCTCGCGCCCGGCGCGATCGAGGAAGTGAAGATGCGGACGCTGCGCGAGCAGCTCGGCGAGCGGCTCGCGCGCGCGGCCGGCTGCGACTTCGAAGCGCCGGTGCGGGAGGTGGAGCGCGAGCCCATCAAACAAGCCGTCAGGAAAAAGAAGCCGGGGGGTCGATCCGCCGCTGCCCCACTTTCACAGGCATCATCGACACCAGCGCACCACCCCTCTTCCCCCAATCGCGCGAGGAAAAAAGATAGTCGAGAACGAAGGCCG
>Ga0180222_1000617_pt1 | contig 49163 bp, 53 predicted proteins | sample eDN5th37CKraftOP_FD_151336 | JGI IMG/M metagenome (GOLD analysis project Ga0180222, IMG submission 151336) | Enriched Organic Plus compost microbial communities from Emeryville, California, USA - eDNA 5th pass 37_C Kraft OP (version 2) (version 2) ...
TCCGGCTTTTCGCCAGACTCCCGGTCGCGCTCCCTTGCCGGGCCATGCCAGCCGACGACGGCATCGGGCACGCTGTCCACCGACGGAAAATACGGCTTGATGTCGAGGAGCGGCGTGCCGTCGAGGCAGTCGATGCCGACCACCGACAACCTGTTGCCGTCGATGCGCAGGAGCCGCGCCACGCTCATCGCGATCGGATTGGGCCGCGCCGGCGAGCGCAGCGCGAAGGTGCCGCGCGTGGTGCCGTAGTGGCGGGGCACCTGCAGCACGAGGTCGCGCCGCGCCTCGCTCATCCAGTACAGCACCACGACATGCGAGCAGGTCTCGAGGTCCTTCAGCGCCGCGGTCCAGCGCGGATCGAGCTCGATGGTGCAGACCGCGTCGGATTCGCGGGCGTTCTTCGGGCAGTCCTTGCGGTCTTTCCACGGCGTGCGGATGCGGCCGATGAAATACAGCGCGGCGTCGGCGTGGTCGGGCAGCGCGACCGCGATCTCGCCGTCGCGGATGCCCGTGGTGCGGTCCGGGGTCATGGGGAAGGGTTCAGCCTTTTTTAACATTAACGACGCATCAACGGCTCATGCAGACCGGGGGATTTCGATCACCCGCTCTGGCAGCAATTGTATGTCTTTTGGCGTTCGCGCCGGAAGGCAGTCGGGCAGACGATGTGGCTGTGGGCTCGCTCCGCTTGCGGGGCGGATACGATGCGAACCCGCAGCTTTTGCCGGGCGGCCGCGCCAGCGCCTTTGCGGGGCTCGATGCCGCGTTCGCGCTCGGCCGCTCCGATGACGCCGATATCAGCAGGACCGGGCTGACCGGCGAATTCCAGCGCGCCGATTATGCCGCGCGCGGCATCCTCCCGTCGGAACGGGCGCGCGTCGCGCTCGAGGCGGAGACCGATGCCGCCGCCGGCTGGACGTTGAAATCGAGCACCAGCGCCGAGAGCGTGCGCAGCTACAATCTGCGGGCATTTGACGCAGTGCAGAGCCTGCGCGCGCGCCGGCGGGACGGGCCGGTGCAGCCGTTCGTGGTGGCGGAGCTGCGCTATGCGACGCTCAACGAGACCAATGCGATTCTGGTCGACTTCCTGCCGGAGGACCAGCGCTTCGTGCGCGGCACGCTGGTGCCCGGCCTCAGCGTCAAGACGGATCGTGGCGAGGCCGGCATCTCGGTGAATCTGTCGGCGACGCGCTATGCGCAGGAGCCGGACCTGTTCGGCTTCCGCCGCAACAACGAGCGGCTGCAGCCCTATCTGTTCTATCGCCTGGATGAGGACACGATCGCGTTTTCCGCGGCAGTGTCGCGGCTCTATGGCGTCTGGCACGATATCGATTTCACCGATCTGCGCACCACCCTGTTCGACCTCTCGCTGACGCTGAAGGGCCGCGGCAGCCCGTGGACGCTCGACCTCGCGGCGCGGCGCGAGGTCGGCGACACCAGCTTCCCGATCTCCCCGGTCACGGTGTCGGAAATCTATTCCGGCAAATTGAGCTATGCGCCGGGCGGGGCGTGGTCGGTGGCGGCGCTGGCGCGCTGGCAGCGCACCGGCTATCGCGATTCCCCGTTCAGTACCTCGGTGCTCGGCTACGGCATCAGCGCCCGCTACGATCTCGGCGGCGGCTGGTCGGCCGGCGCGGAGCTGATGCGGATCGCGTCCAGCGCGCTGAGCGGCGAGCCGGCCGATGGCGGCGTGCTGACCTTGTCGCTGACGCGTCGCTTCGATCTCTCCGGGCTGACGGCCAAGACACCACCGCGTGACGCCGCCGCCACGATAATAAAAAGGACGGCGGCGATGCCGTCCTCTGCCCAAAGCGGAGGTCCATTAAAGGACCCAATGCCCGCGCCGTCTATTTCGTCTCAGACGGTGTATTAGCTCCGCCCGGCTTACCAACCGCCGTGGCCGTGACCGCGGCCGGAATTGCCGCCGCCGGTCAGCAGGCCGAGCACGCCGCCCTTGCCGGTGGTGACATTGGCGGCGACCGCGAGGCCGTTGCCGCCGCTGCGGCCGTTCGAGCCGAGCAGGGTGCCGACCAGCCCACCCTTGCCGGTGGCGATGCCGAGACCGAGGCTCAGCCCGGTCTTGCCGCCGCTGCCGCCGGCGAAGGCTGGCGCGGAGGCAAGGACCAGGGCCGCCGCAGCGGCGATGACGAGAGTCTTCATGGATGCGTCTCCTTGTTGGACCGGGCGGTTGCTGCCCGGCCGAGCGATTCTGCCATGAGCTGTAGATGAGATAATAAGCAACTTATGAGAGCAGTTAAGCGGTAAGCTTACCCGTCGGAGTGGATGGTTTCGGGCCAGAGGCCGGATGCGGCGTTGCGATATGGCGGCAATTCGTGTATCCCACTCACAGCAAAAGTTATTATGTAATGGGCTATTGCCCACATTCTGCCCACTAGGATGCTGGTCGCCATCATGCGGGTGTCGTTCGAATTCTTTCCTCCCAAGACCCCCGAGATGGAGCAGTCGCTCTGGGAGGCGGTCGCCCGGCTGGCGCCGCTCGATCCGGCCTTCGTCTCGGTGACCTATGGCGCCGGCGGCTCGACCCGCGAGCGCACCCACGCCACCGTCAAGCGCATCCTGCAGGAGACCGCGCTCAGGCCGGCGGCGCATCTGACCTGCGTCGATGCCTCGCGTGCCGAGGTCGACCAGGTGGTGCGCGACTATCGCGCCGCCGGCGTGCGCCACATCGTGGCGCTGCGCGGCGACCCGGCGGGCGGGATCGGAGCTGCCTATGCGCCGCATCCGGCCGGCTACCGCAATGCCGCCGACCTCGTCGCCGGCATCAAGCGCATCGCCGATCTCGAAGTGTCGGTCTCGGCCTATCCCGAGAAGCATCCGGAAAGCGCGAGCGTCAGCGCCGACATCGACATGCTCGCGGCCAAGGTCGATGCCGGCGCGAGCCGCGCCATCACCCAGTTCTTCTTCGAGAACGACGTCTATTTCCGCTATCTCGACCGGGTCCGCGCCCGCGGCATCGACATTCCGATCGTGCCCGGCATCCTGCCGGTGCAGAACTTCAAGACCACAGCGGGCTTCGCGCGCCGCGCCGGCGCCGCGGTGCCCGCCTGGCTGGCGCAGCGTTTCGAAGGACTCGACGAGGACCCCGCGACCCGCAAGCTGATCGCTGCCGCAGTGGCGGCCGAGCAGGTGCTCGACCTCGTCAAGCGCGGCGTCAGCGATTTCCATTTCTACACGATGAACCGCGCCGACCTGGTGTTCGCGATCTGCCATCTGCTCGGCCTGCGACCGCCGGCCAAGGCAAAGACCAAAGCAAAGGCCGAGGCCGCGTAATGCAGCGTTCTGTCTCCGAAGCCGAGGCCGCGCTGCGGACGCTCGCCGCCGAGCGCATCCTGGTGCTCGACGGCGCCATGGGCACCATGATCCAGGCGCTCGGCCTCAACGAGCAGGACTTCCGCGGCGCACGCTTCGACGCCTGGAACCGCGAGGTGCGCGGCAACAACGACCTGCTCAACATCACCCGGCCGGATGCGATCCGCGACATCCACCTCGCTTATTTCCGCGCCGGCGCCGACATCGTCTCGACCAACACCTTCTCCTCGACGTCGATCGCGCAGGCCGACTACGGGCTGGAGCAGGTCGCCTACGAGCTCAATGTCGAGGGCGCGCGGCTGGTGCGCGCCGCCGCCGACATCGCGCAGCGCGAGGACGGCCGCCGCCGCTTCGTCGCCGGCGCGATCGGCCCGACCAACCGCACCGCCTCGATCTCGCCCGACGTCAGCAATCCCGGCTACCGCGCGGTGACGTTCGACGACCTGCGCGCCGCTTACGGCGAGCAGATCAACGGCCTCATCGACGGCGGCGCCGACCTGCTGCTGGTCGAGACCATCTTCGACACGCTCAACGCCAAGGCCGCGCTCTATGCCATCGCGGAAATCTGCGAGGCGCGCGGCATCGTCGTGCCGGTGATGGTGTCGGGCACGATCACGGACATGTCGGGCCGCCTGCTGTCCGGGCAGACGCCGGAGGCGTTCTGGCATTCGATCCGCCACGCCGCGCCGGTCTCGGTCGGGCTCAATTGCGCGCTCGGCGCCAAGGAGATGCGCGCGCATATCGCCGCGCTCGGGCAGGTCGCGGACACGCTGGTCTGCGCCTATCCCAATGCCGGCCTGCCCAACGAGTTCGGCCTCTACGACGAGAGTCCGGAAGCGATGGCTGAGCTGCTCGGCGAGTTCGCGCAGGCCGGCCTCGTCAACATCGTCGGCGGCTGCTGCGGCACCACGCCGGCGCACATCACCGCGATCGCGCAGGCGGTCGCCGGCAAGGCGCCGCGCCGCATCCCGGAGATCGCGCCGCGGCTGCGGCTCTCGGGCCTGGAGCCGTTCACGCTGACGCCGGAAATCCCGTTCGTGAATGTCGGCGAGCGCACCAACGTCACCGGCTCGGCGAAATTCCGCAAGCTGATCACCGCCGGCGACTATCCCGCGGCGCTCGCTGTGGCGCGCGATCAGGTCGAGAACGGCGCGCAGATCATCGACGTCAACATGGACGAGGGCCTGCTCGATTCCGAGCAGGCGATGATCACCTTCCTCAATCTGGTCGCGGCCGAGCCGGACATCGCCCGCGTGCCGGTGATGGTCGATTCCTCGAAGTTCGCGGTGATCGAGGCCGGCCTGAAATGCATCCAGGGCAAGGCGGTGGTCAACTCGATCTCGATGAAGGAGGGCGAGGCCGCCTTCATCGAGCACGCCAAGATCGTGCGCCGCCACGGCGCCGCGGTGGTGGTGATGGCGTTCGACGAGCAGGGCCAGGCCGACACCTTCGAACGCAAGACGCAGATCTGCAAGCGCGCCTACGACATCCTGGTCGATCAGGTCGGCTTCCCGCCGGAAGACATCATTTTCGATCCCAACATCTTCGCCATCGCCACCGGCATGGAGGAGCACAACGGCTACGGCGTCGCCTTCATCGAGGCGGCGAAGTGGATCCGGGAGAACCTGCCCGGCGCGCATGTCTCGGGCGGCGTGTCGAACCTGTCGTTCTCGTTCCGCGGCAACGAGGCGGTGCGCGAGGCGATGCACTCGGTGTTCCTGTATCACGCCATCAAGGCCGGCATGGACATGGGCATCGTCAATGCCGGCCAGATGGCGGTCTACGACGATCTCGATCCGGAACTGCGCGAGGCTTGCGAGGACGTGGTGCTCGACCGCCGCCCCGATGCGTCGGAGCGGCTGCTGGCGCTCGCCGAGAAATTCCGCGGCCACGGCAAGGAGGCCAAGGAGGCCGACCTGTCGTGGCGCGAGCAGCCGGTCGAGAAGCGGCTGTCGCATGCGCTGGTCCACGGCATCACCGATTTCATCGAGCAGGATACCGAGGAGGCGCGGCTCAAGGCCAAGCGGCCGCTCGACGTGATCGAAGGCCCGCTGATGGACGGCATGAACGTGGTCGGCGATCTGTTCGGCTCCGGCAAGATGTTCCTGCCGCAGGTGGTGAAGTCGGCCCGCGTGATGAAGCAGGCGGTCGCCTATCTGATGCCGTTCATGGAGAAGGAGAAGGAAGAGCGCCGCAAGGCCGGCGGCGCCGAGGAGCGCTCGTCCAACGGCAAGATCGTGATGGCGACGGTCAAGGGCGACGTCCACGACATCGGCAAGAACATCGTCGGCGTCGTGCTCCAGTGCAACAATTACGAGGTCATCGACCTCGGCGTCATGGTGCCCGCGGCGAAGATCCTGGAGACCGCCAAGGCCGAGAACGCCGATCTGATCGGCCTGTCCGGCCTGATCACGCCCTCGCTCGACGAGATGTGCTTCGTCGCTGCCGAAATGGAGCGGCAGGGCTTCGACAAGCCGCTGCTGATCGGCGGCGCCACCACCAGCCGTGTCCACACCGCGGTGAAGATCCATCCCAACTACCGGCGCGGCCAGGCGATCCACGTCAACGACGCGAGCCGCGCCGTCGGCGTCGCCCAGCAATTGCTGTCGCAGGAGGCGCGCGGCAAATATGTCGCCGACCTGCGCGCCGACTATGCCCGCATCGCCAATGCGCATGCCCATGCGCAGCAGAACAAGCAGCGGCTGAGCCTCACGCAGGCGCGCGCCAATGCGATCAGGCTCGACTGGTCTGGCGCGTATCGGCCGACCCGTCCGACCTTCCTGGGAATCAAGACTCTGGAGGATTATCCGCTCGCCGAGCTCGCCGCGGTGATCGACTGGACGCCGTTCTTCTCGACCTGGGAGCTGACCGGCCAGTTCCCGGCGATCCTTACCGACAGCCGTTACGGCGAGGCGGCTTCGAGCCTGTACAAGGATGCGCGCGCGATGCTCGAAAAGATCATCGCGGAGAAATGGTTCACCGCCAATGCGGTGTTCGGCTTCTGGCCGGCCAACAGCGACGGCGACGACATCGCGCTGTATGCCGACGACAGCCGCACGCGCGAGATCGCGCGGCTGCACACGCTGCGCCAGCAGCTGAGCAAGCGCGAGGGCCGCGCCAATGCCGCGCTCGCGGATTTCATCGCGCCGCGCGACAGCGGGCTGCCCGATTACATCGGGGCCTTCATCGTCACCGCCGGCATCGGGGAGGATGCGGTGGCCGACCGCTTCAAGCACGCCAACGACGACTATTCCTCGATCCTGTGCAAGGCGCTCGCCGACCGGCTGGCGGAAGCCTTCGCCGAGCGGCTGCACCAGCGCGTGCGCACCGAGTTCTGGGGCTATGCGCCCGACGAGGCGCTCGGCAACGCCGAGCTGATCGCGGAAAAATATGCCGGCATCCGTCCGGCGCCGGGCTATCCGGCGCAGCCCGACCATACCGAAAAGCGCACCGTGTTCTCCCTGCTCGACGGCACGCGGCAGGCCGGCGTGACGCTGACGGAAAGCTGCGCGATGTGGCCGGGCTCCTCGGTGAGCGGGCTCTATTTCAGCCATCCCGACAGCTACTATTTCGGCGTCGGCAAGATCGAGCGCGACCAGGTCGAGGACTATGCCGCGCGCAAGGGCTGGACGGTGGAGGAAGCGGAGCGCTGGCTGGCGCCAATCCTCAACTACGATCCGCAACTCGTGAACATCGTCGCCGCGGAGTGATCCGTCACGTCGATGCGTCGGCGTTCAGCGACGTGACTGGCGCGCAGGTGCCCGGCTTTTGCCCGATGTCGGCGAAGTTCCGCGTAACCGTTCCTTCACCATAGAAAAATCCGTCGTGTTGCGGCCGCGCATCGTTGATGCTGCGTTAAAGGAATGCCTCGCATTTTCGCGGCATGTCGCGTTGTGTCCGCCGCTCTCTGGTTTGTGCGGTCGCGCTGCTGGCGCTGGCCGCCTGCGGCCGCGGCTTCGTGTCGTTCCAGGAGCGTCCGCCCTGGCGCCATGAGGCGGAAGCCGCTTGCCTGAAGTCCGGCACGGTGAAGGTCGGCCGCGCCGTGGCGCAGATGGATCCGATCAGCGGGCCCGGCATGTGCGGCGCCGACTTCCCGCTCAAGGTGGCGGCGCTCGGCGAGGGCGGCACCGCGCTCGGCTACGGCGAGGAGGTGCGGCCGCCGGGCGGCATTCCGGGACGCGCGCCGCCGCGCTGGCCGATCGCCAATCCGAACCAGGCCGTGGCCACGCCCGCTTCCGCGAACCGCTACCCGCCGCAGGTGCTGCAGGCGCCGGGTGGGGGCGCCGCCGCGATCTCGTCGAGTGGCGAGCCGATGGTGATCGCGCCGCCGCAAGGCGCATCGAATTTCCCGGAATACGGCACGGTGCCGCCGCCGTCGCCGCGGCCTGGCTATGCGCCGGCTCATGCACCGCTCGGCGCGCCGCCGCGCGCCGCTCCGCCTCAGCCCTCCGCTGCGCCGGAGGCCGACGAGGACGACGACGTCCCCGACGACGCCATCCTGCCGGACCGCCCGTCCGCGCCGGCGACGCGGCCCGCCTACAACGTACCCGCAACGCCGTCGCCGCGCGTGCCGCAGATTCCGCAGCTCGGGCCGCCGCGCGGCCTCTATACCGGCAGCGCCGGTCCGGTGGCGGTGACGCCGGCGGCGACGCTCGCCTGTCCGATCGTCTCCGCGCTCGACCAGTGGGTGGCGAACACGGTGCAGCCCGCCGCGCTGCGCTGGTTCGGCCAGCCGGTGGTCGAGATCAAGCAGATTTCCGCCTATTCGTGCCGCGGCATGAACGGCAATCCGAATGCGCGCATCTCCGAGCACGCTTTCGGCAATGCGCTCGACATCGCCGCCTTCGTGCTCGCCGACGGCCGCAAGATCAGCGTCAAGAGCAACTGGAACGGCCGGCCGGAAGAGCAGGGCTTCCTGCACGACGTGCAGGGCGGCGCCTGCGAGACCTTCACCACGGTGCTGGCGCCAGGCTCGAACCGCTATCACTACGATCACATCCACGTCGATCTGATGCGCCGCGCCAGCGGCCGGCTGATCTGCCAGCCGCGCGCGATCGACGGCCGGGTGGCGGCGGCGCGCGCCGCCAGCAAGCTCGCCGCGCGCGGCTCCGATCCCGGCATCACCGGCTCGATCACCAAGCTGGTGCAGAAATATGCGATCGCCGGCGAAGATGGCGCGTTCGATGACGAGGACGATGGGTCGTCACAATTGCCGCAGAAGGCTCTCGGCAACAAATCCCGCAAATAGGATCAGCCCGGCATCGCGGTTCGACCTGAACAGGCGCAGGCACAGCGCCGGATCGGCGATGTCGAGCCGCTTCACCTGCCAGGCGAGCTGTACGGCGAAGCCGGCGAGCGCGATCGCGGAGATGATCCCGCCGCCGGCGAGCCAGATCGCGATGCCGATCAGCACCACGGCGGCGCCGTAGAACGCCGCCAGCATCGGCGCGGTGCGCTCGCGGAACAGCAGCGCCGTCGATTTGATGCCGATCAGCGCGTCGTCCTCGCGGTCCTGATGCGCGTAGATGGTGTCGTAGGCGATCACCCAGCAGATCGCGCCGGCATAGAGCACCAGCGCCGGCGCATCGAGCCGGCCGAACGCCGCGGCCCAGCCCATCAGCGCGCCCCAGGAGAAAGCGAGGCCGAGTCCGATCTGCGGCCAGTAGGTCACCCGCTTCATGAACGGATAGACCGCGACGATGGCAAGCGAGGCGATGCCGGCGGCGATCGCGAAGCCGTTGAACTGCAGCAGCACGACGAGGCCGACCAGCGCCTGCGCCACCAGGAACAGATAGGCCTGCGTCACCGTGACTTGGCCGGACGGGATCGGCCGCGAGCGCGTGCGCTCGACGCGGCCGTCGAGATCGCGGTCGACGAGGTCGTTCCAGGTGCAGCCGGCACCGCGCATGGCGAAGGCGCCGACGAAGAACAGCACGACATGCCAGGGATCGACCGGCCGGCCGGCGGCGAGCGCCGCGAGCCCTTCCGACCACCAGCACGGCAGCAGCAGCAGCCACGAGCCGATCGGCCGGTCGAGCCGGGCGAGCCGCAGATAGGGGCGCGTTGCAGGCGGTGCGAGGCCGTCGACCCAGTTGCCGGTCGCGTCGGCGACGCGGCCGCTTCCGCCGGTCATTGCGAGCGGCCGAGCGGCGTACCGGTCAGCGTGTCGAAGGTGCCGCGGCCGGTGCGCACATTGTTGGAGCTGGTGACCGGCGCCGACAGCGCGTCGCTGAGGCTCGGCCCTGCCGGACGCATCTGGCCGCCCTGCGCCGCGACGTTGCAGACCCGGGTCCGCATCGCGACGGTCTTCTTATGGTTGTCCTGCAACTGACTGATGACCTGCGGCGGGATTCCGCACCAGGGTCCGTTGTCGACGGCGTATTTCACGAATTTCGCCTCGGCCGTGACCATGTTCTTGAACAGGCCGCAGGCTTCCTGCGGCGACGCCTTGCGCTCGCTGGCGGCGCGGATGGCATCGGCGCGCTTGCCGGTCTGATCGCGCAGCGCCAGGAACTCCTTGATGCAGGGCGGTTCTTGGCCCTGGCCCTGACCTTGGGTCTGGCCCTGCGGCGCGCCCTGCGCATGGACCGCGGTCTGCGTCGCAACCGGCGCAGCCAGGGCCAGCAGCAGGACCGGAACCAGGGTCCGGACGACCGTCATGATATGTCCTTCCGATGCGTTGCGATTCACGGATGTCCCGGCGGTAGTATACATGCGCCGGCCGGCCATCCGATAACAACCTCCTGAATCCGGCGAGAAGGCGGCGGAGGCGCCGATTGCCGGACCGCCGTCCTGCCGTGCGACAGTCCGCCCCAGCCGAGCCGAGGCCCCTGCATGCCCCGCTACGATTTCCGCAGCCCGCGCCTGTTCGTCGAGACCCCGCTGGCCGCGGGCGCCACGGTCGCCCTCGACGCCGGCCAGGCCAACTACCTCGGCAATGTGCTGCGGCTCGCGGCCGGCGACACCGTGCTGGTGTTCAACGGCCGCGACGGCGAATGGCGCGCCGCGCTCGGCGGAACCGGGAAGCGGCGCATGCTCACGGTCGATGAACAGACCCGCCCGCAGCCTGCGGCCGGCGACCTGCACCTGCTGTTCGCGCCGCTCAAGCATGCGCGGCTCGATTACATGGTGCAGAAGGCAGTGGAGATGGGGGTGTCGCGGCTGCAGCCGGTGCTGACCCGTCACACCCAGGTGTCGCGCGTCAATCTCGCGCGCATGCGCGCCAACGCCGTCGAGGCGGCCGAGCAATGCGGCGTGCTGGCGCTGCCTGAGATCGGCGAGCCGGCCGATTTCAAGGCTGTCACGTTCCATCCCGGCCGCGTCTACGTGTTCTGCGACGAGGACGCGCCGGTGCAGGACCCGATGGCGGCGCTCGCCGCGCTGCGGCCCAAGCCGTCGGCGCTGGTGCCGCTCGCCGCGGCGGCGCCGACGCCGCTCGCGGTGCTGATCGGACCGGAAGGCGGATTCGCGCCGGAGGAGCGCGACGCGCTGCGGGCGATGAAGAACGTGACCGCGATCGCGCTCGGCCCGCGCATCCTGCGCGCCGACACCGCGGCGGTCGCGGCGCTGGCGCTGGTGCAGGCGGTGCTCGGCGACTGGACGGGATCGTAGCCGCGGCGGCGCGTCAGGCCGCGCGGATCCGGCCCGCGAACTGCTGGGCGTCGTCCTGCAAGGCGAGCACCTGGCGATTGAGCTGCGCGGCCGCATCGCGGATTGCCTGCGCGCCGGCGCGCGTGCGTCCGGCGAGATCGCTGACGCTGGCGATGCTGCCTTCGACCTGCCGGGTGCGCGCGGAGGCGCGGCCGACGGTGTCGGAGATTTCCAGCGTGGCGGTGCTCTGCTGCTTCACGGCGCCGGTGATGGCCATCGACAGGTTCTCGATGTCGGCGATCACGTCGGAGGTCGCGGCGGTGGTGTCCTGCACGCCGTCCGCGATGGATTTCATCGACGCGGTGCGCGACCGGATCTGCGCCAGCGCCCTGGTGGTCGCTTCGGCGAGCAGTTTGACCTCCTGCGCCACCACGGAGAAGCTGCGCCCGGCTTCGCCGGCGCGCGCCGCCTCGATCGCGGCGTTGAGCGCGAGGAGATTGGTCTGCCGGGCGACTGCCGCCACCATCGCCACGACATTGTCGATATCGTCGACCGCCTCGCCGAGCGCGGCGGCATTGTCGCGGGCGGCGTGCGCGTGCCGCGTCGCCCGCGCCACGATGTCGACCGCCTTGACGGCATGCGCGCCGATATCGTCCATGGCGCGCGACAGCTCGTCGATCGCCGCGGCAACGGTGCTGGCGATGCGCGTGGTTTCTCCCGCCATCACCGTGGCGCCCTGGGCGTGGCTGTCCGACTGGTCGGCCACCTCGCTCATCGCGGCCGCCGACATGTCGAGCGCACTGGCTGCCCGGGCGAGCGCCGCAGCGACGTGGAGGAACTGCTGCTCGAAGGCGTCGGCGATCGCCGCCAGCGTCGCGCGGCGGTCCTGCGCGGCGCGGCCGCGCTCCACCTGCTTCTCGCCTTCCGCGGCTTCGAGCGCCAGGCCGTTGTCGCGGAAGACGCGCACGGCCCGCGCCATGGTGCCGACCTCGTCGCTGCGCTGCAGGCCGTCGATCCGCACGTCGAAATGGCTGTCCGCCATGGCTTTCATGACCTCGGCGAGCCGCCGCAGCGGCCGCGCGATCGACAGATGCGCCGCGGCGAGCGCGAGCGCCAGGGTGACGAGCGTGCCGACGACCGACGCGGCGAGGATGGCGTTGAGCGTGACGGCCCGCGCGGCGGCGGAATCCTCGAGGATCGACTGCGCCTGCGCGCCGAGGATGTTGATCAGCCGGTCCATATGGAACATGGCGTCGTATTGCGCCGGGTCGAAGCGCAATTCGAGCAGGGTCTGCGCCGCGTCGCGCTGGCCGGCGATGACGGCGTTCTGCACCGCGGTGCCGAGCGTATGGACGAGATCGAGCTTGTCGAGGATCAGCCGCGCGTCGTCGGTGCGGTCGGGGAAATAGTGCAGCAGGTTGTTCGCCGAGACGCGGGCACCGTTATATTCGTTGGTGATCTCGAGGCTCGCGGTCTGCGCCTCCTCGGGCGTGCTGGCGGCGAAAGTCTTGTAGGTGGCGAGCCCGATCGCCTGGATCCGCGCCTTGGTCTCCGCGAGCGCCAGCCGCGCCGGCGAGACGTGGCTGACCAGAAGCGCATTGGCCTGGTCCATGCGCTCAATGCGGGCGACGCACAGCCAGTTGGCCAGCACCGACATCAGGCAGAGGCCGGTGATCAGGATCATCGCCTTGGCGGCGATCCCGAGATGAAAAGTCGGCATCGGAGTCACGGCAGGGGTTGAGGCGGCACGGATGCTGCGCCGAGCCCTATCGGAGAGCCGTTAATGAACGCGCAAGCGGACTGTCATCTGCGCGACAAGAATCGTGCATAGGCTTACCGGTTTTGATTCCAAGCCTGTCGGCTTTGATTCAACGCGGCCGCGCGCGGCGGTCCCACCGGCATGCGAAGCTGATGTAGTTGCCGTAGCCGCGCACCTCGCCGGTCTTGATCGCGATCTTGCCGTAGCGCGCGCAATGCGCCTCTGCCCAGGCGGGCGCATCGAGATGCGCCTGCGGCGACCACGGGATGATGCCGCCGGTATCGTTGCCGGTGAGGCCGGGCCCGGGACCGGCGCAGCCGGCGAGGGTGACGGCAAGACCGAGCGCGATCAGGGAACGATGCATCGTGGCGGGCTTTCGACGGTTCGGGATGGATCGTAACCTAGCCGCACCGCGGGCGGCGCGTCCATCGCGGCGGCGGCGCAAAGCTGTGGTCAACCCCGCCACAAGCCGCGTCCGCCGTGCTAGGTTTCCGCCGCAGCGTGGAGGACGGTCATGACGGTGGGTCATGTGCGGGCAACGATAATCGCGGCGGCGTGCGCGCTCAGCTTTGGCCTCGGCTCGCCCGGAGCCGCGACGGCGGCCAGCCTCATGGAAATGAACACCTATCTCACCGGCCCGCGCTACGACGGCGCGCTGCCGCCCTGCGAGGCCGGGCTCGGCGAGGTGAGCGCACGCTTTGCCGAGAAGGAGAGCCGGTTCTGGAACTCCAATTTGCAGATCCTCGGCTATGAGCGGGTGCGGGAGACCGCCTACCGGCCGTGGGCCGCGGACACGATCCCGCGCCGCTATTGCAGCGCCGAGGCGCTGGTCTCCGACGGCCGCCGCCACATGGTCTACTACTCGATCGGCGAGGACACCGGTTTCCTCGGCGCGAGCTGGGGCGTGGATTTCTGCGTGGTCGGGCTCGACCGCAACGGCGCCTACAGTCCGCGCTGCAAGATGGCGCGGCCTTAGCCGCGGCGCGGTCCTCGCCAATTTTGTTCTTGAAACGTTCTTGGCTCCGTGCAAGCTTTGATTGGGCTTCGGTCGGGCTTGTGGGGGCGTCGATGTCGGGATCGAGAACGGGTTCACTGCTGCGTCGCGCGGCATTCGCGCTTCTGTGTCTGGTGGCCTTCGCCGTGCAGCCGGCGCTGGCGCAGCGCCATGGCGACGATCGCCGGCAGAACGCGCCCGGACAGTTCGATTTCTACGTGTTGGCGCTGTCGTGGTCACCCTCCTATTGCGAGGCGGCGAAAGAGCGCGGGCGCGGCCGTGCCGACCAGCAATGCGGCCCACGACCCTATGCCTTCGTGGTGCACGGCCTGTGGCCGCAATACGAGAAGGGCTTCCCGCAATATTGCCAGGTGCCGGCGCCGCGGCTGAACCGCGCCATCGTCTCCGGCATGCTCGACTTGATGCCGAGCCCGCGGCTGATCTTCCATGAATGGGATTCGCACGGCACCTGTTCCGGGCTGTCGCCGTCGGCCTATTTCGAGACCGTGCGCAAGGCGCGCGCCGTGGTGAAGATTCCCGAACGCTTCATCGATCTCGACAGCCATCTCACGGTGACGCCGGCCGAGGTGGAGGATGCGTTCGTCACGGCCAATCCCTCGCTGCCGCGCGATGCCATCTCGGTGACCTGCGACAGCCGGCGGCTCAGCGAGGTGCGCCTCTGCCTGAGCAAGGAATTCGGCTTCCGCGCCTGCCCGGAGAACGAGCGCCGCGCCTGCCGCCGCGACAAGCTGGTGATGCCGCCGGTGCGCGGCGGGTGAGTCCGGCCGCTCCCGGACGACGGGTCGCACGGCGTGCCGGCCATGGCGCCGCCGGCGACCCGCGAAGCCGTTCGGGGATGCGGAGCCACTCGGCGAGAATGCGAAACGGTTCCTGGAATTCCGTGACGACGGAAGGCGGGATCGTTTCGCCGTTTCCATGGCGCGGCGAAACGATCTAGACCGTCGCCGATGAATTACCGCCACGCCTTCCATGCCGGCAATTTCGCGGACGTCTTCAAGCATGCGGTGCTCGGGCGCATCCTCGCTTACCTGCGCGGCAAGCCGGCGGCGTTCCGCGTGATCGACACCCATGCCGGCGCCGGCCTCTATGATCTTGCCGGCGAGGAGGCGCGCCGCGGCGGGGAGTGGCAGGACGGCATCGGCCGCATCATGGCGGCGCGTGCCGAGGGCTTGCTCGGCGCCGAGGTCGAGAAGCTGCTGGCGCCGCTGCTCGAGGTGGTCGATGCGCTCAATGCGCCGGGCCGGCTCGCGGTCTATCCAGGCTCGCCGGCGCTGGTGCGCGCCTTCCTGCGGCCGCAGGACCGACTGCTGGCCTGCGAGCTCGAACCCGGCGCGGCCGCGGCCCTCGCCGCCAATCTGCGTGGCGACCCCCGCATCAAGACGCTGGCCATCGACGGCTGGACGGCGCTCGGGGCCTATGTGCCGCCGAAGGAGCGGCGCGGCCTGGTCCTGGTCGATCCGCCGTTCGAGCGGCCGGACGAGTTCGCCACCCTGGCCGACGGCCTCGGCCGGGCTTGCCGCAAATGGCCGACCGGCCTCTACATGCTGTGGTATCCGGTGAAAGACCGCACCGGCCCGGACCGGCTCGCCAAGGCGGTGCGCCGGCTCGGCATCGCCAAGGTGCTGCGCGCCGAGCTGCTGGTGGCGCCGCCCGCGGCCGAGGGGCCGCTGACCGGGTCGGGTCTGATCCTGGTCAATCCGCCCTGGACGCTGGAAGGCGAGCTCAGGGCGCTGTCGCCGGCGCTGGCGCGGCTCCTGGCGCGCGATGGCCGCGGCGGCACCCGGCTCGACTGGCTCGCTGGCGAGGCGGCATGAGCGCCGCTTCTCAGGGCGCCGGCCTTGGTCTACCCTTCCATTGCTGGGTTTGGCCTTCCTCGCGGTTCGGGGGCTGACGGAGCGATGGGGCGCGGCCGGCGGATGCCGGGTCGCGTGCTGGATGTGTCATGTCGTGCGTTATGCTGCACGTGATGTCGCGCCTGGCGCCCGTTGCGAATGTCGATCCAGCCTCCGCCGTTGGGGGCGGAGCGCGATCAGGGGCAGGGACAGGGGGGAGCTTTCCCAATGGCGCAGACGGGTGTTGTCAAGTTTTTCAACGGTGAGCGCGGTTATGGTTTCATCAAACCTGACGATGGCGGGCGTGACGTGTTCGTGCACGTCACCGCGGTGGAATCCGCCGGCCTGAAGTCGCTCAACGAAGGTCAGCGCATCAGCTTCGACGTCGAGCCCGACAAGAAAGGCAAGGGGCCGAAGGCGGTGAATCTCGTGGTCAGCGGCTGAGTCGCGCGCGGCGGATTCTCCCGGCGTCCGGTTTCTGCTAAACCGCGCAACCGCGCCACCAGACGGATTCTCCCGACATGATGATCCTTCGCACTGCTCCGCCTTCGCCGTTCGGGCGCAAGGTTCGCATCGCCGCTGCCATTCTCGGCCTCGAGCACGATATCAAGATCGAGGCGGCCGACACCAACGATCCGGCCGACACCGTGCGGCAGCAGAATCCGCTCGGCAAAATTCCGGTGCTGATCGCCGAAGACGGCAAGGCCTATTACGATTCGCGGGTGATCCTCGATTACCTCGACCATCGCGCCGGCGGCGGCGGCATCGTGCCGCGCGATCCCGCGGCGCGGATCGAGGCCGAGCGGCTGCAGGCGCTGTGCGACGGCGTGCTCGATGCCGCGATCCTGCAGATCTACGAGAGCCGGTTCCGGCCGGCGGAGAAGCATGAGCGCAAATGGCTCGACCATCAGTCCGACAAGGTCGTGCGCGGACTGCGCCATCTGGAAGCGGAACCGCCCGCGCTCGATGGCACGCCGCATGTCGGACAGATCGCGCTCGCCTGCGCGCTCGGCTATCTCGATCTCCGCTTCGGCGGCCGATGGCGCGCGGACCATCCGCGTCTCGTCGCCTGGCTCGACGATTTCGCTGCGAAGGTGCCGTCGTTCGCCGCGACGAAAATCGCGGCTTGAGGCAATTGCAGGACAAGGACGGCGGGGTTTCCGCCCGGAATAGCGTCAAATCCAACGACCGATTGCGCCATCAATGAAATAAAAAAGCCCCGGCGACGCCGCCGGGGCTTTGTTGTTGATCGCGACCGTGCCGCTCAGAAGCGATAGTTCAGGCCCGCGCGCACGATATTGGTGCGGAAGCGTGAATCCTCGCCGGTGAACGGCAGCGCAGCGCCGCGGCCGAGATCGACATAGAGATATTCGACCTTGGCCGTCCACGGGCCAGCGACCGCGAATTCGAGGCCGCCGCCGACGGTGTAGCCCGCCTTGGTCTCGCTGGCGCTGCCGAACGGCGCGGTGGTCTTGATGCTGCCATAGGCAAGACCGCCGGTGGCATAGAGCAGCACGCGATCCCAGGCATAGCCGATGCGGCCGCGCACGGTGCCGAGATAGTCGTTCTTGGTCTCGACCGGCAGGCCGGTCAGCCCGGAGATGCCAGTACCCTTGATGTTGGTCCAGTCGAGGTCGGTCTCAAGACCGAACACGCCTTGGCCAGCCTGCCAGTTGTAGCCGAGCGTGCCGCCGACCATGCCGCCGCTGGCATTGGCGCCGAAGCCGGTGCCGCCGCCGAAGCCGCCGCCGCCGTTGATACCGAGATAGAAGCCCGTCCAGTTGTAGATCGGGGCGATATACGGAGGCGCTTTCGCCGGCATTTCACGACGCGGCAAATCCGCCGCTGATGCCGTTGCGAGGCCAGCCGCCATCGCGGCGACGCCGACTGTCGCAAGAAGAACTGCTTTCATACTGGGTACTCCCCTTAGTGCTTTCAAACGGCCGATGGCGTGCCGAACCGTCCGACCGCCTCATCAACGCGTGTGGCTGAAAAGAGTTCCTGATTGTGGCTGAGACGAGGCGGGAAACGCATCCGTATCGCGCTTTGCCATGCGCCGTGGCGCGGATGCCACACAGTTCCAGTGCCACAATTCCGATGCAGCTCGCGCGGCGAAGTCGCCGCGCCAGCCCGACAACAAAAGCCCCGGACGCATGCGTCCGGGGTCGGCTGTTGGTGTTCGACTGTTGGTGTGGTCGGCAGAATCAGAAGTGATAATTCACGCCGAAGCGCAGCACGTTGGAGCTGATGCCGTTGTTCTGCCCGGTGACCGAGAACGAGCGCGACGAGAGATCGATGTAGAGATATTCCGCCTTGGCGGTCCAGTTCGGGGTGAGGCCGACCTCGACGCCGCCGCCCGCGGTCCAGCCGACCGAGCTCTTGGATTCCGACAGCGCGAGATTGTCGGCGCGCATGCCGCCGTAGGCGAGGCCGAGCGTGGCATAGAACAGGATGCTGTTCATCGCATAGCCGGCGCGGCCGCGCAGCGTGCCGAACCACGGATTGGCGAACTTGAACGGCGCCACCGTGTCGTCAGCGCCGCTGATCTGGATGTCGGTCTCCGCGCCGAACACGAATTGCTGGTTCTGCCACTGATAGCCGGCCTGCAGGCCGCCGAGCAGTCCGGAGGGCCGCGTCGCGCTGTTGCTGGTCGAACCCCACTGATAGCCAAGATTGGCGCCGATATAGGGACCCGCCCAGTTGTAGACGCTGGTCACCGCCGGCGAATAGAACGCTGTCTGGCCGCGCGGAAGGTCCGCCGCGGCCGCAGCGCCCGCCGCGACCGTCATGGCCATCGCGGCGGCGGCGCATCTGATTGTCTTCATTGATCCCTCCACGCACGATCCCGCCTCGCATCACGATCCGCGGGTACAAAATGATGAGCGGACACGTCTTGCAGGGGGCAATGGTGTCCGTCGCGTGCAGGATTTATCGCGTAATCGAAGTTAAACGGTGATGAATCGCTAACCAGTGAACCTCCCGTTAGCCACGCCGCTGTGCGCTATGGCTAAGGAAACGTTGTCGACGGCATTGCCGCGCATGCGCGCGTTTACTATGCCAGGGGAGGATGTGTTTACTATAATCGCCGCGCCGCCCGCGCGGCGGTTTTCCCTCATGATCGACGAGGCAAGGGCCTGCCGATGCCTGATTCGCAACATGCTGCCGCGACCGCGCTCGTCACCGGCGGCGCACGCCGGATCGGACGCGCGATCGCGCTGGCGCTGGCGCGCGCCGGCTATCGCGTGGTGGTGCATGCCAACCGCTCGCGCGAGGCGGCCCGCGCGCTCGCCGCCGAGATCGCCGCGCAAGGCGGCTTCGCCGCCGTGGCGCTTGCCGACTTGGCGCGGCATGAGGATGTGCAGCGGCTGGTCCCTGCCGCGGCGGAGCTCGCCGGACAGCCGCTGACGCTGCTCGTCAACAATGCGAGCGCGTTCGAGCCCGACGAGATCGGCGCGCTCGACCCTGCGCGGTTCGACGATACCCTCGCCGTCAATCTGCGCGCGCCGCTGTTCCTCGCCGAAGCCTTTGCCCGGCAGGCGCCGCAAGGGGCTGCGATCGTCAACCTGCTCGATCAGCGCGTGTTCAAGCCGACGCCGCGCTTCGTCTCCTATGCCCTGAGCAAGGCGGCGCTGCACGCCGCCACCGCGACGCTGGCGCAGGCGCTGGCACCGCGGCTGCGCGTCAATGCGGTCGCCCCCGGCCCGGTGCTGCCGTCGCCGCGCCAGACCGACGCCGATTTCGCGCGCCAGGCCGCGGCGCTGCCGCTCGGCCGCGGCCCCGCTCCGGAGGAGATCGCGGAGGCGGTGCTGTATCTGGCGCGCGCACACAGCGTCACCGGGCAGACCATCGCGGTCGACGGCGGCCAGCATCTTGCCTGGCGCACGCCGGATTCCGATGTCGCGGAATAGCGCAGCGCGCTGCCAGCCATTATTTTTGTCGCGATGAACGGCACCGGCCAGGACGCCAAGAACAACCAGGATCTGCCGCCAGAGGCGCAGGCGGTCGAGGACGACGAAGAGTCCTCGCTGCCCGAGCTCGAGGACGCGGCCGCGACCGAGCTCGCCGCCAATCCGCTGGCGGCCGGCCGCGCCGCGATCCTGCGCTATGGCAAGCTGGCGCCGGGCTCGCCCGGCGTCTACCGCATGATCGACGCCAAGGGCGAGGTGCTTTATGTCGGCAAGGCCAAGAGCCTGCGCAAGCGCGTGTTGTCCTATGCCCGGCCGACCGGGCTCGACACCCGCATCGAGCGCATGGTGGCGGCGACCGCGGCGCTGGAATTCGTCTCGACCCGCACCGAAACCGAGGCGCTGCTGCTCGAGGCCAATCTCATCAAGCAGCTGCGGCCGCGCTTCAACGTGCTGCTGCGCGACGACAAGTCGTTCCCCTACATTCTGATCACGTCGGACCACTGGGCGCCGCAAATCCTCAAGCATCGCGGCGCGCGCAATCGTCCGGGCAACTACTACGGCCCGTTCGCCTCGGTGTGGGCCGTCAACCGCACCATCACCGCGCTGCAGCGCGCGTTCCTGCTGCGCTCGTGCTCGGATGCGTTCTTCGAGAGCCGCACCCGCCCGTGCCTGCTCTATCAGATCAAGCGCTGCTCGGCGCCGTGCACCAACGAGATCGATTTCGCCGCCTATTCCGAGCTGGTGCGCGAGGCCAATGCGTTCCTGTCCGGCCGCAGCCGCGCTGTGAAGGAGGAACTCGCCGCCGAGATGGAGCAGGCGTCAGCGGCGATGGATTTCGAGCGCGCCGCGATCTACCGCGACCGGCTCGCGGCGCTGTCGGCGGTGCAGTCGAGCCAGGGCATCAATCCGCGCGGCGTGGAGGAGGCCGACGTGTTCGCGATCCATCAGGCCGGCGGCTTCAACTGCGTCGAGGTGTTCTTCTTCCGCACCGGACAGAACTGGGGCAACCGCGCCTATTTCCCCAAGGCCGACCGCTCGCTCGGACCGGGCGAGGTGCTGGGTGCGTTCCTGGCGCAGTTCTACGATGACAAGCCGGCGCCGTCGGCGATCCTGCTGTCGCACGACGTCGAGGACTGCGCGCTGCTGGCCGAGGCGCTGTCGACCCGCGCCGGCCGCAAGGTCGCCATCTCCGTGCCGCGCCGCGGCGAGAAGAAGGAGCTGGTCGCGCATGCGCTCGCCAATGCGCGCGAGGCTTTGGCGCGCAAGCTCGCGGATACGTCCTCGCAGCAGAAGCTGCTGAAGGCGCTGGCCGAGGCCTTCGGCCTGCCGCGGGTGCCGCAGCGCATCGAGGTCTATGACAACAGCCACATCCAGGGCTCGAACCCGGTCGGCGCCATGATCGTGGTCGGACCGGAAGGCTTCCGCAAGAATCAATACCGCAAGTTCAACATCCGCGCGCAGGACCTCGCGCCCGGCGACGATTTCGGCATGATGCGCGAGGTCTTGCAGCGCCGTTTCAAGCGCCTGCTCGAGGAGGCGCCGCGCATCAGGACCGGCGAGGCCGCCGCCGCGGCCTTCGCCGGCGACCAGGACCCTGATGCGGTCAGCGAATCGCCATGGCCCGACCTGGTGCTGATCGACGGCGGCCAGGGGCAGCTCGGCGCGGCGCAGCAGACGCTGGCGACGCTCGGCATCACCGACGTGCCGCTCGCCGCCGTGGCCAAGGGGCTCGACCGCGATGCCGGGCGCGAAACCTTCTTCCTGCCCGGCCGCGCGCCGTTCAAGCTGCCGCCGCGCGACCCGCTGCTCTATTTCATCGAGCGCATGCGCGACGAGGCGCACCGCTTCGCCATCGGCTCGCACCGCGCCCGCCGCAAGAAGGACATCCGCGAGGCCGGCCTGCAGGAAATCCCCGGCATCGGCCCGACGCGCAAGCGCGCGCTGCTGCACCACTTCGGCACGCTGAAGGCGATCGAGCGCGCTTCGCTGCCCGATCTCGCCAAGGTGCCGGGCATCAATGCCGAGACCGCGCGCAAGATCTATGATTTCTTCCACGACGGCGCGGGCTGAAGGCAAGGGCAGGGCGTTATGATCATCGAGCGACAGGAGCATGTCACCGCAGCGGTGCTGGACGCCTACAACGCGATCCCCGATCCCCGGCTGCGCGAGATCATGGCGGCGCTGATCACGCACCTGCATGCCTTCGCGCGCGAGGTGCATCTGACCGAGGAGGAATTCCAGCAGGCGGTCGGCTACATCGTCGCGCTCGGCCAGCGTACCACCGACACCCACAACGAGGCGGTGCTGATGTCCGGCTCGCTCGGCTTCTCGACGCTGATCTGCCTGCTCAACAACGGCAACAACGGCCAGACCGAGACCACCGCCAACCTGCTCGGTCCTTTCTGGCGGATGAACTCGCCGCGCACCGAGAACGGCGGCTCGATCGTGCGCTCGCCGACGCCGGGCCCGGCATTGTTCGTCACCTGCACGGTGCGCGACCAGGCCGGGGCGCCGATCGCCGGCGCCGAGGTCGATGTCTGGCACTCCTCGCCGGAGGGCCTTTACGAGCAGCAGGACCCGAACCAGGCCGAGATGAACCTGCGCGGCAAGTTCATGACCGATGCCGAAGGCCGCTTCAGCTTCCGCAGCGTCAAGCCGGCCGGCTATCCGATCCCGATCGACGGCCCGGTGGGCGACCTGCTGCGCGCCGCCGGGCGGCACAATATGCGGCCGGCGCATCTGCATTTCCTGATCTTCAAGCCCGGCTTCAAGACGCTGATCTCGCAGGTCTACGTGAAAGGCGATCCCTATCTGGAGACCGACGTGCAGTTCGGCGTCACCCGCGCGCTGGTCGGCGACTATGTCCGGCACGATGGGCAGCGCGAGCTGGCGCCCGCGTCCGACGTCACCGGCGAGTGGTACTCGCTCGATCAGGCTTTCGTCATGGAGCCGGGCGTGAGCCGGCTGCCGAAACCGCCGATCAAATGAGCGTCAGACCGCCTGCACATGTGGGATCGCATGGGGGACCGCGGCGTGATGCCGGTTGACGGTGCCGCCCCGGGGGTGTTCCTTCGCGGCATGAAAGCCGACACGACGATGATGCCCGCGCGCCCGCTCGGCCTCGCCAACCTGCTGACTTACGGCCGCATCGCAGCGGTTCCGGTGGTGGTCGCGCTGATGTACTGGCAGGGGGTGCTCGAGGGCGAGCTGTGGCTGCGCTGGGTGGCGGTGGTCATCTTCATCATCGCCGGGGTCACCGACTTCTTCGACGGCTATGTTGCGCGGATATGGTCGCAGCAGTCCTCGCTCGGCCGCATGCTCGATCCGATCGCCGACAAGCTTCTGGTGGCGTCGTGCCTGCTGATGCTCGCGGTCGACGAGACCATCAAGGGTCCCTCGCTGATCGCCGCCGTCATCATCCTGTGCCGCGAAATCCTGGTCTCGGGCATGCGCGAATATCTCGCCGAATTGCGCGTGCGGGTGCAGGTGACGCAGCTCGCGAAATGGAAGACGACGCTGCAGCTCGTCGCTATCGGGTTCCTGATCGCCGGCGAGGCCGGCGACCGTGCCGCGGCCGCGGTCGGACTCGGCATCAGCGGGACCACGGAGGCGACCGGCACGGTGACGCTGATCGGGATCACGCTGTTGTGGCTGTCGGCGGTCCTGACGCTCTATACCGGCTGGGACTATATGCGGGCGGGGCTGCATCATCTGGTGGACGACGAATGAGTGTGACGTTGCGATATTTCGCCTGGGTGCGTGAGCGGATCGGCAAGACCGACGAGACGATCGAGCCGCCGGCCGACGTGACGACGATCGCGCAGCTCGTTGCCTGGCTCAAGGACCGCGGCGAGGAATACGCCTATGCGTTCGAGAACCCGAAGGTGATCCGCGCCGCCGTCGACCGCGCCCATGTGACCCCCGATACGGCGATCGCGGGTGCTCGGGAGATCGCGTTCTTCCCGCCGATGACGGGAGGATGAGCGGCCGCTGCCATGACACCGACGATCCGCATCCAGCGTGAGCCGTTCGACCTGGCCGCCGAGGCGGCGAAGCTCGCCGACGGCCGCACCGATGTCGGCGCGGTCGTCACCTTCACCGGGCGTTGCCGCGGCGAGGAGGGCGGTCAGCCGATCGTCGCGCTGACGCTGGAGCACTATCCGGGCATGGTGGAGCGTGAGATCACCAGCCATGTCGAAGAGGCGATGCGGCGCTGGCCGCTCCTTGGCATCACCGTGGTCCACCGCTACGGCCGGCTGCAGCCGGGCGAGGAGATCGTGCTGGTGGCGACCGCGTCAGCGCACCGCCAGGCGGCATTCGCGGCGGCCGAATTCCTGATGGACTATCTCAAGACCCGCGCGCCGTTCTGGAAGCAGGTCGAAAGCTCGACCGGCCGGGACTGGGTCGATGCCAAGCAGATCGACGATGCCGCGGCGGAACGCTGGCGCTTTCCGTATCAGGAGACGGAGAAGTAGGAGACGCCCGCTGACGTGCGGGCCGCGCAGATGCGCTACTCGCCGCGCATCCCCAGCAGCTCCGGCCGGTATTCGAAATGCATGGTGTCGTAATGATACCAGCGGCCGCCCCAGATGAAGCCGTGGCGCTCGAAGATATCGACGATCGGCTGCGGCATCCGGTTCCTGTAGCGGATCGGGTCGGTTCTGGGCTTCTGCCAGAACCAGTAATCCGACACCGCGAGATTGAGGTCGATCGCGGCGGCATAGGCGTGCATGCTCATCTGCCCGGTGTCGGCGACCGGCCGGCAGGAATAGACGCCGGCGATGGGATAGGCCGCCTTGCGGATGGCCGGCGGCAATTTCTCGATCTCCGCGGAGATCGCGACGAGCTTCCGCGCCACGCCGTTGACCGCGGTGACCTTCACGGTGCGGCCCCACGAGCGTGGCAGCCAGACGATCTCCACCAGATTGCGGGCGACCTCGCCGCGCGTGCAGTCGCCGTACATCTTGCCGAAGAAGGCGGTGTTGCGGAAACGGCCGGGGTCCTCGTCGCGTGACGGGGTGCGCGCCGCGCCTTTGCGGTAGGGGATGCGGAACTGATCGAGGATGGAGGCGCCGCGCAGCGCCTCGGCAAAGCTCTTGGCGGGCTTGCCGTCGCGCGCCGGCATCGCGGTGCCGTCGCGCCAATACACGGTGTCGCCGTCGTGCCGGGCGAGAAATTGCGGATAGGCGGCAACCAATGCGTCGAGGGCCTCCCGGTCGGAGGCCCCCGCTGTCGTCGTCAGGAAAAGGCAGACGGCGAGCGCGCCGGCGAGCCGCCGCCGCGTCCGCGTCACGCCGCGGCCTTGGTGCCTTTCGGCGTCACTTCGGCGGTGTAGTCCTGCGCCAGCTGCTGGGTGATCTGGCCCGGCGTGAAGCGCCACTGGGCGATCTCCGAGACCGCCGTCACTTCCGCCGCCGTGCCGGTGATGAAGCATTCGCTGAAGCCGGTCAGCTCGTCCGGCAGGATGCGGCGCTCGTTCACAGTGATGCCGCGGCGTTTGGCGAGATCGATCACGGTGCGGCGGGTGATGCCGTCGAGGAAGCAGTCCGCGATCGGCGTGTGCAGCTGCCCGTCCTTGACGAAGAAGATGTTGGCGCCGGTGCATTCGGCGACGCGGCCCTGCCAGTCCAGCATCATGGCGTCGGCATAGCCTTTGCGCTCGGCCTTGTGCTTGGAGATGGTGCAGATCATGTAGAGGCCCGCGGCCTTGGCGAGGCACGGCGCGGTCTTCGGATCGGGCCGGCGATAGTCGGCGAGATCGAGCCGGATGCCCTTGAGCCGCTCGGCCGGGTCGAAATAGCTCGGCCAGTCCCAGCAGGCGATGGCGAGATGGATGGTGTTGTTCTGTGCCGACACGCCCATCATCTCCGAGCCGCGCCAGGCGACCGGACGGACATAGGCGTCCTTCTTGTTGTTCTTTTCGATCACCAGCCGCTTGGCGGCATCGATATCGGCGACCGAATAGGGAATCTCGAAATCCAGCACGTTGGCGGAGGCGCGCAGCCGCTCGGAATGCTCGGTGCTTTTGAAGATGACGCCGCCATAGGCGCGCTCGCCTTCGAACACGCAGGAGCCGTAATGCAGGCCATGACTGAGCACATGCAGGTTCGCGTCCTGCCACGGCACCAGCTTGCCGTCATACCAGATCATGCCTTCAAGCCGGTCGTAGGATTGTGCTGCCATGTCGGTCTCCTTGAACACGCGGTGCGCCGGCGCCGCGCCCTTGTCAGGCCGGAACTCCGGCCCGCGCTTTGCCTCGCACGATAACACCCGGTAAGACGTGCTAGGACTGCATCCTACGGCTTGGCCGGGACAAATTCGGCTCGTAAATCGGTATCGTTACGGTGTCGAGAACGATCGTTTCGTCAGCGACGTTATTTTTGTAACAATCAAACCGAAATATGTCAACATGGCTGACGTAAATTTTAGCGCCAAGTCCGTCCCGGCCGCGGCCGCCCCGGTGACCCGGGCGGACGCAGGGTCGGACGCGCCCGGTGGCGGGCGGGGCAGCCATGCCGAGCCGGCCTGGGACCTCATCGAGCTGCTGTTCTTCGCCTATCGGGATTTCGTCGGCGATGCCGACACGGTGCTGGCGGAATTCGGCTTCGGCCGCGCGCACCACCGCGTGCTGCATTTCGTCAACCGCAACCCGGGCATCAAGGTCGCCGACCTGCTCGACATCCTCAAGATCACCAAGCAGTCGCTCGGCCGCGTGCTCAAGCAGCTGGTCGACGAGGGCTATGTGATTCAGAAGGAAGGCCCGTCCGACCGGCGGCAGCGCCTGCTCTATGTCACCCCGAAGGGCGAAGCGCTGGCGCTGCAGCTCGCCGGCCTGCAGAGCGTGCGTATCGCGCGGGCGCTCAAGGATGCCGGCGGCAATGTCCACGACGCGGCGCGCCGGTTCCTGGCGGCGATGGTCGATCCCGGCGGCCGCGAGCGCGTGCTGCGGCTGATCGCGCACGGCGGCGACGGCAGCCGCAAGTCCCGGCCGTGACGCAGGAATGACGAAGCGCCGATGACGAGGCGTCGATGACGACTGAAACTGCACCATTGGCCGCGCAGCTCGCCGACGATGCACCGCATCTGCTGATCGTCGACGATGACCGGCGCATCCGCGATCTGCTGTCGCGTTTCCTGTCCGCCGAGGGCTATCGCGTCTCGACCGCCGACAATGCCGCGGAGGCGCGCGCCAAGCTGGTCGGGCTAAAGTTCGACCTGCTGATCCTCGACGTGATGATGCCCGGCGAGAACGGCTTCGAGCTCGCCAAGGCGATCCGCCAGACCTCGGCGGTGCCGATCCTGATGCTGACGGCGCGCGACGCCGCGGAGAGCCGCATCAAAGGGCTCGAGATCGGCGCCGACGACTATGTCGTCAAGCCGTTCGAGCCGCGCGAACTGTCGCTGCGCATCGCCGCAATCCTCAAGCGGGTGCAGCCGCCCGCGGCGCCGCCGGCGGAAAGCGTGCGGTTCGGCCCGTTCGTGTTCCACATCGCGCGCGGCGAACTGCGCCGCGGCGAGGAGGTGATCCATCTCACGGACCGCGAGCGCGAGATGCTGCGCATCCTGGCGGCGACGCCGGGCGAGACCGTGCCGCGGCTGGCGCTCGCTGGCAGCGCCGGCGGCAACGTCAACGAGCGCGCGGTCGACGTGCAGGTCAACCGGCTGCGCCGCAAGATCGAGAGTAACCCCGCCAATCCCCTTTATCTCCAGGCAGCGCGCGGCATCGGCTATCGGCTGGTGACGACGTCATGACCAGTCTCGATGCCGGCATCGCCCGCATCCGCAGCGCCGCCGGTTTCGTTGCCGACAACTGGCGGCGCATGAGCCGCTGGCTCAATGCAGTGATGCCCAAGGGACTCTATGCCCGCGCGCTGCTCATCATCATCATCCCGATGGTGATCCTGCAGTCGGTGGTCGCCTTCGTGTTCATGGAGCGGCACTGGAACCTGGTGACGCAGCGGCTGTCCGCCGGCGTGGTCGCCGACATCGCGGCCATGATCGATATCTACCGGCAATATCCGCAGGACCCCGACCAGGCCCGGCTCAAGAAGATCGCGCTCGACCGGCTCGGCCTGCAGATCGATTTCCTGCCGGCCGGCGACATGCCGCCGCCGGGACCCAAGCCGTTCTTCTCGCTGCTCGACCAATCGCTGTCGGAGCAGCTGCGCCGCCAGATCCAGCGGCCCTATTGGATCGATACCGTCGGCCGCTCCTCGCTGGTGGAGATCCGCATCCAGCTCGACAATGCGGTGATGCGGGTGTTCGCGCGGCGCAGCGCCGCCTATGCCTCGAACTCGGAGATCTTCCTGTTCTGGATGGTAGGCACCTCGACGGTGCTGCTGGTCGTCGCTATCGCCTTCCTGCGCAACCAGATCCGGCCGATCCTGCGGCTCGCCGACGCCGCCGAGAGCTTCGGCAAGGGCCGCGACGTGCCGAACTTCCGGCCGCGCGGCGCGCGCGAGGTGCGCCGCGCCGCGGTGGCCTTCATCGAGATGAAGAGTCGCGTCGAGCGCGCGTTCGAGCAGCGCACCACCATGCTGGCCGGCGTGTCGCATGACCTGCGCACCATCCTGACCCGCTTCAAGCTGGAGCTGGCGCTGATCGGCGACGGCCCCGAGGTCGAGGCCATGCGCAAGGACGTCGACGAGATGAGCCGCATGCTCGAAGCCTATATGGCGTTCGCGCGCGGCGATCTCGGCGAGGAGGCGGCGCCGACCGACATGGCGGCGTTCCTGGAAGAGCTGAAATCGGACGCCGAGCGGCAGGGCCACAATGCCACGGTGACGTTCCACGGTACGCCCGTCGTCACGGTGCGGCCCGCGGCGTTCAAGCGCTGCCTCGCCAATCTGGTATCGAACGCTGCGCGCCACGCGCAGACCATCGCCATCACCGGCCACCGCGACCATCGCTATCTCACCATCACCGTGGATGACGATGGGCCGGGCATTCCGCCTCACCAGCGCGAGGAGGTGTTCAAGCCGTTCCTGCGGCTCGACGATGCCCGCAATCAGGACGAGGGCGGCACCGGGCTCGGTCTTGCGATCGCGCGCGACATCGCGCGCTCGCACGGCGGCGACATCACGCTCGGCGACAGTCCGATGGGCGGCTTGCGCGCCACCGTCAGGGTGCCGGTATAGGTTTCCGCTACGCGGCCTCGACGTCTTCCTCGTCGCGACGGCGGTAGCGATCGCGGCGATGCCGCCGCAGCCGCGCCAACTGCTCCGGGATGCAGCACAAGTCGTCGAGGAAGCCGGACCAGCGCTGACCGGCCGCAAGCGCACGATCGAGCGCGGCCATGGTGCGGGCCATGTCGGTCTCGTCGTCGTCGAGCCAGGTGCGCAGCACATTGGCGTAGGCGAGCGCGAGCCCTTGCGCGCGGATCATGCCCTTCGGCCCGTTGGCGTTGATGCCGGCTGCGGTCAGCATCCATTGCTGCGACTGCACGCCGAGCCCGTTGAGCGCGAAGGCGAGCGGCGGGTTGCGCCGCGCCGAATGCAGCAGCGAGCCGATCGCCTCCTTGTACGGCGTGAGGATTTCCAGCCGGCGCATCAGCACCTCGAACAGCCGGTCGCGCGGGCTCTCCTCGGCGTCTTCCGCGGCCTGAGGAGCGTCCGTCAGCACCTGCCGGTCGATGTCCTTGATGAAGGCGGCGAGGATCGCGAGCGGCGAGCCGAACTCGGTGCGCAATTGCGCCAGCGACAGCCCGGCGCGCTCGGCGATGTCGGCAAGGCTGATCTCGATCCAGGGATGCTCGGCCAAAAGCGACATCAGGCCATGGATCGCCTTGGCGCGGTCGGTGGCGTTGGGCGGGAGCGTCGGGCCGGTCGGGGGCGTGGATCGGGGCGCTTTCGCGCGGCGCGGGGAGCGTTTCGCCATGACGGCCTCCTGGTGCTGGACGACCGGAATCTAGGCGAGCAAAGGCGACCGTTCTAGGGCGCCGCGCCCGGCGCCTGCTCAGCCCGCGAGTTCCCGCGACCGGCGTGCCCCCGCATCGACCGCCTCGCGCAGCAGCGCCGGCAGGCCGTTCTCCGCCATCAGCACCGCGAGCGCGGCGGCGGTGGTGCCGCCGGGCGAGGTGACATTGTGGCGCAGCGTCGCGGCGTCCTCGCGCGAGCGGTGCAGCAGTTCGCCGGAGCCGGCCACGGTCTCGCGGGCGAGCCGCGCGGCAAGCTTCTCCGGCAAGCCGGCCGCGACGCCGGCCTGCGCCAGCGCCTCGGTCAGCAGGAACACATAGGCCGGCCCGGAGCCGGACACCGCGGTGACCGCGTCCATCAATGCCTCGTCGCGCACCCACTCGACGGCTCCGGCCGCGGCGAGCAGGTCGGTGGCGAGCCGGCGCTGCCGCGATCCGACGCCCGTAGCGGCGACCGCGACGGTGATGCCGCGGCCGATCGCCGCCGGCGTGTTCGGCATGGCACGCACCAGCGCGGCCTTGCGCTGCATCCCCGCAGCGAGGAACGCCAGCGTCCGCCCGGCCATGATCGACAGCACCAGCGTCGAGGGCGCCAGCATCGGCGACAGCGTCGGCAGGGTCTCGGCGGCGACCTGCGGCTTCACCGCGATCACCAGCGCGGTCACCGCCTGCGGCGGGCGCTTCGGGTTGAGCACGAGGCCGCGCCGCCGCAGCGCCTTGAGCGCGGCGCCGGGCTGCGGCTCGAGCACGACGACGCGCTTGGGATCAAGTCCGCGCGCCAGCCAGCCGGTCAGCAGCGCGCCGCCCATGCGGCCGGCGCCGACCAGCACCAGCGTGCCGCGGAAGCCTTTCAGCGGCTGAGGCATTCTGGTTTGGCTGCGCCGCGCCATGGCATCTACCGTTGCTCAGGCTTCGCCCGAGGTCTCGAACATCGCGGCCTCGAGCGCCTCGCGCGCCGGCCGGCCGGCCCAGACCACGAACTGATAGGCGGGAAAGTTGCGCTCGCAGGCGTCGAGCGCGGTGCCGAGCAGCGCCTCGCATTGCTTGCCGGAGGCTTCGACGCCGCCCGCGAGCACCAGCGCGTTGCGGTACATCACCAGGCCTTCCTTGGTCCACAGGTCGAAATGCCCGACCCACATCTGCTCGTTGATCATGGCGATCAGCTTCTGGACCTCGGCCTTGCGGCGCTCGGGCACTTTGAGGTCGAAGGCGCAGGCGAGGTGCAGCGCCTCGATGTCGCTCATCCAGGTATAGGAGACCTGGTAGTCGGACCACTTGCCGGACACCAGGATGGTGATCTCGTCGTCGCTGGCGCGCTCGAACGACCAGTTGTTGCCCGCCGCGATCCGCTCGATCACTTCGAGCGGATGGTTGCGCTGGCCGTCGGTGTAGCTGACGAGAGACATTCTCATCTCCGCTTTCTGACTCTCAAGTCCGCCGGGCGCGCGCAGGCTCTCGCGCGCACGGCACGCTGTCCGCCCGCTTGCGCGAGCCTTCACATTTGTACGCAGGAGAGACGGGACGCCTTGACCGTCGGCAACGAATCACTGGCGAATCGACTATAACCTCGCGATTCCGGCCGCCTCAAGGACCGTCTTCGTCAAGGAGTGAGCCGTGATTTGCCGACTCCGCGCAAGAGTCCCGACTCAGTCTCCACAGCGGAAAGCGGAGAGGGAGTCAACAAGCGGTGGAAAACTCCGGAGAGCCGTTCCGGGGGCCAAAGGCGGCGGGAAGCGGCCGCTCAATCGAACAGGCTCGACACTGATTCTTCCGCGGCGGTGCGGTTGATCGCTTCGCCGATCAGATTGGCGATCGACAGCACGCGGATATTGGGCGCGGCCAGCACCTCGCTGGTCGGCTGGATGGAGTCGGTGATCACCATCTCCTTGATGCGCGAGGCCGAGATGCGCGCCACCGCGCCACCCGACAGCACGCCGTGGGTGAGGTAAGCGTAAACTTCCTTGGCGCCGTGCGCGAGCAGCGCGTCGGCGGCGTTGACCAGCGTGCCGCCGGAATCGACGATGTCGTCGATCAGGATGCAGGTGTGACCGGTGACCTCGCCGATCACATTCATCACCTCGGATTCGCCGGCACGCTCGCGGCGCTTGTCGATGATCGACAGCGGCGCGTTGATGCGCTTGGCGAGCCCGCGCGCGCGCACCACGCCGCCGACGTCGGGCGACACCACCATCAGGTTCTCGAGCTTGAAATGGTCGCGGATGTCGCGCGTCATTTCCGGCGAGGCGTAGAGATTGTCGGTCGGGATGTCGAAGAAACCCTGGATCTGCCCGGCATGCAGGTCGAGCGTCATCACCCGGTCGACGCCGGCACGGGTGATGAGGTTGGCGACGAGCTTGGCCGAGATCGGCGTGCGCGGGCCGGGTTTGCGGTCCTGCCGCGCATAGCCGAAATAGGGGATCACCGCGGTGATGCGGCGCGCCGAGGACCGGCGCAGCGCGTCGGTGATGATCAGGAGCTCCATCAGGTGGTCGTTGGCCGGAAACGACGTCGACTGGATGATGAAGCAGTCCGCGCCGCGGACGTTCTCCTGGATCTCGACGAAAATCTCCATGTCGGCGAAGCGCCGCACCACCGCCTTGGCGAGCGGCTGCTTCAGATAGGCGGCGATCGCATGCGCGAGCCTGGGATTCGAGTTGCCGGCGACGAGCTTGATCGCTCCGTTCTTCGCCGCCATACGCATCTCCTCGGGATCGACCTTCACGCGGGCGAGGTCATAACAAGGCGCAGCAGGACCGGCAATATCGCGGAACTTCTTGTCCGACGCTTTTTCCGCGGCCCAGCCACCCGCGCCGCGTGGAACCGAGGGCCGTCTAATCGGCGAGCGCGATCGCGTTGATGTGGCGCCCGTAGTCCGGCTCGCCGCGCAGCGTGGCGCGGCGATAGCTGTAGAAGCGCTGCGGATCGGAATAGGTGCACAGCGCCAGGTCTTCGAACGCCTCGATGCCGGCGCGGGCGAGGCGGTGCGCGACATAGCCGGGCAGGTCGAACATCGCGTGTCCGGCGCGCGGCGACGGCCGGAAGAACCCCGCATTGCCCGCATCCGCCTGCGTGAAGCGGGCGACGAATTCCGGTCCGACCTCGTAGGCGTCCTGCCGGATCAGCGGCCCGAGCGCGACGCAGATGCGGCGGCGCTCGGCGCCGAGCGCTTCCATCGCCGCGAGCGTCGCCTCGATCACGCCGGTGAAGGCGCCGCGCCAGCCGGCATGCGCCGCGCCGATCACGCGCGCCTGCGCGTCAGCGAACAACAGCGGGCTGCAGTCGGCGCTCGACACGCCGATGGCGAGCCCGGCGGTGCGGGTGACCAGCGCATCGGCGCGCGGCCGCGCCTCCGGCGGCCATGGCGCGTTCACCGTCACCACGTCGGGCGAATGCACCTGATAGAGGGTCAGCAGGCGGCCCGGCGCGACGCCGAGCGCCGCCGCCATGCGCGCGCGGTTCTCGCGCACGTGCTCCGGGTCGTCGCGCGAGCCGGTGCCGCCGTTGAGGCTGGCATAGATCCCGGACGACACGCCGCCGTCGCGGGTGAAGAAGGCGTGGCGGATGCCCGGCAGCGCCGCCAGCGATGGCGCTTCGATCTTCATCGCTCGAATCCCGGCAGCGGCCCGAGCCGCGGATCGGCAAAGGCGATGACCTTGAACAGCTCGCCCATGGTGGTGCGGCCGGCGCCGGTGAGCCGGTCGAGCGCGGCATCGATATCGTGACGCTGCGCGCCGGTGGCATGCGCCTTCAGCGCCTGGGCGCGCTCGACGATGCCGAGCCGGCGCAGCCATTCGCCCTGCGTCACCGGGCCGTGCACCTCGGCGCCCATCGCGCTCGCGGCATTGGCGAGCGCTTGGAAATCGACATGTGCGGTGAGGTCGGCAAGGCCCGGCGCAAGCAGCGGATCGGTGTAGGCGTGGCGTGCGGCGGCCTGCAGCGTGTCGCCGGTATCGCTGCGGAGATGGCCGTAATCGATCACCAGCGCCGCGCTGTTGGCGCGGCCGACGCGGCGGCCGATATCCATGGCGACGTGGTCGGTGCGCCATTCGAACAGCTCGTCGTTCTGCGCGTCGCGCAGGTGTGGCGGCAGCAGCCGCTCGAAATGCGCGATCGGATCGGGGCCGAGCGTATAGGCGAGCGCGCCGTCGGCAGCGACATGCACCATGCGTTCGTGCCAGCCGTCGGGCCGCTTCACCGCCTGGTGGATCGGCAGCGCGTCGAAGAATTCGTTGGCGACGATGATCGCCGGGCCGGGCGGCACCTCGACGAGCGTGTCGTGCCACACCGGCGGCTGCGGCAGATGCGCCAGGGTCTGCGCCTGTCGCGCGCGCAGCGCCGGGCTGATCTCGACGAGATGGATCGACGGCGCCGCGGCGACAAAGGCCGGCACCGCGCCCGCCGCCCGCAGCGCATCCGCCATCAGGGTGCCGCGGCCGGGGCCGAGCTCGATCACCCGAAACTCCGCCGGCGAGCCCATCAGCCGCCACACCGCCGTCATCCACAGCCCGATCAGCTCGCCGAACATCTGGCTGATCTCCGGCGCGGTGATGAAGTCGCCGGAGGCGCCGAGCGGATCCCGGCTGACGTAATAGCCGTATTGCGGATGCGCGAGGCACAGCTCCATGTAGCGCGACACCGGCATCGGGCCGGTGGCGGCGATCATGCGCCGGATCTCGCTTTCGAGCGGGCCGGGCACCGTCATCCGATCTCCGGGCGCGGCGGACGCCGCATCGCATAGACGACGAAGCCGACGCCGGCGAGGAACAGCGGGATCGACAGCAGCATCCCCATCGTCAGTCCGCCCCACAGGAAGCCGAGCTGCGCGTCGGGCTCGCGGAACAGCTCGCAGAACGAGCGCGCCAGACTATAGCCGATCGCGAAGGCGCCGAGGATCAGGCCGGGCCGCTTCAGCGCGCCGGCGCGGATCATCAGCGCCAGCACCGTGAACAGTACGATGCCTTCGAGCGCGGCCTCGTAGAGCTGGCTCGGATGTCGCGGCAGCGGGCCGCCGGTCGGGAACACCATGGCCCACGGCACGTCGCTGGGGCGGCCCCACAATTCGCCGTTGATGAAGTTGGCGATGCGGCCGAGGAACAGGCCGATGGTGCCGGCGGCGCAGGTGAGGTCGCCGACCGACAGCACCGGAATGCCGCGCCGCCGCGCGAACCACACCACCGCGATCACGCAGCCGGCGAAGCCGCCGTGGAACGACATGCCGCCGTTCCACAACTGCAGGATCTCGAGCGGATGCGCGGCGAAGTAGGGCAGGTTGTAGAACAGCACATAGCCGAGCCGGCCACCGAGGATGATGCCGAACGTCACCCACAGCACGAAGTCGTCGTAGTCGACCACGGTGAGCGGCGGCTGGCCGCCCCACAGCCGTGCGTTGCGGATCAGGAGCCGCGCATAGGCCCAGCCGAGCAGGATGCCGACGATGTAAGCGAGCGCGTACCAGCGGATCGACAGCGGGCCGATGCTGACCAGCACCGGATCGAAGGCGGGGAACGGCAGGACGAAGACGGGCGGCATGCAAGCCTCCGGCGGGCGCGGGATGTCCGATGCAGCGCGCGGGGGCTGATTTGTCAATGCTTGGATCGCGCCGCGGGCGTTTGACGGGACTTGTGACGGGACTTGCGGCGGGACTTGCGGCGGCGGAAACGGATCGCCATTGTCATCCCGCCAGTGTGGATGAGCGGGACCGGACCATGACCCAGACCTCCAGCCGTTTCTTCGATGAGATCGGCCGCCTGATGAACGACGCCGCCGGGGTCGCGCAGGGCGTGCGGCGCGAATTCGACACGCTGTTCCGCAACCAGGCCGAGCGCATCCTGCGCGATCTCGACGTGGTGACGCGCGAGGAGTTCGAGGCGGTCAAGGACATGGCGCGGCTCGCCCGCGAGGAGAACGAGGCGCTGAAGGCCCGCATCGAGGCGCTGGAGGCGAAGGTCGCGAGCAAGAGCGGCGGCAGGAATTCCGACAAGATTACCGACAAGGCCGCCCGCAAGGAGCCGGAATCCGGCGAATAACGGGGCCTTTGCCGGTCCGGGCAGGCCCGGGTTTCTCCGCCCGGCGCTTTCCTTGCCCTTTGCGCCCCCCGCCGCTATAACCGCGCCGGCTCGCGGCCCCCGGCACCCCTGGAGGCTTGCTGCGAGCGCAACGGGCGGCGCGAGCCGCCTTTGCCACTTTCAGGCAAGTGTCACTTTCAGCAAGGACTTCCATCATGGCGACCGTCAAGGAGATGAAGGCGACGGTTCGCTCGAAGAGCGGCAAGGGGGCCGCCCGAGCGGAACGGCGCGCCGGCCGAGTGCCGGGCGTGATTTATGGCGACAGCAAACCCCCGGTACCGATCTCGCTCGATCATGCCGAGCTGCGGCAGCGCATCTATGGCGGCCGTTTCCTCACCTCGATCTATGACATCGAGCTTGACGGGCAGAAGCACCGCGTCATCCCGCGCGACTATCAGCTCGATCCGGTCAAGGATCAGCCGATCCATGTCGACTTCCTGCGGCTCGCCGAGGGCCAGCCGATCCGCGTCAACATCGCGGTGCGCGTCATCAATGCCGACGCCTCGCCGGGCGTGAAGCGCGGCGGCACGGTCAACCTCGTCACCCACGCGATCGAGCTGTCGTGCCTGCCGGAGGACATTCCGGAAGCGATCGACGTCGACATCGCCGGGCTCGAGATCAACCATTCGAAGCATCTCAGCGACGTGGCGCTGCCGCCGAACGTGAAGGTGGTGGCACCCGGCGACCTCACGCTGGTCACGGTGGTGCCGCCGTCGGGCTATGCCGAAGAGCAGCGCGCCGCTGCCGATGCTGCGGCTGCCGCCGCAGCGGCTCCGGCCGCCGGTGCCGCGCCTGCTGCGGGCGGCGAAGCCGCTCCGGCCGCCGCCGCTCCGGCCGCGCCTGCCGCCGGCACCGCGCCCGCCAAGAAGTAAGCGAGCGCCGCGCGCCGGTTCGCCGGCGCGCGGCGGCTCCCTCGCCGGCGCGGACACGGTGTTACGCGATGCTGCTCTTCGTCGGTCTCGGCAATCCGGGCGACAGATACGTCGCCAACCGCCACAATATCGGTTTCATGGTGGTGCAGGAGATCGCGCGCCGGCACGGCCTCGCGCCGTGGCGCCGCCGTTTCCAGGGCGTCGCCGTGGAGGGCGTAATCGGCGGCGAAAAGCTGCTGCTGCTGCTGCCGGGCACCTACATGAACGAGTCCGGCCGCGCCGTGGCGGAAGCCGCGCAGTTCTACAAGCTCGGCCTTACCGACATCGTCGTGTTCCATGACGAGCTCGATCTGCCGCCGGGCAAGCTGCGGGTGAAGACCGGCGGCGGCAATGCCGGCCACAACGGCCTGCGCTCGATCACCGCCGCGATCGGCAACGATTACCGGCGCGTGCGTATCGGCATCGGCCATCCCGGCGACAAGGAACGCGTGCACGGCTACGTGCTGCAGGACTTCGCCAAGAGCGAGCGTCCCTGGGTCGCCGCGCTCTGCGAGGCGGTTGCGGCGCATGCCGAGCTGCTCGTCAAAGGGCAGGACGCGAGCTTCCAGAACAAGGTCCATCTGGCGATGGATGCCAAGGGTTTCGGCGACAAGCCGGCGCCGGACGACATAGCGAAAGATACGGACTGATGGGATTCAAATGCGGCATCGTCGGGCTGCCGAATGTCGGCAAGTCCACGCTCTTCAACGCGCTGACGCAGACCGCGGCGGCACAGGCGGCGAACTATCCGTTCTGTACGATCGAGCCCAATGTCGGCGAGATCGCGGTGCCCGATCCGCGGCTCGAGAAGCTCGCGGAACTGGCGAAATCCGAGAAGATCGTGCCGACGCGCATCACCTTCGTCGACATCGCCGGGCTGGTGCGCGGCGCCTCGAAGGGCGAGGGGCTCGGCAACCAGTTCCTGGCGACGATCCGCGAGGTCGATGCCATCGTGCACGTGGTGCGCTGCTTCGAGGACAGCGACATCACTCATGTCGAGGGCCGGATCGATCCGATCGCCGATATCGAGACCATCGAGACCGAGCTGATGCTCGCCGACCTCGACAGTCTGGAGAAGCGCGTCGACAACCTGGAGAAGAAGGCCAAGGGCAGCGGCGAGGACGCACGCGAGGCCAAGGAGACGCTCGACCTGGTCAGGCGCGCGCTCGCCTTGCTGCGCGAGGGCAAGCCGGCGCGGCTCGTCGAGCGCAAGCCGGAGGAGGAGAAGCTGTTCCACAGCCTCGGCCTCTTGACCTCGGCGCCGGTGCTCTACGCCTGCAATGTCGATGAGGCATCGGCGGCGGCCGGAAACGAGTTTTCCCGCCGCGTCGAGGAGCGCGCCAAGGCGGAAGGCGCGGTCTGCGTCGTCATCTCGGCCAAGATCGAGGCCGAGATCGCGTCGCTGCCGCCGGAGGAGCGCAAGGACTATCTGGAGGCGGTCGGACTCAAGGAGCCGGGCCTCGACCGGCTGATCCGCGCCGGCTACGGGCTCCTCCATCTCGTCACCTATTTCACCGCCGGACCCAAGGAGGCGCGCGCCTGGACCATCACCCAGGGCACCAAGGCGCCGCAGGCGGCCGGCGTGATCCATTCCGATTTCGAGCGCGGCTTCATCCGCGCCGAGACCATCAGCTTCGACGATTACGTCCGGCTCGGCGGCGAGGCCGGCGCCCGCGATGCCGGCCGGCTGCGGCTCGAAGGCAAGGACTATGTCGTCGCCGACGGCGACGTGATGCATTTCCGGTTTGCGACCTGACGCGGGTTCGTCGGAGCGAAATCGGATAAGTTCCCCCTGCATGAAGAAAAGGTTCTTCGAGGATTTCCGTCCCGGCATGACGATGCGGTTCGGCCCGCGGCTGGTGACGCGGGAGGAGATCCTCGGCTTTGCCGCCGAGTTCGATTCGCAGCCGATGCATCTCGACGAGGAGGCGGGGCGCCAGTCCCTGCTGGGCGGCCTTGCTGGCTCGGGCTGGCACACCGCCAGCCTGATGATGCGGATGCTGGTCGACGGCCTGCTGGCCGAAACCTGCATGCTCGGCATGTCCGAGGTCGAGGAGATGCGGTGGCTGTCGCCGCTGCGCCCGGAAAGCCGCATCGCCGTCGCCTTGCAGGTGCTGGATACCACGGCGCTGGAAGGCCATCCCGCCGCGGGTCTCGTCAAGATACGCTGCGACGTCACCGACCAGTTCGATACGCCGGTGATGGGTCTGACCGGCGCGCTGAAGATCGGCCGGCGGGCCGCGGCCTCATGAGCGCATTCGAGGACCTCAGTCCCGGCAGCCGCCTCGCGATCGGCAGCCATCATTTCTCTGCCGAGAACATCAGGTCGTTCGCGCAGCGCTTCGATCCGCAGCCGTGTCATCTCGACGAGGCGGCGGCCGCGCGATCGCCGTTCGGCGCGCTGCGCGCCTCGGACTGGCACGTCGCGGTGGCCTGGATGCCGCTGCTGGTGGCATATCGCGCGCAATTGGTAGCCCGCGCGCGGGCGCGCGGCGATGCCGAGCCGCTGTTCGGTCCCTCGCCCGGCGTCGCTGACCTGAAATGGTTCGGGCCGGTCCTTGCCGGCGACACCGTGACCTATACCAGCGAGGTGACCGGGCTGCGCCGTTCCGCGCGCCGGCCCGGCTGGTCGCTGCTCACGCTGCACACGGTCGGCGTCAACCAGCGCGGCGAAACCGTGATATCGTTCATCAACACCATCTTCGCGTCGGATCGCGGCGCCACGGCATGAACGCGGCCATTCGGATAGCCATGAGGACGCCGTCATGACGGCTGCGGCGCCGGGCTCCGTTACCAAAACCAAGGGCGAGGAGCGCCGCGCCGCCGGCGTCGCGTTCGGCGCCCATGCGCTGCACGACGGTTACACCGACCTGATCTATGTGATGCTGCCGGTGTGGCAGGCCGAATTCGGCCTGGGCTATGCCGCGCTCGGCCTGCTGCGCGGCCTGTTCTCCGGCACCATGGCCGGCTTGCAGATTCCCGCGGGCGTTCTTGCCGAGCGGTTCGGCGCGCCCGCGGTGCTTGCGCTCGGCACGCTGATGACCGGCTGCGGCTATCTGCTCGCCGGCGTCAGCGGCGGGCTGGCGCTGCTGGTGGTGGCGCTGTTCGTCGGCGGCGCCGGCTCCAGCACCCAGCATCCGCTCGCCTCCGAGCTGATCGCGCGCGCCTTCTCTGGCCCGCGCTCGCGCCGCGCGCTCGGCACCTACAATTTCGCCGGCGACATCGGCAAGATGGCGCTGCCTTTCGCCGCCTCGCTGCTGCTGGTGGCGCTGCCATGGCGCCACGCGCTGCTGCTGCTCGGTGCGCTCGGCGCGGCCGGGGCGCTGGCGATCTTCCTGCTGATGCCGCGGCTCGCGGCGCAGCCGCCGCGCGAAACGGCGGCCACAGCGGCTGCCGTATCGGGCGACGGCCGCGCCCGGCAGCGGCTCGCATTCCCGCTGTTGGTCTCGGTCGGGGTGCTCGACAGTGCGACGCGCATGGCCTTCCTCACCTTCCTGCCCTTCGTGCTGACCGCCAAGGGCGCGAGCCTGCCGACGATCGGTGCGGCGCTGACGCTGGTGTTCGCAGGCGGCGCGCTCGGCAAGCTTGCCTGCGCCTTCCTCGGCGCACGCATCGGCACCGTCGCCACCGTGTGGCTGACCGAGATCGTCACCGCCGCCGGCATCGCCGCGCTGCTGCCGCTGCCGCTCGCGCCGGCGCTGGTGCTGCTCCCGGTGGTCGGCATCGCGCTCAACGGCACCTCGTCGGTGCTGTACGGCTCGGTGCCTGACCTGGTGGAACCGGACCGGCGCACCCGTGCCTTCGGCATCTTCTACACCGGCACCATCGGAGCGGGCGCGGTCTCGCCGGCCATCTTCGGATTGCTCGGCGATGTGATCAGCGTTCCCGTGGCGCTGATCGGCGTTGCCGCGATGGCGCTGCTGACGCTGCCGATCATCAGCGCGCTGCGGCCGTCGCTGCCGAGCCATCCCTGACGCGGCGGAACCCGGCTTTGACAGCCGGAACGTCCCGGGCCGGGACCGCGTTCTCATGTCTGACCTAGCGGACATCAGGAGATCGGACATGACGCCACAATTCCGTCACATCGCCTGCGCGGTCGGCCTGCTGGCCGGCGCAGCGGCGACCGCGATGCCGGCCAATGCCCAGACCACCGTCATCACCCGCGAGCCGGTGCAAACACAGACCATCGTCACCCACGAACCGCCGGTCTTGTCACCGACCCAGCGCACGACCGTCTATCGCACCATCACCCAGCAGCGCGCCGCGCCGGCGCGGGCGACCGTCGAATACCGGGTCGGCATGCGCGTGCCGGATTCGGTCGAGCTTTACACCGTGCCAGACACCCTGGTGACCGAGGTACCGGCGGTGCGGCCCTATAAATACATGGTGGTGAATAACCGGGTCTGGCTGGTCGACCCCGAAACCAGCCAGATTGTCGCTGAGGTCGCAGAATAGCGCCAGAAGCGGCCGGATTTCCGGACAGTCCCCCGGCCCTGCGCCGGGGGCTGTCGCCTGTTTACCGTCAGACCCGCCATGCACGACCGGAAGTGGATTTTTTTGCGGTGCAGCGCCATATTGAGGGCCGGAGGTTAGCCGTTATGAGTGAGATCAATTACCAGTCCCCGTCCGAACTGTTCCCGAGCCGCAGCCGGAAGTCGCGCCGGCCGATCGGCTATAAGCGCTTTCCGACCGCTGCCGAGGCGATCCGCTTCGCCATCGAGGAAATGCCGTCGGACGCCCTGCTGGGTGCCTATCTCGAAGTCGGCGAGCGCCGCTTCGACGGCAATGGCATTCGGCAATTGTACGAGAGCGCGGAATATCCGCTGCCACGCCGCGGCGCCAATTGACGGCGCCGGCGCAGACGGATTAATCGGACCGCGCAGTCGCGCCAGTTAACCCTCAGTCGCAGTTAAGCATGACGGATGGCCCCGTCCGGGGCCATTTTTCACGCGCGAAAAACGACCGGAACGAACGGCGTTCGACAGCGTTTGCAGAAGGATCGGGGCGGTGATGAGAGGTTTCAAAGTGGGGCTTGCAAGTCGAATCACGCTGGGCGGAATTGGCTATCTGCTCGCAGGCATTACCCTGTTCGTCACCATCATGGGCATGATGGTGGTGTCGGATTACACCTCGGGCCGCTCGCGTCTCGACAACGTGACCACGTCCGCGCCGCTGCGCTGACGGCAAACGCCATCTTCTCCCGCTCTCGATCTTCTCCGGCTTTCGACAGCATGCAAGAGCGCGTGCGGCCGCCTCGACGGCCGCACGCGCTTATTGCCGTTACTGGTCCGGATTGCGCGGCGTCGGCGCCGACTTCCACTGCGTCATGCTCTCGGCGATGATCTTCATCGCCGTCATCGCCGCGGTGTTGAGGCTGGCATAGCCGGCGATCTCGCGCGAGACCCGCTCGCCTTCGCTGCGCAGCATCTCGCGCACGCCCTGCAGTTCCAGGATCACCTTGTCGATCTCCTCCATCGCGCCGCCGGAGACGCGGCGGATCAGATCGTTGATGTCGGCCGCGGTCTGCGGCGTCGGCATCTCCCCCTGCAATTGCGGCGCGCCGGGCAGCGTCAGCGGCCGCGCATTGGGCGGTTGGCCTTCGCGCAGCCGCCGCGGCGCGAACTGGTCACGCCGGACGAATTCGCGGATATCGCTTTCCACCTTGGCCGCGGCTTCCGCCGCCTGGTCGATGTCCTTGCGGTCACCTCGTATCACTGTCGCCATTCTTGCACTCCGTTGCTGCGCTCGTGCCTGTGTGACGCCATGGCGGCACGGAACTATGACCATTCCGCGTTCCGAATGCGGCGAATTTTATGTTTTGGCTCCGCCGGCCCGCCGCCCGCACCGGCCGGGACACGGCGTTGACGGCTTTGCACCCGGCCCCCTAACGTGCGGCCCGTTAGCGACCTTCCCCTTTCGGAGCGCCGAACAACGTGACGTCCGCAACCGTGCGCAAGGCCGCCTGCGTGATCGGCTGGCCCGCGGGGCATTCGCGCTCGCCGCTGATCCATAATTATTGGATCAGGCAGCATGGCCTCGATGCCGAATACCGCAAGGAGGCGGTGCCGCCGGACCAGTTCCCCGCCTTCATCGGCTCGCTGCGCGCGCGCGGCTATGTCGGCGCCAATGTCACGCTGCCGCACAAGGAGGCGGCGCTGGCCCTGAGCGAGCCGGATGCCCGCGCCAGCGCGGTCGGCGCCGCCAACACGCTGTTCTATGACGGCGGCGTGTTGCGCTCCACCAACACCGACGTCGAGGGTTTTCTCGCCAATCTCGATGCATCGGTTGCGGGATGGGACCACGGTCTCGACACCGCGGTGGTGCTCGGGGCCGGCGGCGCAGCCCGTGCCGTGATCTATGGCCTCATCGATCGCGGCGTCTCGCGCATCCATGTTCTCAACCGCAGCATGGAACGCGCGCAGGCGCTGGCGGAGCGCTTCGGCAAGGCGGTGCGGCCTGCGCGCTGGGAAGAGATGACCGGCCTGCTCGGCGCTGCCGGGCTTCTCGTCAACACCACCTCGCTCGGCATGACCGGCCAGCCGCCGCTCGAGGTCGATCTGCGCTGCCCGGATTCCACTGTGATCGCCGAACTGGTTTACGACCCGCTCGAGACCGCGCTGCTGCGGGCGGCACGCGCACGCGGACTGCGCACCGCCGACGGGCTCGGCATGCTGTTGCATCAGGCGGTGCGCGGCTTTGCGCTGTGGTTCGGCGTCAAGCCCGAGGTGACGCCGGAGCTGCGCGCCCTGGTCGAGGCCGATCTGCGCGGCGCGCGGAATAACTGATCCCCGACGGGGTTAACCGTTGCCGGCAGCATGGCGAAACGGCATCGGGAGGATCTCATGCGGGCAACGCGCGCCGTCCTGATCGGCTTCGGACTGATGCTGGCGGCACCGTCGCTGGCGCAGACCCAGCAGACCGCACGCATCCGCGGCCAGATCGAGAGCGTCAGCGGCGACGTGCTGACGATCCTGACCCGCAGCGGCGCCGAAACCAAAGTGAGGCTCACCGATGACGCGCGGGTGATGGCATTCGTGCCGGCCACCATCGCCGACGTGAAGCAGGGGTCCTATATCGGCGTCACCGCGATGCCGGAGCCGGACGGCTCGCAGCGCGCGCTCGCCATCCATATCTTCCCCGAAGCAATGCGCGGCGTCGGCGAAGGACATCGGCCGTGGGACTTGCGCCCCAACAGCACCATGACCAATGCCGCCGTCGATTCCACCGTGTCGAGCGTCGACGGTCAGGTGCTGGTGGTGAAGTACAAGGACGGCGAGAAGACGGTGGTGGTGCCGCCCAACACGCCGATCGTGTCCTATGCCAACGGCGATCGCGCCGAACTGAAAGCGGGTGCGCAGGTCATCGTCATGGCCGCGACGCGCAAGCCCGACGGATCGCTGGAGGCGAACCGCATCAATGTCGGCCGCGGCGTCACCCCGCCGATGTGACTGCCTTGTCGTCAATCACCTCTCTGTCGCGATATGCTTGCTGCGGATGCGGCGCACCACGCCCCAGATCGCCAGCACCGCGATTGGCACGAAGCCGGCGATCACGAAGGCCGGCTCGACATGGATCAGGCCGGCGTCGTGCGCGCCCTTGACGAGATAACCGAACAGCCCGACCACGTAATAGCTGATCGCTGCGACCGACAGGCCTTCGACCGTCGACTGCAGGCGAAGCTGCAGCCGGGTGCGCTCGTTCATCGACGTCAATAGATCGCGGTTCTGCTGCTCGAGCTCGACATCGACGCGCGTGCGCAGCAGGTTGGCGGCGCGCGCCAGCTTGCGCGACAGGTTGACTTGCCGCTCCTCGGTGGTGACGCAGGTGCGCATCGCCGGCGCCATGCGGCGCGCCAGGAACGACGACCAGGTCGGCAGTCCGCCGACCTTGCGCTCGCCGATGGTCTGCAGCCGCAATTGCACGATCTCGTTATAGGCGCGGCTGGCGCCGAACCGGAACAGGCTCGCCGCGGCGCCGGCTTCAAGCTCGGCGGCGAGCGCGGTCAATTCGTCAAGCAGGCGATGATTGTCGATGAGCGCGCTGGAGCGGCGCATTTCCTCGGTGATCTCGGACAGGCGCTTCTCGATGCCGTCGATCGACGGCGCCAGCCGCTGCGCTTCTGGCAAGCCGAGCAGGGCGAGCGTGCGGTAGGTTTCGAGCTCGATCACGCGCTGCACCAGCGCGCCGGCGCGCTCCGCGCCGAGGCCGCGATCGAGCACCAGGATATGCACGAAGCCGCCCGGGTCGGGCTGGAAGTCGGTGGCGAACAGCGCGCGGCCGTCGGAATTCTCCGCGACGGCGAGGCTGGCGCGATCGAACAGCTTCTCCGGCGCCAGCGGCGGCGTGCCGTCAGCGAGGAGATGCAGGTCGAGCGCGACCAGCAGCGGGCCGGGCTGCGGCAGGCCCGCCATCGGCGTGGCGAGCGTGGAGGCCGGCGGATGAAACGGCACGCCGCTCTCGCCCGGCAGCTCCCAGGTATAGGTGGTGAATTCGGAATGCTGCTCCCAGCGCAGCACCGTGCCGCCGAACACGACGCGGTGGTGCTTCGCCAGCGGCTTGGGCGCGGTCAGCCCGCGCCGCGCGCAGAATTCGGACAGCGCGGCCTGGTCGGCGGCAGCGCGGGTCCCGGCAGTGTCGAAAGCAAAATGCAGGACGCGCCGCGGTGTCTCGATTGCCGTGAACGGCCGCGCATGCACCTCGCCGAGGATGGCGGCCCGCAACGGATGCGGCGTCAGCGCGGCGCCGCCGATCGAGACCTCTGCGCTCATGCGGCGTCTCGTGGCATGGCGGCATGACGATGGCAAGACGACGGAAGAAGGGCAGAGGTGACGCCGTCTCAGCGCAAGAGCGGCTGCAGCGCCCGTTTCAGCGCCTCCGGCACCGGCACCGGCCGGCTGCTGGCGCGCGCGACATAGACATGGACGAAGTGGCCCTGCGCGGCGGCGCTATCCTCGTCATTGCGGAACAGGCCGATCTCGTAGGTCACCGACGAATTGCCGAGCCGCGCGACGCGCAGACCGGCATGCACGGTGTCGGGAAACGCGATCGGCCTGAAATAGCGGCACTGGGTTTCGACCACGAGGCCGATCACCGGGCTTGCGGCGATGTCGAGCGCGCCGGCCGCGATCAGATAGCGGTTCACCACCGTGTCGAAATAGGAATAGTACACCACGTTATTGACGTGGCCGTAGACGTCGTTGTCCATCCACCGGGTGGGAATGGCGAGATGGTGCGGATAATCGGCGCGGCGATGCGGTGTCTCGCGCGGCATCAGTCCTGGCGCTTCGGCTTCGCCGCCGACTTGGTGGCCGGCGTGGTGGTCGATCTGGCGGCCGCCGTCTTCGCCGTCCTGACCGCCGCCGTGCCATTGCTGCGCGCGGGCCGCTGCGGCGGATCGACCAGCACCTGCGGGCCGATGTCGGCCACGCGGCTCACTCCGGTCAGCGCCATGGTGACATCGAGCTCCTTGCGGAGGACCTCGATCGCTTTGGCGACGCCGGCTTCACCGTAGGCGCCGAGCCCGTAGACATAGGCGCGGCCGATCATGCAGGCGCGCGCGCCGAGCGCCAGCGCGCGCTCGACGTCCTGACCCGTGCGCACGCCGCTGTCGAACAGCACCTCGATCCTGTCGCCGACCGCGTCGGCGATCTTCGGCAGCATCGAGATCGAAGACGCCGCGCCGTCGAGCTGGCGGCCGCCGTGATTGGAGCAGACCAGCGCATCGGCGCCGCAGCCGGCCGCGATGCGCGCGTCCTCGACATCCATGATGCCCTTGAGGATCAGCTTGCCGGGCCACAGGCTCTTGACCCACTCGATGTCCTTCCAGTTCAGCGTCGGATCGAATTGCTGCGCGGTCCATTGCGACAGCGAATTGACGTTCTCCATGCCTTTGACGTGGCCGGCGAGATTGCCGAAGGTCTTCTTCTTGCCGCGCAGGATGCTCCAGGCCCAGGCCGGCTTGGTGGCGATGTCGATCACGTTCCTGAGCCGGATCTCGGGCGGCACCGTCATCCCGTTCTTGATGTCGCGATGGCGCTGGCCGAGGATCTGCAGATCGACCGTGAGCACCAGCGCGCTGCATTTCGCCGCCGCGGCGCGCTGGATCAGGTCCTTCATGAAACCGCGGTCGCGGATCACATAAACCTGGAACCAGAACGGCTTGTCGACCGCGGCCGCGACGTCCTCGATCGAGCAGATCGACATCGTCGAGAGCGTGAACGGAATGCCGGCGGCCTGCGCCGCGCGGCAGGCGAGGATTTCGCCGTCGCCGCGCTGCATGCCGAGGAGCCCGACCGGCGCCAGCGCCAGCGGCAGCGACACCGGCGCGCCGACGATGGTGGTGGAGAGGTCGCGCCTGTCGACATCGACCAGCACGCGCTGGCGCAGCCTGACGGCGTTAAGGTCCTCGCGGTTGGCGCGCAGCGTCGCCTGCGAATAGGAGCCGGATTCGCAATAGTCGACGAATGCTCTCGGAACCCGGCGGTGGGCGATCTCCCGGAGATCTTCGATACAGGTGACGTGCTTCATGGCGGGCTCACGGGCGGAACCAGCATCGCTACCACGGCGGCGGGAAACGCGGAACAGCGTAAAACGCCTGTTAACAGCGGCCGCATGGAGCCCGTAAAACCGCGGATTCCAAGCCGGCACCGGCGGCCAGGCGGCTCCGAGCCGCGCGGCCCGGTAATGTTTTCTCACAATATTTGAAGCAATATTTGGAGAAGCCCCGATTATAAGGCTGCGGCCGAAGCGGTACCTGCGCGGAGCGGGGGCTGTCCGCAGGTGAGGGCTGGGTACACGATGGTTCGAAAATATTTCGGCACTGATGGCATTCGCGGCGCGGCCAATCGTGTCATCACGCCGGAGCTGGCGCTGAAGGTCGGCCAGGCCGCCGGGCTCGCGTTCAAGCGCGGCGATCATCGTCACCGCGTCGTCATCGGCAAGGATACCCGGCTGTCCGGCTACATGATCGAGACCGCGCTGGTTGCGGGTTTCACCTCGGTCGGCATGGACGTGCTGCTGCTCGGCCCGATGCCGACGCCGGCCGTGGCGATGCTGACGCGCTCGATGCGCGCCGACCTCGGCGTGATGATCTCGGCCTCGCACAACCTGTTCGCCGACAATGGCATCAAGCTGTTCGGCCCCGACGGCTTCAAGCTCGACGACGAGACCGAGCTCAAGATCGAGGCGCTGATCGGCGAGGACATCACCAAGAAGCTTGCCAAGAGCGCCGATCTCGGCCGCGCCAAGCGCATCGACGGCGTGCACGACCGCTATATCGAATTCGCCAAGCGGACGCTGCCCAGGACCATCGATCTCGACGGGCTGCGCGTGGTGGTGGACTGCGCCAACGGCGCCGCCTACCGCGTCGCGCCGGAAGCGCTGTGGGAACTCGGCGCCGAAGTGATCGCGATGGGCGCCGATCCCGACGGCTTCAACATCAACAAGGAGTGCGGCTCCACGGACCTCACCGCGGTCTCGCACAAGGTGCGCGAGATGCGCGCCGATATCGGCATCGCGCTCGATGGCGATGCCGACCGCGTCATCATCATCGACGAGCGCGGCAATGCGGTCGACGGCGACCAGCTCCTGGCGGTGATCGCGGAGAGCTGGAAGGAGGACGGGCGGCTGGCGCGGCCCGGCGTGGTCGCCACGGTGATGTCCAATCTCGGCCTGGAGCGGCATCTTGCCGGCCTCGGCCTCGACCTGATCCGCACGCCGGTCGGCGACCGCTACGTGCTCGAGCAGATGCGCAAGCAGGGCTACAATCTCGGCGGCGAGCCGTCCGGCCATATCATCCTGTCCGACTACACCACGACCGGCGACGGCTTCGTCGCGGCGTTGCAGGTGCTCGCGGTCATCAAGAGCCAGGACCGGCGGGTATCGGAAATCTGCCACCGCTTCGAGCCGCTGCCGCAGGTGCTCAAGAACGTGAAGTACCGCACCGGCAAGCCGCTCGAGAATGCCCAGGTGCGCTCCGCCATCGCCAGCGCCGAGGAACGGCTCGGCCGCACCGGCCGCCTCATCATCCGCGCTTCCGGCACCGAGCCGGTGATCCGGGTGATGGGCGAGGGCGACGACCGCTCGCTGGTCGAGGCCGTCGTGGACGATGTCATCGAGGCGCTGGGGCAGGTTGCCGCATGACCGCGGCCGCGGGGGCACCGGTTGCCGGCTGGCGCCGGCGCCGCTCTTCCAACTCCTTGAATTCAATTCGGGATTTCGTCCGGACCAGACTCGGCAGCGCGCTAAAAGGCAAAAAGCGCTGATTTCTCAATAGTTTAGAACGTTTTTAAACAGTGTTTTTTCTTTGCGTCCGCGGCGGAAATGCATTAGCGATGGTTGCACGGGCAACGAAGCCACAAGCCATCTGACCTGCGAGATGATCGTCTGTTCCTGCAATGTGTTGAGTGACGAGGCGGTGCGGTCCGCCTGCAAGGCGTCGTCGCCGCGCACGCCGGGCCAGGTCTATGGCTGCCTCGGGTGCAGTGCGCAGTGTGGCCGCTGTGCCCGCTCGATCCGCAAGATCATGGATGACGCGCTGAGCGCCGCCAAGAAGGGCTGCCCGGTCGGCTGCACCTGCTGCCGCCAGGTTTGATTCTCCTTTTCCCTGGCTTTCCATCCTGATTCCTGACCTTTCCGTCCTGATTCCCTGATTTGCCGTCCGGAGGGCGCCTCCCGCCGGACGTTTGCCTGCCGCAAGCCAGGAATTTCCGCTGGCGTTACTTTAGAATTATGCTAAAGAAGGAAGCGGAGGCGGCACAGCCGCCGCAACTTCCAATTGCATTACAGGAGCTGCGACCATGAAGGGCGACCCCAAAGTCATCGAATATCTCAACAGGGGGCTGC